>Ga0209648_10001143_pt1 | contig 21218 bp, 20 predicted proteins | sample GraSoi2013_115cm_FD_185830 | JGI IMG/M metagenome (GOLD analysis project Ga0209648, IMG submission 185830) | Grasslands soil microbial communities from the Angelo Coastal Reserve, California, USA - Sample 9_17_2013_115cm (SPAdes) (version 2) | ecosystem: Environmental > Terrestrial > Soil >... | reverse complement strand
CTTTGGCGGAATGCGCCACCGGCCGGGCGTGCTGCACTTCGCGCCGCGGCTGCCGCCGGCCCTGACCCGGCTGGCGTTCGCCATCGTGACCCGAGGGCGGCGGCTGCGGGCCGAGGCGACCGGCCAGGCAGTCACCTGCACCCTGTCGGGCGACGGGCCGCCGGTGCAGATCAGCCACCACGGCCAGCCCGTCACCCTGGCCGCTGGCCGTCCGCAGACCCGGGACATCCCTGTGCTTGCCGACCGGCCAAGGCCAGCCCAGCCGCCAGGACGTGAACCAGCCCGCCGGCTGCCGGCCGAGACAGGACAGCCCGGCGGGCGTCAACCCACATGATCTGGAGTCGGCGCCGTATCGATGAAGTTCACCTCGAGCGCGACGGCCTGCCGCAGTGTTTCCCTGGCCTGCTCCCGGTCCGGCGGCTCTCCCCAGATGCCCTCGCCGGTAATCCGCATGGCCTCAAATCCCAGCCGGTTCACCGTGCGGTACTGCCTCCCCGCCGGCTCAGGCGGATTCTCTCGCTCGGTGCTGATGAGGCAGGCGGCAGCCCCGGGAGATGCGCCGGACCTCGGCCGGCGTGCCTTGTGGACCTACCCGGATGCGGGATGTGGCTGCGCGGCGCCTGGCGCACGCTGGGAAGCGCCGCATGCACCTCAGGAACGGGGGAGCCGATGAAAACCGATGCCGAGATCAAAGAGGATGTCATCCGCGAGCTGCGGTGGGATCCGCAGCTGTCTGAGCCGGATGCCATCGGCGTGGCGGTCAAAGACGGGGCCGTGACCCTGACCGGGCACACGTCCACCTACGCCGAGAAACTGGGAGCGGCCCGGGCCGCGGAACGGGTCTACGGGGTCAAGGCCGTAGCCAACGACCTGGAGGTCAGGCTATCGGGCGCGCCGCGCGACGACTCCGACATCGCCGCGGCGATCGCCCACGACCTGGACAATAACGTCCAGATCCCCGAAGGCCGGGTCCGTGCGCGGGTGGAGGGCGGCTGGGTCATCCTCGAGGGCGAAGTTCAGCACGCCTTCCAGCGCCGCGAGGTCGAGCGGATGGTCCGCCAGATCCGGGGCGTGGTCGGCGTGACGGACGACATCGCCGTCACCCCGCCGGTACAGCCGGAGCGGGTCGAGGAAGCGATCGAGGACGCCTTCAGGCGCGAGGCCGAGGTGGACGCGCGCCATGTCAGGGTGGAAGTGTCCGACCACACCGCGAGACTCTACGGACACGTCCATTCCCTGAAGGAAGCCAGCGCCGCGAGGGCGGCCGCGGCGGCCGCTCCGGGGGTCGCCATGGTGGAGAGCCACCTGCTGATCTCCCCCTAGCCCCGGTCTTCGCCGGCGCAGGCGGCCGTCGGGTCCAGGTGCTCACGAGATCAGCCTCCGGCCCGGCGGCCGGGGAGCACCCGCCGCGTTCAAGGAAACCCTCGCCCTGCACGGTGAGGCAGCTAATTACGCACAACCTGACCGCGCGGACGGCGTGGCCCAAACAAGCGCCCTCACGCGGTAGGCAAGATCAATCTGGCCGGCCTCGCCGGTTCCCCCGCCAATCTTCGCGCACGACGGCTGAGTCGGAGCCCGGGAGTGGGGCAACAGAGGTCATCGCGGCGACAGATGTTCTGAGACGCTGCACAGGCTCCGGTTCACAAGCCGGGGTGGATGCCGCGGCGGAGGACTTGCTGGTACCGCCGGTCTGCCTCCTCACTGAGCGGGCGCAGCCTGGCCTCGGCCGTAGCAATGATCTCTTCCCAGTCGTGCTGCACGAGAACGGGCGCGGCGACGTCGCAGAGGTCGGCGTAGAGCATGATCGCCTGAGCGAGCCAGTACGCGCGGGTGAGGTGGAGCCGCTGGAAGTTGTACAGCATGTTTCCGGTGCCGGGCTCGCTGTAGAACAGCGCAGACGGCGCGCTGCCGGGCCGCGAGGCGGCCGCTGAGGACAGCGCGAAGAGCGTGAGGCCGCTGCCTGGCAGGTAGGCCTCGAACAGCTTGCGGCGCTTCGGCACCCGCACCTCGCGGAATCCGTCCTCCTGCCTGATCTCGGCAAGCCTTGCTTCCATGGTCCTGGCCCGGTCCGCGATCTCGCCGGGCAGGTCGGGCTGGTCAGCGCCGCCCGTCTCTCCGCTTCGGTCGCTCATCGCCTGAAACCAGGCGATCGCCTCCGCGGTGAGGGCGTAGGCGCGCTCGCGGCGCCGGTCCGCCTCGGACGGCTCAAGCAGCCACCGGGCCCGGACCAGGATGTCGGCGAGGCGCCCGACGGCGGTGAGGTCGGCCAGTGATGCATGATCTCGCAGGCCGATGACCGCGAGGCTGAACGCGTGAGAGCCTTCCGTGAACATTTCCAGCACGTGCGTCTCCACGGTGGCCGGGAGGTTGAAGCGCCATCGGTGATCGCCCGCGGCGGGGAAGCCGGCCAGGCGGACGGGGTCGATGTTGTCGATCAGCCTGAAGGCGACGGCGAGCAGGGCTTCCCTGAGCTCACCGTCGGCCATGGCCGCCGGGGACCCGCGCTCGCCGGGTGTCGGCTCTGGCGACCAGCGAAGGACCTCGTCTACCTGCCGGACCATCTGATCCCAGGCTTTCGACACGGCGTCGATCAGCGGGGCCACGGTCTCCCGGATGTCTTCGTTCACGCTGTCCGTCCGCCTTGTGGTCGAACTCTGGCGGGATACCGTCACCGCCGTTGAGTCGAGGATAACGGCCGCCGATGGCCTGACATGCAAGGATTGGCCCGCCACCCGCTGATTGCTCCCGGAGGAGGCCAGGTTCTGGTGTGCCGCGCGCTATAGGCGCCCAGTTTCGAGTGTCTTTGCCTGCGCCTCAAGGCGCTGATCGAAGCGGCTCGCCCGGGAATTGAGGCGAGCGCCGGCCGACGTTCCGGTCGGCGGGTCGCTACCGTGCAAGGGTGAGGATGTTGCGGGGGACTACCCTGGCCGGGCAGTTGGCCGCGATGGGTTTCGCCGATACGGCGCGCGCGCAGCACCTGATCACCGAGGATCTCGCGCTCGACATGGCGGCCGCGGACTCCGACGTGCTCGGGGCGCTCGCCGGCTCGGCCGACCCTGACCTCGCCCTGGCGAGCCTGGCCAGGCTGCCGCACGACGCGGACCTGCGCGCCGCCTTGCGCGCGGACGCCGGCTTCCGGACCCGGCTGATCGCCGTGCTCGGGGTCAGCGCCGCCCTCGGCGGTCATCTCGCGCGTCATCCCGGTGACTGGAGAGTGTTGCAGGGCCCGGAGGCGCTGCGGCGCCCCACGGCCGGCGAGCTCCGCGACGAGATGCTGGCCGTGGTGGGCGCGCGACCCGATGATCACGAGCCCGTATCTGAGCCCGCCCAGCCGGACGGCCCCGATCTAGCGAGCGCAGATCGAGGTAGCACGGGTCTAGCCAGCACCAGCCCGGCCACCGCGCTGCGCATCGGATACCGGAGGCGGCTGCTGCACTTGGCGGGCAGGGACCTCACCGGGGCCGAGGGGCTCGCCGAGGTCGCGGCCGAGCTGGCGGATCTTGCTGCAGCGGCGCTCGAGGCGGCGCTCGCCATCGCGAGATCCCAGCTGCCTGCGGGCTCCGCGCCGTGCAGGCTCGCGGTCATCGCGATGGGGAAGTGCGGCGGCCGGGAGCTGAACTACGCCAGCGACGTAGACGTGATCTTCGTTGCCGAGCCCGCGGAAGCCGGCGGGGCCGGGGAGGACGGCGGGGCCGGGGAGGGCGGCGGGGCCGGGGAGGGCGGTGGGGCCGGGGAGGGCGGGGACGACACGGAGACCGCCGCGCTGCGGACGGCTACCCGGCTCGCGACCGGGATGATCCGGGCCTGCTCTGAGGCCGCGGCCGAGGAGGCCCTCTTCCCCGTCGACCCGAATCTCCGCCCGGAAGGCCGCGACGGGCCGCTGGTCCGGACGCTGGCCAGCCACCGCGCCTACTACGAGCGCTGGGCGAAGACCTGGGAGTTCCAGGCCCTGCTCAAGGCCAGGCCCGTGGCGGGCGATTTCGAGCTGGGCGGGGCCTACCTGGCCGCGGTGAGACCGATGGTCTGGCAGTCGGCCCAGCGCGAGAATTTCGTGGCTGACGTGCAGGGCATGCGGCGCCGGGTGATCGGCAGCCTGCCCGCTGACCAGGCCGGCCGTGAGATCAAGCTCGGCCCCGGCGGTCTGCGCGACATCGAGTTCGCGGTGCAGCTGCTGCAGCTGGTGCACGGCCGCACCGACGAGACGCTGCGCGCCGCGGCCACGCTGGACGCCCTTGCGGCACTGGCCAGCGGGGGGTATGTGGGCCGCGATGACGCGGCCAGCCTGGCGGCCGCCTACCAGTTCCTGCGCAGCGTTGAGCACCTGCTCCAGCTGCGCCGGCTCCGGCGGACCCACACGCTGCCGGAGGACCCGGCCGTGCTGCGCCAGGTCGGCCGGGCGCTGCGCGCGATGGACCGGAGCGGAACGCCGACCGCTGACGGGAAACGGCACGGCGACCCTGCCGATGACCTCATAACGCAATGGCGCCGGCATGCCAGCCAGGCCCGGCGGCTGCATGAGAAGCTGTTCTACCGGCCCCTGCTCGAGGCGGTGGCCCGGCTGCCCAGCGAGGCCGTCCGGCTCACCCATGAGGCGGCCCAGGCGCGGCTCGAGGCGCTCGGCTACGCCGACCCGGCCGGCGCGCTGCGGCACATCGAGGCGCTGACCTCGGGCGTCTCGCGCCGGGCGGCCATTCAGCGGACCCTGCTGCCGGTGATGCTCGGCTGGTTCGCCGACGCGGCCCAGCCCGACGCCGGCCTGCTCGCGTTCCGCCAGGTCAGCGAAGCGCTCGGGGATACGTCGTGGTATCTCAAGCTGCTCAGAGACGACACCAGGGTCGCGCAGCGCATGGCCAGGCTGCTCGCGTCCAGCAGGTACGCTACCGGGCTGCTGCTGCGGGCCCCCGACGCGGTCGCGATGCTCGCCGACGAGGCCCAGCTCTCGCCCAGGCCGGCCGTGGCGCTGCACCAGGAGGCAATGGCGGCGGTGCGCAGGCACGACACCGCGGACGAGGCGGTCGCGGCCGTGCTGGCGCTGCGCCGCAGGGAGCTGCTGCGCACCGCGGCCGCGGACCTGCTCGGCCTGTCCGGCGTCGAGGAGACCGGCGAAGCCCTCACTACGGTCGCCGCGGTCACGATCGGGGCCGCCCTGGAAGCGGCCACCAGGAAGATCGAGGACGAGGGCGGCTCGCTGCCCACCCGGATCTGCGTGGTGGCGATGGGCAGGCTCGGCGGCCACGAGATGGGCTACGCCAGCGACGCGGACGTGATGTTCGTGCACGAGCCACGCCGCGGCGCCGACGAGGAGGCCGCGACCAGGGCGGCGCACGCGGTCGCCGAGGAGCTGCGCGGGCTGCTGGCCCGTCCGGGCCCCGATCCGGCGCTGCCGGTCGACGCGGGGCTGCGGCCGGAGGGACGGCAGGGCCCGCTGGTGCGGACGCTGGCTTCCTACCGGGCCTACTACCAGCGGTGGTCGGCTCCCTGGGAGGCTCAGGCCCTGCTGCGTTGCGAGCCGGTCGCCGGCGACGCCGCCCTGGGCCTCGCGGTAACGGCCATGGCCGACGAGTTCCGCTATCCGGGCGGCGGGATGGGTAAGGCCTCCATTCGGGAGATCAGGAGGATCAAGGCCCGGATGGAGTCAGAACGCATGCCCCGCGGGGTCGATCCCGCGCTGCACCTCAAGCTCGGCCCGGGCGGCCTCGCGGACGTGGAGTGGGTAGCTCAGCTGGTGCAGCTGAGGCATGCTCGCGCGGTGCCCGCGCTGCGGACCACGCGCACCCTCGCGGCGCTGCAGGCAGCGCGCGATGAGGGCCTGATCGACGCGGCCGACACGGAGGCACTGACCACGGCGTGGCTGCTCGCGACGCGGATCCGGAACGCGGTCGTCCTGGTGCGCGGCCGGGCGGGTGACACGGTTCCCACGTCGCAGCCGGAGCTCGGCGCGGTGGCGCGGCTGCTTGGGTACCCCCCCGAGGCATCTCAGGACCTGGTCCAGGACCACCGCCGGGCCGCCCGCCGCGCCCGGGCCGTTATGGAACGTCTTTTTTATGGGTGATACCCCGGTAGGGGGTCGACTGGGTCGCTGGGCGCACGCGGGCAGCCACCTGGCGAGTGCATGCTGGTGATGTGATGGGTTCAGCCGCGCCGCGCCTGACCGACCCGGCCGAGGGTGCGGCGCCCCGTACCTCATGGCCGGGCGCGCTGGTGGAGCGCGCGCTGGCCCTGGTCGCCGCCGACTTCCGGCGGCCGACCGGGCCGGTCATCGTGGCCGCCGTGCTCGCGGTGGCCGCGGTGCTCGCGCGGAGCACGGAAGCGGGGCCGCTGAGCCCCGCCCTGGCGGGGATTCTGGGCTTCCTGGCCACGGCCCCGATCGCTGTCATCCGCCGCTTCCCGGGCCCGGCGATCGGCGTCGTGCTGACGGCCAGCGCCGTGTTCGTGATCTTCGGCCGACTGTCCTGGTCGGCTGCGGCGGTGGCGGGCTGGCTCTTCGCCGTGGCAGCCTGCCCGGTCGTGCTGCGGCCCCGGCATGCGGTCCTGGCCGTGGCGGCTACGGAGGTCGCGGTGCTCCTGGGCACGCTCGACCTGCGCCGCAACGCGACCCCGTGGGACGCGACGGCCGCCGAGGCGCTGGCGGTGATCGCGGCCTGGGGGGCCGGGGAGCTGCTGCGGGCCCGGCGGCAGTCGGCGATCGAACAGGCCGCCGTCGCCGCGCAGCTCAGGCAGCTGAGCGAGCGCGACGTGGCCGCCCGGGAGCGGGCGTCGATCGCCCGCGAACTGCACGACGTGGTGGCGCACCACGTATCCATGATCGCGGTCCGCGCGGCGACCGCGCCTTATGCCATAACGGACCTGCCCGACCCTGGCCGGGCCGCCTTCAGCGAGATCGCCGATGAGGCGCGGACCGCGCTCACGGAGCTGCGGGTGGTGCTCGGCGTGCTGCGGGCTCCGGACGGGGGCTCGGAGACCGCGCCGCAGCCGCGGCTGGCCGACCTGGACGGCCTGCTGAGCCGGATGACGCGGGCGGGCATGGACGTCACGATCACCGTGACGGGCCTGCCGGGGGCGTTGCCCGCCTCGGTGGAGCTGTGCTGTTACCGAATCGTGCAGGAGGCGCTGACCAACGCCGGACGCCATGCGCCGGGCAGCACGATCCGGGTGCAGCTCGGCTACCAGTCGAACGCGGTGAGCGTGCGGGTGAGAAACTGCCGCGGCGGTCCGCCGTCCGGCCCGGGCCGGACGGGCCAGCCGGCCGGATACGGGCTCACCGGCCTGCGGGAGCGGGTGGAGACGCTGCGCGGCGAGTTCCAGGCCGGCCCGGACGGGCGCGGCGGGTTCAGCGTGACCGCGCTGCTGCCGACGGTGTCGGCTGGGACGGGGCCGGCTGGGACGGGGCCGGCTGGGACGGGGCCGGCCGGGACGGTGTCGGCCGGGACGACGGTACCTGGCGGCCTGGGGGACGAGCCGCCATGACCGGCGACCGGCCGCTGCGGCTGCTGGTCGTCGACGACCAGGCCGTCGTGCGGATGGGCTTCACCGCCCTGCTCGAGTCCCAGGACGACATGTCGGTGGTCGGCGCGGCCGGGGACGGGCAGCAGGCTGTCCGGCTCGCCGCGCAGCTCCGGCCCGACGTGGTGCTCATGGACATCCGGATGCCGGTGCTCGGAGGGATCGAGGCGACGCGGGTGCTGACCCAGGCCGAGCTCCCGCCGCGGGTGCTCGTGCTGACCACGTTCGACCTGGACGACTACGTTTACGACGCGCTGCGCGCGGGCGCGAGCGGTTTCCTGCTCAAGGACGCCACGCCCGACGAGATCCTGCACGCGGTCCGGATCATCGGCGGCGGCGAGGCCCTGCTCGCGCCCGGCGTCACCCGCAGGCTCATCGCCGAGTTCGCCACGCACTCCCGGCCGGTGCCGTCACCCGCGCTCGGCCGGCTGACGCCCCGGGAGCACGAGGTGCTGCTGCTGGTGGCCGGCGGCCTGACCAACGCCGAGATTGCCGCGCGGCTCTGCCTGGCCAGCCAGACCGTGAAGTCGCACGTCAGCTCCGTGCTGTTCAAGCTGGAGCTGCGCGACCGGGTCCAGGCGGTCATCCTCGCCTACGAGTCCGGGGTGGTCATTCCCGGTGCCGCGGGCGGCCAGTAGCTACCTGACCCGTGGGATGGAGCCCGGCCGGGACCCTGGTAGTACGGCAGGCCCGCAGCCGGGTACCCGCGGGTGATGCCGGCCGGCCGCGCGTCCTCGAAACGTCGAGGGCATGGCCGACCACACCGCAGCGGGACCCGCCCGGCCGGGCTTCCGCCTGTCCCCGGGAATGACATGGCGCCGCTGGCTGATCGACATGCTGCTGATCGCCGGCGGGATAGTCTCGGTGATCTTTGAGCCGTTCTCGATCGCCGTCCACAGCGTCATCGGGCTGATCTTCGCTGGCTCCGTAGGGCCGCACCTGTGGCACCGCCGGGCCTGGATCCGCGGGACGCTCGGTCGGCTGCGGCAGCGCAAGCGGCTGTCGGCAAAGCTGCGCTGGAGCCTGTCGCAGTCGCTCCTGCTCGGCGTTCTGGTCGTCGTGGTGACCGTATCCGGGCTCTACGACTGGCTGGACGAGCGCTCCAAGATCCGCTGGCACGCGATCTCCAGCGTCGTTCTCATCATCGTCGTGGCCAGGCACGCCTGGACCCGGCGGCAGTGGCTGCTGCGCCGTCGCCGCACGGGCGGGTCATGAGAGCCGGCCGTTGGCCCGCAGAATCTGCAGCGCGTCGACTGTGACGTGGAGAGCATCCGGCTGGCGGGGCCGGCGGCGAGCTGGGCCGTCACGACGTTGCCGGACACCGAGAGGATCGTCAGTGTGTCGCGGGCGGTCCCGTTGAAGCCCTGCTCGAACGACGTATAGGTCTGGCCGGTGTTGTTGCCGCCGAGATCCCAGGCCTTCGCGTAGTCGTGGGCGTTGATCGCTGCCACGTACGCCTGCACGGTCGCCGCCGGGCCGGCGGGAACCGGGTTGACCGGGGCCCTGGTGGTGACCGCTGGGCTGGTCGTATGGGCGGACGGCGACGATGGCGGGAGCGGGGTGGACGTGGAATGGCCGCGCAGCACGGCGAAGACCGCGCCCGCAATCCCGAGCAGCACGATGCAGCCCACGATCAGCGAGGCGCCCGTCAGCGATCGCCGTCGCCCGGGCGCGGGGGCGCCGGCCGGGTACCGGCCCGGCGCAGCGGCGGAACTACATAACGGCTAGGTGGCGGAGCTTCCGGCCAGGACGGCTGCTGACGCAGCTGCGGGTCGGCCGGGGCGGCCGGAAATTGAACTGTCAACCAGCCCGGCCCGGGGCGATGTCGCCACGGGACATACTGAGAGGTGAGGCGCCGTCCCTGGGCGCCTTTACCGACCTGGTGAGAAGGGCGACCGAGGAATGGACCTGACCGGCGCCACCTGGCGCAAGTCTTCCTACCGCGGCGAGGACGGCGGCGCCTCCATCGAGGTCGCATTCCTGCCCGGTTCCAAGGAGGGCAGCGACCGCGTGATCGCCATGCGCGACGGCAACAATCCCGACGGCCCCGCGCTGATCTTCACCCCGGACGAGTGGCGTGCCTTCACCGCCGGCGTTAACGACGGAGAGTTCGACCTGGCCTGATATCCGGCCGGCCGCCGGGCCCCGCGTGTGATCACGGGACCCGGACGCCGGTGACGATCGCGGCCTGCGAGGCTACCCCAGGTACTCGACCGCGGCGCTGACCCGCGGAGCGCCGCAGCCATGATGGCCAGGCAGTCCCAGCCCGTCCGTGGCCTCGGTGTCCCTATTGCAGAAGATGAAGTTGAAGAAGAAGCCGTCGTTGCCGATCCGGAACGACCAGCTGATCGTCCGCACGAAGGTGCGTGCGCCCGTCCGCGTCGACGGGGAAATCGTGGCGTGAGTGTCCAGGGTCAGAACTTTCGGCGGCGGAGGTGTCCCCGTCGTGGTCAGGTTCAGGCCGAAATAGAAGAACCAGCGCTTCGAGATCTCGGTCCTGAGCGTCGAGGCAGGCACCTGCTCCTGGACGCTGATCTTCTGGCGGCAGACCGGCCGCAAGCACGCCTTGAGGCCAGACACCGTCTGTTTGTTCGCGACAAAGACCGTGCTGACCGCCGATGTGGCGGCCAGAGCGGATGCTTTGGTGAACACCTTCACCCGATAGCGCGTGGCGAGGGTGGGGGTCACCGTGAAGGAGTGCGACAAGGTCGAGCCGGTCAATGTGACGGAGCCGGCGTGCGCGAGCGGGCTCTTAAATGGGAACGGCTGCGCGAACAGCGTGGCGACGTCTCCCCTGGCGGCTCCCGAGATGCTGACGTGAATCTGCGCGTTGGCGAACCTACCAGCATTGAACACGACAAATACGTCACCGGTCACCGGCCTGAACAACGACTTCGCTGCGATGGTGACCGTAGGCGGCGCTGGAGCCGACGGCGCTGCGGGCGCGGCCAGGGCCGGCAGCCCGCCGGCCGCGACCAGCCCCACGGCGAGCACGACGACGGCTATCCCGTTCCGGAATCCTGCCACCCGAACCACGACCTTCCCGCTCTGGCTGCCTTCCCTGCCCCGCGCAGGTGCGGCGACAAACTGCCACTGAACAGGCTAAGCGGAAGATGTGCGGCGCAGAAGACGTAGCGGAAAATTCGCCCCTCGGCTAGGCGAGGGTGCGTCAATCCGTGGTCGCCGAGTCCAGCAGCCAAGGGCCTGAGCTCGGCAGCGGGGAACAATCCCCTACGCCACCACCTATGGAGAATCACATGTTCAAGCGAGTCACCAGGCCCGTCCTCGCCGTGACTGCGCTGACCGTGGCAGTGCTGGCCGGCGCCGGCCTGGCCGCGGCCAGCGTCACGGCCCGCGCTGCCGCTCCGGCCGTCCACGGGCCGCGGCACATCTGCGCCCTGCTCGAGGTCGCCCGACAGCATGGAGAGGGGGACGAGTCCGGCGAGGTTCCACTCGTGGTCTGCGTGACGCCGGGCTTCCGCGACGGCTCATACCGGTGCGTGACCGTTCCCCGCGATGCGTTCAGCCTGCCACCGTCGCAGTTCTACGGCGCGCAGGTCAACTGCGTGCTCGTCTGGGTCCGGCACTGACCGCCGCCATGCAGGTTCAGGACCGCGCCGGGACTGCGGACGGGTACCCCCGCAGCCGCGCGACCTTAACGGCAAGGCCGGGGCCAGCGGTTCACTGCCATGACGCTTGACCAGCTCGCCGCCATCCTCGAGCGCGAGTCGAACCGGCGGCAGCGCGACATCTGACCCCGCAGCCGATGTGACGTACGGCGGTGCGGACCCCTGGATCGCAACCGGACAAAACGTATAAACCCGCCGCTGCTGGCTCACGCCAGGCCCTCCCGGCGGTCTTTGTGTGCGGAAATGGCTGTTCCCACAACCACTTCCGTACACGCTTCAGCCGGGCACTGCCGCAGAACGGGCATACCGGGCGCGCGGCAGCCCCGGCTCCTGTGCACAGCCCGCACATCGCCGGCTGTCCGGCCTGACGCCCCAGCACTATACGGGCACCTGTGGCCCGACCGCGACGAGTCAACGCGGACCGCTCTGGAGACCGTCTTCGAGGCTCGGCGGTAACAGGACCGGAACAGGGACGGTCCCCGGTGACTGCGCCGCAGGTCAGGCTATGCGCTCGGGCTACGCGTCGAAGTAGAGCTCGAACTCGTGCGGGTGCGGGCGCAGCCGGATCGGGTCGATCTCGCTGGAGCGCTTGTAGTCCAGCCAGGTCTCGATCAGGTCCTGCGTGAACACGCCGCCCTCGAGCAGGAACTCGTGGTCGGCCTCCAGGGTGTTGAGCACCGTCTCCAGCGAGCCGGGCACCTGCGGGATGGCCCGCGCCTCGTCGGGCGGGAGCTCGTAGAGGTCCTTGTCCACCGGCTCGGGCGGCTCGATCTTGTTCTTGATCCCGTCCAGGCCGGCGAGGAGCATGGCCGCGAACGCCAGGTACGGGTTGCAGGACGGGTCCGGGACGCGGAACTCCAGTCGCTTGGCTTTCGGGCTCGGGCCGGTGATCGGGATCCGCACGCACGCCGACCGGTTGCGCTGCGAGTAGACCAGGTTGACCGGCGCCTCGAAGCCTGGGACCAGCCGGTGGTAGGAGTTCACCGTCGGGTTCGTGAACGCCAGCAGCGACGGCGCGTGCTTCAGCAGCCCGCCGACGTAGTAGCGGCCCAGGTCGGAGAGACCTGCGTAGCCGACCTCGTCGTAGAACAGCGGGGCGCCGTCCTTCCACAGGCTCTGGTGGCAGTGCATCCCGGAGCCGTTGTCGCCGAACAGCGGCTTGGGCATGAACGTCACGGTCTTCCCGGCCGCCCGGGCCACGCTCTTCACCACGTACTTGTAGAGCATGACCTTGTCGGCCATGTGCAGCAGGCTGTCGAACCTGATGTCGATCTCCGCCTGGCCGGCGGTGCCGACCTCGTGATGCTGCATCTCTACCGGGATGCCGCACTCGATCAGGGCCCGCACCATGTCCGACCGCAGGTCGGTGTAGTGGTCCGCCGGCGGGACCGGGAAGTAGCCGCCCTTGTAGCGCGGCTTGTAGCCGAGGTTGCCGCCCGGCTCGTCGCGGCCGGTGTTCCAGGCGCCCTCGACCGAGTCGATGTAGTAGTAGCCGGCGTTCGGCGAGGTCTCGAACCGCGCGGAGTCAAAGATGTAGAACTCCGCCTCGGGGCCGAAGAAGGCGGTGTCGCCGACGCCGCTGCCGCGCAGGTAGTCCTCGGCCTTGCGGGCGATGTTGCGCGGGTCGCGGGTGTACGGCTCGCCGGTCAGCGGGTCGTGCACGAAGAACGTGAGGTTCAGCGTCTTGCGGGTCCGGAACGGGTCGATCACGGCGGTGGTCGCGTCGGGCAGCAGCAGCATGTCCGATTCGTGGATCTGCTGGAAGCCGCGGATCGAGGAGCCGTCGAACATCAGTCCGTCGCTGAAGACCTTCGCGTCAAAGGACTCCGCCGGGACCGTGAAATGCTGCATCGTCCCCGGCAGGTCGCAGAACCTGACGTCGACGAACTGCACCGACTCCGCCTCGATGAACCGCAGCACCTCATCGCCGCTTGTGAACATCCGCCCTCCCTGGCACCGCTTGCATGCTGGCGCCCGCGTCTAGGCGCTGCTGGAACGCTAGGCGACCGCGATTTCCGAGCCGTATCCCCCATGTTTCGCCGATGTTACGAGCGGGGCAGCGCGGGCCCGTCGCAGCCAGGCGGCAAGCACAATCAGGCCAGGTCGGCCCGTGTCAGCGAGGTTGCGCCAGGGCCCTGGTCGCTCACTCCCGGCTGTGCGGATACCGTGTGCATGTGGCGGAACGACGCTGGGCCGGGTCGTGGCTGTCCGGCGTAGCGCCGGACGGGGACAAGACCAGCTACCCGGGACAACAGCTTGGGCTGCCCGAGTCCGGTCCGGGCTCGGTGGCCGGGGTCGGCAGGCGGCTCGGCGCGCTGCTGATCGACTGGCTGCTGTGCGAGATCATCGCCGTGGCCTTGTTCCACAGCCTGTACCTGACCTTCGCCGTGTTCGCGGTGGAGAACTACCTGCTGATCGCGCTGACCGGCTTCACGGCGGGTAAGCGGGTGCTGGGCCTGCGGGTAGCGCGGCTCGACGGCAAGCCCGTCGGCCTGCTCTGGGCCCTGGTCCGGACGCTCCTGTTCCTGGCCGTGATCCCGCCGCTGGTCTTTGACAGCGACCTGCGTGGCCTGCACGACAAGGCGGCCAACACGATCGTTGTCCGTGCTATGCAACGCTCATATTGAGCGCCCGGAAACTCTGCTCAGCGGAACTTGGGGCGGGGCGCCTTGGGCATGCGGCCGGGCCTGGGCATTGGCCCCTTGGGGATCGGCAGCGACTGGGGCAGCGCCTTCAGCCGGTAGTTCAGGTCGGCGACCGCCGGGCCCTTGAGATTCTTGGGCAGCTTCATGATGTGGCGCTGCAGCTGCCGGATGGGCACCTGCCCGGGCTCGTCACCGACCTGGAGGTCGTAGATCGGCACATCGTAGGCGACCCGCGCGACCCGCTTCTTCTCGGCCGCGAGCAGGCTCGGCAGCCGGTTCGGCGAGCCCTCGCCGACCAGGATCACGCCGGGCTTGCCCACGCTCCGGTGGACCACGTCCATGTTCCTGTTGGCGGAGATCGCCGGCGTCACAGTCCAGTTGCCGCGCATGCTCTGCAGGATGGCCGCCGCGGCGCCCGGCTGACCCGCGATGGCCGCGTACTGCGCTGACTGGGCGAACCGCCCGAACAGGATCATCGCCGCCCCGAGCCCCAGCAGCACGCCGAGCGGGATCAGGAACGCGGCCGTTCCGGTGAGGATGCCGATCACCACGACGACCGCGATGACCCCGATCCCGGTGGCCGCGACGATCGGCAGCGCCTTCGGGTTCGCCTTGCGGATGATTCCCGCAACCATGCCGATCTGCTTGAGGCGGCCAGGGGCTGCCGCGTCGGCCGCGGTCTTCTTCGAGGCCGCGCCTCCGGGCTTGTTCACCATGTTGGTGAGGATACCTGTCGGTCCAGTGCCTGCCGGTAGAGTCGGCCGGCGCGGTAGGACGAGCGGACCAGCGGCCCCGCCATCACCCCCGCGAACCCCAGCTCGAGTGCCTCCTCGCCGAGCTCGTCGAACTCCTCGGGCGGCACCCACCGCTCGACCGGGTGATGCCGCACGGACGGCCGCAGGTACTGAGTGATCGTCAGCAGGTCGCACCCAGCGTCGCGCAGGTCAGCCATGGCCGCGCTGATCTCCTCCCGCTCCTCGCCCAGGCCGAGGATCAGGTTGGACTTCGTGATCAGGCCAGCCGCGCGGGCCCGGCTGAGCACCTCGAGGGACCGTTCATAGCGGAATCCGGGCCTGATCCGCCGGAAGATCCGCGGCACGGTCTCGATGTTGTGCGCGAGTACCTCGGGCCGCGCGGCGAACACCACGGCAAGCTGCCGCGGGTCCGCGTCGAAGTCGGGGATCAGCAGCTCCACGCCGCAGCCCGGCACCGCGGCATGGATCGCGCGGCACGTCTGGCCGTACAGCCAGGCGCCGCCGTCGGCCAGGTCGTCCCGGGCCACGCCGGTGACGGTCGCGTAGCGCAGCCCCATCGCCGCCACCGACTCGGCGACCCGCCGCGGCTCGTCGGTGTCGAGCGGCTCGGGCCTGCCGGTGGCTATCTGGCAGAAGTCACAGCGCCTGGTGCACTGATCGCCGCCGATCAGGAACGTCGCCTCGCGGTCTTCCCAGCACTCGAAGATGTTGGGGCAGCCGGCCTCCTCGCAGACGGTGTGCAGCCCCTCGCGCCGCACGAGCTGCTTCAGGGCCGTGTACTCGGGTCCAGTGCGCAGCCGGGTCTTGATCCACGGGGGCTTGCGCTCGACCGGCGTCTGGCTGTTGCGCGCCTCGATGCGCAGCATCCGGCGTCCTTCGGGTGCGAGTACCACGTCTCTACCCTATGTCCGGCCGTGGAAGCATGGGACGCATGGCAACGCAGTTTGACCCCCCATCGGGGACGCGTGACTTTCTCGCCGGGGAAGCTGAGCAGCGCGAGCAGGCGTTCGACGTGATCCGCTCGGTGTTCACCCGCTACGGGTTTGAGCCGCTGCAGACTCCGGCGTTCGAGCGCCTGGACGTGCTGCTGGGCAAGTATGGCGACGACGGTGACAAGCTGGTCTTCAAGATCTTGCGCCGCGGCGAGCACGAGGCATCCGGCGAGGCGGACCTGGCCCTGCGCTACGACCTGACCGTGCCGCTGGCCCGGGTGGCGGCCGCCTACGGAAGCCAGCTGCCCTCCCCGTACAAGCGCTACGCCATGGGCCCGGTCTGGCGCGCCGACCGGCCGGGCAAGGGCAGGTACCGGGAGTTCGTGCAGTGCGACCTGGACACCCTGGGCTCGGTGTCGGTGCTGGCGGACGCCGAGGCGCTGTGCGCGCAGCATGATGCGCTCGCCGAGCTCGGCCTCGCCCAGTTCAGCATCCAGCTGAACTCGCGCCGGGTGCTGGCTGGGCTGCTGGAAGCGTTCGGGGTCCCGGCCGACCTAGGGCCCGGCGTGCTGATCACCCTGGACAAGCTGGACAAGCTGCGGCCCGATGCCGTCGTCGCCGAGCTGGAGGGCCGGGGCCTGGCCCCGGGGACCGCCGCCGAGCTGGTGCTGGCCATGACGGCGCCCGATGCGGTGGACCGGATCAGGGCCGCGCTGAAGCCAAGCGAGGAGGGGGCGGCAGGGCTGGAGGAGGTGGACAGCGTGCTGTCCCTGGTGGCCGCGCAGATCCCGGCCGGGCGGATCGCGTTCACCCCGCGCCTGGTGCGCGGCCTGAGTTACTACACCGGGCCGATCTGGGAGGTGGTCGCGCCGGGCGTGCCCGGGTCCATCGGCTCGGGCGGGCGCTACGACCACCTGATCGAGCAGCTCGGCGGGCCCGACGTGCCCGCCACCGGAAGCTCGCTGGGCGTCGAGCGCATCCTGCTGCTGCTGCCGAAGAGCGGGGCACCGCCGCGGGGCCGCCTGGATGTAGCGGTCACGGTGATGGCGGAGGAGTTCGCCGGGAAGTCCTTTGCCCTGGCGGCGGCGGCCCGGGCCGCCGGGCTGCGGTCCAGCGTTTATCTCGGCTCGTCCGGCAAGCTGGGCCGGCAGCTCAGGTGGGCCAGCGACCAGGGAGCATGCTGGTGCCTGATCTACGGCAGCGCCGAGGATGAGGCCGGCACCGTCACCGTTCGCGACATGCGCACCGGCGAGCAGACCGCGGTCCCTGCCGGCGAGCTCGGCGGCTATCTCGCGCGAGCGGCGGCCTAGCCGATGATGCCTGCCAGCACGCCCGGCCCGGGGCCCGGCTTCATCGATCATGACACGTGGTTCGCGCAGCTGCCGGGCGCCGTGGTCGCGGCCGGGGCGCTGATCACCGACCCGGCCGGCCGGGTGCTGCTGGTGAAGCCGAACTACCGCGACTACTGGACGCTGCCGGGCGGCATCTGCGAGCACGGCGAGCCGCCGCATGCGGGCTGCGCCCGGGAGGTCTTCGAGGAGATCGGCCTCGAGCTCCCGGTCGGCGGGCTGCTGGCCATCGACTGGTCGCAGCCGTACGGCACGGACGCGCGCCCGATCATGCACTTCCTGTTCGACGGCGGAGCGCTCGATGACGGCGCGGGCATCGTGCTGCAGCGCGAGGAGCTTGACGACTTCCGGTTCACTGATCCCGCGGACGTGTCCAGTTACCTGGCACCTTACGGCGTGCGCCGGGTGGCCGCCGCCCTGGAAGGACGCGCCTCCGGCGCGGTGGTCTATCAGCCGACCCGGGTGACCTGACCGGTCAGCTCACCGGTTCCCTCGATGCTCCGCCACCGGCGGGCGCCGAGCACGTCGGCGAGATGGTGCTCGGCCACCTCGGCCGCGTCCGTGACGGTGACCGGTCGGCCGGACTCCGCCGACAGCGTGGTCACCGCGGCGTCGCTGATCCCGCAGGGCACGATGCGGTCAAACCAGGACAGGTCGCAGTCGCAGTTCAGGGCGAAGCCATGCATCGTCACGCCCCGGGACACCCGGATGCCGATCGCTGCGACCTTCCGGTCCGGCCCGCCCCCGAGGCCGCGGACCCACACCCCGCTGCGCCCTTCGACGCGCTCGGTAGGCACGCCGAGCTCCGCGCAGGCGCGGATCAGGGCTGCTTCGATGGCCCGCACGTAAGCGATCACGTCGACCGGCTCGCCCAGCTTCACGATCGGGTACCCGACCAGCTGACCGGGCCCGTGCCAGGTGATCTTCCCGCCGCGGTCGACGTCGATCACCGGCACGCCGGGGTCGCCGGCCGGCCGGTCCAGCGGGCTGGTCCGCTTGCCCGCGGTATAGACGCTGGGATGCTCGAGCAGCAGGCAGCAGTCGGGGATGTCGCCGTCCACGCGCCGCTCGTGCAGCATCCGCTGCAGGTCCCAGGCCTCCGGATAGCCGACGGCGCCGGGGCCGAATCCCGCCCGGGCGAAAACTAGCTCACCATCCACGCTCATCACCCTATGCCGTCCCGTGCGCTCAACACCGCGTGTGCAGCGAGCGGGAGACACCGCGTGCCGGGGAAGAAGGACGTCCTGGCCTGAGTTGCACGGAGCGGAGCTTGCCTCCGCCCCCCCGGCGAAGGCCTTTCCTGCGCGCGGGCGCCTGGTGCCGGAAGGAGACAGCCGGTGATCGACAAGGCCGAGCTGACGTGCATGAGCCGGAGAGAGCGGGCCAGGCTGATGCGGGCCCTGGCGGCCCTGGAGCATCCGCGGATGGCCGGTCCCGGCCGCAAGCGGAGGAGGCGGCTGTTCCTGGCCGGGATCATCGTGTGCTGTGTGGTCCTCGCCGTGCAGATCGGCGTGCTGGCCCTGACGCTGCCCCGGTACTACCGCTCCGGTGACTGGCGCGGCGCCTGGGTCGGGTTCGACGTGGCGCTGTTCTGCACGTTCGCGGTGACCGCCTGGGCGGCCTGGCGCGGCAGGCAGCTGCTGATCATGTGCCTCATCGTGCTGGCGTCGCTGCTCCTCGCCGACGCCTGGTTCGACGTCACGCTCGACGTGCGCACCAGCGGCTTCGTGGTCAGCCTGCTGTCCGCGCTCCTGGTCGAGATTCCGCTCGCCTCGGTCGCGATTCTCGGGGCCAGGCGGCTGCTGCGGCTCACCATCGCGCAGATCAGGAGCCGCGAGGGGCTTTCCGGGCCGGTGCCGCCGCTGTGGCAGATCCCGCTGTTCGGGCCCAACGAGGGCCACCTGGGCCGCGATGTCGTTCCGGCAGCGGATTCGCGTGACCGGGACGAGAAGTCCGCGGTGAGCGGGGCCTGAACGCCGGTAACAGCTCGGCGGCCAGGGCGTCGGCGATGTCGGGGTGCCGGAACGCGAAGTCGGCCGCCTCGATCAGCCGCCGCGGCAGCACCCGCTGGCTGACGAGCAGCTCGCCGGACAGCTCGCCGAGCACGGCCCGGAGCACCGGGGCGGGAATCCGCAGCACCGCGGGCCGGTGCAGCGCCCGGGCCAGCTCGGCGGTGAACGCGGCGTTCGTGACCGGGGCCGGGGCCGTCAGGTTGACCGGGCCGTCGATAGCGGCGTGGTCGAGCAGGTACCGGAGCGCGCGCACGTGGTCGGTCAGCGAGATCCAGCTGATGAACTGAGTGCCGGCCCCGAGCCGGGCGCCGAGCCCGAACCGGAACGGGAGCGCCAGCAGGGCCAGCATCCCGCCCCGGCGGGATAGCACCACCCCTGAGCGCAGGTTCACGACCCGCAGGCCGGCCTGGCGGGCAGGCCGCGTGGCCGCTTCCCAGTCGCTCACCAGGCTGGCCAGGAACCCGGTTCCAGCGGGTGCCGACTCGTCCGCCTCGCGCTCGCCGGTGTCCCCGTACCAGCCGATCGCCGAGCCGGACAGCAGGACCCGTGGCGGGACGGCGGCGGCCGTGATCGCCGAGACCAGGGTCTGCGTGCTCTGAATCCGGCTGGCGCGCAGCTTCTGCTTCCGGGCCTGCGTCCACCAGCCGCCCGCGATCGGCGCCCCCGACAGGTGGACGACGGCATCGACGCCGTCGAGCGCGGCCGGGTCGAGCCCGCCGCGCCCGGCCTGCGGATCCCAGCGGATCTCGCCCGGCTGCGGCGGGCGCCGGACGACCCGGGTCACCTCGTGCCCGTCTTGCCGCAGCGAGTCGGCGAGTGCCGTGCCGATCAGCCCGGACGATCCGGTGACCGCGACCCGCATGACGCCCCCTCGTCGGCTACAGCCCCAGCTCGGTCTCGAACGCTCCCTCTTCAAGCCGGGACTTCAGCGTGGTCAGGAACCGCGCGGCGTCGGCCCCGTCGACGAGCCGGTGGTCGTAGGTGAGCGCCAGGTAGACCATGGACCGGACAGCGATCACCTCGCCGAGCGCTGCGTCTTCCACGACGACCGGCCGCTTGACGACCGTGCCGGTGCCGAGGATTCCCACCTGCGGCTGGTTGATGATCGGTGTGTCGAACAGCGCCCCGCGGCTGCCGGTGTTAGTCAGCGTGAAGGTCCCGCCCGATAGCTCGTCCGGGCTCACGCGTCCGGCGCGGGTGCGCTCGGCGAGATCGGCGATCTTCCTGGCGAGCCCGGCGATGTTGAGATCGCCAGCCTCCCGGATGACCGGGACCATCAGGCCGCGCTCGGTGTCCACCGCGATGCCGAGGTGCTCGTCGTCGTGATAGGTCACCTGCCCGCCGGCCGTGTCGATGATCGCGTTGAGCTTGGGATGCACCTTGAGCGCCTCGACGGTGGCCAGCGCGAAGAACGGCAGGTAGGACAGCTTGACACCCTCCCTGGCCTCGAAACCGGCCTTGGCGCGGTCCCTGAGCCGGGCGATGGCGGTGACGTCCGCCTCCACCACGGTGGTGAGCTGAGCCGAGATCTGCAGCGACTCGACCATGCGCTGCGCGATCACCTGGCGCGACCGTGACAGCTTCTCCGTAGTGCCGCGCAGGCTGGAGGGCACGATGGCAGGCCGGAGCGCAGCGGGGCGAGGTCCGGGCCGGCCCGCGTACCCGGCAGGCGGCAGGGCGGCCGGCGCAGCTGCGGGCTGCGGCGGTGCCTGTTGCGGGAGCGCTTGCTGGGGGAGCGCTTGCTGGGGCAGCGCTTGCTGGGGCACAGCGGTGGGCGGTGCCTGCGGCGATCCAGGCGCGCCCGGGGTGCCTCGCAGCACTCGCGCGGCATCCAGGACGTCTTGCTTGCGGATCCGCCCGCCGACCCCGGTGCCTGCGACGGCCGCGAGGTCGATCCCGTGCTCGGCGGCCAGCTTGCGGACCAGCGGCGTCACGTAGGGGCCCTCGGCTCCCGACACCAGCTGCGGGCCGACCCCGTCGGCGGGCCGCGCCCCGCCCGGGTACGCGGGCTGCGACGGGTAGGCCGCGGGTCCCGGCTGCGACTCCGCCGGCGCCGGCGAGACAGGAGGCTGGGGCTGTGCCTGCTGGGGCTGTGCCTGCTGGGGCTGTGCCTGCTGGGGCTGGGGCGGGGGCTGCTGGTAGGCGGGCGGCGGCGGATAAGGCTGCTGGTACGGCGACTGGTATCCGGCCGCGTTGTAGCCCTGCGTTCCGTCGGCAGCAGGCGCCTCGGTCGGCTGGGCACCGGCTCCCTGCGCGGCCGGTGCTGCCTGTGCTGGCTGCCGGGGGGCTGGCTGCGGGGGGGCGGCGGCCGGCAGCGGGGGCCCAGCGGCGGCTGACGACGGCGCTCCTGCGGGCGCTGCCGGCGGTGCAAGCGCAGCCGAGCCATCGGCCTC
>Ga0209648_10001141_pt1 | contig 21229 bp, 17 predicted proteins | sample GraSoi2013_115cm_FD_185830 | JGI IMG/M metagenome (GOLD analysis project Ga0209648, IMG submission 185830) | Grasslands soil microbial communities from the Angelo Coastal Reserve, California, USA - Sample 9_17_2013_115cm (SPAdes) (version 2) | ecosystem: Environmental > Terrestrial > Soil >... | reverse complement strand
CAGGCCCCCAGAACTCCTGCCGCGTATTGAACAAGAATGTGAGTGAATATACGGCCGCTACCACGTACATCCACCAGGGCGCGCGCCACGTCAACATGGACTCCTCGCACTTCGCTCAGCCGGCAAATTTTACATTTTTTGTCGATAGATTGACAGAATTGTGAAATGCGCGCATTGAGCGCGGGAGCCCACCGTATCGCCCGGGGGCAGTTTCCGCCAAGAACTATGCCTCGGCAAAAGGGTGCGAGCCCTTGCGCGAGGGCGTCGCCAGCCCGCATACCCAAAGAACTCTCAGCTACATTCAAGAACTGAAACGGAAGCACGGTTTCGAGTACGACTCCCACGCGAGCTCCAGCTTTGTCGAGGGGTAATGGCCCGAACCCGCAACAAACGCTCCTAGTGTTTACAAATATCGCGTCAACTCCCGGATGGTCGCCAACTCGGAAGTTACGTAGGACCTACCCCGAGAGCGGCAACATAACTTCCGAGTAGCCCGTCACTCGGGCACAATCGCGGGCTCTGCTCATGGCTCGTGCGCGCTCGATAAATGGGTGAAACCACTGCTGGGTTGCAAGCTTTTGTGGTGTCAGGCTGCTGAACTGTCTGAATTCTGCGATCATGTGGGACTGATCAGCGTAACCCATTTCGATCGCTACCTGAGCCCAGTTGACGTTCTTGCCGCACCCCGCGTAAACCAGTCCTGATTGGAATCGGGCAAGCCTGCAATAGAGTTTGGGTGTTACACCAACGCACTCGCGGAACGTTCGGGTAAGGTGCTGTCGTGAAACCCCCGCTGCGTCAGCCAGGGACTGCACCGTCAGCCGACCGCACCGCCGAAGCACCCACGCAGCCAGGCCCGCCGCATCCAGCGCGATTGTCGATCTTCGCCCTTCTTCGATTCGTGCAAGCAAGACCGATTCCAGGCGGTCGATGCGTGCTGCCTCGTTCGCCTCGCTGACCTCTGTTGGCAGTTCGGAACCGGCCGCGCCCCACAGGTCCTCGAGTGCCACAATCCGATCCGTCAGCTCCCAGGCCGGGACATGTGTGAAGGGGGATACCCGTCCCGGCCGAAAGTAGACTCCGAGCATCTCAGGACGATCCTCGCCAGAAGTCGGGCCAACCCCGCTCATGGCGCCGATCACTTTTCCATGGGGTCCCGCAGGACTGTCATACCAGAGGCCACCCGCGTGACACGCCCTCCCGAAGCTAAAGACCATCGAAACGTGCCCGTCCGCAAACAGTGGCGAGCTGAAGGAGTCGTCCTCGCCGAATACGACCTCGCGCATGATCGGACGGCTCGCGAGACTCTTCTCAGCTCGTGGAACGAAGGAGAAAAACGCCCGGACATGCTCCCGTAATGCCTTACATGGCGCAAATTCGCGATAGTATGCGACGGCTCGCTGCATCTTCTCTGTTATATCAGAATGCGAATCTCCCGGAGCTTTACAGTCGAAACGCTCCAACATCAGTGACATTCCATTTCTCCTATCCCTCTCGTCGGCAGTGATCTAGACTGGCTATGTTCGAGCCGGTCCGATGCCTCATGAAAATGAAGGAGAAAACAACTATGCGAAAACTAGATCTATTGGCGCTTCCTCTGTTTGCGGTGGCAATTGCTGCCTCCTGCGCCGGCGCCGAGAATTTCAAACCGGAGAAGATTATCGCCCTGGAGCGTGCAGCGCTTGACCGCTGGGGGAACGGCGATCCGCAGGGTTACCTCGAGACATACGCTCCCGACGTTACCTACTTTGACCCGGAAGAGCAGGCGCGCGTCGATGGGCTTGGAGCGATGAAAGAACTTTACGTTCCCATCACGGGCAAGATCAAGATCGACCATTATGAGATGATCGGCCCAAAGGTCCAGCATCTCGGTGACATAGCGGTGCTGTCCTACAATTTGGTCAGCTATGTAAAACGCCCGAATGGAGAATCGGTCATCGTCCGCTGGAATTCTACGGAGGTCTACGGGCGGATTGAAGGAAAATGGAAGATCATCCACAGCCATTGGTCCTACACAAAGCCGGAACTGAAGCAGGCAAATTCCGAGTAGAATTTTGTTACAGCCCGAAATGACCGCTTGGCCTTTTTCCTGCTGTCAGTGGTGATCTCCGGCTGGACACAGGGCCACAGTCTGAAGAGACTCACAAAAGAGTTGCGCGATTGGGAACATTTCACGTGCAGGGGGTTCGTGTCTCTCCATCAATTCAAACCTGCGGCGGATAGACCCGAAATATGTGATTGTTCCCGAGTGAGGAGGCTAAGGGGCAGGAAAGTGAGAATTCCTCTCATCCGCAACCTCGAGAATCTAGCCTTAGTGTCAGTTTCGAAAAGCGGACTGCCAAAACGTACGCCGGAGAAAAACAGGCTTAAAGTCGCGTTTGTTTGCTCTCTTCAGGCGGACTATTCTCCGGCTACTCGCGGAATGAGCCCGGAAAGCGGCCGATTCTCGCCTATCTAGAGAAGGTCTAAGTTCGCTGCAGACTGTCTGGCGGGGGGAGAGTCATTCGAACCCTAACTCCCCTTTTGAAATGGACCAACGAGCGGGGCATTTACGGTCGGATGGATTGTTTCCGATTAGGCCGTGACTCGGGCGCAACTTGCTCCAAAGTCACTCCACCGTGGGCGATAATCCCTGAGTCCCACACACCATGGAGATTTACAGCCGTCCCAAAGAATTACACATATGTATAAAGTCAAGGGAGTATTGTGTCTTCCTCCCGGCCCAAAGAGATTCAGAAAGAACTGTGTGATTGGGAACATTCACGTGCAAGGGTTCGTATCTCTCGGAGCAAGAGGGCCAATTGCGGGGTGTTGGAGAGTTGTACCAGTCTTCTGTTAACCATTTGCTGGGCTGAATCGTCCTACGTGGAGTGAAGCGTGATCTTCTCAAGAGAGGTCCAGACAAGAGGATTTGCGCATAATGTGAGGCGGCCGCGATACCGGTGCTGCTCGCTCTGCTGGGGACAACATTTCTGCTTTGGCGAGGGAGCATCCCGCGGCCCGAAAAAATGCCGCCGGGGAAGTTCCCCGAACAGATTGTTTATGTTCGGTCGAGCGATGACATCGTCAATGGTGGCGCGATCTTTACTCCGCCGAAGGATTCGGCCAAGCCCATCGCTGTCATCTGGATCCACGGATGGGGTGTGAATTTTTACCAACCGACGTACGTCGCGATTGGCCGGGCCCTCGCCGAACGCGGCTGCATCGCAAACATATAGATTATGGACGCACGGGTCGACCATGAATTGCGTCTTCGATCCGGCGCCGCGCATGGAGGAGTCAATGTCTCATCGTTTACTCGCAACACTCGCGATCTTCGCTGCCCTTCTGGTTTGTCAGCCGCTTGTGCCATCTGCCCTAGCACAGACTGAAAGAACAAAAAGCCTGCTACCCATGCCCACCGGGCCTCTTCCCATCGGGCGCATGGCAATGCGCTTTGAGGACCGTTCCCGCATAGAGCCGCTCTCTCCGGAGCACCGCTTCCGGGAGATCATGGTAGACATCTGGTACCCTGCGGCACTAGGCGAGGGTCTTCAGCCCGCCGCCTATATAGACTTGCCGGGGTTTGAGGAGGGCCTAGGCACTGCCGGCATGCAGGACCTCTTCGGCAGTGCTTACGGCGCGATAAAGGATGGCCGCGTCCGGACGCATGCCGTCGATGGCGCGCCGTTTGCATCTTCATTGCAACGCTGTCCGTTGTTGGTCTTCTCCCATGGTATGGGGACCGTGAGCCAGATATACACGGCGCAGTTTGAAGACCTGGCAAGTTATGGCTATGTTGTTGCTGCCCTTACGCACACTTATGATGCCACGTTGACCCTGTTTCCCGATGGTAGGCGCGTTGTAATCGACATGGCCTCACGCCCTGGCCAAGGCAGTCCAGAGGAAAAGCAGATTGCATATGAAAGCCAGCGAATCGAATGGTGGGCCGCCGACATCCGTTTCGTTCTCGACGAGCTGACACGAATAAACAGAACCAAGCCCCGCACGATGAGCTTTGCAGGGCACCTGGACCTGGATCGTGTCGCTGTCTTCGGTCACTCGGTGGGCGGTGAGGCCGCCGCGCGTGCGTGTCAGCTTGATTCGCGCTTTCGGGTATGCCTGAACCAAGACGGGCTTCAGAGGTTTGCGCCATTTCACCTCGATGCCAATGGATGGGGACTCAACCAGCAATTCCTTCTTATCATGCGAGCGCGCAGTGCCAAGCCGCCGAGTGACAAAGAGTTGGCTGCAATGAAGATGACGCTTGCCGAGGCCCAGGCATTCGTCGGCAAACTTCAGGCCACTCAGGAGCATGCGCTCGAAAGCACGGGCCGAGGAAGTTATCGCGTGCTGCTTAACCACGATGCAATCACGCACATGACATTCAGCGACTTGCCCGTGCTCCAAGCCCACAATCCGGCCGAAACGGAGTCCCGGACGAATGCCCTTGAGACGATACTCAGCTATGATCGTTCATTCTTCGATAAGTACCTGAGGGGAGCTCCTGCGCCACTTCTGGACGAGCCGAAACGAAGCGAGTTTGTCGACGCGGTTCAATGGTTTCGGCCGGGCGTGCCACCGCGAAAATGAGTAGTGCACGCTTACCGATTTGTCCATGATGGAACGCTCTGATCCGCTGTATCGCGCAAACTTGAAAATCCCAGTTGACCGTGTCGCCAGCCGCCCGCCGAAAGTAGGCAGCGTCTTGAGCGAACGCTCATGTTCAGTTATCGAGTGGTCGGCTACTCAGAAACTATCCAGAAACGGGCTTGTGGGAGATCAATGGCGATCTCCCGGAAGCCGACTTCTGGATCGCGTCGTTGAGAATCCCGTCCTGGTGCATAACTTCCGGGTTGCCCGCATCCGCCCACGACCGGAGGCAAGAGCCAAATTTCCACAATAGACTAAGATCGGCTCAGCGTTTCATCATTTGCCACTGGCCATCTGCGGTGTTTGTTCTCCGATCTTTCCAGAGTAAATGATGAATTTGAACGGGTCCGTATTCTGATTCTCTTCCATCAGTTTGAGGTACACGAGCCGTTTGGCGTTAGCCACGGAAGTGCTGTGCTCGAACCTGCTTCCGGACGATTCAAGCAGCGAGGCGGCGAGTTCGTACTTGCCGTCGGCGGCCAGGCGCTCCACGGTCTTAACGAGCTGCTTTTCCGATATACCGAGGTAGTCGACCAGGAGTTCCGCGCGGTCGGCCCGGCCGAGATGGTCGAGGCCTTGCAGGTCCGGCTGCCAATAGCCGACGTTCTGGTCGTATAGGCGGTCAATGACGTGTTCGCGCAAGATAAGGTATGGCTGATATACGTCAGGCTGGCCACCGAGCAGACCCGGAGGAATCAAGTTCGCCTGGTAAATCGCGGCACGTTCATCGCCGCGGCGGACCGCGGTCAATACCTGTTCGTGCAGCCACACCAGGTCTGTTTTGAGCTGCGCCAGCATGGTGGCGGAAGCGAAATTACGCGTGAGGGGCTCGTGGCCGTGCAGCAGGTGCTGGGGATGCTTTTCAACAACAACATCAATCGCATCAAGTAGTCCCTGAAAATCGCCCTCCTCCGCAATGGGTGCCCCCAGATACGGCATGATGAAATCTCCCACGAACATCACACTCTGATCCGGTAGATAGATGAACATGGCGTCGTGAGTTTCTCCTCCATGCACAGGAATTAGCTCAATGCGCGTCCCCCCAATCTTCAAGTCCGTGCGGCCGTCGATCATCACATCCGGCTTGAAGCTGCGCACGTCGTCGAGACTGAAGCGTTCACCGAAGAATTGCTTACCAAAATTCCCCGGCGCATCGAAGTCGCGAGTAAGTTCTTCCTGATAATTGCTCCTGGCATAGAAGCGCAAGCGCGGATTCAGGGCGCGGAAATATTTGTAGCCGCCAACGTGGTCCCAGTGGGAGTGCGTAATGAAGATGGTTGTCAATTCCGGAAGGCTAGGCGCGTACGCTCGCAGTGCCTCGTACGCAACCTTGGCGGAATCCGCTCGGGTACCGGCGTCGATGCCGATCAACTGCCGTCCATCGTCCGAAACCACAAAATAGTATTCCGTGAACTCGAAGCCCGAGAGCGCATATACGCGGCCCGGCACGATCTCGGCGATGCGCCGCGGCGAAAAAGTGTGCCCCGAAGCGGCGTCTTCCGAAAAAGGAGTGATCAGCGTAATCGGCCTGTCAAAACCCTGGTAGCCGCTCCGCCGCAGATAGTCCTGTGCCTTGGCCGGTTCTCCGTCAGCAAGAGCCAGCTTTCCGAGGTGGTAATAGACTTCCCGCAACCAACCTGCATGGGGGGCTTTGTCAGCGTTTGCCACGCACCAAGCCAGTTCGGCCTGCGCTGCCTTCCTTTGACCAAAAACGCTGGGAAGTTCGGTATGGACAATGCCAGCAATCCAGTTCACAACGAAGATCTGCCCTCCGGAAAGCTGCTTGGCTTGATCCAGGATCGCTATCGTGTCTTTTACGTAACCAATTCGGCGCAACAACGAGACCGAAGATGCGTGCTGGGCGCGCAATAATCCGATGGCGCTCAAATACAACGCCTTTTGAGGGTCCGTCAAGCGCGGGCCGAATTCCTTCAATCGCGCCGAAAAGAACTCCGCTCCTTCACCCTGCATGTTGGCGTTCGAGTACTGCGCCATCAGCAGAAACAACAACTGTGGATCTTGCGGTGGCGCGACGGTGTTTACGGCCTTGAGGTATTCGAGATCCGGGCGACGTGAGTCGGACGATGCATCAACTCCGCTGCCTTTGGTGGAAAATGTCCCTCGCAGCGTGGCTAGGGAAACCGCAAGCAGCAGCACAGCCGACAAATAGATTGGAATTTTAATATAGATTGGAACTTTCATAAAAGGCTCCTCTTCACTTCTAGTAGATGTATATACATCTATTTGGGGTACAAAAAATTATGCCCGCATCCCGGCTTCCGTCATTCGAGATACCGTCTCTTTCATATTCTTCCAGCCCGCATCCCCGAGTTCCTTCCGCAACCTCCGTTCGGCCTGCTCCCAGTGCGGTTGAGCCATCGCCATCTGTCGCTTGCCTGCCCCCGTCAGGCTAAACAGACGCTCCCGCCGGTCCTTTCCACGCCTCGCCTGAACCCAGCCCTGTTTCAGCAGTAGCCCCAATGTTCGCGTCAGAGTCGTACTATCCATGGAAAAGCCGGCGCTTAGGCGCTTTTGATTAACCTCTCCCGTCTGGGCCAGTGCGGTGAGCAGACCGAATTGCGTGATCTCAAGACCTGCCCGTCGCAATTCCTCGTCGTAAATCCGCGTTACGATCCGGCTGAGGCGGCGAAGGCTCTGACACGTGCATGGCAACTGAAAAAGTGCATTCCCAGGTTGCTCTCCAAAAGTTCGTGTGCTCATAGTATATGTATATACATCTTTTATGCCTGCGCGTCAAATTAAGATGTCCGCTTGGTCATTGAGCTTAAAATCTGCCCCTGGGGAACCCAACAGACGCATAGGTCCCAAGCTCCTTCCGGGGGCGACTCGGGCATCGGGAAACGACGTTGCGGAAGAACGAATCTGGATTCCGGGGCGAATCGTCGGCAAACCGGAAGTTGGCCATAAACGGGCTTAGGAGACATCACTGGCGATCTCCCCGAAGCCGACTTCTGGCCCGGGTAATTTCCTGTTAGCCCGTGACTCGGCACCATCCGGAGAAGCCAGGGGACCCCGTCAAGGGTTGCCGCCCAGCCGACCTCCGAAAGAACGCGAGCGCAGAAATGACCCAAAAGCAAAACGCCCACAAACTCGAGTGTTTGCGGGCGTCTGATTGTGGAGCTTACGCCGCTGCGACTTTGGGCTTTAGCACCGGCACGTGTGGTTTGACCGGGGTGCCGCAGTATTCATCAAACAGCTTGCTGCTGGCGCCCTTAACAATCGTCTCTCCCACTTGCCTGATTCCGTTACTGGCTTTCTCACTGGAAGTAAGTGAAGCCAACTGGCGTAAGGCATGCGCCAGCACAATGTCGTTCATCGCCGGCGTAGTGTGCTCCAGCCACGGCTCCGGCCGTGGGCCAAAGACGAGCTCATCGCCCCGAGGTCTGGGACCGCCCACGGGCCAACGCCACGGTGGACAGAGATCGTCGCCTTCTTCCCATCCTGCGGTAAGGCCATGCGAAGAGGCTGATACAAGTTCCTTACCGATGTTATGAACCTTGGTCGCCAACTCCCGGTCGTGCAAGTTAACGCTGATATCGCGCAACAGCTCGGCCACAACGTAGTCGGCTATCGCGGTTCGGAAAATCGGTCCCGGCTGGCCCGGGCCGCCGTCAACCCAACTGGGGTCAAGGACTCCGTGCAGAAAAGAAACTTTTTCTAAGATCAAATTAGTTTTCATCTTGTTTTCCTTTATGAGAATTGGTTGGTGCAGCATGGATGTTTGAGCGACTTAGGCGGTTAGAGCTGATTTCGTGGTACCCTGCGCTTGTCAGCAAGCATCAGAAGGCCGGCGTTTACGTGATGATTTCCATTTTGGGGTTGCGAGTGGCTGACTGTACGCGCAGAGTTCCACTGTCAAGTACAAGCAACGATTGGAGCATTCTCGGCGGGGGCAGGTCTGCTCAAGATTGCTCACTTAGGTGGCAAATCATTTCGGCAACCGGAAGCTATCCGGCCTCCACTCCGGGATTAGTCCTGTGAAGTCGGCAATACGTAAGTTCGCCAGAAACGCAACATCCGGTTAGCCCGTTATCCGACAGATAGGCACCTTTTGCCAGGCGAGAAGCGCCAAATCTTCAGCCGAACGGTTCGTGACACTTTTTGGGCCTCGGCATCCGCTTGGTCCGCCGGATCGGCTAACGCTTCCTACATGCCAAATCGCGGTGCGATCTCAGTCGCCGCCGTCGTGGTGACTCGTCGGATCGTCACTGTCGGGCGGGTCAGGGATGTCGCCTGGTCCGGAGCTGCCTGGGGTCTGCTCCCCGCTCAAGTCGCCCTCACTGGGTGTGTCGCCAAATTCAGGTGGGATAAATTGACCCCCTGGGCAAGGTGGCACGCCGAACAACTGATCGCCCTGCGCACCATTCGCGATGCCCTGAATGGTCTCATGGCCCGAGGAGTCTCTGGAAATCACGAGAGATGCGAGCCTACTTCCGGCCCGTATATAGAACAGGCCTCCCTGTTGGATGCGAGACCTCATGACATCCGCAGGGAGCTGGTCCACGCGGCCAGTCTCCGAAAGTATCCCGTATTCAAAAATTCTCGGTCCCGCACCACGAACAGGCTCACGCCTGACGCAGGATACTTTGTCTGGCTTGCGCGCCGACTCGAGACGTCCCGCGAGTTCCCGCAACGAATGGGGAAGCGGGTCCATTTTGAGGATTCCCGCCAAGTCTCTCAGGGATACCGGCGCTTCCCCTGTGCCCAGTAGTCGATCGACGGACGAACGGAATGATGTCATGGGCGCGCTTCCAGGGCGGCGACCTTGGCAGTAAGCTTCGATATCAGGTCCTGCAGCTTGTTGAGTTCGTTCTCCACAGACACTGTGATCGTCGTGTCTTGCCCATCCGCCGTCACGCCTTGGACTTCATAGGAAAGGCCTCCACGGACCACAAGGTTCGGCAGGAACTGCGGGAGGTCGCCTGGCTGGCGCATAGGGCGCAGTTCGGCTACACCGTTCAGCGTAAGGCCGCCCGGGTAATCGCCGGCGAAGTTGAGCGTAAGGCCGTCGTTCTGGTCGTGAACGAGCGCCCGCCGAAATAGTGGGCCGTTCGCCTTCCTCCGTTGAGCGGAATCGAGCAGGAAATCGTGTCCCTGAACGTTCAGGTTGTTACAGAGGACGGTTACTTGTTCGGACGCATCAAATACGATATCAGACACGGTATGTATCCTTTCGTAGATGTGGTACTCTGCGCTTGTCAGCAAGCATCAGAAGGCCGGCGTTTACGTCGTGATTTCCATTTTGGGGTTGCCAGTGGCTGACTGTACGCGCAGAGTTCCACTATCAAGTACACGCAACGATTGGAGCATTCTCGGCGGGGGCAGGTCTGCTCAAGATTGCTCACTTAGGCGGCAAATCAGTTCGGCAACCGGAAGCTCCACGGGCGGGATTAGTCCTGTGAAGTCGGCAATCCTGAAGTTGGCCATAAACGGGCTTGGGGGACATCAATCGCGATTTCCCCCAAGCCGACTTCGGGCCAGCCATACTCCTGGCGTTCGCTTACGTAACAGTTGAACCAAACAAATTCGCGATTTCCTGATTTCCAGATTGCTGGGCAAGCAGCTTGAATGGTTTTCCTTGAGTGTCACTCGCTGCACGAAAAGCAGGGAAGCGACCAAGGAATCGTTTAACCCATTCGACCTCACCTCGTCGCATTGCATGGGCAAGGTCGTCCAGCTCAATCGCCAAGAATCCGCCCATTTCTCGCAGGTATTCGATCGCCCACCCTGTAGGAGTTGCACCGAATTGACTGTCAGTGGCGTTAATTTCGGCGCCTTGCCTCACTAACTCCTGAACCACAGAGCGATGTCCACCAAAAGCCGCGTGGTGAAGGGCCGTGGCGCCGAATTGATCCCGTTGGTTGATAAGGTCGGCATGGCTGTGAACAATGGCTCTGATATCTGTGAGGTCGCCCCGCTTTGCGGCCTCAATGAGCCTATCGAACTCACTCATTCGAATACCTCCACATTCAATGGGCGTAACATCGAAGTGCCCATAGGCATGGGCAACAGTGTAGTCTGCTCTCAGCAGGAGTTCATCACTACAGAAACCCCCCGCCGTAGCAAAGCGAGGGACAGGGCACCCTCAACAGTAATGATGACCAAGAAGCTCAGCCGGGCAACCCGTCCCGGAGATGTTGTTACATCGACTGCAGTTTTGGGTGGGCTGCATCATGAATACAAGCTGGATCATTTGGCTGCGTATCATCGCAGGGAGTTTTTGCGGAGGACACAGATCCCGGCGACTCATTGCGTAATCTTAAGATTCGCGAAGTAGCCTTCCGTGCCGGGCCCTACCCACAGGGCCACCGCCCCCTCCGAATCACCGAGTTTCATATCATTGACGATGAGGCAAGGCTGCGCTGCCCCGTGGACGAACAGTCGCGCCTTTGTCCCGTCAATCACGATCCGGTACTTCGTCCACACTCCGGGCTCCAGGTCTACATACGATTCGTACTTCTCCGGCGATTCCTTGCGCATGCGGTCGAAACCGAACTCCGGTTGCGCGCCGTATTGTGTCGAATGGTTCCGGCGCACCTGGTCGTCCGCCCTCCCATTCGTGGGCCGGAGGTAGATGTACTCGTAGCGGTTCCCTTGCAACCGGAAAGCCATCCCTATGAACCCGCGCGCTCCGGGACCCGCATTGGCGGCCGGTTTTCCGGCCAATTCGACCTCAATGGTTCCGTTGTGAAAACGGCTGCCCTTCACAATCGCGTAAGACGCGCCATCGGCCGCATTGGGCAGCGCGTCTAGGCGAACAGCCGATTTCCCCTGGTACGCAACATTCGCAACGGAGGCGCCGTGGGCCTCCAGTTGCTCCGCCGTCTGCGCATACAAGGGTGCTAGCAATAACAGAACAAGCAGGTGTTTCATCATCAGGTTGGACGGAAGTCTCTTGGAAAAGTTATCGCCGTAGGGGGTTCCATTCACGGGGGGTCTGCCCCGCCAGGAAGATTCGCATGTGGTATCCGCCAGGAACTCAATTGGGCTAACCATTTTGGATGTTGATCGTCTACAATGGCGCATTTTGATATTGTAATGGCAAGCCAACTGCAATCTGATGTAGATTCCTTCCCATGCCTTGGGGTGAGCGGCTTTCTCCGATCTGATCGGGAGAGATTTTTTCTCTTGACATCGCCATTTATAGAACCCCGCCGGCTGCCAGAATGGGACTTGCGAGCTTATGCTGTACAAGAACTTCCCTATGGGTACCACAGACTTCCGCTTCATGAAGACTCCAGGAGATCCTGATAAATAGTCTGATAGATTTAATACCTCCACATTCAATGGGCGTAACATCGAAGCGCCCATAGGCGAGAAACATAGAATACAACACTATCCAGAAACGGGTTTCGGAGACATCAAGGGCAATCTCCTCGAAGCCGACTTATGGACCGCGTCGCTGTCAGTCCGGCTGACTCCTGACTTCCGGTTTGCTCGTTACTCGGCCAGAATCGAGCTGTTGCATCGACACCACGAGCGTCAGGGAGTGCATCGGCGATCATGGATCAATTTAGAATCCGTTCCACCGACCCGGGCAGTCCAGCCTCAACTTTTCAGCAATACTCATGTTTGGACGGCAGGTTCGCGCTCACAAATTTCCGCCTGATCTACTCCGGCCGCAGCGTGTCACGGAGATAATCGCTAGTGAACTTTCTCAGCCGGTATCGGCTTCATATTGGGCGGTGCGCCTGCCGGATGGATTTCTGCATGTGTGGCGTCCTTCAGGGTCACAGTGAACGCAAAACCGTCGCTGACTGTGATGTGCAGCGCGGAACCTTCCAGCGTTGCTTTTGTGATCGGCGTTGGCGTGCTGTCTTCGGACGGATCAGCCTGACTTAATCCTCCATCGTCGTTCAACGCGATTCGAGATGGGGTGACGGATCCCGTAAAGCCGGATCCGCTCCGAACCAGAATCATCGTGGAGAAACTCCTTCCGTCGAACATCAAGTGCCAAGTTCCGGCAAACTTTTCTGCCGTATTAGAAGCCTTAGAGCTTGCTTGCAGGCTCAGGCTCACCGCGTGCGCGAGCACTGCGCTCGCTGCAAACACAATGCTCGTCGCCAGGACGAGCGCAATTACACTGGTCCGCGATAACGAACGTTTTTTCTCGGTCAGCATCATGATTCGAACCTCCAGGTTGTCACCATCGAAGATTCCCAGCCCCGCAGCGCTGGCACGAGGAACGTGCAAGCACAGTGACGCCAGGTGTAGGAGTGTGTTGGCGTACGATGGGCGCTTCCCAAGTCGGGCCGCGGCATAGTCATCGCAGGCAAGCTCTCGCGTCTGCGAGATCTTTGACATGAGATAGGCGATGCCGGGGTGCCACGCCACCGGCAGCGAGATCAATTCACAAAGGATGTGGGCCAGAAAGTCTCTGCGACGGATGTGGCCATATTCGTGCAGAAGAATTGCCGAGAGCTCCGGTTCGCCAAGTTCTGGAAGCACTTTACTGGGCAGCAGGATGGCGGGATGAAACACCCCGACCGTTACAGGATCGTCAATGGCCGTAGATTCTAGGAGGGCGACTCGGTGCTTAGCCTCGATGATCTCGCTGGCCATCCCAACTCGGGCAGGAGAAAACACGGAGGCTTCTCTCCGTAGCCGATGGACTCGATGAACCGCTCGGCTGAAGCGGGCCAGCCGAAGCAGGACAAGCACCCCCCAGGCGCCGATGATCCAGGTTTGGAACCCGGGCGGAATGATGAACTGCTCATGCGGCCTGGTATGCTCCTGCCAAATCCAAAAAATGCGATTCGCCGCTCCGGTGTCCGAGGAAATCTGCTGTTGAGATTTCTCTGCAACTACTGTTGAAGGCCAATGCCAAAAGGTGTTGGCAACCGGAGCCGCCAGACAGAAGAGGAGCACTGCGAGATAGAAGCAGTATTGATGCTTCGCTCTCGTCTTCGCGACGAGACGCGAGAAGACCGCGGCCACGATGGCAAAAAAGCCAATTTGCAGAAGCGCATTGAGCAGCAGATCGAATAAGCTCTCTTGAATTAAGCTCATTCCGGTTCCTCCTCCGCGCTCTCACTCTCTTCTAACTTTGCCTGCAAGTCGGCAAGTTTTTGCGCGTCCAGTTGCTTGCTCCGAACCAAACACAGGAGCAGGTCGTCCACTGACCCTTGAAAGACCTTCTGCAGGACGTCCCTGACAGCATGTGAGTCAGCCGCCTCCTGAGAAACGATGGCGCTGTACTCGTAGGCACGTCCAACGAGCTTTCTTCTCACTTTCCCCTTGCGGTGCAGAACATTCAGCGTGGTCTGCACGGTCGTATAGGCAAGTTGAGGCTCACCCGTCAGCCCCTGCAAGACCTTCTGGACATTCCCTGCGCCACCCTCCCATAGCACGCGCATAATTCGCCGTTCTAAAGGAGCCAGAACTCTGGTTTTGTTCACCATCGATTCAAATCCGTGCCCACTCTCCTATACATATAGGAGAACAATGACATTTGTCAACTATATTCATAGGACACGCGGCGAAGTCTCGTCCTCTCGGAGTAGAACCGGAAGTCCTGATCACCTGGCGACTTCAAGGGCATGCGCTCGTTGAGGGGTTCTGGGCGTGTTGTCGGCAATGGGGAAGTTGTCCAGAAACGGGCTTCTGGGAAGCGCCAGGGCCCGGTTCCGTGCGTGTCGTCGCCATTACGCCTGTAGTCCTTTGGCAGCGCAATCGCCCGTTATCGTCAACTATTTGGATTTTTCACTTCGAAGTTTAGTCAATTGCCAGACGTCCAGCGACCCTTGCCAAGCGAGAACAAGAGATCGTCAGTAGCCGTATCTGCCAAATCCGAGAACTCCTGAATGCATTCGCATTTCGCGTCCCTTGTGAACCAACCAACTCTGAATCCTTCGCCTTCTTCGGCGATGAAAGACGACGGAGTGAATCGCTTGTCGTAGGATTCACCCAGTAACGCTCTGGCCGTTTCAGGATGTTCACGAAGGTATTTCGCAATGCCCGAAGCCGGAAGCTCGGAGATGGCCATTGCGGCTGCGACTCCTATGCGCTGAACCCTGAATCCGTCAGGGAACCAGTCAATGTTTGGTTTTCTTCTCCAACTCCACATTTGTTGAATCGTACCATCAGGTGAGGGTGACGGAATAATTGTCGTAACATCGCCATTTCGCCAGCGATCCGTCCACGTGCTGAAATCGCGTGATTGCGTTTGACTACGGCCGAAATCGTGTAGCGATCAAACATAAGCGATAAATATATTTCGGCGGGGCTTGGCATACTGGTCCCAGCTGTTCCGCCGTCGATTTCATGTGCCGCGTTACAGCAACAGAGCTTGTCATCCAGCAAGGCATCTTCTCGAAGGCACCGGCCAAGCAAGGTTTTAATGCATTCGTTCAGTCCTTGTCGACTGAGCAGCGGCAGATGCTGGCGCAGATGCTTCACGCCGAACGCACCGCAGCGATTCACGACGTTAGCCGTCTTTTCGTGGTGGATACTCGCCCGCGAGGTCGGCTTTACGTTCCGAGGCGAATCAATGCAGGTAGACCTCAGCGGTATGGGAATGGCCGAAGACTCAGACTGACCCACGACCGTAGACACACGCAACGGCCTCACACCGGTGGCGCCGGAATAGGCCAAGAATCAACATTATTTCCACTCACCCTGGACTTGAAAAGCGGCCCAATAATACGGCGCATGCCAGCCTCTGTGTCTCCACATCTCGATCTGAGCTTTGCGCAGAGCGGCCGCTGGTGGCATTTTGTCTCGTTCCATGGCGCTATAGAATTTCGCCATCAGCTGCGACGTGGTGAAGTCGTCTACACTCCATAGGCTTGCTACCACGCGGCTGGCCCCGGCATACATGAAACCTCGTGTAAGACCGATCAACCCTTCGCCGCTGATCTCCTCGCCTAAGCCCGTTTGACAGCCGCTTAGCACCACCAGGTCTACAGGCAGTTTCAAGTTGTAGACGTCTTCGAGTCCCAGAAACCCGTCCTGTGGTTTGCCTTGACGGTTTACTAAAGACAGCACCAGGCCGGAAAACTCCGGACGCTTGCTATCTAGGAACCCATGTGTGGCAAAGTGGACAATCCGGTAACGGGCAAGCTCCGGACTCAACGCCGTGGCTCGATTCGCTTGAAAGTCCAGCGCCTCCAGAGCCCTAGCGTGGGGTGTGACTGCCAGAATCGCTTCTGCTTCAGCGCGCGAATACGTTAGCCGCTCAAGGTACAAACCACTCTTTCCCCCTAGTCCTACGTCTGAGGCAGATCGGCTAATCCTCCGGTCTGGTCGTGCGACCGCTGGTCCCTGCTTCGATCCATTGCCTGCCGGCATTACTACACGCTCATCATTGGAATCAAAAACCGGATCCGCCAGGACCGCTACTTCCCGAGTTGCCGTTGGCCGACCAGCGTTGGCTAGCCTGATCTCGGCCAGCACAGAGGCAGAGGGCAAATTCACAATCTCATGCCCAACTATGAGTGGCTCTCTTGGGTTTTCGGGTGCCGGCAAGGCGGAGAAAGGAACGTATTGCAACGCACCATCACTGACAATTAATAACCGCTTCCCTGTAACGAGATTGGCTACATGTCCCAGGAGTGTCCGGCTCAAGCTCGTTGCGAGTCTCTGCGACAAAGCGTCTGCCTTGGCCCAATCCGCTAAGTTGACCTCGGTATCTGTGCTCACCCTGCGTGTGCGTGAGGTCAGAGCGTGGTAAAAGCGACGTGCCGAGCCTTCAATTTCAGCTCGCTTCGGCAACTCGTAGACAGCCAAGGAGCTGTTTGTAACAAGCCAAACATAACTGCGCTGTTCCCCCAGGGAGTATTCCAACAACACTGTATCTGGATCTAGCAGTTGCTGGATTTGATTGGTGCTTAGCGGCTGCGGTTGAGTCAACGCAGCGAAGCTGGGACTACTGGCACGTATGTCAGCTTCCAATTGCGCGTTGCGATCTCGGAGATTGCTAATTTCCTGGTCCAGAGTATTGACCTGCTCCTCTGTATGTTTCTCGCTCAGCATCCGAATTCGATATTGTGATTTCGCGGTGAGCAACTGGCGCAATTCGCGCTCGCGAGCCAGCAAACTTGAGTCGGCTCCTCGGTGGATGTCAATCTGCGATTCAGACAGCATCTCGAACAAAGTGCGGGCGCGAGAGCTCTCCACGGCTTCAAAAGCCGCTTCGGTTTGCCCTTGTTGAACCAGCAAATCCACATACTCGTTGTAATATGCAGAGCGGTAGGCCCGGTAGTGCGATCGGTCTTGATCTAGGCCAACCAGGCGACTGCTATCATTCAATTCGGCAATTGCCTGCTGATAGGTTTTCGTCGCCGTAGCAAATTGTTGTTGGCGATACAACATACTAGCCAAGTCGGCGAGGTCCTCACCGTGCTCTAAGCTGCTCGGAGCTGACCTGTCCAAGATGGCCAAAGCTTTCCTGAAGTAGGTCTCAGCCAGAACAGGATCGCCGTGGTCTCGAGCCACGTAACCTAAGCCCACCAATATTCTCCGGGTCTCCATGGACAGCGGAGCCACACGCTCTCCAATCGCGAGACCTTGTTGGTAGTATTCGTTTGCGTGAACCAAGTCTCCCCGAACACGCGCGATCTTACCCAAGTTACGGAGACTAACAGCCACCCCCATACTGCCAGGCGCCAGCTTCTGCGTTATGGCAAGCGCACGTGACTCATAGCGCTCTGCCGTTGCCAGATGGCCCTGATCGATGAGACATTCAGCTAACTGGTTGAGAGTGCTGGCAACATTCGCGCTGTTTGGATCTGCGTGTTCTGCAACAAGCAGGGCCCGTCGGTAATATGCTTGAGCTTTCGCCAACTCACCCTGTCGTTGCGCAATTCCGGCAAAGCCATCAAGTATCTGCGCCAACCGATGGCTCGTCGGGAAATACCGTTGCAGATTGTCTAGCGCTTGTCGATAGTATTCTGCTGCGACTGCCAAATTACCCTGATCCAGTGACACGGATCCGCAGGACAGGAGGCCTTTGATTGTGTCAGCGCTCCTCGGGGCCTCTAGCTGCAAAATCGTCAGTGCTTGCCGAGAGTGTTTGTCCGCCGTTAGAAAGTCGCCGCGTCTCTGCGCCAGCCATGCGAGGCTGAGGAGAGCGTTGGCAACTGCAACCCTCTTGTCGCCTAGCTTTTGCAGTTCGAGCAACTGCTCTTCGTCATACTCCTCCATGTGGATCAAATCACCGCGAGGTAGACAGGCTTCGGCCCTCAGCCTGAGAAGATCTGCTCTGACTGCCGGTCCGGCGCTAGTTGCCTGTTCAATTGCCTGACGATAAAGGTCGTCCCCTTTCTCCGATAGCCCGCCATACATTCGGGCAGCGCGTAAGAACAACCAGGGACCGAGCCAGGGAATCCCAATACTCTCTGCAACTGCTGCGGCCTTGTGCCATTGCTCAGCAGCCCCATCCAGCTTGCCTGCGTGCGCTAGCTCCTGACCTTGCCGGTAGGTTGAAAGAAGTTCACCTTGGAAGTTCGGATATGTCCACATACCCCACATGTCTGATCCGAGCAGCCAACTGCGTTTCTCCGAACCCCTGAGCCCTATGAGCTCAAGAGGTCCACGAGAGGCTTGTTCACTCCGAATGAAGGGAAGATCAAAAGGGGAATCAATTTCCCCTTCTACATCTCCACGAGACCAACGCACTAGCACGTCTCCGGGGAGTATTCCCGCCTTTTCGCCTTCCTGATTTTTTATTAGGGACTCAACCACCACGCCTTTTTTCAGGACGAGCTCAAGGCTGGGACTGGCTTGTTGGGCCAAAGCCAGAGCTGAGAACGTGCAGAAAAGTACACTTGATGGCGCAATCAGCCTCGATAAGGCAAGGGTTAGTTTCGCCACTGCAGATGATCCACTGTTTGCAAAAGCGTTTGCCACCGCTCTGTATATTTCTTAGTTTCCGCCGTTGGGTGGGGGGTCACAATTCTGGTCTGGTGGGCAAGTTGGGTCATTGCCACCGCCACCTCCGTCTGGTCCGTTCGTTATGCGACCGCCGCCCGGAGCGGAAGTTGCGGAGCTACTTTGGTGGGTCGCCGTCGCGTGGGAAGGAGCGTGCGGCCCCAGCAGCGTGAAAAGGAAGAAGAAGAGAAATTGAAGCATCGCTAGGCTCCTCACCTCAGGTTGAAACTGTTAGTGTAAAAACACTACAATCCTATTCCAACTCTGCTTAGACAGCAATATGGAAATTCACTCCGCTTCATTTACCAGGCCTGTCCGAGACGAGAAAGCGGTCAAATTTCGTAAGAGCTTAAGGTAAAACAAGATGACTCGTCTTGCTTTGTTACTCATATTTGCGGTAATAGTCTTCCAGGATTCGGTGCACGCGGCAAATCTCTCGAGGCTCAAAAAGAACCAGACATTGGCCGGTCTCCAGGTACAGAGCCTCTATAGCGACTCAGATGGGAAAATAGTGGGGGTGAAGTTCCTACATATCTCCACCGGCGCTCCCGTGTTTCTCCTCCAGCTCCAGACGGTTCCGCAAGTATTTACATGGATTGATACGCCGATTCACTCAAACAAAGGATTGTCCCATGCTTTGGAGCACTTGCTCGTCATCAAGGGTACGAAAGGCCGTTATCTTCAGCTGCTCAAAGAAATGCGCCTAGATCGATCCAGCGCATACACCTCCCGGGATTTTGTTTCCTATGGGCTTTCTTCCGGCTCAGGACTGCATGGTTTTTTCGAGTCGTTCCATGCTTTGATGGAGGCCATTTATCGTCCCGACTTTACCAATGAGGAAGCGGCAAGAGAGTTCTATCATTTTGGAGTCGTGAATGATCATACTTCGAAAAAGACACTGATTGAGCAAGGCACTGTATACGACGAACAGACAGCCGTGCAGCACAGATATACCTATACCGCCGAGTTAAACAAACGTGTTCTTGGCGACCAGAGTCCCCTCGGATTTGATGGCGGCGGCACTGTTGAGGAGATGCGTACGGTCACCCCTGAAGAGATTCGACGTTTCCACGGTAATTATTATCGAATTGGACCTTCAACCGGGTTCATTTTCGCCTTTCCGCCTGAAGAAAATGTGCCTGCCATCCTCGAGAGGATTTCGCGGGAACTTCAACAGTTCTCCGAGCCGGGCAGCACTTCGCCGAAGGACTCGATTGAGGGCCCCAAGTATCCCATTCATCCCTCCGAAGATCTAAACCCCGCAATTTATCCGTTTCCAGGCCCGAATGTGGCAGCGCCTGGATTCATCCATTTTGCCTGGAAACCTGGCAAGGCCAGCTCACCGGTAGATCTTAAGCTGTTGGAACTTTTCTCTGGAGCACTCGCTGACGGTGAGGATTCATTGCTGCAAGGAGTGATCGTAGACAGCAAGACCCGCTTGATCGATTCCGGAGCAACCGGAGTCGATTCCGGGCTCATCCTTGATAACTCTCCATCTTTCCCTGTGGTGATCATTGAGGTGGCCGGTGTGCCCGGCAATCGCATCTCGGTGGTAAACATAGGCGCACTTAGAAACGTGATCGCGAACAAAATCAAGGAAGTATCTGAATTTCCTGATCATTCCCAGAGACTTTTAGAATTCAATCGATCAATCGAGTCGCATGCTAGAGGTTTGCTTCGATCAGAACGAGTGTGGACCAAAAACGCCCCTGGTTTTGGCTTGCACACATCTAACAGCGACTGGAAGTCGCAGTTCGAACGTCTAGCCATGGATAGTTCGTTTATTCAATCTGTGTCCGAGGAAGCGGCGTGGCAGGGTGTGGAACTACAGCTAAAGTCAGGGAAGAATATCTGGCGACAGGTCATTCAAACATTCCATCTGGACGAAGTCCCTTACGCTACCGCCACCGCGCCCTCTCCTGGGCTCTTGGAAGAAATCGAGAAGTCCAAGGAAGAACGTACAGGAAAGCAAATACAATTGCTGATGGCGAAGTATCATACGACTGACGAACAGGAGGCACTCTCAAAGTTCGAGCAGGAAGAGGCGATCAAGACGAAGGAAATCGACAAGATCGCCAGCAGCATTCCTCGACCGCGCTTTACGGCACACCCTCCCCTCACTCCAGATGAACAATTACAATACCGCCAGTTTCAAATCCAGGGCGTGCCAGTCATCGCAAGTTTTTTTGATGCGCCCCCGACCCTCGACATTGGGCTTTCCTTCAACCTGAGAAGAGTTCCTCGACGCTATTACAAATACCTCCCACTCTTTGTTCATTGTCTGGATTCTCTGGGGCTGAACAAGGAGGGTCAGATGACCAAATATTCAGACTTGCACGGTCAAATTCAAAGACTAACCTATGCTTTCTCGACAGGTTATGAGAGTAACCCTGTTGCAAAGCGTGCGGACTTCACCATACGGGCGTCGGCAGCCGGCATCCAGGACTTTCGAGCCACTTTGGATCTGATCCAGCAACTTATGAGATTCAACAATCTGGATCTGGCGAACCTAAATCGTCTGCAGGATCTTGTAGCCAGCGACATCGCCGCTGACGATTGGTACCTTCGGCAAGATGTTTCGACTTTAAATGCAGGATATTCTTTTCACGATCAAGATGATCCCTTGTACTTTGCTCTCTGGACGCGACCAACCCGTGCCCACTGGACTGCGCGTCTGAGATGGCTACTGCATGAGCCCGTAAGTGCC
>Ga0209648_10001139_pt1 | contig 21244 bp, 12 predicted proteins | sample GraSoi2013_115cm_FD_185830 | JGI IMG/M metagenome (GOLD analysis project Ga0209648, IMG submission 185830) | Grasslands soil microbial communities from the Angelo Coastal Reserve, California, USA - Sample 9_17_2013_115cm (SPAdes) (version 2) | ecosystem: Environmental > Terrestrial > Soil >... | reverse complement strand
CGGAACCAATTTTCACGCCCGCCACCAAAGCCGAAGCCGGCCATGACGAAAACATCGACATGAAGAAATGTGCGCAGATTCTCGGTAAGGAAACGGCCGAGCGGGTCAAAGATTTGAGTCTGCAAATTTATTCGGCCGGGCGCGATCACGCCGGCAAACGCGGAATAATCGTGGCCGACACGAAGTTCGAATTTGGGACCGTCGACGACAAACTGCTTTTGATCGATGAAGTTCTTACGCCAGATTCATCGCGCTTTTGGCCGGCTGATCATTACGTTGTCGGCCAAAGCCCGCCGAGTTTTGATAAGCAATTCGTGCGCGATTATCTGGAGACGCTTGATTGGAATAAAACACCGCCGGGTCCGAAACTACCGGGTGACGTGATCGCGCGCACTGCGGCGAAATATGTGGAAGCGTTTGAGAGATTGACCGGCGAGAAGTTGAGGTAGGAGCGATTGACCTCAATCGGTCCGAGCCGGACTGGCGTTTTCCGGCGGTTCGGTGAACCGCCCCTACCTAAGCAACTCGCTCACCATCGATTTTTCTTCCTTCAGTTCCGTGACCGATTTGTCGATCTTGTCGCGGCTGAAATCGTTGATCGGAAGTTTTTGCACAATTTCCCACTTGCCAGCGCGGACGCGCACCGGAAATGACGAGATCAAATCTTTTTCGACCCCGTAACTTCCATCGGAACAAATTGCGACGCTGTGCCAATCATCGCGCGGTGTGTCGTTGTTGAGGAAGCGGACGGTATCGACAACCGCATTCGCGGCGGAACCGGCGGAAGAAAGTCCGCGCGCTTTGATGATCGCCGCGCCGCGTTGTTGAACGGCGGCGATGAAATCTTCTTTCAGCCATTTTTCATCGCCAATCACTTCGTTGGCCGAGCGACTGTCGATCTTCGCGTTATAAAAATCCGGATACTGGGTGGACGAATGGTTGCCCCAGATCGTCATGTTCGTAACCCGCGTAATTTCGACACCGGCTTTATGCGCTAATTGCGCTCGGGCTCGATTTTCGTCCAGCCGCGTCATAGCAAACCAACGATGTCGCGGAATCTCCTTGGCGTTGTTCATCGCGATCAAACAATTCGTATTGCATGGATTTCCGATCACGAGCACACGCAGGTCAGCCGAAGCATTCCGCTCGATAGCCTGACCCTGGCCGACAAAAATTTTGCCGTTAATCCCGAGCAAATCCTTTCGCTCCATTCCGGCCTTGCGCGGAATGCTGCCGACCAACAAAGCCCAGTTAATGTTGCGAAAGCCTTCGTCGAGATCGGCCGTCGGCACGATTGATCGCAACAACGGAAACGCGCAATCATGCAATTCCATCACCACGCCCTCAAGCGCGCCGAGCGCCGCGGGGATTTCAATGAGATGCAACGTGACCGGTTGATCGCCTCCAAACATTTCGCCCGAAGCGATGCGGAAAAGAAGCGAGTAGCCAATCTGCCCGGCGGCGCCGGTGACAGCGACTTTAATCGGAGACTTCATACAGATTTCCTTGCCACAGATTTACACAGATGAAACACACATTTTTTTCGCTCTTTTGATGGTAGGGCGGTTCACCGAACCGCCGGCAAACGCCAGTCCGGCCCGGACCGATTGAGGTCAATCGCGCCTACCTAAGCCCGTCCCGTCTTTTCCAGCAGCGCGCTAATTAATTGCATTCGTTTTCGCTCTTTCGGGCTTGATCGAAGTTGCAAAATGCTCCGTTGCATTCGTCGCACCCAATTCGAGCTTGCCGCGGTGCCGGGAATATTGAACCGATATTTTCGCGCCAGGAGGTCCGTGATCATCACCACTGCGATCCACGATTCGCTTTCGAAAAGCGCCGCCATCATCGCCGGATAAAAGTCGCGCTCAAAATCGATTTGATCGTTCGTGCGAGTGAACCGCGCGAACGTCGCGATCTTTTCCAGTTCGGCGCGCGCCTGGTCGGATGTCGATGTTGCATGCTCGAATGCTTCCTCCCATAACGCCCGCATCGGTTTGTGATCGTGCGTGGCGTAGGTGGCGACGGAAAGGCGTTCATATTCTGCGCCAGGCGTAACGCGGCCTTGATAAAATTCCCACTGCGGAATTTTGAAACCGGCTACGCCTAACGACCGCAAGCTGGGACGGACGTAATCCGGCACCGTGCCGAGGTCCTCACCGATCAGGCGTGCACCTCCCGATTCCTCCAGCACCGCGCGAAGACACTCTTCACCGTCGTGCCGATTCGCTTCGCAATTGTTCGGGCTCGAATCGTCGCGCGGATGGAAATGCGGAGCGCGGCCGCCAGTTTGCCCAAGCATTTGGTTCCAGTCGAGCGGAAGAAATTTTCGGTTCTGCTGCGGCCGCCACGGAAATGCGTAGATGCGATAAAAACCCAGAACGTGATCGACGCGAAAAAGATGGAAGCTGCGTCGAATACTGCGGACGCGTTGTCGCCACCAATCGAAGTTGCGGTGACGCATTACGTCCCAGTGAAAAAGTGGGATGCCCCAGTTCTGTCCCCACTTTTGGGTGAACTTGTCGTCCTTGAAATGGGATTCGGGCGGCGCGCCCCCGCACCAATCGAGCGCAAATTCGTTCCGTCGCGCAAAAACATCGGCGCTGTAATAATTGACGCCGAATGGAATGTCGCCCATCAAGGCAAGGCCACGCTCTTCGGCATACGACTTAATCCCGGACCACTGTTCGTTCGCAATCCATTGAACGTAGCGGAAGAAATTGTCGCGATCGTGAAATTGTCTTTTCTTCTCGGGAGATTGCCGTTCGAGCCAGGCCCGCGCCGATTCAATGCGTTGATGCTCTCCCGGCCATTTGTTCCACGCTTCGTTCTCACCGTTTTCTTCCATGAGCGCGCGAAAGAACGCGTAATCATCCAGCCAGGCCGACTCTTGAGCGCAGAAATTCCGAAACTTCCAATGTCGATCTTGCGATGCGTGGGCCGAGAAGTTTGCGAACGCTTTCTCGAGCAAACGGCGTTTCACTTTTTTGACCACGCCGTATTTGACGGCGCCGTGCCGGAGTTTCGTAAGATCGACATCGACGAGCGCGGACTCGTAATCGTCGCGGGTTAAATCTTCTGGCGAACCGGGCGCGAGATGAAGTGTCGTCGGCTCGATCGCCATCGCGCTGATCGCGTTGTATGGGCTGTTGTCGTGGCCCATCTCGCTGATTGGCAAGAGCTGGACGAGTTTGAACCCGATCTCAGCCGCCCAATCAATGAACTCGCGCAAGACCGCGACGTCGCCGATCCCGAGATCGCTTTCGCTGCGTAGTCCAAACAATGGTGCGAGCACGCCCGCGATCCTTTTCTCCGGCGAAAGGTTCATGAACAAAATGGCGAATGACGAATGACCAAGCACGAAGGAATGACGAAACCCGAATCCCGAAGCAACTTGCGATGACGCTTCGTCATTCGAGCATTTGAGCTTCCTTCGCCATTCGCCATTCGTGCTTCGTCATTTGCGCAGCTTCAGCTCCTCGTCACCTGCCAGTCTTCGACGAGCTTGTTTGGAATTTCTTTCAAGAATCGTGATGGCCGCTGGAAAACGTCGCCGTAGCCGCCGGTCAAACGCATGTGCGGATAAGTGAAATAGAGTTCGTCCTTCGCGCGCGTGATCGCGACATAAAATAAACGCCGCTCTTCTTCCAAATCTTTCCGTTGATCCATCGAGCGACTGCTCGGAAACATTCCGTCGGTCAGCCAGATCACGAACACGGTGTGGAACTCCAGCCCTTTGGCTTGATGCACAGTAGAAAGATTCACTGCCTCTTTATCGCCGGTCTGATTTGGCGCGGCCTCGGCGTCGACGTTAGTGATGAGCGCGAGCTGGGAGAGAAATTCGTTCACGTCTTTGAATTGGCGGGCAAACGCGGCCAACTGGTTCAAATCTTCCTGGCGCAGTTCGTAATTGGTGAAATTCACTTTGGCGTAATCGTCGTAAATCGCCTCAACCACCGACGTGATCATCTCCGACGGCGGATTCGGCTGACCGCCGGTTGCGATCTCGTCGAGCGTGTGCGCAAGTTGAGTCCAATGTTTTTTGGATTTCGTGCTCACGTTCATCGCCAGCAAACGGTCGCTCCAGGAGATGATCTCGCCGCGCTCGTTCAATGATTTGTCCCATGCGTTCCAAAGATTTTCCGCGCTTCGATTTCCAATGCCGGGCAGCAATTTTACCATTCGTTTGAATGCGACCTCGTCCCGCGGATTGGCGACGAACCGCAAAAACGAAATTACGTCTTTGATATGCGCTTGTTCGAAGAAGCGGATGCCGCTGGTGATTTGGTAGGGGATCCCCCGCCGCGAGAGTTCGAGTTGTAATTCGAGCGCGTGATAGTGCGCCCGATAAAGCACGGCGATCTCGTTAAGATCGACATCTTCATCCCGGAGTTCGAGGATTCGTTGTGCGATAAACTGCGCTTGCTCGCTGCCGTCACTTAACGCAACCACTGCCGGCTTCGCCGCGGTGGATTCGCGGACCGGCTGAAGATTTTTCTGAAACTGGTCGACGTTGGCGGCGATTGCCGCGTTTGCGACTTCCAGGATTTCCGGCACGCTCCGGTAATTCATCTCGATCTTAAAAACGTTCGCGTCCGGGTAACGTTTCGGAAATTCGAGAATGTTTTGGAAGTTGGCGCCGCGCCAGGAGTAGATCGACTGCGCATCGTCGCCCACGACCATGACGTTGCGATGTTCGCGCGCGAGCAAGTCGATGAAATCGGCCTGGATCTTGTTCGTGTCCTGATATTCATCGACCAGAATGAATTGAAATTGCCGGCGATAAAACGAGGCGATGCCCTCGTGCTTTTGCAACATCGACAACGTCTTTTCGAGCAGGTCATCAAAATCGACCGAGTTCGTCGTCTTCTTCTTTTTCTCGTAGCGGGCGTACACGTCGGTGATTTTTTCGAGCAACGGCAGGAAGTAAGGAAACTTTTCCGCGAGCAGTTCTTCCAGCGGTGTCTCGGTGTTTACCACGAAACTGAAAATTTCCGCGAGGACGTCGCCTTTCGGGAACCGGATCTCCTTGGGATCGATCCCCGCGCTTGCAACGACAGTGTTGATTAAGTCTTTCTGGTCTTCGCGGTCCATGATCGTGAATCCACTGTTGTATCCGAGAGCGCTGCCGTGCCGTCGCAGCATCCGATTCCCGACCGAATGAAACGTTCCGCCCCAAATGCCGCTCGCATCGATCGGCAACAGATTCGCCACCCGATCGAGCATTTGGCGCGCGGCTTTGTTCGTGAACGTCAGCAGCAAAATATTTCGCGGATCGATCCCGTTCTCGAGCAGGTAAGCGACGCGATAAGTCAGGGTGCGCGTTTTGCCTGAACCGGCGCCGGCGATGATCAACTGCGGTCCGGGCTGCGCCGTGACCGCCGCGAGTTGCTGCGCATTTAACTCCGCCGCGTAATCGATATGGATCGATGTCGATCTTGCGGCGTGCAGTGTGTATTGGCGCGACATAATGCCAGTCCGGCTCGGACCGATTCGCAAAGAACTGCAGCCTGCGCGTCTGCGCAACTCAGCGCACTGTCACGCTACATGATGCGGAACGGCCGTGATCGTCGAGCGCCGTTAATTGATAATCGCCCGGCGTTGATTTCCACGTCAGCATTTCTGTCACATTAGATTTTCCGATGAAGGTCTTGTCGGCGAACCAATAAATCTCGCGCACGTCCGCATCGGTCTTTGCGCGCAGCGGAATCGCGTTCGACGATGCGAAAAAGATATCGCGTCCACCGGTAGGGGACGTAATTCGCGGCGGGTTTCCCATGCGCGACGCTAGGTCCGACTCCGTTCCGGGCAAAAACGGAGGTGGCAGCCGGCGCGCCACACCGGCGCGCTCGAAAAGTCTTAGCAGATCGCTCGGCCAGAATTCGTAAACGTCGCGCCGGAGCTGTCGCGTTCCGTCATCGATCGGGACCCGCAGACCGGTGGCAACGTCGACCAGTACTTCCTGATGCACATCGCACGTTTTGATCGGTGAAATTCCGGGAATGAACCAACCCTCGACGCGGTGCGTGCAGTGAGCCTCCGGTAAATCGCCCGACACTGCGCAAAATTCGACTCGCTTCAAATTCGCGCCCGGCGGCGGAAGATGCGGCTCGCATCGCTCCGGCCAGCTTGCCCGAAGACTGTCGATGATTTGAAATAAGAGGGGCGCGGTGGCCGAGCGCCCGATGAATGCCGGATTCGGTTTGCCATCGAAATTTCCGATCCAGACCGCGAGCACGTAATGATTGAAAACTGCGATCGACCACGCGTCGTGAAAACCGTGCGATGTCCCCGTTTTCCAGAAAACGGGCGCGACGTTACCTGAATCTGCATAATTAATCTCAGGTCGCGGGACGTTCAGCATTTCGAGCGTGAGGAACGCGGCTTCCGGAGTGACGATTTGATGGCCGTGTCCAGGCATCGGGTCGCCGGCCTTGCGCCGGAGTGGACGCAGCTCGCCGTTGTTGGAGAGCGCCGCGTAAAGTCGGGCGAGGTCTTCCATCTTGATTTCTGCGCCACCGAGCGGGAGCGCCAATCCATAAAGCGATTCGGAGCGCGGCAATGCGACTCCGGCGTCGCGCAGAAATTCGTAAAGCGTCGGATGCGAAAGCTGCGATGCCAATTCGACCGCGGGAAGATTGCGGCTGCGAGCCAGCGCATCGCTCGCGCGAATCGGCCCAAGAAATTCGTGATCGAAATTTTCCGGATTGTAATCGCCGAAACTGCGCGGCGCGTCTGCCAGGATCGACAATGGATGAATCAACCCTTGGTCGAGTGCGAGCGCGTAGATGAACGGTTTGAGAGTGGAACCGGGAGAGCGCGGACTCCGCGTTCCGTCCACTTGTCCCTGAATTTGGACGTTGAAGAAATCGGCGGAACCAACTTGCGCCAACACATCCATCGTTCGGACATCGACCAGTAGCGCGGCGGCATTTTGAATTCCGCGATTGTGATTTCCCCGGATGTAATCCGCCATTCGCCGTTCGATCAGTTCCTGCTTTTTCAGATCGAGTGTGGTGACAATTCCATCACGTCCCTTTTCCGTGGCCAAAACTTGCTGAACAAAGTGTGGCGCAAGGAACTTCCGTTCTGTTTCCGCGCGCGCGCTGAATTGTCGGGCGGACAGTTGCATATCGACCTTGGCGCGGTCGTACCAATTGTCCTGCGCAGCATTGAGCGACCGATTCTCTCGGCCGGCATACAAGGCGCGTCGCGTCGGGCTCTGCGGAATGACACTCAACGAAATTGATTCCGGTCGGGTCAAATGCGCCGCGGTCTTGTCAAAGTAGATCTCACTGGCGGCGCCGATGCCTTCGATGTTGCGCCCGTAGGGCGCGAGATTGAGATACGCTTCTAAAATTTCGGATTTCGAATAATGCCGCTCTAGCTCGAGTGCGCGCACGATCTGAATCAATTTGCCGGTTGGCGTTCGGGTTTGGAGATGAAAACGTAACCGCGCCAGTTGCATGGTAATTGTCGATGCTCCGGTGCGCGTTTCGCCGCGCAGCAGGCCCATTCCCGAGCGAAGCAGCGCAATCGGATTCACGCCCGGATGTCGGGCAAAATATTTGTCTTCGTATCGAAGCGTTGCATCGATCAGCTCCGGCGAAATGTCACGCAACGGAGTCCAGATTCGAAATTTCTGGTCCGACGTGAGAGTGAGACGAAGGAGATTACCACTTCGATCGCGTACGGATTGCGAAAATGAAATGCCGTCGAGCAACGGCGGTTTCAGCAATAAGAACCAAACGCAACCGACGACAGCGATATAACTCGCAGCCGCGATCAGGGAACGTTTGAGGAGACGGCGCATTGTCACTCCGTCACACTGATTTTTCCACCGACGCCGAGGCCCTTCACCTTGCGCTCATACATCGATTCGGCGAATACCGGCGGAACGACGAATTCTCCGCGGTTGGACGATTTTATTTGATAATTGATTTCGAGCACGCTGCCGGACGCGGTCCCGAAAAACACCGCGCGATCTTCTCGGACATCGACATAATCGATTCCATTGGTTGAAGAGACGCCCGGCTGCAACGATGAACCGACAACTTCAAATCCTCCGGGCAAAAGATCCACAATCGCGACGTTCGTAAACGTTTCGTCCTTCAGACTGCGGACGCGCAGACGGACGTGAATTGGTTCGCCAAGCTTCGTGCGCGTGACCGGCTTGTCTTCTTTGTCGAGTAATTCGCGAAAGACTTCCAATCCGGCGGTAACCGGCTTGTCCGGGGCATGTCGATCGAATCCAGCCTCGACCACCTGGTAAAACGCGCCGATTCCGCCGACCGGCCCAGCGCTTTTGAAGCGAAGCGCAGTCGCATCTTTGGAGAATGCGGATCGTTGCAGCAACTTCGCGCCGCTCGTTAAGCTGACCTCACGTTTGTCCGGGTGCACCTCAGCAATAGTCAACTGGGGAAGATTTTGCGCGATCGCGTGGGAATACGCTTTTAATGCTTGTACGGCATAAGCGGCCGAGAGGGTGTTGAATTCACCGTCTCCAATCGGCCGCAGGATTTGCTCGAACTCGGCGGCTGAAATTTTCTTGAGCCTCGCCGGAAATTGGCGTGCCACGACCGAGACATACTGCGAATTCGCGCCCAGTGGCTGACAAAAATCGTCGTATTCGCGTTTCGTCTTATTGTCGATCTTGAACTTCTCGATCAAACTTTCCGCGTCCTTGTCCTTGTGCAGAAGTTTGAGCGCGCCGGCCAGATAAACGCCGGTCAAATCGTTTTGCCACTCGTCCTCGTGATTCTTGTCGAGGTAATCGCGCAAATTAAGAATGTAATTGGTGGTGATCACACCTTCGCGCGTGAGCACATAAATCGCGTAGGCAACTCTGCGCGCATCGATGACGTCTGATGGTTGGCGTGCAACCATCTTTTGCAAATTGCGCAATCCGCTCGCGAACATGTCGGCGGGCGGCGGAAAGCCGGCGGCCTTCGCCTCGCTCAGGAAATCCATCACATAAGTGGAATTGAAACTGATGTGTTCGCCGGTTTCCGGCGCCCAGTAGCCGAAAGCGCCTTGATCGTTTTGGCGGCGGCGCAAAACAGCGAAAACTTTTTCGAGCTGAGCATTCATTTCGGCGCGATTCAGTCCAAAATCGACTTCATCGGCCAGCATGAGCCGGCAAAATGCGCCGCTGGTGAGTTGCTCGCTGCACCCGTGCGGAAAATTCTTCAGGTAAGCATCGAGACCATGGGCCAGACCGAGTGGCAGCGCGGAGAGGGCTGCGTCTCGTTTGGCAAACTCCGAGTAAATCGCGCGTTTAATCGGAACTTCGGCGCTACCTTTTTTGAAATTGCCGCTTCGAACATCGGTTACATAGGGAACGGGCGGGCGAACGCTGAGTGTGGCGCGGCGATGCGTTTCGGTGCCGCTCCGACTAGCGATGAATTTGATTTCGCCGGAGCCGAGCGCGTCGTTCACGTGAAATCGGAATGTCACGCTTTGTTCGCGTCCTTCCGCGATCCGCAAGGTTTGCGTTGACTGACCTTTGATTGATAGTTGCGCCGAAGTTTCCGCGCGCAGCTCGATTTCGGCACCGGCGTCCGAGCCCTCGACGTTGTTTGCAACGGTGACTCCGGCTTCAAATTCATCCCCGGGAGCGGCCAGCACTGGCACGCTTGGCGTGATTACGAATGGTCCGCGAATGAGCGCGTCGCGATCACTGGATCCGGTTGTCTCGCTTGAAACCCCGACTGCCATTATTTTCAAGGTCCCGTCAAAAAAATCGGGGACGTTGTAAGTCACTTCGCGCGCATTGGTATCGGCGTCGAGAATACCCGACCAAAACACGACCGGCTTTTCGGTGACCCGCTTGAACGGATTTAGTCTCTGCACTTCGCCGCCGTCTCCACCGAAAGCGGAAAGCGAGCGGAGCAGCGAAAATTCCGGAATGATAAGATCGACAATCTGCGCCGTCTCGACGCCGAGCGCGCATTTGCGGAAAAAGTATTGGAGCGGATTCGGCGTTTTGTAATCGGTGACTTGCAGAATTCCCTGGTCGACGGCAAAAATGACGATTTTCGACGGACGATCGGTTTTGTAGCCGATGCGCAATGCGTCTCCGGGTTTGACGGTGGCCGCGGTTTGGATGTCGATCTTGAGGCGACGCTTTTCGACGTTCGCTGTGAACGGGACGACGCCGTAACTGAGCGGGCTGACGAAAACTTCCTTGGAATCGAGCGCGCGCACGAAAGCAACGCTGACGTATCCGCTGCCTTCGAAGCCTTCGGGCAGGCGAATGTGCTGGATGCTGCTGGCGGTATTCGTTTGAAACCAGCTGTAGGTGTAGACTTTTTCACGTTCGATCGTGATGAGACCGCTCCCGGCGTACGGTGCAACAATGCTGATCGCGATGTCATCGCCCGCGTTGTATTGCTTGCGGTCGAGCTTGATCTCCAGTTCGGCATTCTTTTCCAGCGAGCGCGCAGTTGCCCCCTGACCGACCACAGAAAAATGCAGCTTGCTTAGGATGCGGTTCTGATCGTCGCGCAACTCGAGGACGTAATCGCCGGGCTCCGTGGTTGGCAGCGCGTAATGCAAACCGCCGGCCGCAACTACGATCTTTTCCGATTTCGCCGACCGCTCCCGCAGGACCGATTCGTAACCGTAATTGCCGTTCTCCTGTTTCTTGAGCACCGAGACGTATTCCTGCGCGATTACGTTGAGTGTCACATTTTCGACCGCGATCCGGTTGAGTTGCGAATCAACCGCGATCAGGTCGAGCGCGCGCGGCTTGTTCGCGTCGATGTAACGAAGATCGCCCTCGGCCTTGTACCCGATCACGTAAGGCAATGCCGAGATCAGGGCGTTGACGTAGCCAGTCACGCTGCGACCGCCTTCACCTTCGAAGCCTTCGGCGATGAAACGCATCGAGTAGGTCGAATCCGCGAATCGTTCGAGCTGCAACTCAAACTCCGTGTGTCCGTCATTGTCGGTTTTCTTTTCGCCGAGATCGACTGTTTGCTCGGTCCGAGTTTTCTTTTCGTCGATGAGTGGATCGAAAAAGGTGAAGTCCTTAAATTCGGGAAACGAAAATTCCGCCGGCGCGAGCTCGACCTTGCCGGTTACGCGCCGGTCGGTTGCCGGCGTGCCGTAAAGATTAGCCAGCGCGATCGAGGCGCGCATGTCGTTTGGGTTAACCCAGCCGCGCGGCGTCCCTTTGGAAAGACGCGTTTCAATCTTCATCCGGTCGGGCAGGAATTCTTTGACGCTCGCGGTTGTCGATCCAAGCAGCGTGCCGCGCTTATTGTTCTTAACGAGATAGACGTTGATTGTGTAAACGCCGGTCGGCGATTCGTTCGCGGTTTGGTAGTTCAGTTCGACAAAGCCGCTTTCCGAGAGTGTTACCTTTTTGGTTTGCACCTTCAGGTCGCGGGCATCGACGACTTCGGTTTCGATCGGCAGGCCTTTGAGATTGCCGCGCCAGTTGCGTTGTTTGACCACGAAACCGATGTGAATTTCGTCGCCGGGCCGATAGACGCCGCGCTCGGTGAAGACAAAGGCATCGAGCCCTTCGGGTCCGATATTCTGCGCCCCGTCGGTTTCGAAACGCGAGAAATTCAGCACGCGGTCTTCTCGTGCGAACGGCATGAACGCGATGTCGTCGCCATTGCGGGCCACAAACGCGACCGGCGATTTCTCGCGCTCCGATTTTTCAACGGACGGGAAAGTGCAGTGCCCGTCCGCGGCAGTGTTCGATGTTTGGATCAGAACGCCATTCTTGCCCAGAATTTCAACCGTCGCGCCGCTGATTGGTTTGCCGGTCTTGACCGAGACCAGAAACACGTCGCTGCCGCCATCGGCGTTCTTCTTTGTCAGAATTCCGACGTCGGTCACGAGCAGGAACCGGCTGTCCTTGATTGACGTGATCGGTTTGTTCTTGGCTGGGTCCCATCCGCGCGCGATCAAAAAGAAAAGTCCGCGCTCGCTCCCGCCGTCCGATGGTTTGCGCAGTTGTTCGGAAAAATCAAAGGCCGAATAATTAGCTTTCCATTTATTTTCGAGAGCGATCGGCTGGTGCTGGACTGCGATTCGCGAAATGTTTTCTTTGTTAAACAAGCTCGGTTCGTGAAACTCCGGGTCCTCGAATTTGCCTCCCGTCTGGCTGACGAGGTGATTGATCTGGGTAGTTGCAACACGAGCGATTTCGTACTCGATCGCCGACAAGCCGCGCGAGCGGATCGACAATTTCCTTTCTCCGCTTAACGCGAGCAATCCGCCCTGGCTCTGGATTTGCACTTCGCGCGGAAGCTCAGGCACCGTCACGACTGCGTTGTAATCTTCGGCGAGCGGATAATCGCCGAACGCGCGCACGCCTTTGGCGACGCGAATGTAAAGCTCGCCATCAGTTTCGACCCGCACTCGAAACGCATGTTGTCGATCTTGCGCTTTTTCCGAAGGGATGGGTGTGAATTCGACAGGCTTGGCTTGCTCGAGCACATCGTCTGGCACGTCGGTCGCGCTCTGCCATTTGGAATTTTCATCCTTTGATTCTTCAGTCGTGTCCTCGGACTCATCCGAAGCGCTGCTCTCCTTGCTTTCAGCGCTGGAGTCCGTTTGCTCGGCACTTTCCGCTTCGGCCGTTTCTGATTCTTCTTTCGTTTCCGGCTTTCGTTTTGGCAGAAGCCAAACCTTGACCGCTTTCGCCAGCTCACGCGTACCGATGTCCGCCGTTGTGCTTAAAATGACGACCTGTTCCGGTTCGCCATTCTTATTTCGCGCAATATTGCCTTCGATCGAATTGATCTGAAACGCGGTCGCGATCGACGGAATCTTCAGCTTTTGCTCACTCGCGTCGTGAGTTTGTGCGCCGCCCTGTGTCGTGCGCACGCCTTTGTTCAACTCGAGCTTCATGAAATCTTCGTTTTCCGGAAGCGTGACCGGCGAACTTCGCAAATAGGCCAGCCGACGATGTAAGCCGTATGTCATTGCGAAGTGCGGTGGCGGGTCTGACGGCGGGAACACCGCCGATCCGCCGACCATCAGCAATTGAATGTGCCGGTCCAGGTCGCCGGGTTCGACCGCGTGCGTCAGTTCGAGAGTCGCCGTCACCTGGCGCAGTTTTGGATTCGCGGGATCTTGATAAAGCTCGAGTTGCGAAATCGCTATTGCGAACGGTGGCGTCTGTGTTTCATAAGTCAGCCGTTCCATCAAAATTTGCGGCGCAAAGAATTTTTTGTCGAAGACGATTCGATATTTTTGATCGGCCGGCCAATCCTCGGTGGGACGAAAGACCAGTTCCTTGTCCGAGTTCCATGACCACGCGCCACCGATTTGCGGCTCGAGCCGGACGCCTTGGAGCGAAAGGTTCTTCAGATCTTCCAGGCGCGCTGCTGGGTCGCTGAACCGAACGATCAGTGGGGGATATTTTAGCTCCTTCTCAAGTTTCGTAACCGGGATTGCCACGGTTGAAACGGAGACGCGGTGTGGTTTTGGTCGATTCTGATACCAATTCCAAGTCCACGATGCCCCACATGAAACCAGAAAGATTGCAATGAGTCCGGCCGCGGTGATTCGCGGATTGGCTTCGCTAAAACGCATCCAGGCCGTGCGGCTCTGCGAGAACCAATGGGGCGGGCTCCAGGAGACGCGACCGAAGACTGCGAACCAAGTTTTCGCCACGACTTTGCCCAGCAGAACGAACGGGCGAATAATCAGGTCGGGCAGTTTCGAAAGAAAGGCGGGCGTTTTCATAGTGTGAATTCGCCAGTCGAATCCAAATCTTTCAGTTAATCGATAGTAATTGTGCCGACCGGGACGATTGCGCTAAGACAGGTCGGGATGAAAAACGCCGGCTTGGTCGCCACCCGTCGCAGTCTGGTCGATCGGCTGGCGAATTGGGACGATCAGAAGCGCTGGCAGGAATTTTTCGATACTTACTGGAAGCTGATTTATTCGACCGCGCGCAAATCCGGTCTGACCGACGCGGAAGCGCAGGAAGTCGTGCAGGAAACCGTCATCACGGTGGCGAAGAAGATCGACAAACTGAAATACGATCCGGCGATTGGTTCTTTTAAAGGATGGCTCTTGCAAATCACGCGCTGGCGGATCGTCGATCAATTTCGGAAACGCGAGCCGGGCGGAGCGAAACGTCCGCACGTTGCGGATGATCGTCTCACCGCAACGATCGAGCGCGTGCCGGACGCGCACGTTGTCGATCTTGACGCGGTCTGGGAAGCAGAATGGAAGGACAATTTGTTTGCGGCAGCGATTGCGCGCGCAAAAAAGAAGGTCGATCCGAAACAGTTTCAGATTTTCGATTGCTACGTGCGCAAAGAATGGCCGGCGCAAAAAGTGGCCGACCAATTACGAGTGAATATCGGGCAGGTCTATCTGGCGCGGCATCGCGTGTCGGCGGTCTTGAAAAAGGAAATTAAGGCGCTGGAAAAACTCGGCCGCTAAGATCGACATCTACGGCCTGCACAATTGCCTCGCGCTTGCGGCTTGTGTAAAATCGCGACCATTCCCGAACAAGTTTCCGCTCAAGTCCCAATTATTCCCGATCACGAACTCCTGCGCGTGATCGGGCGCGGCGCTTATGGCGAGATTTGGCTTGCGCGGACGGTCACCGGCGCATTCCGCGCGGTCAAAATTGTTTATCGCAGCACATTTGAGAGCGAGCGGGCGTTCCTGCGTGAGTTCGAAGGAATGTCCGCCTTCGAGCCGATCTCACGCGGGCATGCCGGGTTCATCGACATCCTGCACGTCGGTCGGACGAACGAATATCTCTACTACAGCATGGAGCTGGCGGACGATCACTTGGCGGGTCGCGAGATCGACATCGTTAGTTACGAGCCGCGAACGTTAAAGAGCGATCTCGGCCGCCAAAAACGGTTGTCGGCCGATGAATCGATACGCCTCGGTATTTCGTTAACTGAAGCGTTGGAGGCGTTGCACACGCGCGGACTGACGCATCGTGACATCAAACCGTCGAACATCATTTTCACCGAAGGCGTGCCGAAGCTTGCCGACATCGGATTGGTGGCGGCGAGTGGACAGCAATCGTTCGTCGGCACGGAAGGTTACGTTCCACCGGAAGGACCGGGGACGCCGCAAGCCGACATCTACAGTCTTGGCAAACTTCTTTACGAGACCTGCACCGGGAAAGACCGGCTCGATTTTCCGGAGATCGATTCGCAGTTGAGCCAGCGACCCGATCGCGAGCAACTGCTGCAACTCAACAATGTGCTGGTCAAAGCGTGCGCGAACGATCCGAAGAAGCGTTACGAATCAGCCGCAGAAATGCATCGCGATCTGCGAGCCCTCGAGCGCGGCGAACGTCCGGGAAAATCGCGCACGAAAGTTTTGTTGGCGGCGATGTCGATTGTGGCGGTCGCCGTTGCTGGGGTTTGGTTTTGGCTGAACCATCCGCAACCAAATGTCGGTCTGCATTTGCAAACCACGGTTCGGACCGAACCGCCTGGCGCGCTCGTCGTCCTGGGCGATCATGCGCAGAAAAGTCCGGCGACGTTCGCGGATCTGGAGCCGCGCAAATACAACCTGCGGATCATGAGTCCAGGCTATGAACCGATCGAATCAGCGATCGATCTCACCAATAAGCGGCCAGTTACTCCGCCGCCCTTTCATCTCGTTCGGAGCAAAGGGGCTCTCGAAATCCAGTCTGAGCCAACTGGCGCGCAATTTTCGCTTCGAAGTGAAGACGGTCAGATTTCGCGCGAGGGCACGACGCCGCAATCGATTGTCGATCTTCCGACCGGAAAATATTCTGTGGTCGCGCATCGCGGTGATTGGGAAATGCGCGACGACGTTGAGGTGACACGTGGAGAAACAGCGCACAAGTCGTTCGCGTTTATTAGCGCGACAGCAAACATCACGAGCGAGCCAACTGGCGCCGAGATTTCTGTAGATGGAAAATCGCGCGGCCGCACACCACTGCGGCTTGAGTTGCCGGCGCGTTCGCACGACCTGACCGCGCATTTAGACGGTTGGCCTAACGAACAACAAAAGATCGACATCGATCGACAACATGAAAACACCATCCATTTTGTTTTTGCCAACGGCAGCGTGAAGATCACAAGCGCGCCGGGCGGCGCAACGGTCACAACCAATGGTAAAGAGCTTGGTCAAACACCGCTCGTGATCGAAGAAGTTAAGCCGGGCGATGTGACTTACGAGTTGCGACTCGCTGGTTACAAGGCGAGTTCGGTCAGCGGCAAAGTCGAACCGCAGCAGCAGGCGTTTCTGGCGGCGCGTTTGGAAAAAAGTGTCGGTCCGCAGCCGGGGCAGCCGTTCACCAATTCGTTGGGAATGAAATTCGTCCCTCTGGGCGACATTCGCATGTCCGTTTGGGAAACGCGGGTGCAGGACTACGAAACATTTTGCCGCGCGACCTCACGACATTGTGAGCCGCCAGATTTCGCGCAGGCGCCAACTCATCCAGTCGTGAAAGTGAATTGGTTCGATGCAATAGCGTTCTGCAAATGGCTGACCGAAAAAGAGCGCGACGAAAACCTGATCGAAGATCGACAATCATATCGGCTGCCGACTGACCGCGAATGGAGTACTGCGGTTGGATTAGCAAATGAAAGTGGCGTAACGCCGCAAGCGCGCGATGGCAAAATCAAAAACGAATTTCCATGGGGCAAACAATGGCCACCGCCCGCCAGCGCGGGGAATTATCCAACCGGCGCGGGACAACGTCGCGGCACGACCATGCCGGTAGGGAGCTTTAAGGCGAATGCGTTAGGCCTCTACGATCTCGGGGGAAATGTTTGGGAATGGTGCGCCGACACTTACAAAGGCGGAAGCAGTGGGACCGGCCGCGATTGGGGAGTTCTCCGCGGTGGTTCCTGGGCGACGACTAATCGTTCGGAAATGCAATCGTCGTATCGCAACGTCGTCGATCGAAACGAGCGCGACGTGATTTACGGATTCCTATGTGTGCTCGCGCCGGATACGGGAGATAAGATCGACAATCGCTAAGATCGATCGCTCGCAGAATCGAAATAAGAAATGTCTGTGCTCTTTTCCTTTGTAATCGCCCTCCTTTCAGAAGTGATCGGGACTGTCGCCGGCTTTGGCTCTTCCGTGTTCTTCGTGCCGCTCGCCGGTTTATTCCTAGACTTTCACTCGGTCCTCATGCTCACGAGCATTCTCCATGTATTTAGCAACGCCGCGAAACTGATCTTATTCGGCCGACACGTGCGCTTGCGGCTTCTGCTGCTCTTCGGTGTGCCCAGTGTGTGTCTTGTAATTTTGGGCGCTTATCTCAGCGCGCGACTGCAATTCAAGATCACGGAGTTGCTACTCGGTCTTTTCCTCATCTCGTTCAGCCTTTTTCTTTTTTTGCGGCCGCTGACTAGACTTTCGCGCCGGCCATGGAATGCGATTAGCGCCGGCGGATTAGCCGGGTTTCTGGCGGGGTTGATCGGCACGGGCGGAGCAATCCGCGGTCTCGCGCTGGCGGCGTTCGATTTGGAAAAAGGAAACTTTGTCGCCACCTCAGCGGCGATTGATTCCGGCGTCGATTTCTGCCGGATGCTTGTCTACATGCAAAACGGTTTCTTGAAGAGCGAGTTTTACTGGTACATTCCGGGACTGCTGGCGATGGCGTTTGTCGGCTCCTACCTCGGCAAACTCGCGCTTGGCAAGATCGACCAGAAAAATTTCCGCCGAATCGTGTTGCTGCTGATCTTTCTGATCGGGATTGTAACCCTCGGTCGATTTCTTCGGCAGCTCGGAATGTAACGCTCGAGTAAGATGTTGGAATTACGAAATGAAAGCAGGGAGCTGCAGCGCGGCGCGGAGACGATCGAGAAATGGAATCTGCGCAGGGTTGATCTTGAGTCGCGCAATCTGTTCCGGAAAAAACTCCGCGCGATCGATCTCCGGAAACTCTTTCAATTTTCCTGAGCGGGGCGGCCATTCCATCTCGAAGAGATTCGATTTCAGTTCGAACTGCTCTGGTAAATCGCCCTCGACGGCCCAGGCATGAACGGTCTTGCCGCCTTTTTGTTTGATGGAGCCGAGCGGAATCCAATTTCCGGAAGGTTTGATTCCGATCTCTTCTTCGACCTCAATCCGAGCGCGTGTTAACAAGTCCTCGCCCGGGCCGGCTTCGCCTTTAGGAATTGTCCATACTCCGTCATCTTTTCTGGCGAAGAACGGCCCGCCGGGATGCGCAAGCAGAACTTGGATAATATTGTTTCGGCGAAAGATGAGCAGGCCGGCGCTGAGACGGCTGCGTTTTTGTTTTTGCGGCGGCGGCAAATCTTGCACGCCACCTTTCAACAACAGCCGCGACGTTGTTGCAAGTCAGCGAATAACGCCGAGCGAGCCCAAGGTGGCCGGATCGGCGCAGACTTTCGACGACTTCTTCATCGAGCGAGGAGAGTTCTCCGATCTCCTCCCGCAGCACTTCCTTGACGTATTCTTTGCGGCAAATCGCCAATGTCGTCGAAGCAAACGAATCCGGTGCCCTCCCATTCCGGATGGTGCTTCTTGATGCAGTCGAGCAATGATGGCCGGATTACTTCGGCAATTTGCCCGTCAGTCGGAGATTTCGGCTTCTGGCAGATCTGGCAAACGCACGTTTCGCTCATGGTGATTCGAGGTTGAATAAAGGCGCACTCGCCTGACTTGTCGATCTTCAGAAGATGAACATTCCAATACCCGCTCCAAACATAAGCAGCGTTGCCACGGACACGACGATTACACTCGGGATCGAGCTGGGCTGCTGCTTCATGACCTTGTGATCGAGCGCGACGAAAATAATGCCGAGAAGAAGAAATGGCGCGAGCAATCCGTTGATCACCGCCGTCCAGTAAAGCGCGCGCACTGGATTGACCTTGAGGAAATCCATCGCGATGCCGATGAGGGTCGACACAATGATGACGAGGTAAAATGGCCGCGCGCCGCGAAATCGTTGATCGAGTCCTTCCCGCCAGGCGAAAGTTTCGGCGAGCGCATAAGCGGCCGAGCCGGTGAGCGTCGGGATCGCGAGCAAACCGACGCCCACGATGCCGAGGGTGAAAAGCGTGCCGGCAAATTTTCCAGCAAGCGGAGAAAGCGCCTGCGCCGCGTCCTTCGAAGTCTCAATGTGCGTGATTCCGTGTTGATGAAGCGTGAGCGCAGTCGTGAGAATGATGAAGAACATGACCAGATTCGAAAAGAACGTGCCGACGTCGACATCGATCTTGCGTGTGATGATTTCGACCGGTGTAGCGCCGAAACGCCGATACAACATTCGGCGTCCTTTTGCTTTGTCTTCTTCGACCTCCTGCGACGCCTGCCAGAAAAACAAATAGGGGCTGATCGTCGTGCCGAGGATCGCGACCAGCATTCCCCATTGGTCGTGACTCTTCGGCCAGGTTGGGATGAAGGCGGCGTACGCCACCATTCGCCAATCCGGATGAACGATGAACCCGGTGATGACGTAAGCGAACAAAACGAGCGCCAGCCATTTCAAAATGGTCGCGATCTGATGATAGCGGAACCAGATTGTCGCAACGGAAATGCCGACTCCGAAAAAAATGACGAAGATGTGAGAGTTGATGTGCGTGAGCATTTCAGCCGCATCCGACATTCCGGAAAGATCGGCGCCAACGTTGATCGAGTTTGCAGCAAAGAGCGCTACTGCCGCGACCAGGATCAGTGGCCGCGGATATTTGTGGTGCATGGCGCCGGCGAGACCACGTCCGCTGACCATGCCGATGCGAGCGCACATCATTTGCACGAAAGCCATGAGCGGCCACGTGATCAGCGCCGTCCATAAAAGCGCGAGGCCGTGTTGCGCCCCAGCGATCGAATAAGTCGCGATGCCTGAGGGATCATCATCCGCTGCACCCGTAATCACACCGGGACCAAGTGCGGAAAAAAATCGACGAACCAGACTTAGCTTTTTCTCCTTGGCCGGCATGCCATCGCTCTTTCGACTGCGAACGCGCCTGAGTCCAGCGCTTGACGTGCGATCTTAATCTGGTTCCAACCCGTGAAATCATGGGTTGCGATCACGATAACATGGGCATCGACTTCTCCGGCGGCCTCCACGCTCCAATTGCGCCTTGAACGAGGGAGTGTCGATCTTAAGGTTGCGGCGTGGAAGAAGCGGAAGTTCCTCTGGAGGATTTGCAGGAGCACGTGCATCATACCGCTGAGCACAGCGGCGAAACGTGGATTTCGTGGGTGGCGTTGAGCACTGCCATTCTGGCCGTCCTCGCGGCGATCGCCGGACTTCTTTCCGGTAAACACGCCAACGAGGCAATGATGAGCCAGATCGCGGCGTCCGACCTATGGAGTTACTACCAGGCTAAGAGCATCAAGGCCTCGGTGCTCGATGCAAAAATTGCGCTCTCAACCGCGCCTAACGAATCCGATACCGCCAAGCGCGATCGTTACGAAAACGAGCAGGAAGAAATCAAGTCCGAAGCCGAGCACAAGCAAGCGGAAGCGAAGTCCAATTTTCACCAGCACGAAGTTTTCGCGGGCGGTGTGACCATGTTCCAAATCGCAATCGCGATTGCCGCCATTTCCGCGCTGACGAAGAAACGGCGCTTCTGGATGGTCAGTCTCCTCTTCGGCATTGCCGGCTGCGTTTTTCTCGCGCTCGGTTTCGGTCACTGACATGCGCGTTCTTGCCATTGACGCTTCCTTGCGCAACACCGGCGTGGCAGTTGTCGATGCAAACAACGGAAAAACGCGCGCGCTTTACTTTGGAACGATTCGCAACGCGCAGTCGCTTCGCTCGTCGTCGTGTCTGGTTGCGATCCGCGATCGTTTGATCGAATTGATTCGCGAACACGAGCCGGATTGCTGCGCGCTCGAATCCGTTATCTACGTGCAGAGTTACAAGACGGCGATTCTGCTCGGTGCGGCGCGCGGCGCGGCCATTCTCGCCGCCGCCGAAAATGGATTGCCGGTCTTTGAATATCCGCCGACACGAATCAAACAAGCGACGGTTGGTCGCGGTGGCGCCGGAAAAGATCAGGTCGCGTTCATGGTGCGCGCGCTTCTTGGTTTAACGGAAACGCCGGATGCTGATGCAGCTGACGCGCTGGCAATTGGTCTGACGCATGTGCGCGCGCAAGAAACGGCGCGGGTGGGAATTCCCGGCGCGACGCAGATATGAGCCCGCCTACACAAACCTCCAGCGTAGCAAGCGATCTTCGAATCAGCTGGCTCGGCCAAATCAAATTCGCTGACGCGCTTGCGCTCCAGAAAGACATTGTTGCGAGAAAGTGCGAAGATCGCGCCGCTGCCGACGAAGTGCTCT
>Ga0209648_10001138_pt1 | contig 21264 bp, 15 predicted proteins | sample GraSoi2013_115cm_FD_185830 | JGI IMG/M metagenome (GOLD analysis project Ga0209648, IMG submission 185830) | Grasslands soil microbial communities from the Angelo Coastal Reserve, California, USA - Sample 9_17_2013_115cm (SPAdes) (version 2) | ecosystem: Environmental > Terrestrial > Soil >... | reverse complement strand
CTTGTACATGCTTGAGGCGAGAGTTTTCAGGAGAGCCGGACGCGGGAAATCTGCACCTCCGGTTCGACGAGGGGAGAGTGGGTCGTGCCTCGCATCGCCCTCTCTCCTACTCTACCGGCTCGGTCGCTACGGCTTTTGATAGTTGGGGTAGCTTGGGCGCTTGCCGTGGTTGACTGGGTTTTTCTGCAACAGGTCCAGCACTACGGCGACAGCTTTCTCGAGCTGGGGATCCTTGCCTTGACGGACCAGCTTCGGATCCATTTCGACTTCGAAATCCGGCGAAACGCCGCGATTTTCGATCTCCCAGGAACCTTCCAGGTTGTAAAAGGCAAGATTGGGAGTGCCGACGTTGCCGCCGTCGATCAGATCGCCGGGGCCGGTGTAATGGCCGACCAGCCCGCCCCAAGTGCGCGCGCCGACCAGCGGTCCGATGCCCGACTTACGGAAAAGCCAGGGCATGAGATCGCCGCCCGAGCCTGCCATTTCGTTGGTGATCATCACCTTCGGTCCGAAAATGCCTTCGAGCGGCGCGGTGATGTCTTCGCCTTCCCGCATTGACCAGCGGGCCATCAGCGGCCGGCGCAAGTAATCGATGATGTAATCCGCAATCGATCCACCGCCGTTAAACCTCTCGTCGACGATGACGGCTTCCTTGCCCACCTGGCTGAAGAAGTAGCGGTTGAAATTCGTGTAGCCGCCGCCGCTCGTGTTGGGCAGATAAACGTAGGCCACGCGCCCGCCGGTCAGTTGATCCACTTTGCGCCGGTTATCTTCGATCCAGGCCAGATTGCGCAGCCCGGTCTCGTTGTCTACCGGCGTCACGGTAACTTCGCGAGAGTTCGCGCCGTTCGGATCCTGGCCGACGCGAATCACGATCGCTTTGCCGGCGGTTTCTTCGAAGAAGCTGTAGAGGTTTTCCGGTGGCCGGACTTCGCGGCCCTCCACCGCCAACAGATATTCGCCGGCCACCACGTTCACGCCGGGCTGCGTCAACGGCGCCTTCAACTGCGGATTCCAGTTCTCGCCGTTATAGATGTGCGCGAAACGGTAGCGGCCGTTTTCGACGGAATAGTCGGCTCCCAGCAGGCCGCCTCGCACGCGCTTGATATCCGGCCTGTCGCCGCCGCCGACAAACATATGGCCGACGGTCATCTCGCCGAGCATCTCCTCGAACAAATAGTTCAAGTCATCGCGGCTGGCGATGTTGTCCAGAAACGGCTCGTACCTTTTCTCGATGGCCTCGCGATTCAGCCCGTGCAGCCCCGGGTCGTAGAAGAAATCGCGCTCATCGCGCCAGGCCTGGTGGTACATGTGCTTCCACTCGGCCACCGGATCGACGTAGGCTTCCATCGTGTCGAGCTTCAGAGCGCCTCCGCCATCCGCCGGCGGCGTTGGCGGCTGTTTGCCGGCGGTTGCAATAAAGAACTGCTGGCCTTGCCGGTAGAGCATCTTCTCGCCGTTGGCGGACAGCACGAATCCGTTGATGCCGTCGCGGATCTTATCCGTCTTGCGCGTCTTGAGATCGAACATGTGCAGCGACAACTGCGGGCCTGGGCCCAGCAACGGCACGGCGGGCGCCTCCACCAGGAACAACACGCCCGTTTTGCCGGCGGTCATGGTCACGTAGTTTCGGGCCGGGATGGGCAAGGCGAGAATGCGCTGGCCGATGTTCTCGATATCGACGCGCACCGCTGTATCTTTCTTGGCTTTGTCGTCGGGCTTCTTCTCGTCTGGGGCGGCGGCCTTCTCTTCGTCGCTTTCGGGCGCGAGCGGCGAGGGCTGGTCCTTGGCAAGGACCACGAGGTACACGCTCGAGGTCACCGGTCGCTGCATGCTGGACATGTCCAGCCATCCGTTGGCCAGCGCCGTATCGGTGCTCGCGGTGAAGTAGAGATATTTGCCTTCCTTGTCGAAGGCGGCGTACTGCGCATCGCTCATCCCGTCGGTCACCTGGAATGTTTTGGCCTGATCCAGCGAAAACACGAACACGGCGTGCAGATGGCTTTTCAGCTTCTTTGTATAAGCGATCCACCGGCTGTCCGGCGACCAGGCCGGGTTCAACGCCGTCGGGCCCGCATAGGTATCCATATCGATCTGCACCGGTGTGTGCTTCTCCAGATCGACATACCAGACGTTGAGCCGCTTGTCCGTGTAGGCGATCTTCCTGCTGTCCGGCGACCAGCGCGGCGAGTAGGGGAACGTGGGCGGATTGCCGAGATCGATACGCTTGGGCTCGCCAAGACCGTTCTGATCGCGAATCTCCAGGCAGTATTCGCCGGTGGCATCGGAAAAGTAGGCGATGGACTTGCCGTCGGGCGACCACGCCGGATCGCGCTCGTTTACCGCCACAGTCTTGGTCAGGTTGCGGATATCGCCCTTCTCGGCCGGCACGGTGAAGATCTCGCCGTGCGCGGCAAACAGGGCGCGCGCGCCGGTGGGCGAGATAGCGGTGCCGCGGATCTCGTTGGGCGCGATCTTGCGGAAGTGCGCGCGGATCTCGGACAGGTCGCCGGAGATGCGCACGTTCACGGCGTGCTCCTTGCGCGCCTTCAAATCGTAAACGTGCAGGCTGCCGAACTGCTCATACACAATCGCGTCCGGGCCCGCCGAGGCCGACTTGAAATCGAGACCGCTGTTCTTGACGAGCTCGCTGACCTGCTTCGATTTGGTGTCGTAAGCAAACAGCGAGACGGGGCCATTGCGGTCCGAAAGGAAGTAGACGGTGTCGCCGACCCACATGGGGTTGAAGTCGTTCGAATTATTGCGTGGGATCTTTACGACGCTAGAATCCGCGAGCGTGGCAATCCAGATGGGCGAGGTCTGGCCGCCGCGATAGCGTTTCCAGGCGCGCTGCCATTGATCGATGGGAATGTAAGCGAGCTTCGTGCCGTCGGGAGAGTAAGCGCCTCGCACCGCGCGGTCGAGAGGAAGCTGCGACTCGAAGCCGCCTTCGACCGGCACGGTGAACAAGCGGCTGAAGTTCGAGTAGCTGGTGCGGCCGGAGGTGAAGAGCACCTGTTTACCGTCGGGCGTCCAGCCGACGGCGCGGTCGGAGGCGGGATGAAACGTGAGACGCCGGGGAGTGCCGCCGGTTGCGGGCATGACGAAGACATCCGTATTTCCGTCGTACTCACCGGTGAAGGCAATCTGCGTTCCGTCGGGCGAGAACACCGGATCGGTCTCGACTCCCGCGCTGGTGGTAAGCCGCACCGCATCGCCGCCTTCGCGGCTGACGCTCCACAGATCGTTCGCAAAGCTGAATACGATGTGCGTGCGATTGATGGCGGGGTTGCGGAGCAGGAGCGGCTTGTCGTTCGAAGTAGCGCACCAGGCGGTCTGGGCGAATCCGGCGAGAAGAAGGAGGCCGAGTGGCTTCATGGATGATTTCTCCTTGGGTGATTATATCGATCTGGGTGGTGGGTGGTCGGTGGTAGGTGGTGGGTGGTGTGTGTTCGCTATTGGGATTGGTCCTGCAACCCTAGCGACTCGAGGCTGTCATTAATCCCATTCAGAGCAATGCTGCGAGTTCCTCCGCGGTTAATTGGCAGTCTCGCAGGATCTTATGGAGCAAACCGGGGCCGATGGTCTCGCCCGAATGCACCGGCACAACCGTCGTTCGGCCGTCTTCGTGACGGAGGAAATGATGGCTGCCCTTCACGCGGAGAACAGAGAAGCCGGCCTTTCCGAGGGCGGCAATCAGCTCGGGACCGGTGACGCGGGGTGTCCGGCTCATGCCGCGATAGTCACGCGCTGAATTCCGACGAACTCCAAATCATGTTCCGGCTCGCCCTCGTCTTGGAGACAAAGTTCTATGGCTTCGCGAATGCGCTCGGTGACCTCGTCGAGGGACCGCGCCTGTGTGTGGCACGCGGGGATCTGCGGAACTGAGGCTACATAATAGCCTTCCGCGTCGCGCTCAATCACGACATCGAACTGACGTGGCATCGGGTGGGTCCTCGCCTTCCATTGTAGACGGCTTGTGAAGCGGTTGCAGGCACGCGGATGCCCAGGCCAGCCCCGAGAACAGCTCCGGGTTATTCGCCGGCGTCCGTGCGATCAAACGGCCGTCAGGGAAACCGACCAGTCCGGTACGATAAGGGGCATCGAAACCCACGACCACGTAACCATGGCTGGCCAGATCCTCGGCGAGCGTCGAGTAGTTCATCACCGGAGCAGATGCCCCCGCTCGCATGATCACCACAGGGTACGATCGCTGCCGCGGCGACACGCCGGGGTCACGAATACTGTGTACATGGACCTTCGGCTGATCCCGGGTCAGAAGTCCCAAGACCCAGCTCAGAGGCCGGAAGATCAGCGGGCCGCTGGCCGGACGGACCGGCGCCCGCACTTGAGTGGGCAGGTAGTCGTCCAGCGCAACTGACTTCCCAGTCTCCGCCGGATACCAGATCCAGACAAGGAGTTCGCGTTTGGTTTCCGGAACCGGCGCCAACGGGTCCGAATGCGCGTCGCCGGTCCAAGCATAGATCGCGCGGCCAACCGCGAACGGCCCCGTGGGTGTGGGGGAGTGTGACTTCGGTCCTGCGCTCCAGCCAGAGGGCTGCCAGCAACACCCCGGTTCCGAGAACGCCCATGATCGCCACGATGGCGAAGCCTTTGAATACCCGGCGGGCTAGCGGCTTCTTCGGCGAGACGTTCATCGGTACCTCCGTAGTAACAAGTACTTTGTAGCATAAAGTAAATGCCAGTTTATTGTCAAGGGCTGGGAGGAGCAGGGGTGGTTTAGGCGTCGTTGACGCGACGTGACTGCTGGCGCGATATTAGCGCGGATATCGGGACAACGATTGCAATCAGCAGCCATGACGCCAGGGGAACCAGAAGGAATACGGCAGCGGGTTTGGCTCTGAGGCGCCCGAAGACGACGGCTCCGTAGATGGGCAAAGAACCCAGCGTGAGAACCAGCATCACGCCATGGATCGCCGCTCGGGTAAGAACCGGCCAACGCTTTGAGACCAAGCCGGCCAATACGACGGCCACGAACGGGGAGAGCACCCAGAGCACAAAGAGGACCAGCAGGAACGGGGGAGTGCGCTGACCTGCATGCATCAAAAACCCGACCGAGCCCACGGCACCAAGCAGCACCGCGATCAGGGCGGCTCCGCGCAGGAGGCCGGCGAGCAGGTTCATGAATGCAGTTTCTCCGAGCCGATTATATGCAATGCCGGGGGAGTGCGGCAGAGCAGCCGTTAAGTCTACGGCACAACACCAGGAATAGTCCGAAAGGACTACGAATCGGAAGCCGCCTGAAAGGCTGCTGCGGCCGGGATTGGCCGCCCCACGTGGCTGAAAAAGTCAGGATCGGTTCGCCGGAATCTTGCCGATGAGCTTAGCATGAACCGGGATTTCTATGAATAAATTTCGCCGTCGAGCAACTCAACACACCTTTATTATTGTTTTCAGCTTGTCCGCAAGCCTCGGGAGTCCGGTGGAAACGCCGACGGTTCGCGATCTGATCCACACGAATCTCGAAGACCTGATGAATATGCAGGTAACTTCCGTTTCCAAGAAAGAACAGGCGCTTTCCAAGGCGGGTGCGGCCATCTACGTGATCACACAGGCCGATATCCGCAGTTCCGGCGCGACCAACATCCCGGACTTGCTGCGCATGGCGCCCGGAGTGGACGTCGCGCGAATCGATGGAAACTCATGGGCCATCAGCATCCGCGGTTTCAACGATCGTTATGCAAACAAAGTGCTGGTTCTGGTTGACGGCCGGTCGGTATACAGCTCCTCTTTTTCGGGCGTGTTTTGGGATGCGCAGGATATGCCGTTGGAGGATATCGAGCGCATTGAAGTGATCCGCGGTCCCGGCGGAACCGTATGGGGCGCCAATGCGGTGAACGGCGTCATCAACATCATCACCAAGAGCGCCAAGGATACAAAGGGCGGCCTCATCACCGCCGGCGCAGGTTCCCAAACCACGACGGACGGATTGGTTCAATACGGCGGCGCACTGGGCTCCAAAGGGGCCTACCGGCTTTTCGGAAGATACTTCAATCAGGATAATTTCGCCCTGCCCAGCGGGGCTTCCGCGTGGAATGGAGGGCGCACGATTCACGGCGGCTTCCGGTCCGACTGGGACGTGTCCTCCAGGGACTCGCTGACCATTCAGGGAGACATGGAAAACTTGCGGGAACGCGAGACTTATTCGGGAGTGATCTCCGACGCTCTGCCTTTGCAGACAACTATTAACGACCGGGTGCATGTCTCGGCTGGAAACATTTTGGGGCGCTGGAATCACACATTGGCAAATGGCTCAGAGACGTCGTTACAGGTCTACAACGACTACTCCAGCCGCGTTATGGACGGCCTCCTGGATGCGCAGAACACCGTGGACGTGGATTTTCAACACCATCTGACGGCCGGATCGCGGCACGACATCGTGTGGGGGCTGGGAGCTCGCGTCACCCACGGCCACTTCACGCCGGGATACTCGACCTCGTTCACACCCGAGGATCGAACCGATCATCTCGCTAGCGCGTTCGTTCAGGATGAAGTGCAGCTCACCAGATCGCTCTGGCTCACGTTAGGCACGAAATTCGAACATAACAACTACACCGGGTTTGAATTTGAACCCAGCGGGCAACTGGTTTGGGCGCCGACGAAAGACCATGCGATTTGGGCGTCGGCCGCCCGAGCCATACGGCAGCCCAATGTGCTGGACAGCGGCCTGCGGATAGACGCCGCGATCATCCCCATACCCGGGGTGCCCTTTGCGCTTTTGAAGATCCTTGGCAGCCCAGTGACGAAAACCCAGAAACTCAACGATTTTGAGGCGGGCTATCGGGCTCAGGTCAATAAGCGCCTGTCTCTCGATCTGGCGGCCTTCCTGGACTTCTACGACGATCTTACGAGCGCTGAGTCGAAGGCACCGTATTTTACGACGAACCCGGCGCCCGCGCATCTGGTCATCCCGCTCGTGTTGGAGAACCGAGCGGGCGCTCATACCTATGGCGCTGAGTTCTTCCTGAATTGGACGGCCACAAGCCGCTGGCGGATCTCTCCGGGGTATTCGATGCTGCATATGGTGATGACTTTGGACCCCTCCAGCAAGGATTCCACCATCGGCCAAACACCGGGCCTTAGTCCCAAACAGCAATTTCAAATTCGTTCTTCGCTCACCCTCCCGCGCCACCTGGAGTGGGATAGCAACGTGTTCTATGTTGGAGGCCTGAGTAGTGCAGGTATTCGCAGCTACACGCGCTTCGACACGCGCTTGGCATGGCGCTTTGGCGAATCCCTGGAACTCAGCGTCGTGGGCCAAAACCTCTTGGGACCGCATCTCGAATTCCCGAGTACACATGGATTGCGTGACACGCTCGTCGAACGCAGCGTATTCGGAAAGGTTACGTGGCGTTTTTGACCTGAAGGGATACCCGACATGAGCAACCGGCTTAGACGCGCGTATCTCCTGGCAGTCCTGCTCGCCATCGCGGCGAGCGCGCAGCCGGTCAACGAATATCAGTTGAAGGCGGCCTATGTATATAACCTGGCTAAGTTTGTGGAATGGCCGGCGGGGACCTTCAAGAATGCCGCCGATCCGATCGCAATTTGCGTACTGGGACAAAGCCCGATACAGCGTTCCCTGGAAGAAGCAGCGCACGCGGAGGCCGTCGACGACAGGAAGTTGACTGTCCATTACCTTGCGGATGCGCGTCAATCTGCCGGCTGCCAGATTCTTTTTATCGCTACGTCCGAACGCAAGCGGGTGCGATCCATCCTGCAAGATCTGCCCGCAGCAGGCTTGCTGACGGTTGGAGACACGGACGGCTTTCTCGAGGAGGGGGGAGCGGTCAACTTCAGCCTGGAGGGCAGCCGCGTGCGCATTGATATCAACATGGGCGTCGTGGCGAAGCAGAGCCTGAGGATCAGTCCAAAACTCTTGAGCTTGGCCCGAATCGTGAAGAAGTGATGACCTATCGCAGCCTCTCCATCAAGCAGAAGCTCCGGCTCATCATCATGATCACGGTGGGCGCGGCGCTGGTGTTGTCCGGCTTGGCGATGCTGGCTTACGACTACGTCGCATTGCGCGGCGACATGCAAAGTGACCTGAGTGTGCTGGCTGAGATTGTAGGCTCGAACAGTACCGCGGCGCTCAGCTTCGGCGATCCCAAGGCGGCCGAGGAGATCCTGTCCGGGCTGAGAGCCGAGCGCCACGTTGTGGGAGCGTGCATCTATTCGCCGGACGGCAAACCGTTCGCAGTGTACCGCCGCGACGCCGAGGCAAGCACATTTAAGGCACCCGCGCTTCGATCCGATGGGACCTGGTTTGAAGGAGGCCGGCTGGTTTTGTTCAGACGTATTCTGTTGCACCGCCAGACCATCGGGATCATCTATCTCGAGTCCGATTTGGGCGAAATCCGGGAGCGCTTCGCTACGTTCGGCCCGATTCAATTGGCCATCCTGCTGGTCGCCACCCTCGTGGCTCTGGGGCTGGCAGCAAAACTGCAGCGGATCATTTCCGAGCCGATCGCGAGCATCGCGGAGGCAGCCAAGATTGTCTCGCGGTTCAAAAGTTATTCGGTGCGGGCCGTTAAGGCTACCGACGACGAATTAGGCCAGCTCACTGACACCTTCAATGAGATGTTGTCGGAGATCGAGAGTCGCGACGAGGAACTCTCGCAGCACCGGGACCAGCTCGGGCAAGAGGTTGCCGCCCGAACCATTGAACTGGTAGAAGCCCGGGACAGAGCCGAGTCCGCCAACCGCGCCAAGAGCGCGTTCCTGGCCAACATGTCCCACGAAATCCGGACTCCTCTGAATGCGGTCCTGGGATATTCGCAACTCATGTTGCGCGATCCGGCCCTGGGCCCTGGTCCGAAAGGCAATCTGACCATCATCAATCACAGCGGCGAGCACCTGCTGGCGCTCATCAACGACATTCTGGATATGTCCAAGATCGAGGCCGGTCAACTGAGGCTCAACCCCGTTCACTTCGATCTGGCAAACATGCTGGAGGATCTGGTTGCCATGTTCCGCCTGCGGGCCGAGAGCAAAGGCCTCCGGTTCGAGATGATCATGGACACCCGGTGTCCGCGATCGGTCCTGGCGGACCAGGGCAGGATACGTCAGATCCTGATCAATCTTCTGGGGAACGCCGTCAAGTTTACAGAGCGCGGCTCGATCAAACTTTGGATTTCTGCCCAGCGGCGAAAAGACGACCAGCTTTGGTTCTCGGCCAGCATTGAGGACACCGGAGTCGGCATTTCCGAACAAGAACAGAGAAAGCTCTTCAAATCTTTCGCTCAAACCCAGAGCGGCCGCGATCTCCAGTCAGGCACCGGTCTGGGGCTTGCCATCAGCCGCGAATTCGCACGGCTGATGGGCGGGGACATCAGCGTGAGCAGCGAAGTGACCAAAGGCTCCGTCTTTCGCTTCGAAATCCCGGTGGAGTTGGGCAATCCGGGCGAAGTTTCCAAAGGCGCGCGACGGCGCCGGGTGATAGGAATTGCAGGCGGCCAAGAGAGTCCACGCGTGCTTATCGCGGACGATGAACCGAATAACCGCGGCTGGTTGAAAGCGCTGCTCTCTTCGGTTGGGTTATCGGTACGTGAGGCGGAGAACGGGGAAGCGGCGGTCAGCCTCTGGCAGGAATGGAGCCCCCAATTGATCCTGATGGACATCCGGATGCCCGTCCTGGACGGATTGGAAGCGGCCGCTATGATCAGAGCCAAGCCGGGCGGCAACAAAACGGTGATCGTCGCCGTTACGGCCAGCGCGCTGGATGAAGACCGGCGCAGCATCATGCGATCCGGCTTCGACGATTTTCTTCCGAAGCCTTGCCGGGAAGACGATCTGCTGGAAAAGATTCAAACGCACCTGGGCATTCGTTTCCGTTATTCCACGGAAGAAACCAGCACCGAGCCGGACATTCCAGCGGCCCGGGTTCCTAGCGCGGCCGCACTCGCAAGCCTGCCGCCGGATTTGATCGCCCAATTGCACAGCGCCATCCTCAACGGCGAAAAGGGCCATTTCGACCAACTTCTGGTCTCCGTCCAGGAGCGCAACATGGAAGCCGCGAGCGCATTGAAGGAACTTGCGGACAAGTACGAGTACGATGCGCTGATCCACTCTCTGGAGGGCGTATGCCGGTAATCGATCAGCTCCAACCGGTCCCGGCAAAGGTCACGGATCGCGCCGCTAAAGGCAACATCATGGTGGTGGACGACCAACCCGCCAACTTAAAGCTGTTGGAAGACATGCTGACGCAGCAGGACTACCTGGTGCGCTCGTTTCCACGCGGCCGGCTGGCTCTGGCCGCAGCCGTCGAGTTCCCGCCGGATCTGATTCTGCTGGATATCAATATGCCGGAGATGAACGGCTTTGAAGTTTGCGAACGGCTGAAATCGAGCCCGAAACTCTCCGGTATCCCGGTAATTTTCCTCAGCGCGCTAAGCGAAACCGAAGATAAAGTGCAGGCTTTCCGGTCCGGCGGCGTGGACTACGTAACCAAGCCCTTCCAGGTCGACGAGGTGCAAGCCCGCGTCGAGACGCAACTCAAACTGTACCGTCTGCAGCGTGCACTGGAGATGCATACCGAGCATCTGGAGGAACTGGTCGGCTCTCGCACGCGCGAACTTGCGGAGGCGCATGCGCGGCTGAAGATTCTGGATCGATCCAAGAGCGATTTTCTGCAGGTTATCTCGCATGAGCTTCGTACGCCTTTGAACGGGCTTCTGGGAGCGGGTGAGTTGCTGCTGGACGAGCTGGGCTCAAGTCCCGGCGATGAAGAACTGTGTGAGATGTTCCGGCTGTCCCGCCGGAGAATCCTGACCATGCTCGACGATGCTTTGACCCTCACGCAGATCGACGTGGATGCGAACGTGTTCACGGAGGAACCCGTATCCGTGTCCGCGATCCTGAGTATGGCGATCGAGCGCGCCGCCGAATTCGCCCAATCGCGCAATGTGCGGATCAAAACCGGCGCCGTCCAGGGGGGCGTAATTCTGGGGGAACGGGATTTATTCGCGAAGGCATTCGCAGCCCTGCTGGAGACCGCCGTCAAGTTCTCCCATAGCGGAGAAACGGTAACCGTTAGCAGCCAGGCAGCCCCGGGCGGAGTCCATGTTGCGATCGAGAGCCGAGGTCGAACGATTCCCGCCTCGGCCATTCCGCGATTCTTCGAAGTGTTTTCCATCGGCGAAGCGATCACGCCGGGTGGCGACCTTGGATTGGGTCCGCCGGTGGCGCATCGGATACTGGCGCTGTTCGGCAGCTCGGTGTCGGTGGAGAATGTCGAGTCCGGAATCCGGATTACGGTGTCTTGCGGGGCGGGTGGTCAGGTCAAATCCTTTTAACCGGACCACCCTGGTAGCGCTCCCTGCCGGTCGCGGCTCGGTCAGCCGCTTACGGGTGAGCGGAGTCGGCGTGCGCCTCACCTACGATAATCCTGGCGCCTTGCGGCACGCCCAGCGCGTTCGGATTATTCAGGATGACGTGGATCGCGCGCACTTGTATTCCGCTGCTGCCGGCGCCGTTACAAGGCGGAGCGCCTCCACCATCGCAGGTCTGCTCGTTGAGGGTCACCGATCCGATGCCCGGCAGCAAAATGGTCGTGTTGGGCGGAGGACTGTCGCTCACCGCCATTCCTCCAACCGAGAGGCCGAGCAAGCTCGTGCCGTTCGAGTCGGATGAGGATTTTCCGCCGCCGGAAGTGCTATTGGCTTGCGAATTGATTGCGGTAGCGGAGACCGTGCAGGCGCCGGCGTTCGGCAGCAGGCAGACATTCTGCGCTTTCGCAAAACTCGAGGAACTGCTGCCGGCGCTGACTACCGAGCCCGCGCTGTCGCTGACCGAAGTTCCGCCGGTCACAAATGAAGTCGATAGCTGATCCAGATCCTGGTGATCGTGTCCGCCCTCCGGCGGGATGCTCACGAATCCAAACACGACCGGCAATAGCGATGGATCGGCCTGCTCGTTGACCAGCGTGGCATTCCCGCTCACGGTGCCGGCCAGCGCCGGGCATCCGCTCGGCTGCGGAAAATCGGCGTGGGCCTGAGCGTGCGATACCACCACGTCGATCGCTTCGCCCGTTGGCGCCAAGCTGGAGATGTGAACGTGGATCATGTTGACGGTCAGGTCGGCGGCGAATGTCCCGCCGGTAAGCTGGCCGGAAGAAGGTTGGGAACTCGACCCAGTCTCCTCGAGCAGCTTGACGAAGCTGCCGGCTCCGAACTGCGCCGCCGGAAGATCGACGGTCGTATTCGGGTTGACGTTATTCATCTGCGCGCCATTGACGACCAGGTTCTTGAATGCCGATCCGGCCGCGCTGAAAGACGAGTTGAAACCTGAGGCCTGCGCCGTGGCGACCGCTCGCACCACGTCGGCGGTGACCAAGCCGGCCACAACGTTGACGCCGGCCGACTCGGCCACACCGGCATCGGTCGCAGTGTTTGTTGACGGATCCACCGTGCCGGTGCTGGAGGCGTTGAGCACGTTCGCCTTCAGAACGCCGCCGCCCGGTGCGGGAATCGCCACGTTCAGCACCTGGTTGCTGTTGCCGTTCGAACCGATGCCCGATTGCGAGCTGCAGACGCCTTGCGTGCAACTGGCGGGCGTGGCAGCCGGCAGCATCTGATTGATTCCCAAGAGGGTATCCTGGACGCTGGCCGCGAAGGCGTTACCGTTGGCGTTCGCGCCGGACGGATTGAAGACGGTGAAATTGAGCGGCATGACTCGGGTTCGGTCCTTCACCTCGGCGCTCAACGACGTCGAAGCCCGCGTCTTCATGGATGCGAAAAGGATTTTGTTGCAGGGAATTGTTCCGATTGTGTCGCTGACATTGAGGGCAAGCTCACCGAAAAGATTGGTCCCTGTCGCGGTTAACCCGGTAATCGTAGGAACGGTGTTGACCGCCGCGTTCCATAAGGTCCCCTGACTTCCCACGGAGAGTGGCGCAAATGTGCTGCCCGTCCAGGTGAAGGCTGTAACGGTGATAGTCGCGCCGCCGTTCTGCGTGTCAAACGAGATCAGGAAGTCGCCGGCGGTGCGTTTCGGCAATTGCGGGCAGCCGGAGCTGGCCGGACTCCCCGCAGGGTCGGCCTGGTTGAATTCGTAATCGATATGGGCGTCACCGTTATTGGACAGCCGGGACCAGTCGGCGTACAGAAACTGCTTCTGGGTCCCGTTGTCCGAGAAGAAGCGGACGGCGATCTGGCCGGCAACCGGGGCGCGGCCGTTGATCGAGATCTGGTTCACCAGGTCGTCCTTCGGGGGAGCGCTTCCGGTGGTGCAGACCCAGGTGCTCTGATCGTTTTCCTTGGATCCCTGGCCGAAGATATCGTCGCCGGTCCCGCTCGCATCCGTGAAGGTGGTGAGAGCGGCCGGGAAGGGATTACTGTTCCAATCGATGGGCTCGGCGGGCGGGACCACGTGGTCTACCGTGAGGTTTCCGTCGATCTCGAAGCTGCCCACCGTGCTGCTAATAACCGTGCTGCCGGCAAGCGTCGAGCGGTTGGTGACCGGCGCCCCAATCAGCACGAGTAGCAGAACGGCGGTCACAATGAGTAACGAGCGCGGGACGGTATTTCGAACCGTGCGCCAACATGAGTGGAAACGCAGTTTCGTCCACATACACTTCTCCTTTGCTCTGCTCAAATTTGCTCAGACTTATGCGCAGGTTTACCGCGATCTAGGAAGGGAATCAGATATGTTGGCTTTACCATCAATGCATCATGGCGAAGCCGTTAGGACCGTGTACAACCTTGATTCGTGGCGAAGCAATTCGGTGACCGCGGGTCACACACTGTCACGAGTTTCCCGCACTTGGTCTAGTATTTAACGAAGAGGCGGTACTTAGTAGGAATTACGAGTTTTCCGATGTAGTTCTTTCCAGGTCGCGTAATGGTTGCCGCGCAAACTCAGCCGCGTGTATCTTGTGACATACAGTCAGTCGTGATCGGCACGCTTGTGGCCGCCGAATTCTACCCTAGAGGTGCGTTCCTGGTCCATCGACCGCGTTGCTGGCGGGCGCGGCGACCCTGGTGGCGGTGTCGCTGCTTGGCTGCTACGTTGCGGCGAGGCCGGCGCGCTGGGATGCGATGGTCGCGCTGCGGTAGGAATAGCTACTGAGGATTTAGCGGGCGCCACGGAGCCGGATGGAGCCGAGGGGCGCTCCGGGACGCGCTTCATTTACACCAGGCCCAGCCGTTCAGCCATGCCGATGCGTTGTAGTTTCCCGCTGCTTCCGCGGGGCAGGTGCGCGACGATCTCGATTCGCTTGGGAATTTTGTGCCGTGGGAGGCGTTCGCGAAGCCACTGCCGCAACGCCGCGGCGGTCACGTGGGCCTCCGCATCGAGCACAACCGCCGATCCGACGGCCTCGCCCAGAAGAGCATGCGGTATTGGAAACGTGACCGCCTCCCGCACTTTCGGGTGCGACAGCAATACTTCTTCGACTTCATAGGGAGAAATTTTCTCGCCACCGCTGTTGATCAGTTCCTTGAGGCGACCCGTTAAACGCAGGTTGCCGCCATCATCCATATAGCCCTCGTCGCCGGTCCGAAACCAATCGCCGTGAAAACTTGTATTGTTCGCCTCGGACGGGCTCTCGTAGCCGCGTATTAACGACTCTCCCCTCAAAACCACCTCGCCCTTGGTCCCACGCGCGTACAGATTGCCTTGCTGGTCCATGATCGCGATTTCGGGACCAGTACTCTTTCCCACAGAGCCCATTTCATCGGGCCGATCGGCGAGACTCGTGGAACTGATCTGATGCGCCGCTTCGGTCATCCCATATGCCTGGACGATCGGCACTCCGAGTGTCTCTCGCAGCCGCGTCCACACTGCGTCAGGCAATGCCGCGGAGCAGGATCGAGTGAAGCGCAGACGGTGTGATCGCAGCAGCTCCGCATGACGCCGGGAGCGCAACAGGATGGTCTGATGCATGGTGGGAACCGCCGTGTACCACGTGGCCTGCGACTCGTGGAGCCACGCGAGGAACCTCCCGGCTTGAAAGCCCGGAGCACACCATACCGATCCACCTGCCACTAGTGGCGCCAGGAATCCGGCCACCAACCCGTGCACGTGGAAGAGAGGCATGATGCAGAGACCTCGATCTCGCGGCCGCAGATCGAGAGAGCGCGCAATGCTTCGCACCGAGGCCGCTATTGCCGATTGGAGGATCGGCACCAGTTTCGCGCGTGCGGTGGTGCCGGAAGTATGCAGGTACAGCGCAATGTCGTCCGGCCCCGGCGGGTCATCATAACTCGGCTTGGATGAGACTGAGACCGGCGCAATAGACCAATCACCTGCGCGTGGCGATCCACGCACCGCGCTAAGCACGCAAATGCCGGTCTCGCGGGCAGCATTGACGACGCTCTCCGGTGTGCCCGGGCCGGCGACCATGGCTCGTGCCCGCGTGTCCCGCAGAACAAAAGCAATTTCAGCCGCAGTCAGAGCGGGGTTCAACGGGGCGCAGCGGCAAGCGCTCGCGACCGCGAGGAACAGAGTCCCTAGCTCGGGGCCGGGCGGCGAAACAACTGCTACACATGCCTCGCGTCCGAATCCATGTTTGCGCAGAAACCGGTATGCATCCGAACCTTGCTTCTTCAGATCGCGGTAGGAGCAAGGGGCCGTTGCGGGAGCGAGTATTGCGTCCTGGCTGGACGATGGCAGAATTTCGCTGACGGTCAAACACCAATTATAGGCCGCCCTGCAAGGGTCTTCTGCGGTTTCTACGTCGATGCGCGAGCATTAGGTCCAAATCAGCTAGAATCAGATCCTTGGGGGACAATTCAGTTGCCTTCTACTTCGAGGCTGCTCGATGCGGCGCAAATCGTGCCCTTCGAAGTCGTCGCGGATTCGGAATTTGAAACTTTGGGTTTTTTGAGCGATCCGGCGCCGGGAATGCTGACCTTTGCCGAAGACCGCAGGTTCCTGCGCCAGGTTATCGGCGGATCGCAGATTTCAGCCGTGCTCACCACAGCCGACCTCGCCGGAGGCGTGACGGAGCGTTTCGGTTTGGCAATAACCGCCCATCCACGACGCGATTTTTTTCGTCTGCATAACGCCCTCGCCGATCAAACGACCTTTTATGGCGAACGCATCGCGTCCGAAATCGACGCGTCCGCGCGGATTCATCCGCGCGCGAGCGTGGCGGCGGAGGGGGTCCATATCGGCCCCAATGTGACAATCGAGGCCAACGCAGTGGTTGGGCCGGGCTGCACGCTCCGCCGTGGCGTGGTGGTCCGGGCCGGCGCAGTGTTGGGAGCGGCCGGATTCCAGGCCTGCCGCGATGAGCAAGGCTATATCGAAATGCAGCATACCGGGTCGTTGCTCGTCGAGGAAGGAGCTGAGATTTTCTCCAACGCGACCATCGCCCGTGGACTGTTTCGGCAGACGACCCGCATTGGTTGCGAGGCTCGCATCGGCAACAACGCATTCGTGTCGCACAACGTGCAGATCGGCCCGCGGTCCTTCGTCGGCCACGGCGCCGTCGTCAACGGCCACGCCCGCATCGGACGGGAGGTGTGGATCGGACCCGGGGCCGTTGTCACGAACAGCGTGTCGGTCGGGGATGGCTGCTTCATCAGCTTGGGCTCCGTGGTCGTTAGCCCGTTGGATGCCCGCGAGCATGTCAGCGGGAATTTCGCGGTCCAGCACCGGCGCCTGTTGCGCCACCTGGCGAGTCTCAGGTAGGCGCAACGCAGCATGCGCGTTCTGCTGACGAACAACACACTGCGCTACAGAGCCGGCAGCGAACTGTACATTTACGATGTGGCGGTAGAGTTGCTCAAACGCGGGCACGAGCCGATTGTGTTCAGCACCGTGATGGGCGAAGTCGGGGAGCTTCTGCGCGCGGCGACGGTTCCCGTAGTCGACGATCTTGCCCGCGTTGCAGTGACGCCGGACATCATTCACGGACAGCATCACTTCGACACGCTGATCGCGGCCCTCACCTTCCCGGCGGTTCCAGCGCTCAGCTTCTGTCACGGCTGGACGCCATGGGAGGAGGAGCCGCTTCTGTTCCCGAGCGTCGTGGGATATGTCGCCGTGGATCACGTCTGCCGTGACCGGTTGATCTTCGAGCATGGAATCCCGCCCGACAAAATTCAAGTGCTTCTGAATTTCGTCGATACGGAACGCTACCGTCCACGGCCAGACCTGCCGGCGGAACCCCGACGGGCTCTCGCGTTCGGCCATCCCTTCCGGCACGACGGCTCGCTGGCAATTCTTCGAGAGGCCTGCGGCGAGGCAGGGATTGAACTCGACGCGGCCGGCTCAGAGACGGGAAGCGTGTTGGAAAAACCCGAAAATGAGCTGGGCCGGTACGATCTCGTCTTTGCGAAAGCACGATCCGCGCTGGAGGCCATGGCGGTCGGGTGTGCGGTGATCCTTTGCGGACCACGCGGGCTGGGGCCCATGGTGACGCCTGAGGAATGGGACCGCCTGCGCGTTCTGAACTTCGGTGTACGCACCCTTGCGCTCCCGTTGGACGTTGCGACCGTGCTGTCCCAGATAAGGCGCTACAACCCTGCCTGCGCCGCTGCTGTATCCTCGCGTGTCCGCAGCGAGGCGACCTTGAGCGGCGCAGTGGACCGGTTGATCGATCTTTACCAGGGTGTGCTCAAGCGGTTCTCTGGGTCCAGTTTCGATGCCCGCGGCAGCCAATTGGCGGCTGCACAATATCTGCAATCCCACGCGTTGGCGTTAAAAGGCCGCGCGGCCGATGTGCTCGCTGTAGTGGCGGCGAAGGAACACGAGTCAGAAAATGCGCGGATTGAGGCGGAGGCCGCACTGGCGCAGGAAAGACGTGCACGGTCAGACGCCGAGAACGCGCGCGAGCAGGCAATGAGTGCGCGACTTCAGGCAGAGGCCGCACTGGCGCAGGAAAAGCACGCACGGTTAGACGCCGAGACCGTACGCGACCAGGCAATTAATGGCCAGCTACAGGCGGAACATGCGCTGGCCCAAGAAAGGGCCACACGGGCAGATGCAGAGACCGCTCGGGCGCAGGCAGAAAATGTTCGCGCGCAGGTGGAGACCACTCTGTCCCGGGAAAGAACCGCACACGCAAACACGGCGGCGGCGCTGGTCCAGGCAAACAATACTTTGGCGAGCACCCAGCATGAATTGGCCGATCTGCGGAACTCCGCAACTTGGCGGATCACCCGTGCCGTGCTGGAGAACCCGTGGTTGAGGTTTCTTAGGCCGGTCTGGAAACGGATGGGATACTATCTCCGTCGCAAGGGAGTCTTGTAAGCGATATGTCCAGGCTCGAAGCGCGCGCTCAGGAGATGATAACGCGGCATGGCTTCCTGGGCGTCCCGGCGGCGACGTTCGAGCAGGCGGGCCGCGAACAACTGATTGCCCTGCTCAACGAGGGCCTGGCTCCGGAATCCAAGATCCTCGACATCGGCTGCGGATGTCTCCGGGTGGCCTACTGGCTGATCCGATTCCTCGATCCCGGCGGTTATTTTGGCATCGAGCCCGCCCGCCAGCGAGTCGAATACGGTCTCCAATATCTCTTTGAACCCGGTGAAATCAAGCTGAAGCAACCCCATTTCGATTTCAATGTTGACTTCGATTCTTCGATCTTCGGCGTGAAGTTCGATTTCTTTCTGGCCAGATCGATCTGGACCCACGGCAGCAAGCGCCACATCGAAGCCATGCTGGATTCATTCCTGGGCAATTCGGTCTCCACAAGCATTTTTCTCGCGTCGTACTTGCCGGCGCAGTCGTCCGGTGAGGATTACCAAGGCGACGGCTGGGTCGGCACCAGCCACGAGTGCAGCGTGCCGGGCGTAGTACGACACGACCTGAAGTGGATCCTCGATCAATGCCAGGTTCGCCGGCTGGCGCTGCGGGAACTAGCCGGCATGGATTGTGACAGCCAATTGTGGCTCCGCGTGAGCCACGAATAAGCGCGGCAATCTCCGGTAGAACCCGTGACTCGTGAGCCTGGGCGGATCGAACCATTGGATCGTTCTGAAGCTGACCGGCACAAAATCGAACCGCTCCGCCATCGGAGCGCGCGTGCGGCTAACGGCTTCCGGACGCAGCCAGATTGACGAAGTGCGGAGCGGCGGAAGCTACCTGTCGCAGAACGATTTGCGATTGCACTTCGGTCTCGGCGCGAGCAAAGAAGCCCATCGAATCGAGATCGATTGGCCAAGCGGGGTTAGACAAACGCTCTCACACGTCAAGGGGGATCGTGTCGTATCGATACGGGAAACTCCCATAGCGGGTCTGCAGCTCCAGTCTTCCCAGGCTGTAGCTGCACTCCTCAGGTAGAGCGCTATGGCGTCGAGTTTGTTTCGTTTGGCTGACCTCGGCGCTGCTCAGGAATTTCACGTCGGTTATGTGCACGTTGCGCCACGCCGGCCGGTCTCGGCATATGGAGCGCATCTTCAGGGCGGAAGGGCGGCACGCTCGGACTATCAGAAAAAATTGGTGGTGCCGCGGTTCGCTTGAATCCCTCAGGGCCCTAGCCAATACTTTAACTGGCCTGGCGACGTTCTAAGAACCTTGCCTCCAAAAGCGCTTCCTCCGCGAAAATACCAGTCCAGTCCCTCTAGCACCTCTTTGGCAGTTGCGGGTTTTACAGATGCGGCGATTTCGGGAGTAATGACCCCACGGAACCATCGTCCTGCGGCCGTCAGATATTCGTATTCCATTAAGTAATGCAGCCAAAATCGTCCGCACCGCTTGCAGTGTGCGACAGTCACTTCGCCGAAGTCGCGGTCCACCCCGACAAACCTGTCCTCAAAGTCTTGGTGGACGCCTGCTAAACAAGGACATTCCTGTGGGTTCTGCCCAGAAGCTTGCATCGGCTTGCCCCTCTATCAAGCTTAACCGCTATTGTCCAACGAAACGCCAACGAGTTGCGCAAGAGTTTGCCAATGCCGTGGATGCGGGCAGCGCCGACCTCGCCGAACATCAGCAGCGTAAGCACTTGACACACCGAGGATGGATGTTATCGGTGGCAGGTCAACCGATAGATTTCCCTGAAAGCCACAGTCTTGATCGATGCTGGGCCTGCAAACGTTCGGTTAGCTGGTGAACATGGATTCGGCCGCCGGGCGCTCCAGGACATGGAACCTGATGTGTCACATTATCGGACGCTATCACGACAAGCTGACAAGTTGGCGGAGCGGCTCGTTCCGGGGCGGATTTCGACAAAAAGAGCCGTCTGGCAAATTTTGGCGTGGGGAAGGGCGTGGGGTTTGGCCTGGGAGCGTGGCGGAATACGTCCGGAGACCGCCGCTCACTCTTCTCGGAGCGCTGCCATCGGTTCGAGCCGAGAGGCTCGCAGTGCTGGAAGCAACGTCGCGATCAGTGCGACTCCGGCAAGCAGTGCGTCAGCGAGCCCGACGGTCCAGGGGTCGCTCGGCTGCAAGCCGTATAGTAAAGAACTAGCCGTCCGTGCCAAGGCGATCGCAAGGGCGGTACCGATGATGAGACCGCCCACAAGCAATATTCCCGCTTCCCGCAGAACCAGATTCATCACGTTTAGACGGTTCGCTCCGAGGGCGATCCGGATGCCGATTTCGTTCCGGCGCCGTGCAACCATGTACGAAATAACACCGTACAGGCCCACGCTCGCCAGAATCGCCGCAAGAAAGCCGAAGAAACCTGAGAGGGTCGCCATGAGCCGCTCGCGCAAGAGTGATTCCTGAACCTGAGCGTTGAACACCTGAAATTGAATCGAGGTTTCGGGTTCCTGGGCGAGAATCACCTTCTTGACTGACGCTAATACTGAGCCTATCGGTAGCGAGGAGCGAACGATGAAGTGGGTCCCCGCTCCCGGTTGCTTCTCCTGACTCTCCGCCACAAACACGAGGGGTTTGAAATCCTCGCGCAAGCTCTGATACTTCGAATTCTTCACCAGGCCAACAATCTGATATACGTGCTCGGGTTCACCGGGTCCAGAAAGAACACGAAATCGCTTGCCGAGGGGATCCGAACCGCCCAGAAACTTCTTGGAGAATTCCTGGTTTACGACGGCGACTTCGGGAGACGAAGGAGTATCGCGATCATCAAAATCCCGGCCCACCAATAAAGGCGTACCCATGGTTTGAAAATAGCCGGCGCTGACCCGATCGAACCACGGCACCAACCGATCCGACACGCTCCGACCGAGAATTTCGATCGAATCATTCCATCCTGATCCGCTGATCTGCACAATGTCGGCACTGGCAGCCCGGTCCACTCCGGGAGTGGCTCGCAACCGGCCCAGAAGTTCATGATAGAAGACGCCCCGGCGTGTTGCTGGATAGTGCAGCCTCGAGAGGTCTATTCCGGCGA
>Ga0209648_10001137_pt1 | contig 21269 bp, 18 predicted proteins | sample GraSoi2013_115cm_FD_185830 | JGI IMG/M metagenome (GOLD analysis project Ga0209648, IMG submission 185830) | Grasslands soil microbial communities from the Angelo Coastal Reserve, California, USA - Sample 9_17_2013_115cm (SPAdes) (version 2) | ecosystem: Environmental > Terrestrial > Soil >... | reverse complement strand
ATGGATGGAATGCGTCGGAAAGCTGAGTCAGAGCGCCTGCGAGAAGACCTGGGCCCTGGGTTCCTGCCGGCGCAGGCGCTGATCGAAGAACATGCAGGCATTACGCAGAAAAGGCCGTCCGCGCTCAGTCAGGACCAGCTTCTCTCTATTCAATTCGACCAGGCCATCGTCTATCAGCGGCTCGAGAAAGACTTCCGCATCACTGCTCTGCTCAGGTTGCAAATCAACTGCAAAGCTGGTCATGAAAGTAAGAATCTGCTCGCGCAGCCGGCGGTCCTCTGCCGACAACAAATGACCACGCAAAGTCGGGATCTCGCCTTGCTGCACGCGCCGCTCATATACCGGAAACGCTTTTTCGTTCTGATGAAAACATGTCGGCGTTTCCGAAATCGCGCTTACGCCCAGCCCGAGCAGCACGCTTGTCCGCGTCTCGGTATAACCCTGAAAATTACGATGCAGAGTCCCTTTGCGCTGCGCTTTCGCTATTCCATCCTGGGGCAGGGCAAAGTGATCCATTCCAATTTCCACGTATCCCGCCGTCGAGAGCATCTCGCGCGCCATTTCGTAAAGGGCGCGCTTATCACCAGCCACCGGCAAATCCTCGTCCTTGTAACTCCGCTGCGCCGGCTTAATCCAGGGCACCCGAGCAAAACTGTAGAGCGCGATTCGATCGGGCCGCAATTCGATCGTCTTCTCAATTGTGTCGCCGAAACGATCAGGATTTTGGCGCGGCAGGCCATAAATCAAATCGTAATTGACCGAAGTGTAACCGAGTTCACGGGCAATGTCCGTGATAGATTTCGTGACTTCGTATGGCTGATGACGATTGACGAGCCTTTGCACCTCAGGATCAAAATCCTGAACCCCGATCGAGATGCGCGTGAACCCAAGCTGCCGCAGTACGACCAATTGTTCGCGCGTCGTGTGCCCCGGATGAACTTCGACCGAAGCTTCAAACCGATCAGTATCTGTCCGCGTGGCGCCCAGAATTGGTTTCAGGATCCGTTCAAGATTCTCCGCCGAGAAAAACGTCGGCGTGCCTCCGCCGAGATGCAAACCGAGCAGTGGACGCTCGCGCAAAGCGGGTACCCGGTCGCAGTAAACGCCCCACTCCCTTGACAGCAGACCAAGGTAATTTTCTTCGCGCCCATGGTCACGTGTGATCACGGTGTTACACGCACAGAACGTGCAAAGCGTTTCGCAGAAGGGCAAGTGAAAATAGAGCGACCAGGTTGCGGATTCGTCCTCGAACGCTTTGCTTAACTCTTCCAGCCACTGCTCAGTGGTTGGCGAATCAGTCCAGAACGGAACGGTCGGATAGCTGGTATAGCGCGGCGCCGGGACGTCGTACTTGGCAAAAAGATCAGTCACTGCAATACCTCTCTAACTGTATTAACAAAAAGCCGCACGTTCTCTTCCGGCGTACCCGGCAAAACGCCGTGGCCCAATCCGCAAACCCAACCGGCCCGCTCATGCTCCTTCAGCGGTTCAAGATAATGAATGAGTCGCTGTTTGAACTCATCCTGTTCGCAAAGCAAAAGAGCCGGATCAAAGTTGCCCTGAACAAAACCTTTGGGAAACATATTCAGCGCTTCGCCAATCTCCCAGCGATAATCAACCCCTACGCCGCCGAGCTGCCCCCCGGTAAAAAGCGAGTCGCGAAGGTGCGCCGGCTGCGTGGCCTTTGAGTAATAACCTATTCGCGACGGTTCCGTTCGGGTCATCTCTTGAAGCTGAGGGACAACCATCGTATGGAAAACTTCGGGCGGTAACTCGCCGGCAGCCGTGTCAAAGATCATCACCAACTCAGCGCCATTACTGAGCTGCAGCTCGATGTTTCGAGCAAGCAGCGGGACCATCACCTCGCAAAATCTGGGAAACAATGAGAGCAAACTCTTTGAGGCGGCTAGTGATCCTTTATGCGAACCTTCAACGGCATAGACGAAAAGCGTCCAGGGGCCGCCGACAAAACCCAGGAGGCTGCGATCATCAGGCAGACGATCGCGCGTGGCGCGCATGGCTTCGCCCTGAAACAGTAAATGCGGCCAGGCGTCGTTCATCGAGCGCAGGCGTGAGATGGACTTCTGATTAAGGTTCCATCCTAGCTGAGGCCCGTGGTCTGTGTATTCCAAACCCATGCCTAACGCTTCCAGCGGAAACAGCAGATCGCTGAAAAGAATCGCAGCGTCGAAATCAAAATCCATTACCGGGCCCAGGGCGACCTGTGCCGCCAACTCCGGCTGCTTACATAGATCCATGAACGAGTGCTTCTGACGCAGCTCCTGGTAATGCCGGTGATAACGGCCTGCCTGGCGCATCATCCAGATCGGCGGAACGGACTGCGGTCGACGCGCCAGAGCGTTTTGAAAGCGCTCGTTGCCGATTTGGAGTGCGCCGGCAGAGCGAAGCGACGACGGCGCTATGGATGACGCTTCGACCATGTCCTGCCTCGTTTGCATAAGTTATAACAATAAAACCGATTCAGATTTGCTCTACAATCCACAGCGCCGTCGTCGCTTCGCTCTGCCGGCGCATTCCAAAGCTACTCTTCATCGCCAGTCCATTGATAGCCGATTCCGCGCACGGAGCGTATGCAAGTGCTGTTGGCGTCTCCTATCATTTGCCGCAGCCGAACAATCATGTTGTCCACCGTGCGTTGATTGAGAAGCTTATCTTCGCCCCACAACACGTCGAGAATCTGGTTGCGGCTGACGACGCGCGGACTGCTGGTAATCAACAGTTGCAGCAATTCAAAATCGCGCGCCGCGGGATGCTCGCGCTGTCCATCCGGCTGTACGATCACTCGATTGTCCAACTCGATCACTCGCCCATTACAGGTAATCTGGCGCTGCACCGGGTGGTTCTCAAGCACATGCTTGACGCGCAGGAGCAGCTCCTGCAAATGAAACGGCTTGGGGATAAACTCTTCCGCGCCAATTTCAAAACCTTCCAGACGATGTTCCGCAGTGCTGAGCGCCGTCATGAACATGATTGGCAAAGAACTGCTCTGTTTGATGTGCCGAGCCAGCTCAAACCCCGAGCCATCCGGCAAACCGATATCGAGAATCACCAGATCCCAAAGCCCTTCGCCGAGCCTCTTCAGCGCGAGTTGTTTCGTTTCAGCCCACGAAACGTCATAGTTTTCGCGCTGTAAACGTTCACACAGCGTAGCGCCCAGCGAACGATCATCTTCTACCAGCAGCAGTCGCTTCATACGCCGCTCGCTCCGTTCCGCGTTTTCCTTCCGCAACCGGCGCCCGCGGAAACTTTAGTTCGGCCACGAATCCGCCGTCGCTGCCACGACTAAAACCGATTGCGCCATTCATGCGTCGCGCCAGTTGGCGCACAATGTAAAGTCCCACGCCGCTGCCGCTATGGCGCGTGTGCCTGACCAGTGGCTTGCCGCCGAGCTGACGAAAGTCGCCCTCGAATCCGCTGCCATTATCGCTCAAGCGCACATGCAAACTGCCCGCATCGCCGTTCTCAATCTTAACGTCGACGCGGGTGGCGCGGCCGTGTGTTACTGAATTGTGGACCAGATTTGTCAGCACGCTTTCCAGGGCCCGCGCGTCGGCGGTGACGATGCCCTCGCCGGCCTGAGTGATTTCCAGGTCGGGCCAATGATGCCGCAGGGCGTCGATTCTATCGCTCAACTTTATCGGCTCAAGAAAAAGTTTGCCGCCACTTAAGTTAACCAGGAACAGCGAATTCTCCAGTTGCAATTGTAGTCGCAGCGTGTCGCTCAACAGCCGATCCAGCAAGGCGCTGGGCCCGGTATTGGCAAGGTCTTCGCGCAGAGCCTCGGTCTGCAAACGCAGACTGGCCAGCGAGGTTTTGGCATCGTGAGTAAAGGCCGCGAAAAATTCTTCGACCTGCGCATGCCGCTTTTGTTCGCGCCGGGCGTAGTAGAATAGTGCCAATCCCCCACCGATCAGCGAGGCGATTAGGACGCCGCCTTCCCACAGCAGCATCTGATAATACCGATGCAGGTCAGGGGCCCCCTCGAGACTCAGACGCTTGATTAGATCGAGCTGCCGCAGGCCGAACACCAGCCACCAGCCGGCAAGAGTCACGGTAAAGGCGACCCACAAACCAACCAGGACAATGGCAAGCCGACTGCGCTTTTTCTTCATAGTCACTCTAAAACGCTGCGACTTCTTTTCCCCTCTCCCTTTGGGAGAGGGTTAGCGTGAGGGCCTGTACGTTGAACTGTCGCGTCAGTCCCTCTCCCCAGCCCTCTCCCAAAGGGAGAGGGAGTTTTCTAAGTCTTCTTCCTCCCTGTCTCCATAACAGCGTCTAGTATTGCTTTCCGCGCGCGCTCGAGCAATTCATCCGAGTGCGCCAGCGACATGAAATTCACTTCATAGCCGCTCGGCGATAGGTAAACGCCCCCATCCAAAGCGGCATGAAAGACGCGCGCGAACACTTCGGCATGATGAGCGGGAATCTGATCGATGCGCCGAATTGTGTTGTCCGTCCGCGAGTGCAACCAGAAAATCGATGCTGTTCTCGTCAATTGAAACGGCAAACCACGGCGCGAGAGTTCAGAGTTCAACTCGTCACAGAACCTGGCCGTGCGTTCTTCCAGTTGGCGGTACGCATCTACGCGTTCAATCTTCTGAAGGGTAGCCAGGCCCGCGCGCATTCCGACCGGGTTGGCGCTCAACGTTCCCGCCTGGTAGACCGGACCGACAGGCGCAACTAGTTCCATCGCGACCGGGAAACCACCGCCGATCACCTTGCCATAGGTCGCCAGGTCAGGACTCATTCCCAGAACCTCAGCCATGCCGCCCAGCGCGACCCGAAATCCTGAGATCACTTCGTCAAAAATCACCAGGCTGCCATGCGCGCGCGCAAGTCTGACCGTTTCGTCGATAAACTCTCGACGCTGAATCAGCAGACCGTAATTAGCCGGCAGCGGTTCCAGGATCACGGCTGCGATCTCGCTGCCATGCTCAGCAAAAATTCTTCTTACTGCGTCCTCGTCGTCCAGTGGCGCAACTACGGTCTCGCCGGCGACGTTCGCCGAAACGCCGGCGCTCGAACTCGCCGAAGCGCCCGCCAAACCGCTGCCCGCTTTTACCAGCAAAGAATCGGAATGGCCGTGATAGCAACCTTCGAACTTAAGGATTCTGTTTCTTTCGGTTGCTGCCCGCGCTACTCGCAGCGCGCTCATCACCGCTTCGGTTCCGGAAGAGACAAAGCGCAGCATCTCGACCCACGGAAGCCGCGAAGTAATCCATTCCGCCAGCTCGAGTGAATAGGGCTCACAGGCGCCAAAACTCCAGGCGGTCGAGATCATTTCCTCGACGGCCGCCATAACATCAGGGTCGCGGTGACCGAGCATCAGCGGGCCAAAGCTCTGACAGAAATCGATATACTCGCGCCCGTCGACCGAGGTCATAGTTGCGCCCTGGGCACTGCGAAAGAAGATTGGGGTGCCGCCGACTCCTTTGAACGCGCGGACGGGACTATGGACCCCTCCCGGCGAAACGCGCGATGCACGCGCGAAATATGCGCGTGAGAGATCATCAGCGGCTAATGTTGGTTGTGAAGCCATAAGAATCGGCATTAAGTTTCGGGGCGCTAGCCCGCGCGTAAGTAAGGGCTCATTATTTTTAAAGCAACTCCTTGAGCCCTCCCTAACTGTCGGGCTAGTGCCCAATACTTTATCTCCCGATGCCTAACTGCCGGGCGTAGCGCGCTCCGTAGGTGATTATGTATTGCGCGCCCGCTCGTTTGAATACGTGCCAGGTCTCCATTAAAGCTTCTTCAAATTTGATTAAATCTTGCTCGGCCAACAACACCAGGCCCGCATATTCACCGCTCACCTGATAAGCGCCGACCTGTCGTCCGGTCTGTTCATTGATTGGTCGAATCAAGTCCAGCGAAGTCAGTCCCGGCTTGACCATCAGCAGGTCCGCACCTTCTTCAGCGCAGCGACGGCTGGCCGCCAGCGCATCACTGCGATTACGAACATCGAGTTGATAGTGACGTCGATCGCCAAACTGCGGCGCAGAATCGGCGGCATTGCGAAACGGACCGTAGAAGTTGCTGGCGAACTTTGTGCTGTAGCTCATGACCGGCACAAGCTCGAAACCTTTTTCATCAAGCGCGGCGCGAATCCGCGCTACGCGGCCGTCCATCATGTCGCTGGGACTGATGCCGTCGGCGCCGGCTTCGGCGAAAGCGACTGCGGATTTCGCCAGCTCGTTCAGAGTGTCTTCGAGCCTGATACCCTTTTCATCCAACACCGCGCAATGGCCGTGCGTGGTGTAGGAACAGAGGCACGTATCAACCCATAAGCACAGACTGTTGCCGAACTGCCGCCGAATCTCAGAGATAGTCTGATTGGTTGAGCTGTGCGCAAAACCTTTTTCCTTTTTTTCGGCGGGCACGGGAAACAGCAGAAATTGCGTCACGCCATCGCCGAGATCCTTTTCGATTTGCTTCAAGCAGGACAAAACATTGTGGCGCACGGTGCCGCGCAGCCCGGGAATTGGCTCTTCGCTTTGCAGCCCTTCAACCACAAAGAAAGGTTGAATCAACTGCGCGCGGTTGAATTCAGTTTCCGCGCACAGGTCGCGCAGATGCTGCGACGCTCGCAGACGCATCAAACGTTTCATTATAAGGACATCTCCTCCAGCCATTGCGCGTGATCGAGAAAGACCAACGGCTCAATTCCCTGCTTTTGTAGCGCGTGTTGGGTGTTGCCCGGCCCGCAGAAATGCGTCATCTCTCTTAACCATGGATTACGCGACAGCGCGAATCTGAAGCTCGATCCGCTTTTCCAAAAGAAGTAGGTCTTGCCTGCCAAATCAGGGTTTCCGTCTTTGGGAATCAGCCGATAGGTCGCCACGACCGGCATCGAGCTATCCGAGTCACTATCAGAATGCGTCAGCTTCCGCCACTTCAAATCTGACCCGGCGATGGTTTCGATTCTTTGCGGCTCGTGCTCACCCAGGCCTTCGGCGCTTCCGTTAACCCAGACCCCGCGCTGGGCCAAACGCTTCCAGGTTGGTATGCCGCTGACCCAAACGATCTGTTCCGGCTTGACCTGCCAATCATTCGGCAAAGCGTCGGCTTTAGCAAGCCAGAGCGCGGTCGCCTCGCCACCGGGTTCGATCGGGAGATACTCGCGCGTGAACCAATCACCATCTGAAGATTCAAGCGGCCATATCTTTTCTTTCGAAACCCTCGCCGGGCGCGGCTGAGATGGCTGCAACGCCCAGCCATTCAATGTCTCTCCGTCGTCAGTCAATCCGCGCAGAGATGTAATCTCACCGAACGGCCGTCTGAGAACGCTGACGCCAATTTTCTGATGGCAGCCGCCGCCATAGCTACGCAGGATTTCGCGCTCGCAGGCCACTGCAAAGAACGTCTCAGCGCAATTGATTGGCGCTACCAGCTCGCGCACGTCATTCCGCTGGCGAACAATCTCAATCGCCAGCGCCCCTTGCGCGGGCGCTGCCGGATTCGCACTCAAGGGCAAGACCATCCAGCGGCATCGTGATAGGGCACTGCGGAGCTCTGCCTGGGTCGCCTTAAATTCCTGTTGTTTCGCTTCGAGTAACCGATCAAGCGCAGCCTTCGCGACAATCAGTCCTTCAACGCCGGTCTGAAAGAGTTTACGCACGCGCGTCGGGACATTGCCGCGCACATTTATGAAATTGAGATCCGTGAGCCTGGCCGGTAAGGCGCTGCGCAGAAATGAATCGAGGTTGTAGGCGCGCCGTGGCGATGAAGTCAGAATCGACATCGCGCCAGTGCGTTCAACTTCCGGCCAACGATCCGCGCGCACCAGCAGCAGATCACGTGCATCCGCTCGCGGCAGCGTCGCCACGATCTCAGTTTCCAGGTCGTCATCGATGGCCAGGTCTTTCCAGGAATGCACGACCAGATCGAAATCACCTTTCAGCAGGCCTTCACGAAAGTCCTGGGTGAAGACACCCTTCTCAGGCATCTTCCAGAGCGGGTCGTTTTGATTTCGATCGCCGAGGGATTCGTGGAAGGAATATTTGATTTCGAGTTGAGGATGGACCGTTTGCAGCGCGTCACCGATTTGATAGGCCTGAATGCGCGCGAGCTCACTGCGTCGTGACGCAATCGTCAGGCGCATAAGTCTTCCCATCCGAATGGCCGGAACTGGGCTTGATGCATCTGGCGTTGGGACAGCAGGTTGATCTCCGCGCGCGCTGCAGCGACGCGGCCTTCCAACTTTTGCCTATCATTACGCAGCGCGTCGAACAGCTCCGACAACTCGATGACCGGGAACGAAAAGCTGAGCGGATCGATTTCCGCTTCGCCGCGAAGATCCAGGCACTTTAAAAAGCCCGACCTCTGCTGTCTCACCCAGTTCTCGACCTGGGCGGCTGACAGCGGCGCGGCAATTACCAATCCTGTTTCTTGTTGCTCGCTGTCCGCGACGGCCATGGAAAACTTAACCAACTCAATTTCCGGATAGTCGTTGAGCAGTTCCTTGGCGTGGTCCCAATTGCGATAGAACACGCGTATCCTGGTTTTGCCGATGAGCCAGGGAAGAATCTCGCGCGCCAACTGGCCGGCGCCGAGCACAGAAACCATCGGCAGGCCTTTCACGTGCTGGCGCACCAGGCTGCCATAAGACTGGCTGCCCAAACCCTGCAAGTGATCGTGGCGCACGCGCTTGGCGTCAGTGAGTAGATTTGAAGTTAGCTGACGAAGGTAGTTTCCCCACGCCGTGTCGGGGAATCTGGTCTCGGCGAGGAACTCTCTGAACTGACCCATCACCGCGGTCTCGCCCACCAGTGGCGAATTCAGACCGCAAATCACTTCCAGCAGGAACTTTGGCGCAGCTTCTCCTTCATAGATTTCGACGGCGGCGGGGAGTTGCTTACGGTCCTCAGCGGCTTTGATCAGCGCGTTATTTTCGGTGCGATTTAGAAACAGCACGCGGCGCAGACAGGTCTTCCATTCGAGGCCGTTCAGCGGCACCGGAAAGTTTTCTCTGGCGTCGTGACGAAGATTGACGATCGCTAGTTGGTCCAGCACGCGTACATTGTAGAAAATCCAAAAGGCCTAGTGTCATGGATTTGTCATTAAAAGGAGGTTTTTTTGACCGGATTGCTACGCGCGTAACGGTTCTCAGCCTCGCGCAGAGTTTCTCTCGCAGGTCGGTTTGCCTCTATGTCTAAAAAGGACGGCAGGCGCATGTCAACCTTCAAAGCCGGTGCACGTTTTCGTCACTTAACGCCATTGGCTCTCGGCTCGCCTCACCTTTGACTGTCACCGTTTATGCGTAAGCAACCTCGCGATCGGTGTCCTCCTGCAGGGCCTGCAGCAGTAGTGATTGGTTTCGCGTGATGAAGCTGTTCCGCTCGCTCAGAAACCTTGTTCGAAAGACTTCGCATTCGCTACGCACGGCTTCCGGTGACCAGAGATCGGGAGCACCGTTAGAGAAGGCGTAGGAAGTGTCTTCTACGACGCGGAACAGAAGTTCGTTGGCAGCGCGAGTGATTTCCCGAACCGTCTCCTTGTAAACCTCAAATCCCGGAACAGGTGGGAACAATGCCCCGATGGCTGCTATTTCGGCCTTCGCGTATTGCAGTTGTGGGGTTAGCGCCTCAATGCCATGGATCCATCCCGATACATGGACTATGCGATTCAGCGCCTGGAAGAATTTGTCGATCTTGGGATCGAGAAAGTCATAATCGGGATGGCATATATCGCCCTTAAGCCGCCCGGTTTTGGCCAGTTCGTCCTTAATGGGCGTTCCGTCATAAGGCACCATGCGACAGAAAGAGGCGGGCGAACTACCGTCTCCGACGATCGTTCGGAGAAACTGTAAGTTATCGCGCACTGATTCAAAAGTTGTCGACGGATCGAATAGCATGAACCCGTACTCGAACATTATCCCCAAACTCTTTAGTATCTCGACCGCTTTGAGATTTTGTTCGACCGTAATCTGTTTATGAAGTGTCGACAACCCATCTTCGCTACCCGATTCCAACCCCATATACACGAGATACAGACCGGCATCGCGCATGCGCGCTATTAGTTCAGGAGCTTCATCCACCGCATCAGCGCGGCAATTAATCTTCCAAATGATTCGTCCGACCAACCTGTTGCGATGCAGCTCGTCGACGAAATCGTTCGCCCATTGCTTCCATACGGTTCCGTAGAGAGGGAAATCATCGTCTTGAAACAGAAAGACGGTAGTTCCTTGTTCTTGATGAAGCATCTGCATCTCTTCCACAACTCGACTTGGCTTGCGCGTGCGCACAACCTTACCGGGCGCAGTGCGGTAGAAGACATGAATAGAGCAGAAAGAACAGGTACGTATACAACCTCTGCTGGCCAAGAGCGGCATCACGTGGCGGCCAAGCAGTCGCATACTGGAATGCCGCTCGGGATACGGCAAGTCATCCAGATCGTGAACCAAGGGCCGCAACGCTGTGGCAATCGACGAGCCTTCTTTCGCGTACGCAATACCCTGAATGTCGCGCCATTCTTCTCCGACGCTCACCAGATCAACCAGCTCAAGCAGTGTCATTTCTCCTTCGAACCGAACTACGCTGTCGAGTTCCGGCACCAGTTGGAGCGTGTGCTCGTAGCTCAGGCTGGGGAAGTGCCCACCCATTGTGAAATGACAGTTGACGCCATGGTCACGCAGATAGGATATCAGTACCCCAAAGCGATCTACATAAAACTGAAAGATTAGAGAGAAGCCGATCAGGATTGGGTCGAGAGATTTTGCGGCTCTGAGGATCTCTTCCGCGGGCTGCTCAAAATCGAATACTTCAACCGAGTAGCCGTGGCTGCGAAGCGTAGATGCCAGATATCCGAGGCCCAGATTGGCCTGTTCCTGGAACCCGACCAGCATTATGGGACGAGATGTATCTCTCCTTCGCGCGGGCGAGACTTCGTCCGTGATTATCTTCAAACTAATTGATCCTGCCATTTACCCCTCCCAGCCTCGGACGCATTCACAAATGAAAAAGGGGGGCTTGCGCAGCCTGGTACAGGAGGCGCAAGCCACAATCATCTTCTTTAGGCGGATCCGTTTCTGAAGCTACCCGCCGGCCTTTCGGGAAAGTATTTGGATCTGCTTATCGATCGCCGCACCCCGCGCCGCGAGCGTATCCCTTTCCAATTGAAGCTGAATGACAGCTACTTTGAAAAGTTGCTCTTTGTCCAGAATATCACGCAGCCAAGGCGGCCCAGGATCTGGAACTGGAAAGGGATACCAACGAAGAAGCTCGGGAAGCTCATCTCTAAATTTGACGTCACCCATGGCAATCTCCTCCTGATAATTAGATCGTTGGACATCGACTGCAGGGGAGCTTGCGCCGTAATCGATCAGTAACGGCCTGCCCAAACGTTGGGATTTGGCGCCAGCCCTGACCTCAATCCGCCGATGTCATGAAAAACCTTGGCGGCAATCTACACTAGCAAGAAGATACTGTCAAACAAAACGTTATCACCCATAGCAAGAAACCCATCCGCGCCAGGATCGCACAAGACTCTTCGACCAGAAATCACCCCCAGGTGAGGCATTGGTCTACTTCCATACCGGCAGCACAATCCGCGACGGATTTACAGCTGAGTGATAGACGCGCTCGGTGGTTTTATGAAAGTCTGCGTTGCCGCCCAGCTTGTAATTAGGCATGAATCTTTGCGGGTTGCGCGCCACCAGCGGGAACCAGGTGCTCTGGATTTGCACCATGATGCGATGGCCTCGCTTGAACGTGTGCACGACGCCGGGCATCACGAAAGAGATTTTTGTGGCTGTGTTCGGAGTCAGTGGAGCCGGTCTTTCAAAGCTGTTGCGAAAGCGCGCCGGGAACGGCTCGCCGCGCAGAAGCATTTCATAGCCACCCGGCTGAAACACACACCCCGCGGAACTGTCGGGAGGCTTCATCCTTTCGGGATCGCCATTCGGCAGCTTGTTACCGGTCTCGGGATATTTGTAGTCATCGGGAAAGACGTCGACCAGCTTGACTATGAAATCGGAATCCGTGCCGCTGGAAGAAACGAAAAGTTCGGGCTTGAGATTGCCCGCCACGGTGAGGTCTTCAGTCAAAGGCTCAGTCTGGTAAGCGAGCACATCCGGGCGGGCGGCGGCAAAGCGCTGATCCTCAGTCATAAAGTCGCGCGGATAGTTGATCGTAATCTTTTGCGTGTAGGGAACCGGATTCATCGGGTCGCTGACGTACTCGTCATATGGCGCGCTACGGGAAGGACTCGGCTTAACTAATGAGAGTTTGCCGCCGGGTTGCAGGTAAAGGGCCGTGTCAGTCGAATTTGTCGGCGACCAGTTGGGCACATCACGCCAAACATTCGCGCCGGTGTCGAACACATTCACTTCCTTGATTTCCGGGATCTCGCCTTTGTCTTTTAAGAAGTGATTAAAGAAAGGCAGCTCGAAATGCTCGCGATAGTAGACTCCGGTCTTGCTTCCAAAGTAAGCAGTGCCGAGCCATTCGCCATCGGATCGAGCCCAGCCGCCATGAAACCACGGTCCCATCACCAGCACGTTGAAGATGCCGGGATTCTGGCGCTCGATGTGGCGGTAGGTTTCAAGCGCGCCGAATAGATCTTCATCGTCGTACCAGCCGCCGACCGTCATCACTGCGGCGTGGATGTTCTTTAGGTTCGGCAGGATGTTGCGTTCTTTCCAGAATCGATCATAGTTCGGATGCAGCATCATCTGGTCCCAGAACTTCATGCGCATGCCGAGCTTCTGCTCGTAAAGATCGCCGGAGTTTTTTAGTCCGCCCATCTGCAAATAAAACTTGTAGCCATCGGGCGTTCCCCACGGAAAGGGCTTCACATAATCGTTGGTTGCGGTCGGGGTAGTCCGCTGCTGGCCAAAGTAAGCAAAGAAATTGAAGTTCTGAGCAAGAAACAACGCGCCGTTGTGATGCATGTCGTCGCCGCGGAACCAGTCGGAAACCGGGGCCTGCGGCGAGATTGCTTTCACGGCCGGATGCGAGTCGATCCCGGCCATCGAGGTGTAAAAACCCGGATAGGAAATGCCGTAGACACCGACGCGGCCGTTATTGTTCGCCACGTTCTTGATCAGCCAATCGACGGTGTCATAGGTATCGCTCGTCTCATCGATCTGCTTGCCGGTCTTCTTGGGAATGTAAGGCCGCACGTCTTCGTACTCGCCTTCGCTCATGTAACGCCCGCGCACGTCCTGATAAACGAAAATGTAGCCTTCGCGCGGGAACAGTTCGTCCGGCCCGAGCAGGGTCTTGAACTTGTCCGCGCCATAAGGCGCTATGCTGTAGCACGTGCGGTCGAACATGATGGGATACTTGTGCTTCGCATCCTTCGGCTCATAGATGGCGGTAAAGAGTTTCACCCCATCGCGCATCGGAATATAGACTTCGCGCTTGGTGTAATGGCTCTTGATATAGTCGGCGAGTTCACGCTCTTTCTGCGTCATCTGCCCCGGCTGAGCAAATGCAGTAAGAGTGGAGAACGCAAGCAACAACGAGAGGATTGCAAGCGTAGTTAAGCGATTTCGTTTCATATTGTCTCCAAAACTTTCGGCGGCCCTCACGGATGGCTTCAACAGCGAACGTCTGGGCATGGGTGATTTCCGCTGTGAGTTTTCTTAACCTTCTCCGTGATCTCCGTAACTCAGTGGTGCTAAGTCCTGCCGCGCAAAAACCTAACCACGGAGACACGGAGAACACGGAGAACGGTCTTAATGCAATCCGGCTTGGGCCAGCATCGCCAGAAATTGTTTCTGCGTCCGCATGTCAATGGACTGGGCAACTAGCTTGCCATCGCGATCATAGACAAAATTTTTGGGTATTCCTTCGATTCGGAACAGCTCATTAACTTTGCGTCCGGGATCGAGCAAGACCGGATAAGAAACTTTCTGCTCGGCAAGCAGCTCTTTCACTTTGATAGACTCTTCGTCAGAGATGCCGAGAATCACAAGTCCCTGATCTTTGAATCGCTTGTAAAGAGCTTCGAGGTCGGGCATTTCCCTGCGGCAGGGCTGGCACCAGGTGGCCCAGAAGTTTACCAGCACAACCTTGCCGCGCAAGGCTTTCAAGCTCCAATTCTTTCCCTGCAAATCACTCAAAGTGAAGTCGGCGTGTTGGCGGCTTTCGTCGTCCTCAAGAAGTTTCGCAGTCGCGGCCGCCAACTGCGGACTGTCGAGAGAGACTTTCACTTGTTCATAACGGACCAGCTGTGCGAGTACGATATAAGGAGGCGCCGGTTCCTTGCCCATCATCGGAGCAGGATCGTCGCGCAGCGCTTCAGCCAGTGTCGTGGCCACTTCTTGCAAAGTATCGTGTCCAAGATCCCCTTCCGTGGACAATCCGGCAAGTGCGAAGGCGAGGTCGAGTCTATGCGGCGCTCCCGTCAATCGTCGAATATCAAGCGCGAGCTGTTTGGTTGTCCGTGCCCTATGGTCATCGGATAAATCACGAAGATGACGGATCTGATCGAATATCGCTTTTTCTTGTTTCGTCAAAGTCGGCTCTTGAATTCCGGCGTGGCCGGACCCTAACCCGGGCGCGGAAAGGAAGACGCTGACGAAAAGAACAATCGCTCTGACCATAAGAATCTCTTTGCTTTGAGTCAATATTTTTTCGAGTGCGGTGGCGGGATTTAATCATCATTTGTCCAAACTCGCAAAGTCGGATTGTATCTGGACCGTAACCAAATTGGTTTCAATCCAGAAGTTAAGACGGCAATCGGCGCTGCGCGTGCTCAGCATGCTCGGGGTGACATGCTTTGATCGACGAATCGTTTTTGGAGGTCAAGAGTGCGGGATGGATCAGAGTCATGATCCGGCCCGTCTTCTCCTAAGTTTGAAATTGAAAACGGATCAGTACATCTATTTAGCCGAGTAGAACAAAGTTTTATTGGCACCTCACTTCAGGTGGCTACCCAGGGAATCGTCTGGTTCTCGTAACCGTTCTAACGGTTTTTTCTCGCAAAGCCGTTGAAACGGCTGATAATTCATCGCGATGTCTGTGTTCACCTCACTAGAGTGAGGCGCTAATGAGATCACCACCCTAACTCATCATAGCTTGGATGGTTCTCGGGCAGAGTATATGATGCTGAGAATCCTATGCTAAAAGTTGAAGACATGGCGCCGGCTGAGATGCATGCGCTGCTGCAGAGACAAAGCTTTGCCCATCTGGGTTGCGCGCGCGATGGCCGCCCGTACGTCTTGCCGATGAACTATGCGTATGACGGAAAGGAACTCTATTTTTTTACGACTGAAGGAATGAAAACTCAGTTCATTGCGGCGAACCCGAAGGTTTGCCTCCAGGTCGAAGAAGTCACGGACAGCACTCACTGGCGCAGTGTCATGGTTATTGGTGAAGCTGTGCGGCTCGTCAACAGCGAAGAAATGCAGCGCGCGATGAAACTAATCACCGAACGTAATCCTTCCCTTACGCCCGCAATCAGCGCCACCCAACTGGATACCTGGGGGCGCGCGGTTGATATCGCCCTCTATCGCATTACGCCGGACTTGATCGACGGTCGCCAGACTGTCTAGCCAGATGATGAAATTACGATCCACGAGACAACACCAAGCAGCACTAAGGAGACTCTATTTGCGAGGCATGTGTGATTCGTGAATCGCTCTTCAGTGTTTCCGACTTTCCAGTTTTTCTTTCACTCGCGCCAGAAAATCCTTAATCGCTTCGTTGATGCGGCGCTGTAAAGCCGAACTGAGTCGCGCCTCGCCCATCAAACCTACGCCCGGATGCAAGTCCCAGGCGCGCTTGCGACGCAGCTCGACCTGTTGAGAGATGCGCACCAGCGTTGTTCCTTTTCGTTCTTCAAACCTTAGCGAGTAGCGCATCAGGTTTTCTCTCTCATTCACCGCCGGCGACCACTCAATCAGGTTTGCCTGCGGAGAGGTGTCCCGCACCGGCAGCGACATGTGCACGCGACCCACGGGAGTGTCGGTCGAAATTGTCCAACGCGCCACGCCGCCCGATTCGCGACGCACACTCTCAACGCCGGCAAGCATGTCAGCGAAATTGGCGAAGTCGGAAAAAAACGCATGCACCGCACTCATGGGCGCTTTGATTTCGAGTTCGGTTTTGAAGGAAGACTTAACGCGAAACATTTGGCAGCACAAGTCCGGTACGGGGTGCGAGTTTGAAAGAGTGCACGCGCATCATGCGCGTGATTCGAGGGCCAGACGCCCCTGCCACTCTTTTCAAGCTGACCCCCGACCCAAGTATGACAAAACAAATTTTCTGAAACTATCGCTTTTGGAACCGGTTTTCTTCACGCGTTTTCCGCCGCCCCCGAAGTACTTTCGTACCAACATCTTTTACACCAACGATGGGTGGCCTTTCGTTCCTCAAGGGAATACTCGGCGGACGCCGGCAGACGCCGCACCAACTCGCGATCTTCGTCGTTCAGTTCGCTCCACCCACGCAGGCGGCCGGCGCGGCAGCGCGGGCATTGATTGCTAAACTCCATTGGTAACGGCCTCAGGCGTCATGATGCGCTCGTACGCTTTGCGAATGTCACTCATGCGCAAGGTAACTTTCTCTGTTAACTTTGCGGAGTCGTAACCCAGCCGTTGCGCGATGTCGCGAAACGCAGGATGCTCCGGCAAAGGAAGACGCGCCGACCGGCCTACGATCAAACGCAGTTGATGATCGACTGATCGCAGCAGCGCGTAGCCCTCACTCAGGGCGAGATAGTCCGTTTCATTCAAAGAACCAGCGTCCCGCAACCGTCGCAGTGTCGCCGCCGTGGTCCGGTCGTGTTCATCATCCGGTACATTGTCGCGCAACTGCAAGTAACGCGCGACAAAATAGACGTCGAGCATGCCGCCGGCGCCGTGCTTGATATTCGTGCCGGCAATGCGCCTGGGGGTCTTTTCCTTCTCCAGACGATCGCGGACGCGATGCGCTTCAGCGCGTAGTTGTTGGTGATTACTCTGACGCGCCATTTCATGAATCGACTTGCGCGCCGCGGCTTCGATCGAGCGGCCAAGTTCCAACTCGCCGGCGACGGCCCGCAATTTTACATATGCCAGCCATTCCCAAAGGCCGGCCCGCTTTTGCAAATAAGAAATAAACGCTTCCGAGCCAGTGACCAGGGGGCCTTTGCGTCCGTCGGGACGCAGTCGCAGATCGACACGATAGCAATAGCCCTCGCGCGTAATGCTGGACAGCGCCGTAATCATCAATTCGGCAAGCCGCGCGTAAGACTCTTCATGAGTCAGCCCGGCGACGGGCGCAGGCCCGGCTGAATCGTAGACGATTACGACATCCAGATCGGATCCGTAATCCATGCCGCCACTTCCCAGCCGGCCCAGACCGAGCACCGCCAGACGGGGTTCGGTTGCCAGACTTTCAAAGCGCCGCCCAAACTCACGTCGCGCAATCATGAGAGCCCCATCAATTGCAGCGACTGCCAGTTCCGTCAGCAGACGGTTTACCTCTGGAAGCGTCAGCTCTCCGGCCGCGTCGGCGGCGCCGATCTCAATCAGCAGACCCGACCACATACGCCGCAGGGCGTCGAGCTCCGCGCCAAAGTCCCGCTGGTCGGTAATGCCGGTGCGAAGTTCGAATACCTTGTCGCGCTTCTGTTCCATCGCGCGATCTTTGGCCAGGGCATGGATGAGGACTGTCCGGCCGGCGATCATCTCGCCGAAAACTTCTGACGCTCCGCAAAGTCGCACCAAAGAATCGAGCTCACTCTCAGTAATAGTCACTGGTTCGCTCTCCTTGTCCAACGAACTAGCGACGCGCGCCAGACAAGACAGAGCCCGATGAGAATTCAGCGACCGGCTGGCAGCAGCTCGCAGGATTCTGGTGAGTTCATCGAGGTCCGGCCTGGCTTTGTCGGGGATCGAGAGGTGCTTCAACAATATCGACGCGGCCACCCGCGCCGAAGCTGCATCAGGATCCGCGAGCGCATTGCCGGCCGTCGATGCTGTCCGGTTATCCGGAAGCGCGATGTCGGCCGGCCCAAAGAGGCGATCGAACGCCTCACGAACGTGTGTCGCATGCGTAGCCAGCGCGATTTCAAAATCAGCCGGCGCGTCCTCTCCGGAAAAATCCATGCGCCGCGCGATCAAAGCGCGCCGCTCTGAATCACTCGGCAGCGAGTGTGTCTGCAGGCCGTGCTCCATTTGCAGACGGTGCTCGAGGGCCCGCCAAAAATGGTAAGCACTGGAAAGTTGCGAGTGCTCGCGTTCGGTAATCAATCCACGATCGGCCAGACGGCCGAGGCTGATCAAGGTGTGCGCCGCACGCAACCACGGATCGCGGCCGCCAAAGGCGACTTGCAGCGCTTGCGCGATGAACTCGATTTCGCGAATGCCGCCGCGCCCAAGCTTGACGTTGAAACCTTTCGCGCCACGCTCTCGCTGAGTATCAATCTTCTCCTTCGCCGTCCGCACGTTCATAAGCGCCGCGGTGACGCTGATGTCTGCGCGGAAGACGCGATCGATTACCCGTCCGGCAAAACGCTGATAGAGGCGATGTGAGCCGGCAGCAGAACGCGCGCGAATCAGCGCCTGTAGTTCCCAGTCCTGCGCGGTTTCTTCGTAGTAACGGACGGCCTCGTCCAACGCGGACGCCAGCGCGCCGTCGCGCCCGTGAGGCCGTAAGCGCACATCGATGCGATACGCGGCGCCTTCGCCCGTCGGCTCGCTCACCAGGCGCAAAAGTGATTCGCCCAGCTTGACGAAGTATTCTCTGTTGGTAATCTGCCCTCGCGACCCGCCGCCGGAAGTCACGCCTTCGTCTGAAAAGAGAAACACCAGATCGACATCCGAGGCATAGTTCAGTTCCCGTGAACCGAGCTTACCCAACGCCACGATACAGAACTCAGCGCTCGAAGTGCGACCGCGAGCGTCGGTGGTTTGGGGCGGACCAAAACGATTGTCCAGTTCCTGCCGTGAACGGTTCAAAGCGTATTCAAGGACCGTGTCTGCCAGGTTCGACAACTCCTCAGTCGTTTCCACAATCGTGCGGGCGTGGCGGATGTCGTGCAGGTAAGTGCGGAGCAGATCGCGGCGGCGAAAGCGCGCCAGCATCACGTGCGGATCGAGCTGTGAATTCGTCAGCGAAAAGCGCCCGAGCGATTCGGCCAACTCTTCATGAGTGCGCACGCGTGTGTTGACGCGCTCACGTTGCAGCCAGGTCACGTAGTCGGGGTTCTGCTCCAGCGTAGTTGCCAGCAGCGGGCTCCACGCGGCCAGGCTAAGCACATCTGACAGCAATCCCGGCTCACGCTGAAACAGTCGCGCCAGAGAGTTATTAGTTTCTGTAAGACGAGCAAAGAGAAGTTGCGCTGTGCGCGAGTCCGGTAATTAACTCAGCAGATGCTCGACCATTTCATCAGGAGCTGACACGAGGATATATTACGCGGCGAGTAATGAGACGAGCCAGCCGAGGTTGTCGTAGTGCCGATCTTAATTGAATAAGAAGAGCACCGGCGTCCCCAATCCATGCGCAGCCAACTTCGGGAAGCCGGCCGTGTAGCATTAGGAGTTTTGCACCGTGGGTTCAATGCTACCGGCGATGCAAGACCTCGGCTGGCCAAGCAGGATTATAATGCGCGGCACAGCGTACCCGGTTGGCGTAGATCTCTTTTGGATGTGACAAATAACACCGCATTCTTGGCGTATTATGGGTAGGCATGACGTATATTAAGTAGTTCGCGCACATCGCTGTGTCAGAACGGCGAGCGGTAGCGACCCGATCAAAGCGCAACTTGAGTGGATGATCCCATCGCTACCGCTCCGGGTTCTGACACGACGCAGGCCGCGCGGCTTGCGCTTAGACAAACTTACTAGCAACAACGACGCCGCGCTCCTGCGTTCTCTTAACGCCCACTCAGTGGCGCGTTACAATCTGGGGCAATCGAACAAATCGTTGGACGCGAGCGGCGGGAGCGTGTTTCGCAACTTGCTTGATGCGGCGGACGTTGCCTTAAATCGCGCCGCCGCGTCAACTCAACCGTTATGCGTCTAGTCATCATCGAACAGTGATCGATTATGCCTGGTTGGTTCAAAAAGCGATCTGATAATCCCGCTCGCAACTCGCCCAACTCGAGTCCGGACGAAGTCTACTCGGCTCTCAGGAATCAAGCTTTGTCGACGAATAGAGCTGATAACGGAATTTCTGCCCCCTCGCCTGCAGCTCCTGGGTGGGGCATTCTGATGGAAACCGGCTATGACGTGGCGACGGCGACTTTATTCGCGCTCATTGACGGCACCACAAGTCTGTATTTTAGCAATGGCGGTGGAATGCTTGGCGGCCAGGGGCACGAAGCCGTTAGCAAGGCTAACGCCGCCTTCATCAATGAAGCGAATCGTTCTTTGCAGCATCTTAAGCGCTGCGAAGCGTTTCCGCTACCGGAGGCAGGTTATACAATCTTTTATGTTCTGACAGATTCCGGCGTCGTCACCGGGGGCGCGCCCTACGGTAGGCATCCCTTATCAACTCTGTTTCACGCGGGCCACGAAGTAATCAGTCAACTGCGTTTGATCTCGGAGGCCGCCGAGAAAAACGCATAATAAATCGTTGGACCGGAGCGCGGATGGCCTCTTTCTCAACTTGTTCGTATGATTCGAGGGTTGTTGATATTCGCGCCGCCGCGTCAACTCAACCGTTCGGCGCCACTTAACGGCCGAGATATTAGAGAGAAAGGTATGATCGTACTCGTCGTATTGCTACTCTCACTACTGATCTATCGTGGGATTGGCGTATTGGGTGTGGACGCGCTTGGGACGTGGCCCGCGGCCACGCGCTACGCCCTGGCGACGATGCTCGTCTTTACGGCCAGCGCCCACTTCACCAGAATGAAGGACGATTTGGTCCGAATGGTGCCGGGCTGGGTTCCCTGGCCGCGGGCAATCGTGTACTTCACTGGCGTCTGCGAGCTGGCGGGCGCTGTGGGTCTCCTCGTGCCATCCCTGCGGCTGGCGGCAGGAATCGCGCTCATTGCTTTCTTCATTCTGGTATTTCCCGCGAATGTGAAGGCCGCACGGAGCGGAGTTGGGCTCGGCAGCAAGTCGGCGACCCCATTGTGGCTGCGGGCGCCAATGCAGGCGCTCTTCATCGCGCTCACGTGGTGGTCGGCCATCTGGAGCCGAGGCTAACAAAGCGGTCGGTTTGTCGTGTCAGCATGAGAACACCCAACGATGCATTCAGATTTTGGCTCGTGCTTGAGCGAGGGCGCTTTGCGGTGTTTCAAGAAGCGATGCGGCTCTACTCACCGTTGTGGATGATGACACGTGCCGCAATCCGCGATGATGAGATCGGCGG
>Ga0209648_10001136_pt1 | contig 21292 bp, 17 predicted proteins | sample GraSoi2013_115cm_FD_185830 | JGI IMG/M metagenome (GOLD analysis project Ga0209648, IMG submission 185830) | Grasslands soil microbial communities from the Angelo Coastal Reserve, California, USA - Sample 9_17_2013_115cm (SPAdes) (version 2) | ecosystem: Environmental > Terrestrial > Soil >... | reverse complement strand
GCTAAAGCAAATCTGAGCAGTCATTGTACTCAGGGTCGGGCGGAGAACGCGGAGAATTTGGATTTACGAGAGACGATCAGGTGTTAAGAGCGCAGTCATTTCGAGGACGCGGCGATAGTAGTCGCGCTGAGTGAGTTGCGAAGCCGCGGCATCGTCGATGATGAAAGTCACGTCGGGATGGAGTTGGAGGGCGGAGGCGGAGACTGCGGACGTGATCGGACCTTCGATGGATTTTGCGACGGCAGCGGCTTTGGAGGTGCCGGCGGCGAGCAAGAGAACTTTCCGCGCCTCCAAGATCGTGCCGATGCCCATGGTGATGGCGCAGCGCGGACTTTCTTGACCGGGGGCGAAGAATTTTGCGTTGTCGTCCAGCGTTTCCTGGCTCAAGACTTTCAAGCGCGTGCGGGAGGCGAGGCTGGAAGTGGGCTCGTTGAAGCCAATGTGGCCGTTGCGGCCGATGCCCAGAAGTTGGAGATCGATTCCTCCCGCAGTTCGGATGGCGTCTTCGTATGATGCGCAGTACTGATCGTAATTGCCGCTGATGGTGCCGTCGGGAATGTGGATGTTGCGGGGAGCCGCATTGACATGTGCGAAGAGGTTTTCGCGCATGAAATGATGAAAACTCCGGGGATGAGCAGCGGGAAGTCCGAGATATTCATCGAGATTGAAGGTTACGACGCGCGAGAAATCGAGAGAGCCCTGTTTGTGAAGGCCCACTAGATGCCTGTAGACGCCGACCATGGTGCCGCCAGTGGCCAAGCCAAGCACCAATGCAGGCTTCCTGTGAATCGCGCTGGCGATGAGTTGCGCGGCTTGTAGGCTGATTTCTTCGCCATCGCGTTTCAGAATAACCAGCATGCGGCGTCCTCTCTGAACTGTGCTTTATCCATCACCTGAAACAATTGTGAGGCCGGGAAAGAAATTCGTCAGCCTTAGCGGAACCGGCGAATGACGAGATTGTGCCGGTCGGAGCGATAGAAGCCCAGGACATACATGATCGCTTGGCCTTTGGTGGAATAGATGACCTGGCGAATGCGCAGCAGGGGATCGCGGCGGGGAATGGAGAGAATCTCCGCGATTCTCGGGTCGGCCGCGGTGGCGTCAATCTCTTCGTCGGCGTAGCCGAGTTCAATCTTGTAATTGCGTTCAAGGATTCCAAAGAGAGATTCCCGGCCGACGGGTGCGTCCAAAAGCCCGGAGAATTCCGCGGCGCTGAGGTAGCAGGTTTCCAACGCAAAAGGCTCACCGGCGGCATGGCGCAAGCGCTCGAGTTTGAGGATGCTGCTCGTGGGGGGAAGAGAGAGCCGGGCGGCTGCCTCGTTTTCATTCTCCAGGACTTTGGCGAAGAGCACCTTGGCGCCGGCGGTGAGGCTGCGGCTGGACATCTGCTCGGTATAGCTCATCAATTTATTGAAGTGAATTTTTGGGGCGGCGACAAAAGTTCCGATGCCGCGGCGGCGCTCGACGATTCCTTCATGTTCGAGAGAGGCCAGAGCGTGGCGCGCGGTCATGAGGCTGACCTGATGAATTTTGGCGAGGTCGCGCTCGGAGGCGACGGCGTCCCCGGGATGCAAACGTCCGGCATCGATGCGCTTACGGATGGCGCTCTGAATTCTCTGATAGGCCGGCAAGCCGTTGCGGTTCTTCGCTGGCATTCTTTCTCCCGAATTGGCGCTGGGCCTCTTTGTGGGCGTCTGGCTGGACGCAGGATTCATAATTAAGAACGATATTCCATTCTGATATTACGTCAAGAACCGAGCGGGTGGCGGGTTCCTTTTGGGCCGATACTGATATAGAGCGGAATCGGCCTGGTGCTATAGTTCTCCTTTCACATATCTTTATAAGGCAAGAAAAAGTGCTTGACAACGAAAATGTAGTGCTATATAGCTATGTCCAATTCGGACATATAGCTGGCCAAGGCGCCTGGTGCGCGCCGCGCGTCTTCCGGGGCGGGTTACTTGGATGGAAGATCAAGCTTCTTCCGAGTCGAACGTAGGACCTGAAGGAGATTAGGAAATGAAGAACACCGGCAGCGGACTGGGTACGGAGAGCAAGAGCAAATGGCATCAAGCCGTAGAGACGATGAGTTACCGAAACATAGCCGGCGGACTGGCTGACGAAATGAGGGGTTTCATCCGACCGAGCGAACCCCGCAAGTGTAGCCCACCATTCAAGATGGTCATTATCGACAATTGCGGCACGATCGTATTCGAGTGCAAAGTGAGCAAAGACGGTAAGGTGCGGCCGTTCGGATCGGCGCGCAGGGTGCGATATTTTCATTTTCCGGCCACTGCCTTGCTCACGGACAGTTCGTTCGTCACACGCACATTCCTCATCGAGCACGCAACGCCCGCCAGTTGAAGACGACAGAGGAAGCGGGCTTCCAAGAAGCTGTTTGATAGAGTTGGAGCTTTCGTCTCCGAGACCCTGGGGCACCGCCCCCACTGTTTCGCGACGGTTTACGATTGCCACCGCCGGGCGCCTGAGAGTCTGAAGTGCCCGGATGCTCTCGAGTCGTACAAGAAATTCCTCTCCATCAAAGAAAAAGGCGCAGGCGATCCTTTGATTGCGGACGCTCAGAAGCGACTTGCTGCGCTGCAATAGGATTCAGGCGGTTAATTCACTTTCATACAGTCTGGCACGAATGGGCGCATTTACTTTTCTTGCTGCTCAAACACTTCCTGCGCGAGATGAAAGGCCGAGTTGGCCGCGGGCACACCGCAATAAATAGCGGCTTGCAGGAGGACTTCGCGGATTTCTTCGCGGGTCACGCCGTTGTTTAACGCGGCGCGCAGGTGCAGGCGAAGCTCGTCGGGCCGATTCAGCGCCACCATCATCGCCAATGTGAGCATACTGCGCGTTTGCCGAGGAAGACCGGGGCGGCTCCAGATTTCTCCCCAGGCGTAGCGCGTGATGAGATCCTGAAACGCTTCGTTGAATTCAGTGCGGTCTTTCAGCGATGCGTCCACGTGCGCATCCCCCAGGGCGGCACGCCGCACCTTCATTCCTTGTTCAAAGCGCTGGCGTTCGTCCATCGGCGGGCCTCCTCAGGAGTTCAGAAACGCGGCAAGTTCATTGGTGAATCGGTCTTGATCTTCGATATTGGAGAGGTGCGCGGCGTTAAGTTCAACATATCGCGCACCGGGAATCTGTTGTGAAAGAAAGCGTCCGTCCGCAGGTGGCGTAGCCGGATCGTGCGCTCCAGAAATCACAAGCGCCGACGTGCGAATTCTGCTTAGTTGATCGCGGAAATCGAAATCGCGAACGGCGGCGCAACACGCCGCGTAGCCATCCGGGTTTGTTTCCTCGAGCATTTTCAGAGTATTTGCTATCGTCGCTGGCGCCTTTTGGCGGAACGGGGGCGTAAACCATCGCTCGACTACTGCGGAAGCGACCGACTTCATGCCGTTTTTTTGAACCGCATCGATGCGGGCATTCCAGGTCGCTGCAGTTCCAATCTTGGCGCCAGTGTTGCAAAGGACGAGCTTGTTCAGCCTCTCCGGTGCATTGACTCCGAGCCATATGCCAATCATGCCGCCCATGGATAGTCCGCAAAAATGGACGTGGTCCAAGTCCAATGCATCCAGCAGTGCGACGACATCTTTCCCGAGCTGTTCGATCGAGTAAGGGCCCGGCGTGAGCGAGGACTGTCCGTGGCCTCTCGTGTCATAGCGCAGGACGCGGAACTTCTTTCGAAACTCGGGAAATTGGGGGTCCCACATGGAATAATTCGTGCCGAGCGAATTCGAAAACACCAGCACGGGTGTTCCACTCTGACCTTCCAGCGCGTAATGAATTCGCGCTTCTCCGGACTTAAGGATGGGCATGGAGACTATTCCTCTCCCGCGGGAATTTTGCCCCGGCTCGCGGCCACGACTCGGTAGACATATTCTTCCGCTGCTCCCAGATAATTGCGAGGATCGAACAGACGATCGAGATCATTGGTCGAAAGCTGAACGCTGACTTTTGGGTCCGCGCTCAGAATGGCGCGCAGGTCACGCTTGTCCTTGCGCGCTCTTGCGCACGCCGCCTCGACGATTTCATGAGCCTGAGCTCTTCCGACTTTTTCGCCAAGCGCCATGCTTACCGCTTCCGCATAGATCAACCCGTGCGTTATATCGAGGTTCTTGCCCATGCGTTGCACATCGACCTCGAGGTTCGGCGCTATCGTGGCCAAGCGATGGATAGCACCGGCGGTCAATTGAACGATGTCCGGCAGGATTTCCCACTCGGCGTGCCAGCCGCCCAGACCGCGCTCGTCCTCTTGCACCATCGCGGTGAGTAGACTACTGACGAGTCCGGGGACGCGTATCGCGGCCTGCAGCATCACCGCGGAACTGACCGGATTGCGCTTGTGCGGCATGGTGGAAGAGCCGCCACGGCCTTCGCCGGCAGGCTCAAAGATTTCTGCAATTTCGGTTTGCATGTGCAAGGAAAGGTCACGCGCAATCTTTCCTACTGTTCCGGCGCACAAGCTTAGTGTGAGACCGATTTCCACGATGCGATCCCGGTGGCTATGCCAGGGCAGATCGGGCAATCCAAGCCCGAGCTCTGCGGCGAGGAGACTGGCGACGTCAGGACCGCGGTTTCCGAGCGCGGCCAGCGTCCCCACAGCGCCGCCGAACTGCAATACCATGCAGCGTTTTTTTGTCTCGTTCAGCCGCGCGCGATGCCGAACGATAGCATCGAGCCAGCCCGCGATCTTGACACCAAGCGTTGTAGGCAAAGCATGCTGCATCCAGGTGCGGCCGGCGATGAGAGTGGAGCGATGTTTCTGCGCGAGCGCGCCCAGGGGTTGTGCCAGGCTGTCCAAATCGCGGGCGATCAAGTCTAGTGCCTGGCGCAGTTGAAGGATGCGGCCAGTGTCGATGGTGTCTTGGCTGGTTGCGCCCCAGTGAACGAAGCGCGCGGCGCGCTTGTCTTTTTTCGCCACGAGCGCCGTGAGGTGCTTTACGAGCGGAATCGCAATATTTCCAGCACAGGCGGCGGCTTGGGCCAGCGCGGCCGTATCGAAAAGCTCGGCCCTGCACTTTGTGGCGATTGCGGCGGCCGCGGCGGCCGGGATAACCCCGATGCGCGCCTCGGCGCGCGCTAATGCAACTTCAAAATCGAGCATTCCCTGGAGCGTGGCGCGGTCCGTGAAAAGGTTGTCGACCGCTGAGGAGCGGAAGAGGGGATCGAGAAGATTCATCCGATGAGTGTAATCACTCATGGCAGACAAAGAAAACGGTTTCCTCGCGCTCTTGATGAAACGCATCTCCTGCTTGAAGGAATTGAGAGCATCATGGAACGCACCACACGCTAGACGCGTTCCAGAATCAAGGCAATTCCTTGGCCCACACCGATGCACATAGTGCAGAGCGCGAATCTGCCGTTGGTACGGAAGAGTTGGTAGAGCGCCGTCGTTACGAGCCGCGCGCCGGTGGCGCCCAAGGGGTGCCCGATGGCGATCGCGCCACCGTTCGGATTCACGTGCGTCGCGTCGTCCGGAATTCCCAATTCGCGTAGGACGGCGAGCACCTGTGACGCGAAGGCTTCATTCACTTCCACGACGTCCATCTGCCCTAGCGACAATCCCGCCTTGGCTAGAACTTTGCGCATCGCGGGAGTTGGACCCATGCCCATGACTCGCGGAGCAACGCCAGCGGCTGCAGCGGCAACGACACTGGCTCTTGGCGTGAGTCCGTGCCGTTTCAATGCCGCCTCTGAGGCCAGCAGTAATGCACAAGCTCCGTCGTTGACTCCCGAAGCATTTCCCGCGGTGATAGTGCCATTTGACTTTACGATGGGTTTCAATTTCGAGAGCACTTCCAGGGTCGTGTCCGGCCGGGGATGCTCATCTTCCGAGAAAAGGAGTGGGTCGCCCTTCTTTTGTGGGATGGACACGGCCATGATTTCCTGTTTCATCCGGCCGCTTCGGATGGCCACGGCCGCGCGCTGCTGGCTCCGGAGCGCAAACAAATCCTGATCTTTGCGCCCGATGTGAAACTCCTCAGCGACGTTTTCGCCGGTTTCTGGCATGGAATCAACACCATACTTTGCTTTCATCAAGGGGTTTATGAATCGCCAGCCGAGCGTGGTGTCTTCCATTTTCATGGAACGCGAGTAGGCGCTCTCGGCCTTAGCGGCAACGAAGGGCGCTCGCGACATGCTCTCGACGCCCCCGGCAATCATGAGATCCGTCTCGCCGCATTTGATGGCGCGCGCGGCGGACGCAATGGCGTCCATGCTTGAACCGCAGAGCCGGTTCACCGTTGTGCCCGGCACTTCTTTCGGCAAACCCGCGAGCAAGAGCGCCATCCGGGCGACATTTCGATTGTCTTCGCCCGCTTGATTGGCGCAGCCGTAAACGACATCGTCCACGGCGTTCCAATCGACACTTGCATTACGCTCGACCAGAGCCTTGATGGGAATCGCCGCGAGATCATCGGTGCGAATCGAGGCCAGCGTTCCACCGTAGCGCCCGAACGGCGTTCGAATGGCGTCGCAGATGTAAGCAGTCTCCATGATTATCCTTGGAATTTCACCGCACCGCTATTTTATACGGAACAGCGGCGACGCGCGAAGGCAGCAAGCTTGTCAATCGCTCGAAGTCCAGCAGGAATGTATGTAATCGATGGCTGAGTTGTAAAGCAAGTTGTTTTCAGGATTGCGTTAGGTTCGTGGATGCACTTCCATCTGGAATCCAATTCCGCCCTAACGGCGGGTGAGATAGACTGCCTGCCACCTGTTCGGTGACTACGTATTTCTCGAATAGAGAGGCAACTGGTTGATGCGAACGCAGGTTGGAATTGTAGGGGCAGGTCCAGCGGGTTTGGTGCTTTCGCATCTTTTGCACCTGCAGGGGATTGAATCAGTTGTCCTGGAGAGTCACCGGCGCGATTACGTCGAGCAGAGAATTCGCGCAGGCGTGCTGGAGCAAGGTACGGTCGATCTTCTCGTGGAATCCGGTGTGGGAGATCGGTTAAAGCAGGAAGGGCTGGTGCACCATGGTATCGAGCTGCGTTTTGAGGGAACCGGTCATCGGATCGACCTGACGGAGCTTACTGGCGGCAAGTCCATCACGATTTACGCGCAGCATGAAGTCGTTAAGGATGTAATTGATGCACGGCTTGCCGCAAACGGTCAAATCCTGTTCAATGCGGAAGCCTTGAGTCTGCGCGATATCGATGGCAATCCGAGTATCTATTTCAAGTACAAGGGCGTAACGCAGGAACTCGCCTGCGATTTCATCGCCGGCTGTGACGGATTTCACGGTATCTGCCGGCCAGTGATTCCTTCAAGCGTGCTTCGTGTGCACGAGCGGATTTACCCTTTCGCTTGGCTGGGCATACTCGCGCAGGTGCCGCCTGCCTCTGACGAATTGATTTACACCTATCATGAGCGGGGATTTGCACTTTTGAGCATGCGCTCCCCGGAAATTTCGCGTCTCTATCTCCAATGCTCTCCGGAGGAGGATATCGTCAACTGGTCTGACGATCGAATCTGGGATGAACTTCGCCTGCGGATGGCGACGCGCGATGGATGGGTGCTGAAAGACGGGCCGGTGCTGCAAAAGGGGATCACGCCCATGCGCAGCTTTGTGGCTCAGCCGATGCAATTCGGAAAACTCTTCATTCTTGGGGATGCGGCTCACATTGTCCCGCCCACAGGCGCCAAAGGACTGAACTTGGCAGTTTCGGATGTGCGTGTTTTGACGCGCGCTCTGGTGGATTTTTACAAAACAGGAAAGAAGGAAGCCTTGGAGCGGTACTCGGAAACATGCTCACGGCGCATTTGGAAAGTCCAGCGATTCTCCTGGTGGATGACGTCGATGCTCCACCGGTTCCAAAACGAAGACAGTTTCTCTCACAACATTCATCTCGCCGAACTGGACTACGTGACGAGTTCGCGCGCAGCGGCGACTTCGCTGGCGGAGAACTACGTCGGTCTTCCCTTTGACTGAATGTTGCCAGGGTTCACTCGTAGCGGAGAGCTTCGACGGGATTGAGGCGCGCCGCGCGGGCCGCAGGGTAGAGTCCCGCGACGAGGCTGACGATGATCGCAAATCCGATAGCTCCGAGCGCCAGCCACCACGGAACGTACGATATTTTTACGCCAGGCAAGTTCTGTTTGTGAAGGTAGATCGTTGTGCCCCAAGTCAGCGCCTGCCCGATCAGCCAACCGAGTGCGACACCGAAGAAGCCGCCGAAGAAGCCCATGGCGCCAGCTTCCGCAAAGAAAAGGCTGCGCACGTCGCGGTCGGTCGCGCCAAGTGCTTTCAAAATTCCGATTTCGCGGCGTCGTTCGAGGATGGCCATCACCAGAGTGTTGATGATGCCCAATGAAGCGACGGTGAGCGCCAGGCTTCCGAATAGGCCCAGGAAGAGATCGAAGACGGTGAAGACCAGCCGTAGGCTTTTAGTGGCGTCCAGAAGAGAAAACGTCGCGAAGCCCAATTGCTTGATTGCCGCTTCGACTTGCGGCACGTCCTTGGGCGAATGAACGCGCACGGTCAATGCCATGTAAGAAGGTTTCGCAGAATTGCCGGAAAGGAAGGTTTGCACATCATCCGGCTGAGCGACGTGGAGCTGCTCCGCGGTTATAAGCGGGAGGTAAACGCGCGCGCCTCCGAACCCGCCAATTCCTGCTGACGGGTCTGACTCAATGACGCCAACGATCCGCAGGGACTTTTCGCGCGGGACGATTGAAATGCCGCCGGGCGCGCCAGAACCCATCACGCTATCGAGAAGGGAATCGTCGCTTTCAGCGTCTTTCGAAAGCGCAGCGCGTTCCGCATAGCGCAAGGTCAAGTCTTTTCCTACAAGCGAGGGAGGCTGATCCGACAGCACTTTTGCAAATTCGATTTGGAGAATTGCTTCGTTCGCAGTTGGCGACGAAAAATAGGCGCCGGTCATGCCATCAAAAGCGCCGCTCAAGCGCGAAGAGTCAGGCAGGCCGAGAACGGAAGTCGTTTCAGTCTTGCTCGCATAACGTACGTCCGTGACAAATCGGATCTGCGGATAGACTTCCGTAACGTTGGAGAGTTTTGCGAGTTGCTGGCGCGTGTCTTCGTCCAGGGGACGCGAATCCTGTTTTGGCGCAGAATCCGGAGGTGGAGGTCGCCTGGGGCCGCGAAAATTGCGTTGCGATGTGACGAATACGGCATCGAACAGGCCGGAGCGGGTGAGGCGCTGCGAGGCCAGTGTTTGCAGACCGACGCCCAGCGAAAGCATGGCCACCAAGGAAGCGACACCGACAGCAACGCCCAGGGTCGTGAGCGAGTTGCGAAGCACAGCTTCGCGCAAATTGCGCGCCGCCAGTTCGCTTAGGTCTCGCGTTTTCAAGGCTGCACCCCGTCACTGACCAGCCGTCCGTCGGAGAGAAGCGCGATGCGATTTGCGAACTTCTCGGCGAGGGGCCGCTCGTGCGTGACCATGATGATAGTCATCCCGAGTGCATTCTGAATTTCTCGCAGAAGCAGAAGAATCTGTTCGCCGTTGACACTATCGAGATTTCCCGTCGGCTCGTCGGCAAATAAAATTGCGGGGCGATTTACGAGTGCGCGGGCCAGCGCGCCTCGTTGTTGCTCGCCGCCGGATAGCTCGCTCGGGCGGTGCCGCCTTCTTGGTCCAAGTCCCACGCGCTCGAGCGCTTCGCTTACGCGGGATTCCCGGTCGGGACGATCCACTTCGGCCAGCCGCAAGGGTAACTCGACATTCTCCTCGAGCGTCATGCGCGGCAGCAGATTGAACGACTGGAACACCATCCCAACCGTCTCGCGGCGATACCGCGCGAGATCATCGGGTTCCAATTCGGCTAGGTTGCGCTCTCGCACGCGGATCGCGCCGGAGGTGGGGCGGTCAAGTCCGGCCATCAGGCTCAAGAGAGTTGACTTGCCTGAGCCGGAGCTCCCCAAGAGTGCCAGGAATTCGCCTTGTTCAACGGCGAGCGAAACGGCGTTGACGGCGCGAATGACCGTTTCGCCCAGCCGATATTCCCGGGACACACTCTCGGCCTGAATGAGAATGGATGCCGTGGGCATAGTTGGACTGCTCAATGGTATTACGCAAAGAAGACGCAGAAATTACGCGCTTTCCTCGGCTCCCGCGAGGCGAATTGTGAAGACTGAAGCAGGGAAGGGCATGCGTGTGGGCAAGATTCACCTGTCGAGAAAAATGCCCGCATAGCCATGAAGGCCGCTTGCTACTTTTGTTTGATATGCACGGGCTGCAGCAGTTTGAAATCGAGCGCCGTTTCCGCAGCTAGCGTGATGTCGCGATTGCCGGTAAGTCCCGCGCCACCGGTACCTGCGGCCGCGCCGATCAATGCACCGATAGCAGCGCCCTTACCGCCGCCAGCGACCGCTCCGATAGCAGCTCCTCCGGCCGCGCCACCGCCAACCATGACCGCCGTGCGCTTGCCTTTTCCTTTGCTGGACATGGTCGCACCGGACGTCTGAATCTCATGATCCTTCCCGTTGACCGTGACACTCGTGAGTGTGAGGCTCAAAGCAGCACCACCCTTGAAGCGGCCGGCAGCTTTCGCTTCATTCACCACTCCCTCGGCGCGCGCACCCTTCGGAATGGCGACCTTTCCTTCGATTTCAATGGGTGATTCGACGGTCGCTGTGAACTTGTCCCCGGACTTGCTGGCTTTCGAGCTAATCGTTTGATCCAAAACAACGGCGATCACCGTGTCAGCAGGAATGACCAGCGGTTTCGGCTCGATGGCCTTTTTCACGGCGGTCTTTGCCGCTTCCGCCATGGACGGAGAAGCGTTGGCGTCCGGGCCGGATTGCTGGTCAGCTGGCTTTTGGCACCCTGCCACCAGCGCCCCAAAGGAAAAAGCGGACAGCGAGATTGCAGCAAGATGGCGATTCATCAAATCCTCCCATGGGCTGGAATTCCTTATTCTTTAAACATACACCGACCTGTTATGAAGTCAAATTAACATGCGCAAATTCAAAACGAAGATTTCGTCCCAATCTGGTATCGATTGCAGATTCTGTGCCTCTAGAATTGTACCGTTTCGGATTTGATTGGAAAAATCCAATCTTGATGAGTGCGATTCGTACCCTTCCAAATCGCGAAGTATCAGGAAAATCAACGAATTGAGCAAAAGGACATGCCAGGCGGGCGAAAGCAGCCAACTGAATCGCGCCGCGGACCCTGATTCCGCCTTGGCACATAACTTGCACCTGCTTTTTGCGGTATGCGCTGCTCATTCGCGATTCTGCTCGTCAGTTATCAAACGTGGACCGATGGATCTCGAGTCCATGGGGAAGCCCAGCACGTTCCTACCTGCGCGAAGCAGGGAAGTGGGGCGCTGGTGCGAACTGAGGCATGCCGTACTTGCGGTTTATGAATATGAGACACGGCAAGACGCCAGGCAGCTTTCAAGACGCGGGGGCAAAAGCCCTCCGGGCGAACTTTCGGAAGATTGACCGTCGAGAATGGTGGTTGTGGGTGGCAGCGGCGATCATCACATTGCTACTCACAGTTGCGCTGGCTTCCTTTCTGCTTCCCAATCCGTCATCGCGCCAGGACTTCCATACCTTATATGTTCTTCCGCAAGCCGTGCGTGGTCTCGTGGCCCTCGTTTTCTTGTTCGATCTCTACACCATCTATCAGCATCTGCAAATTCACAGGATTCGCCGCCAATTGATCGAACGGGAAGAGCTCTTTCATTTGATCAGCGAGAATGCGGCGGACATGATTGCAGTTGTAGATTTGGAAGGCCGCAGGATTTTCAACAGTCTTTCGTATCAGAAAATCCTTGGGTATTCGCCTGAACAACTTCAGGAGTCATCCGGGTTCGAGCAGATTCATCCAGACGACCGCGAGCGGGTTAAGAATGCCGCCAAGGAGGCCCGTCAGACCGGGGCGGGAACAATGCTGGAATATCGTTTCCGTCACCAGAATGGCAACTGGATGGTGCTGGAATCCGTTGCCAGCGTCATCCGCAACCAAAACGGTGAGCCGGAAAAACTTGTGATCGTGAATCGCGACATTACGGAGCGCAAAAAGGTCCAGGAGGCTTTGTCGCGCTCGGAAGCGAGTTTCCGGTCTTTGGTGGAGGGAGCACCTCACGGCATCTACCGGGCGACGATGACCGGCCAATTCCTGGAGTTCAATCCGGCCCTCCAAAGGATGCTCGGCTATGAATCCGCGCAAGAACTTTTCAAAGCCGATCTCGCGACGCAAGTGTTTCGCAACATTGCCGACTACCAACGAATGAATGAATTTCTGGCCGAGTCCAAGGAATTGAAGGACATCGAAATGGAATGGAAGCGGGCAAATGGCGAGCCCATCGTGGTGCGGTGCTCGGGACACCGTGTCGACGTCAAGGACGGAGGCCCCGGATATTTCGAGGTTTTTGCGGAAGACGTGACGGAAAAACGCACTCTGGAGCGCCAGCTGCGAATGGCTCAAAAGATGGAGGCCATCGGAAGATTATCGGGAGGGATCGCCCATGATTTTAACAATCTGCTTGGAGTCATCATCGGGTATAGCGGTGTATTGAAGAAGTCCCTGGACAAGAGCCAGCCCAACTACGAATATGCCACGGAAATCGAAAAAGCGGGCCAGCGCGCCGCCTCATTGACCCGCCAGTTGCTCGCTTTCAGCCGGCAACAGGTTCTGACACCCTCCGTCCTGAGCATGAATTCACTAGTATCGGACATGGAAAAAATGCTTCCACGCCTGCTGGGCGAGGATATCAACGTGTCCCTGGCTCTGGATCCCAAGCTCGGAAACGTCAAAGCAGACCAAAGCCAGATCGAGCAGGTGATCATGAACTTGGCGGTTAATGCACGGGACGCCATGCCTTCGGGTGGGAAACTGCACATCCAAACCGCCAACATAGAAATGGACAATGCCTTCACGCGCGATCGTCCAGGCTCCAAGGTAGGGAGTTACGTGATGCTCGCGATTACGGACTCCGGAACCGGCATGAGTGCAGAGACCATCGGGCATATCTTCGAGCCGTTCTTTACCACTAAAGGTGTGGGAGCGGGCACAGGCCTCGGTCTCGCCACTGTGTATGGCGTTGTGAAGCAAAGCAACGGGTATATTTGGGTGGACAGCGTGCTGGACAAAGGATCGACATTTCAGATCTACCTTCCAAGACACTTGGACACCGGGCAGGATTCAGTTGCTAAGCCCGAAATCCAATCAAGGGAGAAGTCGACGGGATCAGAAATGATTCTTCTAGTGGAAGATGCCGAACCCCTGCGCAAACTGGCGCAAGCCTTTCTCGAATCAAATGGCTTCCGCGTGTTGTCGGCCCCGAGTGGAGAAGCAGCTCTCGAGATCGCAGCTCGTCATTCAGGCATTTTCGACCTTCTGCTCACTGACGTGGTGATGCCCGGCATGAACGGCCGCGTTTTGGCCGAGCAATTGTCGATGCGCCAGCCCGGGCTGAAAGTCCTCTTCATGTCCGGTTACACGGACAGCTTTATCGCCGGGCACGGGGTTCTGCAGATGGGGACCAACCTTCTGCACAAACCGTTTACCGAAGAAATTTTCATAAGTAAGGTCCGGGAAGTTCTGGATGGCGGCAAGAACAAGAACACGTTGCCTGATTTGAAACCTGAGTTAGAACAGGTGGAAAGCCGTGCCCGTGATCGCTAATAGGAGGAACGGACCAAAGGGAAAGCTGCTGGTCGTGGATGACGACGAGGCACTGCGGCGGCTAATGCACCTGGAGCTCAGCGAAACTCATGACGTCATTGATACGGGCGAACCAGAACACGGCCTGGCTCTCGCACTGGAGCACATGCCGGACGCCATCCTGCTCGATTTGCGCATGCCGAAGTATTCCGGTTATGAACTGTGCCAGACGTTCACATCGTTCAGCCGGACACAGGCGATTCCTGTGGTTATCGTCAGCGGTGAAGGAGGTGCGCAAACCAAAGAATACTGTCGCCAGTTGGGTGCGGCGGCGTACTTCGAGAAGCCGTTGGACTTCGAGGCCCTTAGGGTATTCCTCAGAGGAATCGCCAAGTCGTCCCGCCATATTCCTCGGAGCGAGGTACGCGTGCGACTGCGTGTGCCGCTGAAACTTCGGGGCAAGGATGCGCAAAATAAGGACTTTGAAGAGCCTGCGACAACAGAGAACGTTAGTCTTAGCGGCTTTCTGTGCACCTGCAATAGGGAAATCCCGGTTCATTCCATCGTAGACGTATACATGGTCTCGACACATGACGAACACGTTGGCAGAGCACAGATCATGCACTCGGAGTCGAAGGCGCCGCCGCTCTTCCGTTACGGGTGCCGCTTCACCGAAAAAAAGGGCCCCTGGGTCCTGCGGTAGCCGTTTCGCGCCGGCAAAGAGACAGCTCAGGAGATGCGGTCAGACCAGCGAATTTATTCCCTCTATCAGCCCGCGGATTTGACCGGCTTGCTCAGTGCCTGAATGTCGCTTGCTGTCGCAAACGCAAAGTCTTGAAGAGCCGCCGTTTCCCTGCGGATCACTTCCCAGGTTTCCTCGGGAATACTCAAGAACTCCCTCGCTAGTTGCGAGTCATACTGTTTTCCCGCTCCTCGTTCTATCACCTCTCGTGATGCTTCGAACGGAAGAGCACGGCGATATGGCCGATCGGAGGTCATAGCATCAAAGGTATCGGCCACTGCGAAAATCCTCGCACCCACTGGAATCTCCGCAGTCTTTAGGCCCCTCGGATAACCACTGCCATCGCAACGCTCATGATGAGCGAAGATGATTTCCGCGGCATCTGCAAGGAACGGGATGCCTTTGACCAGGTCATACCCGATCTGTGCGTGGCGCTGCATGATCGCGCGCTCTTCATCGGTAAGAGGCCCCGGTTTGAGGAGAATCGCGTCCGGTATCGCCAGTTTGCCGATGTCGTGCAGCCATGCTCCCATGGCGATATTTCTCATTTGATTTTCCAAGCCACCCATGGCTTTGGCAATCTCGATAGAGTACAGAAATACGCGCCGAGAGTGTCCAGCCGTCGGACTATCTCGCAAATCGATGGCCGCGCCCAGTACTTCGAGCGTGTGGTCATAGCTGCGTTCAATCTGATGCAATGCCTCTCGAAGTTGCTGGGTTTGTTCTGCGACAATTTCCTCGAGATGGTGACGGTAGTTTTCGACTTCCTGTTCCAATCGCTTCACGTGCAGCGCGCGCGTGAGACTGGCTAAGACTATGTTGGCATCCACTTGTAGCGGCTTGACGAGGTAGTCGTCCGCACCTTGCCGCATCGCCTGGACGCCGACTCTGGTGTCATCTACTCCGGTAACCATCAGAAAGACCGTCCCGGGATAAATCTGCTTCACTTTCGCTAGAAGTTCCATGCCCGACATTCCAGGCATCTGAAGGTCAGAAATTACCGCATCTATCCGATGGGTTTCGAGGACGTGAAGTGCTTCGTCTCCACTAGCAGCCGTTTCGCAGGGAAGGCCAAGCTGCGCAAGTACCGTGGCCATGACTTTTCGAACGGAAATCTCATCATCCACGATCAACACTCGTAGAGTGAGGGAATGAACGGCAGGAACTAAGTCAGTTGCCAAGTGCCATCCTGCGTCTGCTGCTTTGTACCAACCCGTGAAGAGCGGTGTTTTCCAGGTCAGTAAAGCCTGCACTGCATATCGAGATGTGATTCAAGTGGCCACCGTCGTCAACTACTCCGTACTACAGAAAAGGGTCTTAGTGCACGAAGGAGACCATCCTGCCCAAGAATTCGTGGCTCGAAAGCCCAGCAATCTCAATCGGTTGGTCGTAGCCGTGCGAAGCCTAGAGATCCTCTGTTCAAAGATTGTTTCAGCGACGGATTCGGTCCCACAATGGAACAAAAAGCCGAGTTCCGGCATTGAATCCTCAATTAGCCTCACATCGGTGGTGTTCTTTGCGCTAACACCCGCTCGCATTGTCTTGACACTCTCCCCCATTCCGTCCAAACTAAATCAACCCCTTCCAAAACCTAAGTGTTTCGTGTGAGCCGATGCGCATTCTTGTCGCTGAAGATGACGCGCCGCTTGCGGAATTCCTGCACCAGCGGCTGCAGCAAGAGCAATTCGCGGTACATGTCGTTTCGAATGGGAGGGAGGCCGAACAACTGGCCTCCGACCAATCCTACGATCTCGTTCTCCTAGATCTCAATTTGCCGGGGACCGGCGGGCTGGATGTCCTGCGCGGGATTCGCTCGAAGAGGCCGGATTTGCCGGTGGTCATCGTGACGGGCGCGAGCATGGTTGAGGAGCGCGTCCGTGGGCTCGATGCCGGCGCCGATGATTACCTTGCAAAACCCTTTGCATTTGCCGAACTTGCCGCGCGCATTCGCGCTGTACTCCGCAGAGGGAGCCGGCCCGCGCGCTCGATTCTCCAGATTGAAGACCTCGAAGTCGATCGTGTCAGTCACACCGTCCGCCGCGGAAGCCACAACATCGATCTCAGTCCGAAAGAGTTCGCTTTGCTCGAATTCCTGATGCGCCACGAGGGCCAGCCGGTTTCCCGAACGGCCATTGTCGAGCAGGTTTGGAAACTCAATTTTGATACCGTGACCAACGTCGTCGACGTGTACATCAACTATCTTCGCCGCAAGGTCGATTCCGGATACGACCGCGCGCTGATTCGAACGATTCGCGGCGTCGGCTACCAGATCGGTGGAAACGGCCAGCGCGCTTAGGGTGTAGGAAGTTTGCCCGCCGGAGGCACAAGTCGAAAGGCGAATAGTGATGGCCGACAATTGAAATCTGAAGCATAACGAAACTCTTGCGCGCTTGTCCGGTAATCCGACCAGTCAGCGCCTGGCAAGGCACCCAAGTAGCGGATCATTGCTGGCAAGCGGATTCCCAGAATCTGCCGACCTATCTCAAGAGTTCGAATCCAGAGAAGTCAAACATTGAGTATGGATCTCCGGTTCTTTTCGAGATATCTTCAACGCTATGTGATGTAGGATCAGTGGTGGCTGGGCCGAGGTCTTGCTTGTGCTGGAAAGTGGGGTCCTCAATGAGTCTCCAGCTATCGCTCGCCGCCGTTTTCCTGCTCTTCCTGACGCTACGATGCGCTTCGGACAGGCCGAAGCTCCCCCTTGTGAATTCCCAGAGGGCCGAAACGCCAAGCCCATCATCCGCCTCCGGAGAATCCCACATGACTGATCGTGAAAAAGCTGGGCTTCGCGGCCCAGTCAGGACGCGTGTCGAAGAGACCATTTACCCGGGTGGAAAGTTCTTGACCGCTACGGAATACAGCCTTGACGGAAGGCTTCTTGCGACCCGCGCCAGCAACCCGGATGGCTCAGGGTGGGTCACCACTCAGTCATACGACGCCGATGGCCGCTTGGTCAAAACCGCCTCGGGCAAGTCGGGCGAACCCTCCGCTGAAATCCTCTACACGTACGATGAAGGAGGTAGGCCCAAGGAGACTAGGGACGCAGATGGAAAAGGCAACCGGACCAGTTATCGCTATGACCAACAAGGCCGCAAGACCGAGATCCAAAGGTTTGCCCCGGAAGTAATTGAACGTAACCAGCGTAGTATAAGCACTGATTCTCTGTGGGATGCCGCTCAGAAGGGCGTAGGGGTAACCACAGGTGGAAGTGTTACTACCCTTTATGACGACCGCGATCTTCCAACGGAAGTGCAAATCCTCGACAGCGAAGGACGTGTGATAAGCAGATTTATTCGCACTTATGACGTGAATGGCCGAATCATGGAAGAGAACCAAATCCAGGAAAATCCTGCGCTGCTGATGGTCGAAAGGTTTTCCGTTGAACAACGGGTAGAACTCGGTGACAAGCAGCTTGATGCGATGAATAAGGCAATGAAGTCGATGTTGAGCGGAAGGAGTGGCACGGGGAAATCGTATACTTACGATCCCCAAGGACGTGTAGCCGAAGTGCGGGACCGCAACTTTGCCATGGATAGGGTTACGACGACCAGCTACAACGAACACGGCGACAAAAGTGAAGAACGCACGACCCTTACCGGAAACACCGCCTTCCCCGTTGGTGTGCCATACTCCATAAACGAAAATGGCGCGCTCATTCCCCCCGAGGCAGCTTCCGACGCGCCATCCGTCCCGGAACTGCCGACGCTGGACATCATTGAGTATCGCTATGAGTACGACCAATACGGCAACTGGACCGAACAGGCTGTGGTCCACCGCTCGGAGTCAAACGAATATTCCACTGTGCATCGCCGCACTCTTACCTACTACTGACCTCTTGACCTGAATTCAATTTTCATTCACCAAGATTATTTTTGAGCGCGGCCTTGCGCCGAGTTTGTTATCCTACGCCGCGTGAAACCTCTTTTCCTGATTGACACCGACACCGCTTCCGATGACGCCGTCGCTTTGATCATGGCGCTGCGTTCTCCCCAGGTGCGCGTCCTGGCGATTACCACAGTTGCAGGAAACGTTGCCGTCCAGCAAGCCACACGCAATGCCCTCTACACGGCAGAACTCTGCGGCTCGGATGTTCCCGTGTTCATGGGCGCGGAAGAACCTTTGAATCGCCCGCACCTTAGCGCGGACTGGTTCCATGGCCGCGATGGCCTGGGCGACCACGGCTATGCACCACGGCGCAGATCGCACGAAAAACTGCCGGCACTTGAGGCGATTATCTCCACGATCGAAGCCAACCCGGGACTCGTCTTGGTGACACTCGGACCCTTAACAAACGTTGCTTTGGCTCTACAGCTAAATCCCGGTATCGCCGCCAAAGTCGGCCGCTGCGTTGTCATGGGCGGCGCGCCATGTTGCGAAGGCAACGTGACTCCCGCTGCCGAGTACAACATTTGGTGCGACCCTGAAGCGGCGCAAATCGTGCTCCGCAGCGGACTTCCCATTGAGTTGGTGGGCTGGCATCTCTGCCGCGGCGACGCCGTATTGAACCCCGACGACATCAAGCACGTCTTGAAAATTGGCACGCCGCAAGCGCGCTTCGCCATCGAATGCAACAGCCGCGCTCTGCAAGCCTATCTCGAACAGACCGGCGAACATGGAATTTCGTTGCCGGACCCCGTGGCGATGTCCATCGCGCTGGACCCGTCCATCGTCACCCAACAAACAGAGAACTACGTGGACGTCGAGACCTCCAGCGAACTCACTTTGGGTATGACCGTGGTGGATCGCCTCAACGTGGCTGGCAATGATCGCAATCGAGCGGTTTGGGCTCCGGTTTTGGACCGTGGCAAGAAAGCCAAAGTCTGCTGGACCATCGATAATCAGCTCTGGAAGCGCTCTCTCTATTCCGCCCTAATGTAGCACTTTCCGGCGCTCCCTGGCCTAACGTACAGATATCACACAACTTATACAAGATAATGAGTCTAGCTTTTGCTTACCGCAGGCCCCTTGGCCCGATGGCACCCGCGAGGGCAACTTCTTTCCCATTGTGGTGTTCTACCCAGTGGGAGCCATAATTGATGTTACGCTCCCATCGGCTAGAACGTCTCATTAAAGGGCCAGAGCGGTCCCCGTCCAGACCGAGAACCGAGGGTTCGTCATGAAGACATTTACCGGTAAGAGCAGCCTCAGCCTGCTACTGTGTTTGGCCGGTCTTTTGAGTTTTGCCGCTCCGAAGGCACGAGCAAATGAAGAAAAGGATCCGCCTTCGCGCGTCGCGCGCATCAGCTACGTTGAAGGTTCCGTCTCCCTGCAGCCCGGCGGGCAGGGGGACTGGGGCAGCGCCGCCAGAAACCGCCCGATGACCATCGGCGACAAGCTTTGGGTCGACAAGGATTCCCGCGCCGAATTGCAAGCCGGCACCGCCGCCATCCATCTAGGCAGCATGACCGCTCTTTCTTTCCTCAATCTCGATCAGGGCATCACGCAGATGCGCCTTGCCGAGGGTAGCGTCAATTTCCGCGTCACCGAGTTGCGTGAAGGCGATCTCTACGAAGTGGACGCCCCGAATCTGGCTTTCACCGTGAAACAGGCCGGAGCATTTCGCATTGACGTAAATGAAAACGGCGACTCCGCTCGCGTGACGGTAATTCGCGGCGAAGGCGAAGTGACCGCCGGCGGCAAAACCTATGAAGTACACCTCGGTGAGCGCGCCGAATTCAATGGCACCGACAACATTCAATCCAACATTGAAAAGGCTCCTGGTCCGGACGGCCTCGACCGCTGGGCCGCGGAGCGCGACCTGAAGGAAGACAACGCGGTTTCCGGAAAGTACGTTTCGCGCGATACGCCTGGCTACAGCGACTTGGATGATTACGGTGACTGGCGCGATGAACCTGAATACGGCCACGTTTGGTATCCGCGTAATGTTGCACCTGACTGGGCTCCTTACAGCGATGGCTATTGGAACTGGGTCGACCCCTGGGGCTGGACTTGGGTTGATTATTCGCCCTGGGGCTTCGCTCCCTTCCACTATGGCCGCTGGAACTATTTCGCGGGCGGATGGGGATGGTGCCCGGGCCCGTTCTTTGGGCCTCCAATCTACGGCCCCGCTTTTGTTGGCTTCTTCGGCGGCGGGTTTGGTTTCGGAGTCGGCTGGTTCCCGCTGGGCTTCGGCGAACCGTTCTTTCCCTGGTTCGGTTGCAGCCATAATTTCATCACCGTCATCAACGTACACAACACGTTCATTCGCAACACGAATGTCTTCAACACGAACATTCGCAACGTCAATTTCGTGAACGCGCATAACGTCCGCGCCGTGACTGCAGTTGACCGCAAGATTTTCGCGAACGGCCAAGCCGTCAACCGTGGCGGGGTCCATCTCACTCCGGCCGCTCTCAAGGGCGCGCAAGTGACCAACTCGGTCGGCATCAAGCCGGTGCCGCACAGCGCGCTCGGCTCGGCAAACATCAGATCGCACGTAGCCACGCCGCCGGCCTCGGTCCAGAACCGCGCGGTGGTTGCTCGCACAGCGCCCGCACAGGCTGCTTCGCATGTGCCCGTTCCCACCGTGCACCCTCGCGGCCTGACCGCCGGTCGCATTGGCAACTCCCCGGTGAACAACCCCGCAAACCGTCCGGCGAATGGAGCGATGAATCAACGGACCGCAACACCGAATGCTCCAGCGCACAATGCGCCGGCGATGAACGGCCGGCCGGCGAACTCGCCGAACTCATCGGCAGTGTCGCCGCGGCAGCGCGAACTGTCGCAAAACCGGCCGCCTTCGGCAATGCCGAACGCTGCGCGGACGCCCAACGCTTCTACGGGCAACTCGGCATCGCCACGCGCGGGCAACAGCCCACGCACTTGGGACGCCCAGGGAAATGCAACGGATCGTGGCCGCGCGCCGTCAGGTTTTGGAAGCTCCAATCGCCCTGCGAACGAGCCCCCGCAAATAGCGCGCGCCGATGCCAATCGTCCGCCATGGGCACGCTCGAATGCG
>Ga0209648_10001133_pt1 | contig 21330 bp, 25 predicted proteins | sample GraSoi2013_115cm_FD_185830 | JGI IMG/M metagenome (GOLD analysis project Ga0209648, IMG submission 185830) | Grasslands soil microbial communities from the Angelo Coastal Reserve, California, USA - Sample 9_17_2013_115cm (SPAdes) (version 2) | ecosystem: Environmental > Terrestrial > Soil >... | reverse complement strand
GGCGTGAAGAAGCCAGAATTGAGTCGCGGGCATTTTTTCAAGAAAGCCGCCGATCCAGCCGACAAGATTGTTGCCGGCAAAAAACGCCAGATAATAAACGCCGATAATGGTGGCGGACAATGCGGCGGGAGCTACCCGCGCGTAGAGTGCGAGTGAAACCGGAAAGACATTTGCGAATCCAGCGCTGTTCAAGATGTGAAACGCGATCAGCCAGCCGATTGATACTTTTCCTCCGGAAGCTGCGGCGATCGCGGCGCCGATCACGAGCGAAAGCATGCCGGTCACAGCGATGAGGCTGCCGATCGCGATCTTGTTGATCTCCGTCGGTTCGGGATATTTCTTCGACCAAATGCGCCAGAATATGACTGCGATGAACAGAAAACTGACCGACACGATCGAATCGAGCGTGATCAACCACGTCGTCGGCATCTTTTTTCCGAAGAAGATGAGATCGGCGCGGTCCTGCGCCCAGACCAGATAAGCGTTGAAGATTTGCTGGTTGGGAATGATCGCGATCGTCAGAAATGGCAAAAGCGCAATCAGCACAAGGATTGCGATCTTGTCGCGACGCGTCAGCTTCGTTTTGGCGGTGTGATTCGCGCTCGCTTCCTTTTCCTCGACAACGGGCGAGTCGGGCGGCAAATATTTCCGGCCTGACAAATAGATGGTCAGCCCGATCAGCATGCCGACGCCGGCAGCGCCGAAACCCCAATGCCATCCAACTTTTTCGCCGAGCGTCCCGGCAATGAGCGGGGCTGCGATGACGCCGGCGTTGATGAAGATGTAATAAATCTGAAACGCATCCGCGCGGCGATTGTCGCCGGTTGGGTAAAGCGCACCGACTTGGCTGGCGAGATTGCCTTTGAAACAACCGACCCCGGTGAGAAGACAAGTGAGCGCGATAAGGAAAGTCACGTCGAACGCCATCAGAAAATGGCCGAGCGCCATGAGCGAGGCTCCGATCGTGATGGTAAAAGTGCGACCAAGCCAACGATCCGCCATTAAACCGCCGGCGATCGGCGTGAGATAAACAAGGCCAGTGTAGAGGCCAAAGATCGTCGAAGAGAGCGGTTGAACGTCGAGAGGTCCGCGAAAACTCTCGATCAGATGACGGAATGGAACGAAGCCGGCGATATGATCGACATGCGGCGGGTGTAGCAACCGGTTGACCATGTAAAGGACGAGAAGCGCCTGCATGCCGTAGTAGGAGAAACGCTCCCATGCTTCGGCGAAAGCGATGTAGGCGAGCCCGCGCGGATGCCCGATGAAACTGCGGTCCTCAGGATTGCGCACGAAACAAAGTAGAAATTAGAAAATAGGAAGTAGAAAGAACAAAGTAGAAAACCGCGCTGGGACGACCGATGTTGTTGAGCGAAATATGAAACTTCCAACGATCAAAGAGCGAAAACGATTTCGATCGCCGACGGTAACACCTCAAGCGCTGGCGTGGGATGGCAGCGCACTTTGGATGAGTTCGCGCGACCTTGGCACTCTTTTTAAGATCGACATCAATGACTGGAAAGCAGTCGAGGAGATCGACCCGCCGGGAATTGTTTGGGCGGCAGTCGCGACGAACGGCGCGATGCATTTCACTATTGGTAAAGGATTGAATGACGATCGCTACGTCTATCGCTACGATTCGCAGAACGGCTTCACGAAGCTCTTCGCCTGTCCGGATTTCACCGGCTCATATCTGAGTTACGACGGAGAAAATCTTTATCTGAGCCAATGGTATGAAAAGCGCATCCTGAAGTACGACGACCAGGGGAACATCATTCGCAAGATCGACATCGGCGCGGAAATCTGCGGTCACACGTTTGTCGACGGAATGATTTACGTTTTGCGCGGCGTGGAAAAGCCAAATGAGGATTGGCGGATCGCGCGGCTCAGTCCACGCGAAGAAACGCCGAAAGTCACGGACCTCGCGGTGGTGCCGTTCGCGTCGCGGTCACTTACCTTTGATGGGGAAGATTTCTGGTCGAATCACCGCGCGGCGAACACGACAATTTCCTTTGTTCGTCCCGATTGATTCGACCTTACGGTTTCAGCAGCGGAGCAAAGGCGTTGCGATATTGCCAAAGTAAGAACAGCTCGAGCACGGTGACGACGAGCGCGGGCGGAAAGCCTTCCGGCGCCATCAGAATATGAAACGCCCAGATGTTAAAGATCATCGCCGCCAAAATCGTCAGGCCGAGCGGCACGAAGCGGCCGACGAGCAAAAGCAAACCGGCAATTAGTTGCATGCCGCCGATCACGTAAACGTAACCGCTTTCAAAAAATGCTTTCAGGTAGAGTCCGGCCACGCCTTCCGGCAGCGGCGGCATGGGAAGGAAATGCAGGAAAGCGTTCGAGCCGAAGACAACAAAGATGAGCCCGAGAAGAACGCGGGCAATGATGATTAAAATTTTCATGGCGCGCAAATGGTGCATTACTGGCAGCAAATTTCCAATCGCGAAGTTTTTCGTAATCGTGAAATAAATCTTCGTGAACCCGTGCCGACTGCGGCTCATCATGCAATTATGCGTATCAGCGAGATGAATTGGATGATGGTGGAGGAGTATTTGAAACGCGATGACCGTTGCGTGTTGCCGTTCGGGAGCACGGAACAGCACGCTTATCTCAGTCTGAGCGTGGACAGCATTTTAGCGGAACGACTCGCGACTGAAGTTGCGGAGTTGGCCGGCGTTCCGGTATTCCCCGTTCTCGCGTACGGGATCACGCCATATTTTCGCGGGTTTCCGGGAACGATCACACTGCGGGTAGAAACCTACATGTCGATCGTGCGCGACATCCTTGACGCGCTGGCCGAACACGGGTTTAAGCGGATTCTGATCGTGAACGGTCACGGCGGAAACACGCCGGCGCAAGGACTGGTTGGCGAATGGATCGCAGATCATCCCGGCGTCCGGGTGAAATTTCACAATTGGTGGAACGCGCCGAAGACGTGGGCGCAGGTGGAGGCGATTGATCCGGTTGCGTCACACGCCTCCTGGATGGAGAATTTTCCGTGGACCCGTCTGGAAAAAATCAAAATGCCATCAGAGCAAAAGCCGGAGGTTGATATGAATCACCTTCGCCAGCTCGATCCGAAAGCGCTGCGTGTGTATTTGAAGGATGGCAACTGGGGCGGCGTCTATCAAAGAAGCGACGAAGAGATGATGAAAATCTGGCGTGTGGCCGTCCAAGAAACACTCGACTTATTGAACAACGACTGGGCACTACAGCCACGGTCGAAAGGCTTGGCCATACGAAGTTGAGATATGAAAATCATAAAACGAATTAGGCTGAAGGGGCTCGCTTTGATGATGTCGATCCTACTGACCGGCGCAGGGAGCGGTCTGGCCGAATCCGGACCGTTCGAAAATTTCTTCCGTACGTTGAAACACGCGTTCAGCGGCAAGCCGCAGCACAAAGAACAATCGCGTGGAAGCAAGCGCGAGCAAAAGGGGGCCACTGCGACTCCGACCCCAACCACAACGCCAATCGCAGCAGCAACTCCTGGAGTGAGCGGGCCGCCGACGGAAACTAACACGCGGGCGGCGACCCGAGCTGCTTCCAACAGGGGAGACGATTTGCGCTACGCGACGCCGGTGCCGGGCAAGAATGGTTTCGTGACCAGTCCCTTCTCACCGAACAGCGGTTACATCGATGTGCGCGGTTTCGCTCCCGGCACGCCGGTGAAAGATCCTTACACCGGAAAAGTTTTTCTGACGCCGTAGCCGTCTTGTATCGCGTCAGTTCCCGCTGCGCTCGACCGCTCCCTCGCGGCTTTTCCGGCCCGCTCGCTTCATTCGCCAAGACCGACGCCGGTTGGAAATTCGTCGCGACAGCGTAAGGTCGAGAGCCGATCATGCCGAAATATCTCGTCGTCAGCACCAGCGGAAATCCTGACAGCAACAGTCGTCGCATGGGCCGGTCGGCGTTTGCGCATTTACACAAGCGAAAAGTCGACTGCACCTGGATCGACATCAGCGAAATGGACCTGCCGCTGTGCGACGCGGACAAATGTTACCTCAACGCCAGCGCACAGAAGTTGAACAAGGCGGTCGAATCGGCGGACGGAATTCTGATTGCCGCGCCGGTTTATAATTACGACGTCGCAGCTGCGGCCAAGAATATGATCGAGCTCACCGGCAGCTCGTGGGAAGAAAAGGTAGTTGGATTTCTATGCTCTGCCGGCGGAACGAGCAGTTACATGGCGGTGATGGCCTACGCCAACAGTTTGATGCTCGATTTTCGAACGGTGATTATCCCGCGATTCGTTTATGCGACCGGTGATGCGTTCAAAGGCGACGAGATCATCGACAAAAAGGTTCTTATTCGCATCGAGCAGGCCGCGGACGAACTGGTCCGTTTTACCCAAGCGTTGCGCGGTTAAGTCAAGATCCTGCGCTTTGTCGCGAACTTGCGAATTTTCTCCCGATCGTGTTAAAACTCGACCGTGCGAGTGTCCTCCCTCATCGTTGTTCTCAATTTATGCATCGCTCTGGCGTCGGACGCGAGCGAGCCAATCAAACTCTGCAGTGGCAAGGCGCACGCCTGGGCAATTAAGTTTAGCAACGACGCCGAAACACAGCTTCACAATGGCGCAAAGCGGATTCAATCGACACACTCGCGGTGGCCTGTGCTAAGAGTGGCGATGTTGAGTCGGCGGTCCGCTACGTGGAGAAGGCGATGCAAGCATACGATGCCGCCGAGATGACGAAGACGCTGCAGCAGCACCTGGCAATGTTTAAACAACAACGCCGCGTCACTGCGCGATGATTCCGATCAGTTTCTGCCAAACACGTCGCGCAGTTCGTCTTTGGCCCGCTCAAGCGTTCGCTTCCGGCTTTTCGGCAAATTTTTGCCGGCGCGGTTGATATAAAAGTTCAACATCGACATCGCGGACTGGTACGGCGTTGCCTTGCGCCGCTTGCTGTGCTCAGCCGATTGTTTCAACGAGATGGCGATCTTCCTCGGGCTTCGTGATCGAAAGACTTCCGGTTCCAAATCCAGAGCGTTGCTGTGCTTGGTGACTCGCGCCGACCACCGCTTGTTTTTTCCTGAGCTTTTTTTCCGGGTGCTCATGGCTTTACGAAATGAGCAAGGCCTTCATTATGTTGCCCTCGTGAGACTTAATTCCGTCGAAACGGAAGTAACGAAAGCCTTGCCTGCTACTATTTCGCGGCAAACCGAAGGCGCGGGGGTATTTTTTGTTAACTGGCCCTTCCGGCGAGGCCGAGGCGGTTCGCGTCGGCTTTGAGTGCGGCGATCACGTTGGTGATGACTTCGTCCAGCGGCATGGCGAGTTGTTCCGCGCCGCGTACGATCTCTTCGCGATTGACTGCGCGGGCGAAGGCCTTGTCCTTCATTTTCTTTTTGACCGCGGCAAGATCGACATCATGGATACTTTTGGTTGGCCTAACGAGCGCGACGGCGACGACAAAACTGCTGAGCTCATCGACCGCCCGGAGCGTTTTCTCCAATCCGGTCTCCGGATTAACGCCCGAGTAATCGGCGTGGGAAAGAATCGCGCGACAAACTTCTTCACTCCAGCCGTTGTCGCGCAGCCACGCGACGCCGACAAACGGATGGCCTTCGGTCGAGCTGCGTTCCAAGTTCGGGTGCCGTTCGTAATCCATGTCGTGCAACAAACCGACTGCTTCCCAAAGATCGACATCTTCGCCGCGTAATTGCGCGAAATGTTTCATCGAATCGGCGACGGCGTAACAATGCTTTCGCAAACTCTCGGATTGGATCCACTCCTGAAGGATGGCAAGGGCGCGTTCAGCTTGGGGCATGGGAAAGAAATTAAAAAGTACGAGAGGAAAGCAAAGCCTTAACTTTTCAACAACGTAACGTTGCGTTAGTTTCTTCGAGCATGTCCTGCGCAAAAATCGATCCGGCGCTGCACCAGGCGCATAAACCGTCCTGGATCAAGGTCCGGTTGCCGTCGAACCCGGTCTTCTTTTCGACTAAAGCGCTGATTTCCGATCTGCGGCTGCATACGGTTTGTGAAAGCGCGCAGTGCCCCAACCGCTGGGAATGCTGGAGCCAGGGCACCGCCACGTTCATGATCGCGGGCGATCGTTGCACGCGGGCATGCGGATTTTGCGCAGTGACAACGGCGAAACCGTTCGCTTTGGAAGACGACGAACCGCAACGCGTGGCCGAAGCGGTGATACGGATGAAGTTGAAGCATGTCGTGATCACCGCCGTCGCGCGCGACGATTTGAAAGACGGCGGCGCGAATCATTTCGCGCGGGTGATCGCTGCAATCCAAAAAATGGATTCATCGATCATCATCGAAGTGCTTGTCCCTGATTTTCATGCCGATGATTCATGCATCCAGACTCTGCTCGATGCCGGCCCAGACATTTACAACCACAACATGGAAACAGTAGAGCGGCTTACTCCCGTTGTGCGATCGCGCGCGAAGTATCGAACTTCGTTGCAAGTGTTGCGACGCGCGAAGGAACTGTCGTCCCGCGGCCGCGGGATCGTAACGAAAAGCGGGATCATGCTCGGCCTCGGCGAAACCGAGCCGGAGATTTTCCAGACGATGGACGATCTGCGCGAAGTCGGCTGCCAGGTTTTGACAATGGGCCAGTATCTGCGCCCGACGCCGAATCATTTGCCGGTGGTGGAATTCGTCACGCCTCAACAGTTCGATCTTTATGGTGAGATCGCGCGCAAGAAAGGATTTGAGCACGTTGCTTCCGGTCCGCTCGTGCGCAGCTCTTATCACGCGGCCGACTTTCATCCGGTTGTCCGCTAAGGATGGCAACATCGACAACCGCGGCAGTCATTCCCGCTTACAACGAAGAAAAGCATATCGGCGACGTCGTCCGACGAACGCGCCAGAAGCTCGACGACGTTCTCGTCGTGGATGACGGCTCACGAGATAAAACGGCGGAGCGGGCACGCGAGGCCGGCGCCGAAGTCATCGTTCATCCGCAAAATCGAGGCAAAGGTGAGACAATCAAAACTGGATTGCGTCAATGGTTGGAGCGGCAAATGGATTTCGTAATCATTCTCGACGCCGACGGTCAGCATCGGCCGGAAGAGATCGATCGTTTCGTCGCGGCTGCCCTTTCCACCGACGAACCAAAACTCATTCTTGGTAACCGGATGGAGGATGCTTCGTCGATGCCGCGCCTCAGGCAGATCGTTAATCGCTGGATGAGTCAACGCATCAGCGCGGTTTGCGGTCAGGAAATTCCGGACACGCAATGCGGTTTTCGAATGTTACATCGACAATTAATTCCCGACTTGCTCGGCGGCGCGGCGCGTTTTGATTACGAAACCGAAATGCTGATCGTCGCGAGTCGGAAAGGTTTCCGGATCGATTGGGTGCCAATCACCACCGTATACTCCGATGGAGTCAGCAGCATTCATCCCGTGCGCGACACGCTCCGCTTTTTCAAGCTGATGCGACGCTATAAAAAAGGGTAGGGGCGATTGACCGTGCCAGTCCGGCTCGGACTCGCCCGTGGCATCACGGTTTTTTCGCCGGCAATGGCTTACTGCTTTTAATAATCTCTTCTTCCGGCGTGAGCTTGGGCGCTTTGCCGCTGAAAATGATCCGGTTTGGTTTTTCGGCGAGTGATTCGACCAAAGCTTTGGCGTGGGTGCTGACAACTTTCAGATTCAACAAGATCACGTGCAGCTGTTTCATCTGTTCCTGAACCGATTTGTCAGTCGTGCTGATGAACGTGTCAGCGGTGCCGAAGAGTTGGTCGGCGCCTTTCGACACGCTCTCCAGGTTCTTGATCACGTTCTGCAAATTGTCGACGTCGATTTTTAATGAATCGGCCAGCGGCCCAAGCTTGGGCATGAATTCGCCAAGCTCGCCGTGCAAATCAGTCACGGTAATGTTGAGATTATCGAGCAGCTTGTTTGCATTTTCGAAGAGAGGCCCGGCCGCGGCGGTAATTTGTTCGATTCCGTAAGCGGGATGTCCTTCGATCGCTGCGTTGTTGGCGAGAGTCTTGCCGCCGGGTGTGCCGGCGGAGAGCGCGACAAATTTGGGCGCGAGCAAAGTGTCCGCGCTCAGTGTCGCCGTTACATCGATAGGCAACGGCGGAATTCCGTCGTCGAGTTCCACTGTCACAATGACGGCGTCTTTTTTGTTGCTCAATTTCGCGCGCTCGGCCGCCGTGAGATGACGCATCGCAATCACGCGTCCGGCCGGGGCGCCGGCATAACGAACTTCGGAATGAATTTTGATGCCGGTCACATCTTCGTATTGGATTTGCAACGTACGCGCTGGTTTTTTCAAACGATAACCGGAAAGCGCAAACGTGAGCGCGGCGAGCAAAACGATGCTGCAAGCGATGACTGACAGCGCCACGAGATAATCTGAGAGATTTTTTTTCATCCGGTCTTGCGATGAAATCGGTGACGCGCGCCGACGAACGGTCGCGGTTTCACATGTTGATGGTGTTCATGTTCTTCCTGGGAAAGATTTAATGGAATTGGCCCATCGGCTTCGCCGTTGATGAATTGTTGCACCTCGGGATTGGGACTGTTGCGAATTTCATCCGGCGTACCTTGGGCGACAATCGAGCCGTGACCAAGCATGATCATCCGCGTTGCGATCCGAAACGCACTGGTCATGTCGTGCGTGACGACAACTGCGGTCATATGTTCGCCATGTGTCAGCTTGAGGGTGAGTTGATCGACAACCGCGGTCATGATCGGATCCAGTCCGGAAGTCGGCTCATCGCTGAACAGTAATTCCGGATCGAGCGCGAGCGCACGGGCGAGGCCGACTCGCTTTTTCATTCCGCCACTGATCTCCGCTGGCTTCAAGTCTTCAAAACCGCTCAGGCCGACCATTTGAAGTTTTTCCCCCACGATTTCTTCAATCTCATCAACTGAGTTGTCGGTGTGCTGTAAAAGTGGGAGCGCGACATTTTCGCCGACCGTGAGAGAAGCGAGCAACGCGCCCGACTGAAATAACATCCCGAATCGGCGACGGACGGACGCAATTTCGCGCTCGTTCATCGTCGTGATTTCCTGGCCGAAAATTTTTACCGAACCGGAAGTCGGCTTCATCGAACCGATAATGTGGCGGAGCAACGTGCTCTTGCCGCAACCGCTCCCGCCCATGATCACGAGCGTCTCGCCGCGGCGCACGTCAAAAGAAATGTCATTGATCACTGCGCGATCTCCGAATTTTCGGACAAGATCGGCAACTTCGATGACCAAGTCTCCGTCGGAGTTCATGCGCCAAAGAAAAAGATTCCAGTGAGTATTGCATTGGTCACTAGCATTGCGAGGAGTGCTTGAACAACCGATGCGGTGGTCGCTTGTCCAACGCCTTCCGCCCCACCTTCGACATGCAGTCCTGCGTTGCACGCGATCGTGATGACGATCCAGGCGAAGACCACGCTCTTGATCATTCCCGAATACAAATCCCAGGTCTCAGCGCTTCCGAGTGCACGCATAATGTAACCGGCGGTGTTGAAATTAAGCGCGAATCGGCAAACCGCCCAGCCGCCAAGCACACCGATGTAGTTTCCGAAAATCGTCAACGCTGGAAGCATGATAAGCATGGCAAGGAAACGCGGCACGACCAGATATTGGACCGGATTGATCGCCATCACTTCCAACGCTTCGATTTCTTCGGACACTTTCATTGTTCCCAGTTCGGCCGCGACCGCCGAACCGCTCCGACCAATCACTATCACCGCGATCAGGACCGGGCCCATCTCCCGCAAGATCGACAACATCACGAGATCGGGAACATAAATCTCCGCTCCCATCTGCTGAAGTGAGTGCGCCGCCTGCATCGCGAGCGTTACGCCGATGCTGAACGCCGTCAGCGCGACCATCGACGTTGCGCGCACACCGATGAAGACCATTTGCCGAAAAATCTGGGAGATACTGAAGAACTGGCCGGTAAAAGGCGCGACGAACACCCAGTAAAGCAAACTCAAATTCAGGCGCAGATAATTTTTCAACATCGGGGCGCGCCAGAATGGCAAGGCGCGAGGAATGACGAAAGCCGAAAATCCGAGCGGGTTGGCATTGCCGGCGATTGAGGTCAATCGCCCCTGCCTTGATCTTGCCGTTTAATATTTCCCTGCCGCACTTGAAGGGCGGCGAAAATGAGAGCAGCAACGATCGCGTCGGCGGAAATCAGATTGAGCCAGACGGCAAGATCGAGATGTATGCAGCGATTAAATCAATCCGCGCTTTCGGAAGTCGCCGATGTTTCCGCCGCTGGAGCGCTCGATCATGTCGATGGTGAACTTGAGCAGGCAGACTTCCCAGGCATCGTCTACGCCTTGGATGATGGCGCTGAGCGGTTCGTCCCGGTGTTGAACATGCGACTTTGTGCGCGCGATGACGGATTCGATCGGATCGCGAAACATCTGCTCAGTTACGTCAGTCTTGCGAAACTGAAATCCGTAGCGGAGGACGGCCATATTGTGGGCGTGTTCGCGCAGTTGATTGGCGTAACGTTTCGCTTTCTCGCCAAACCCTTCCAGCAGCAACCGGCTGAAATGTTCCGGCGTGAGAATCTGCGGACGGTCGGCGTGAATTTTTCCGTCGCGGACGCGCACTTCATTTACCCGATCCATCAATTCAGAAATCAGATAAAATCGAAAACTGGTCGTGCCGAAGGTGGCGATCTTCTGTTCGGGCGCGAGAATCACCTGAGTGTTTTCAATCGCGTATTGGAAATCGTCTTCCTTCATGTGCGAGGTTAACAGTAAGTCCGCGAAGCTGCATTTCAATCTGTAGGGGACGCTGTTAGCGTCCGCATGGGAAGCCAACGGCTTCCCCTACAGAAACCGTCCCTACCTAGAGCAGACGTTTTCAATCGAGCGCAGAAGCTTCGAGTGCACAGGTAGCGATCTCGCGGACGCGGGTCGATCGCCAGCGCAGGACTGCTTCGCCGGTGAAAAGCGCGAGCGCGAGCCAGATCAAAATGAAAGTGACGAGATGTCCGCGCGTAAATGGCTCGTGATAAAGGAAAACGCCAAGAAAGAACGAACCAATCGGAGAAAGATATTGGAGGAAGCCGACCGTGATGAGGCGCAGATGTCGGGTGGCGTAGCCGAACCAGAAAAGCGGAACGGCGGTGACGATTCCGGTGCTGACGAGCAAGATCGACAACGACCTGCCCGCGCGCCCGAACACGAGCGCGCCCGATCGCTGAAGATAAATGAGAAAAACCACCGCAAACGGAACGAGCAGGATCGTTTCGATAAACAAGCCGGGAATGGCGGCGGTGCCGGATTGTTTTCGGAGTAATCCGTAAAGTCCGAATGTGACGCAGAGCAAGACCGCGATCCACGGGAAGCGGCCGTAGCCGAACGTGAGATTTAAAACGCCGAGCGCAGCGAGCAAAACCGATGCGAACTGCAACCGGGTGAGGCGTTCGCGGAGAAAGATTGCGCCGAAGAGAACGTTCATCAATGGCGTCATGAAATAACCGAGGCTGGTCTCGATGACGCGACCAATGTTGACCGCGTAAATGAAGAGAAACCAATTCGACGCGATGGCCAGACCGCCGGTGAGACAGTAAATTCGCGCGCGACGCGAACGCAGGTTGGCGATTAGTTCAGGCCAGCGCCGCTGCCAGCTCAGCACGATAGAGAGAAAAATTGTCGTCCAAACAAATCGATGCGCAAGAATCTCAGTGGCCGGAACGGCGGCGAGAAGTTTCCAATAAATCGGGATCAGACCCCAGGTCGTGAATGCGGCGATTCCCGCGATAAGTCCGGAAGCTTCGTGCGACTTCGCGGAATCCGTGCGCTCGTCACAGCTAGTCCGTCCGTTAGCGGACAAGATCGACATCCTCGGACTGTAGCGACGTCTGCGACTGCCGCACCAATCGTTTCCGCGTTGAGACGCGTCGCTACTTTTGCTCGACCTGAGTCACCAGCGACAAATATGCAGCGTAACCTTCGTGCTGCATGTCTTCGGTGGGAATGAAATGCAACGCGGCAGAGTTGACTGCGTAACGCTGTCCGGTTGGCGATGTTGCATCGGTGACTAAATGGCCGAGGTGCGCATCGCTGCGTTTGGCGCGCAATTCGACGCGATGCATGTCGTAAGAATTATCGTCCTTTTCGACGATCGAATCTTTCGAAATCGGTTTCGAGAAAGTTGGGCGCCCGGTGCCGCCGTCGAATTTGTCGGGTGAACAAAAAAGCGGTTCACCGGTGATGACGTCGACATAGATGCCAGGTCGAACATTGTTCCAATATTCATTCTGGAACGCTGTCTCGGTGCCGTTTTGGCGCGTGACCCGATATTGGTCCGGTTTCAGGCGCGAGCGAAGTGTGGCGTCGCTCGGCACTGGGCGGTTGGGATCAAACCCAGTCGTCTCCTTGCTCATGGCATGCCCTGCGAGCGTAAAATAAAGGACTACGCCAATGAGCAGAACGGCGACGCCGAGCCCGACACACATGCTAACTCGGGACGTGTCGTCACCGGTGATTCGAGTGCTGTTCATCTGGCCGCCTCGCTTCACTAGTGAAACAAGAAAACCAGACTTAAGTCACTCTTTTTTTTCGAACGGGTGAAGATATTCCGTGTAGCCTTCGGCCTCCATCTTCTCCACCGGAACGAAACGCATCGCGGCGGAGTTGACGGCGTAACGTTCGCCAGTGGGCGAAGTCGGGTCCTTGAAAAGATGGCCGAGGTGCGAATTGCTTAGCTTGGCGCGGACTTCCGTCCGTTGCATATCATGAGAACTGTCGGCTTGCTGAAAAACGGAATCCGGCGAGATCGGTTTGGTAAACGTGGGTCGTCCTGTTCCGCCATCGAATTTGTCGAGCGAGCTGAAGAGCGGGTCGTTGGTGATAACGTCGACGTAGATGCCGGGGCGATTGTTGTCCCAATATTCGTTTCGGAACGCTGTCTCGGTGCCGTTTTGGCGGGCGACACGATATTGGTCCTCGGTCAGTTTCGATTTCAGAACGGACTCACTCGGAACGGGCTTGAGATAATTATAATTGCCGGCCTTCTTCTTCTCCGCCTGAATGCTGCTGTAGTGAAGAAATCCGGCCACCACTGCGATTGCGGCGACCAAGCCAAGCCATAAGCTCAAATGCGAGGAACGTTTCGATGGATGACGGATCCGGTGCACGGTGAAATTTCGCTGATCTGTTTGGGTACCCTTTGATTTGACGAGCCGTAACCCGGCATTCATCAAAGTCTCTTAAATAATACGCAGCCAAACCCGAATCTGGTTTGGCTGAAATACCGCTAGCCCGGCGATTATTTTTTCTTTTCGAAGAGCGGCAGATACTGGCCGTAGCCTTCTTCTTGCAATTTTTCGACTGGAATGAAACGCAACGCGGCCGAGTTGATACAGAAACGTTGACCGGTTGGGGCGGGGCCATCGTCAAAAACGTGGCCGAGATGCGAATCGCTTTTGCTCCCGCGGACTTCGGTCCGTTCCATTCCAAGAGCGCGATCTGATTTTTCGGCAATGTTCTTGTTGTCGAGTGGTTTGGTAAAACTGGGCCACCCGGTGCCGCTGTCGAATTTATCGAGAGAAGTGAAGAGTGGCTCGCCGCTGATAATATCGACATAAATCCCGGCGCGATGATTGTCCCAATATTCATTTCGGAACGGCGGTTCGGTGCCGCATTGCTGGGTGACATGATATTGTTCCGGGGTCAGTTTCTTTTTTAATTCTTCCGAGGATGGTTTGGTCGAAGCTTGATTAGTGGATGATGGAGTTGTCATAGAGTTTGATTGGGCAACAGATTCATTCGGTTTCTGAGCGCGGGCGCGACTGAGGAAAATCAGCACCCCGAGCAACGCCACAAATACAACCGCACAGAAAATTAACATCCCGCGCGATGACGGTGGCGGGCGTTTCGGCAATTGAATCACCCCAAAATTTACGCCGTTTAATCCTGCCGTCCAGCTTCGTGGACCCGGATGTAAGGCCGGAATACAATCAATCCGATTGGCGCAACCGAAGCGGCGAGCGCGAAGATCAACCACAGGCTTCCCGCATGACATTCGCCATGCTCAGGGCAGAACGTCGCAAGGACCCATCCACTTGTTCCGATCAGGAGTTTGCCGACGAGAAACGGCAGATAAGCAAGCGAACCGTAGGAAGCTTCCTGGCCCGGCGGCGCAATAGCGGCGGCATATTCATAAACTCGCGGGGAATAGAATGCTTCGCCGACGGAAAAGATCGTTAGGTAGATCGCCGACATGATGTAATACGGATGAACCACGCCGGTCAGTTGCAGATAACCGTGGCCGAGCGCGTGGCCGAGCGCGCTGTCTGCCGCCGGGACGAACCAATCCATCGGCAAAACCATGACGAAAACTCCGACCGTGCAAATGATGCTGCCGATGATCACCATGCGATATGACGCGAGGCGCTGGGTGAGGGCGCCGATTACCGGAGCGAGCACGATAATCAGGATGGCGTTGATCCCGGCCAGTTTCCCGACCGGCGCGTGCAATCCCATCTCGCGATCGCCGAACTTCGGGAACACGTAGTCCATTTGCAGGAAAATCGCTTTCAGGAATCCGACGAAGAGAAAGAACACCAGCAGCCGGTAAAATCCGGATTGCCCGATCAGGCGACGAAAAAGCGCGATCGTGTCGTTTGAGCTTTTCCGCACGGTTCGTGCAATTCCTGTCCAAAATCCGGAGCGAGCGGCGTCCATTTTCGTCACGGACCTGTCGCGCTCAGCACCTCTTCGCAGAAAATAAATCGCTGGGAAGAGCAGGATCTCGAGTGCGAGACTGACGGCGAAGAGTTGTTCGTGCGGCGTCGGCTGAAACCCTGCGATGCTTACGTGGAAATCGAGCGAGCGAATCAAATCGAAAACATAACCGGCGACGAAGTAACCGACGTTCATCAGCGCATAGATGATTGAGAACGCGATCGAGCGTTGCGCGGTCGTGGAATAGACTCGCGTCGCCGCCAGTAGAACCGGCGTGCCGAGCGCTTCGCCAATCGCCAGTGGCAGCAAACCGCAGGCTAGCGCCAGCGTTGGATCCCTGGTCAGAATCATCACGCTGCGCGCAAAGGTGCAAATCGCGACGCCGAGAAAAAATGTTCGGCGCAAGCCGATCGCATCGGTCAGCGATCCGGCGAGTAGGGTGAAGATCGTCATGGCCGGCGCCCAGACCCAGCCGACCAACGCGCCGGCGGCCTGATCGCTAAAGCCGAGGTCCGTCGAGAGCCAATACACGATCGTTTTGTTGGTAACCGAGTAGGCGGTGTAGATCAGCAACTTGATCAGGAACGTCAGCCAAAGTTCCCGGCGCGCGCCGCGCAACACGGTGAACTTGGCGATGAAACCGCTCAGGCCCGTCGGTGCGATGGGAGCGATGTCGTCTTCGGGCGCGAACGTTTCGTTGGTTGAGTCAGCCACGGCTACAACATGTTCGCGACAAATTCGCGCGCGTCGAACGGCGCGAAGTTGTCGATCTTTTCGCCGGTGCCGATGAATCGTGTTGGAATGTTCAATTCATCCTGGATCGCGACCACGATTCCGCCTTTGCCGCTGCCGTCGAGTTTAGTCACGATCAAACCGGTAAGCCCGAGGGCTTGATGAAATTCGCGCGCCTGACTGAGCGCATTGCCGCCGGTGGTTGCATCGACCACCAGAAGAATTTCATGCGGCGCAGTCGGATCGTTTTTGGACAGAGTGCGTTTCACTTTTTGAAGTTCAGCCATGAGGTTGGCTTTTGTGTGCAACCGGCCGGCGGTGTCGCAGAGCAGAAAATCAATCTTTGCGTTCGCACCTTTTTGATAGGCATCGTAACAAAGCGCAGCTGGATCCGCGCCGTATTGGCCTTGCACCATTTCAACGCCGAGGCGATCCGCCCAAACACTGAGCTGTTCAATCGCCGCAGCGCGAAATGTGTCGGCGGCGGCGAGCAGAATTGTATGTTGATCTTGCTTGAGCATTTGCGCCAATTTCGCGACCGAAGTTGTCTTGCCGGTGCCGTTTACGCCGACGATGAGAATCACGTTTGGTTTTCCTGAAAGGGGCTGAATGGGTTTCGCTTCTTTGGGCAGGATTTTCGCAATTTCTTCAAGCGCGACTTTGATGACGTCCTGGATTCCAAGCAGCGACCAGGCTTCGCGCTCCTGAAGCTGGGCAATAATTCGTGTGGTTAGCGCGACCCCGAGGTCCGTCCGAATCAACGCGTGCTCCAATTCGTCCCAGTCGATCGGTTTACCGGCGAATTGTTGTGCAAGCGCTTCAAGGAATTTCATCTTTCTGTTTCTAGGGCAGGCGGTCGCCGCGGCGACCCTACCATTCTCGGCAACCGGAACGCTTGCCCTACAGCTCCTTTTTCACCGCCTCACGCGCAGGTCGCGTCAGATCTTTTCGGACGCGATCGAGAATGCCATTAACGAAACCACCGGATTCGGCGCCGCCAAAAGTTTTTGCGAGTTCGATCGCTTCGTTGATCGAAACAATCGGCGGAATATCGTCACGATAAAGCATTTCGTAGATGGCGAGTCTCAAGACGTTGCGATCGACTGTGGAAATGCGGTTGAGATTATAATTCTCGCAATAGCGTTTGATCCGCTCGTCAATTTCCGGGAGGTGCGCAATCATCCCTTCGATGATCGGCTGGGCGAATTCGCGCACGTTCGCTTTAACGGGACAAAATTCCCAAAAGTCGTCCATCCGTTCGGGAGTTTCGCCGCGTTGGAGATCGCGCCAGAAGTGATATTGGATGGCCGCTTCGCGCGCGCGTCGCCGTTTACCCATATCACTTATTTGTTCCGCAACTTCGAGATCACATTCGAAATCTCGACTGCAGCCCGCGCCGCTTCCGTGCCACGATTTATTTCATTTTCGAGGCAGCGCTCGCGCGCCTGAGTTTCGTCGTCGAAGCTCAGGACAGCGTTGATGACGGGAACTCCGTGAGCAACCGCGATTTGTTGGAGCGCATCAGTCACTGATCGGCTTAAATTTTCGGCGTGATCAGTTTTGCCTTTCAAGATGACGCCGATAGCGATGATGGCGTCGCCGCGTTTTTGCAAAGCGATCTCGCGGACGACGAGCGGAATTTCGAACGCGCCCGGAACTTGCAGGAGCGACGTCGTTGCGCCGGGAATCAGCGTGCGCAATTCCGCAGTGGCGTGATCGATTAAACCCTGCACGTAGGTGGAGTTGAATTGGCTGGCCACGATCGGGAAGTGTCGTTTGCCGTCAACGGCAGTGCCGACAGTACGCGGGCGAGGGGGAATCAAATTCGACATTGCTCTTTAATCCTCCAACAAGCCCGTCTCGGCAAGAGCACGCGAACTTGATTACAGACGAGAGAGGGCTTTTTCGGCCAGCGCCTTACAATTGTTGATCTTGGCCTCTTCGCTTTCAGGTCCGCCAACGCTGATGCGGATGAAGACATCGTTTTTTAAAACATAAAGCGCTCCGCCCACGCGGTTCGCTGTCCAGTAGGCAGCCTCCCCGATGCCTTCCATCTTTTTCGGCGGTCTTCCCTTTTCTTCATCTTGCTCGCGTAAACTTTCTCTCTTTTCCTCGTCGCCCTTTTCCTCTTTCGTTTCTCCTTCGTAGCGGCCGAATGTTTCTTTCCAAAAATCTTTCGGATTGCGCGCCTTGGGCGATGCCGGATCACTTTGTGTCACCGCCAGGCTGACCGACTTGTTGAAGGTCTCTGCGTTATAGAAACATTGCGCGATCCGAAAACTGCCGTCGGATTGTTCGCTGGGTTTGACGTCGTTAATCGGCGAGCCCTGAATCGCCTGGACTTCCTCGGCCGAAATTAATCCGCAAGGGTCGATCTTCGGCCGTTTTGAAGGGGCGCTGGTTGAGTTCATTTTGGATTTCTGGCAGCTCGCCAACATCGTGAGCATGCCGATTAAGAAAACGAGTACGAGTCGCCGAGTTTTGGATGCCAGGAATGTCTCAATCATAGAAATCAGCTCTTTTCGGTTTCGGCCACAGGGCGTGCGACCAGCAAACCGGTTAGCAGAAAAACCAGCGCCGCTGAAAACAAGCAATACCGGCAGAACGCGTGGAGCCGGAACGCCTGGACGAAGAGCAGCCAGAGCGTCATGCCGAACATGGCGATAACCGTCCAGGCGAAAAATCTTCGAGCGTGGCCGTAGCCAAAGCCGGCAAAAGTAGCGAACGCGAAAGCGCTGAAATAAGCGAGCGCGCCTAAACCGCTCACCGGAATACCGCCGATCTTCGTGTAACTGCTGCCCAGGACTTGAAAACAGTCGGGCGATCCGCCGCAAACCGCCGTTTCACCGGACAAAAAGACGACCGTGAGATAAGTAGCTTCAGCCAGGCCTACCAGCGAAATCAGCGCTGCCGCGCTGTAGAAGATTGTTTGGATGCGTGAGCGGCCCATTGCCGATCTTCGAGACTGATCCTCGCGGGATTTCATGAAGAAGGTTTGGCTTTTTTCACTGCGGCTTCGACCATGCCCGGCAGTTCGTCCGGATTGATTTGCTTTGGCGGGACGACTTCATTGTTGAGAAAAATAGTGGGCGTTGTTTTTACGCCAATGACCGCGCCGCGCTGCTGATCGTTCTCGACTTGTTGTTGAACGTCGCTGCTGTCCATGTCCTTTCTGAAGCGGCCCAGATCGAGTTGAAGCATTCCGGCGTAGGCGTTGAAGAGCGCGCGCGCGTCAGTCGATTTGCTCCAAACCGCCTGCTCGCGATAAAGCAGATCGTGCATTTGCCAAAACCGACCCTGGCGTCCGGCGGCCTCGGCGGCGAAGGCTGCTTCGCGCGCGTGAGCGTGGTTCGACAATGGAAACTCGCGGTAGATGACCCGCAGATTGTACTGCTTTTGCAATTGGTTGATTGGTTCGGAGAGCATGCCGCAAGGCGGACATTGAAAATCGCCGAACTCTTCGAGCGTCACGGCCGCGTCGGCCGGGCCGAGAGCATGGATCGACTCACCGGATGGCAGAGTTTCAGTCTTGGAAATTTTCGGTGTCGGGTTGGCGGAACGTTTGGCGCGATAAAGAAATGCGCCACCGCCAACCGCGAGCAGACCCACCAAAGCGACGATAATAAACGGCAGATATCGTTTCATTAGCTCAGCGCGGACATATAGTTACAACCCTTCGAATCCCACAATCGCCTCTCGGCGGCTGCATCAACCTCCGGTGAATTCCAGCGACTCTGGTAGGGCGAGACTCTGTCGAGCCGAGGCAAGAAATCAAATCACAGCAGATGGCCGAGCTTTACTTTTTTTGTCTCGAGATATTTTTCGTTGTGCGGATTCGCCGCGGTTCGAATCGGGACCTGTTCGACCATCTCCAGGCCGTAACCTTCCAACCCCACTACTTTTTTCGGATTGTTCGTGAGGAATCGAAACTGCCGCACGCCGAGATCGAATAAAATTTGCGCGCCAAGTCCATAATCTCGCAAATCTGGCGGCAAGCCGAGTTTCGCGTTCGCTTCCACCGTATCTAATCCTTCTTCCTGTAATTTGTAAGCGTGGATTTTCGCCGCCAGACCGATCCCACGTCCTTCTTGTCGCATGTAAACCAGGACGCCGTTTCCTTCCTCGGCAATTTGACACAGCGCCGCGTGCAATTGGTTTCCGCAATCGCACCGGCGTGATCCAAACACGTCGCCGGTGAGACATTCGCTGTGCACCCGCACCAGTGTCGGCTTGTTCTTGTCGATCTTGCCTTTGACCAACGCGAGATGATGCAGTCCGTCCAGCGTCGCGCGATACAAGTGCAAATCGAAATTGCCGTAATCAGTCGGCAATTTTATCACTTGCTCGAGCTCAACCAATTTTTCGCGTTTGCGGCGATAGGCAATGAGATTTTGGATCGTACAAATTCGGAGGCCATGTTTTTTCCGGAACTCCATTAGCTCCGGCAAACGCGCCATAGTTCCGTCGTCGTGCAAAATTTCGCAAAGCACTCCCGCCGGTTGCAATCCAGCCATGCGCGCAAGATCGACGGCCGCTTCAGTGTGACCGGCGCGCCGCAACACTCCGCCGTCTTTGGCGCGCAACGGAAACACATGTCCCGGTTGAGTCAGATCGTCCGGCGATGAGTGCGGATTCGCGATCGCCAAAATTGTCGTCGCGCGATCGTAGGCGCTGATGCCGGTGGTGACCCCGCGCGCCGCGTCCACTGAAACCGTGAAATCCGTCCGCTGCGCTTCGCGATTCTGCGTCACCATGCGTTGCAAACCGAGCTGCTCGGCGCGTTCGTTCGAGATCGGCACGCAAATCAAACCGCGACCGTGCGTCGCCATGAAATTAACCGCTTCCGACGTCACCTTCTCCGCCGCAATCACCAGATCGCCCTCGTTCTCACGGTCGGCATCGTCCGTCACGATGACAATGCGTCCCTTGGCGATGTCGCTCACCACATCGTCAATCGCATCGAACTGAAACGTTTCCGCCGCCTTTGTTATCATTATTGGACTAATATTGTAGCGGCAGGCCGATGCGCTGTCGAGCCGACGACTATTGCTTCTCGCTCGAGGCCACAATCGCTTCCTCGCGATACATATCGCGGTTGCTGCCTTGGAACTCGGCCTTGAGTTTCACTTTGAATTGACAAAGATCGACCAGGTCCCAGCGGGTAAATCTCCACCTGGCGTACCTTTCCCGCGGCTCGTGCTCGAAGCCGACAACGAAATGGACCGCGTCGTCGCGCACTTTGTTGGTCGCGAGTTTCGGTTCGAAATAAAATGTGCGTAAAGAGCTATCACGACTTCCCGCCGCGTAAAGTTTCGGATCGAGATAGAAGACGCGCTTGCTGGCAAGATCGACAATCCGCAAGTCGGGATAGCCCGATCGTTTTTGGATCGAGAGGCGCGATCCAGCGGACCGGAGGAAGGTGAGGATTGCGTAAATGCGGAAAAAAGAAAATGCTAATCCGGGTATGCCAATCCAGAAGTCAGACAAGATTTTTGTTGCCGGTCACCGGGGCATGGTAGGGAGCGCCCTGACGCGGGCGCTCGAAGCGTCGGGCTTCACGAACTTGCTCAAGCGCGATCGGATCGAGCTTGATCTTGGCGACGATGCCGCGGTGACGAAGTTTTTTGTGAAAGAGAAACCGGAGATCGTAATTTTCGCGGCCGCAAAAGTCGGCGGAATCAAAGCCAACAACGATTACCCGGTTGAGTTTCTGCTCGAAAATCTGCGCGTTCAAAACAATGTCATCGCCGCGGCCTACGAGAATGGCGCACGCAAACTTCTGTTTCTTGGTAGCTCCTGCATCTATCCCAAGCTCGCGCCGCCGCCGATCCCGGAGAGCGCATTACTCACCGGACCGCTCGAGCCGACGAACGAAGCTTACGCCATCGCAAAAATTGCCGGCGTAAAGCTTTGCCAGGCATTTTCTCACGAGTACGGCGCGAACTTTATCTCTGCG
>Ga0209648_10001131_pt1 | contig 21370 bp, 20 predicted proteins | sample GraSoi2013_115cm_FD_185830 | JGI IMG/M metagenome (GOLD analysis project Ga0209648, IMG submission 185830) | Grasslands soil microbial communities from the Angelo Coastal Reserve, California, USA - Sample 9_17_2013_115cm (SPAdes) (version 2) | ecosystem: Environmental > Terrestrial > Soil >... | reverse complement strand
ACGGGCGAAGGCAATGGCTGGTTCAAGGCCTATGACGCCAAGAGCGGCGCCGTGTTGTGGAAGTTCTACTGCGGGGCCGGCGTGAACGCTGCGCCCTCGGTGTTCGACGTCGATGGCGAGGAATTCGTCGCCGTGGCGGCGGGCGGCAACTTCCAGATCAGCTACCCCTTGGGCAACTCGGTCTTCATCTTCGGGCTGCCGAAGTAGTCGTTTCAGATTGAATCTTAAGCCGGCGCATCGTGACGGTCGCGGTGCGCCGGCCATCGGCGCTCCGTACCAGCCCCGTGCCCCAGTTCAGTGCGATGGCGCGACGGGGCCTATCCTCTCCCCGCGCCACTGGTTACGCCATCTAGTTCCGAACCTGCTCCAAGCCCGGCGCCTCCCCGAACCCCGGAACTTGGCCCCGGTTTGTTGCTTATAAGGGGCTTCCATCCAATATTCTGCGGGATTTTTGGAGTCTAGGGGTGGCTGGGATGTCGAGCCGCCCCGGGGCTTCGGGATCGATTCGGACGCCATCTCTTGGCGGCCACTCCTGCGGGACGCCTTAGCCTGCCGGGGCGGGAAGTGTTGAGCAGATGCCGGACGGACCGGTGCGGAAGTCCGGCCGCAGTGCACAGCACGATCAACTCGCTCTCTTCAGGAGGTGGGCTCGCTTTTCCTTTCAGTCACATCGCGTAGGTGAGAAGCCAGACGAGCATTACTGGTGGGAGGGCCACGTTCCCACTCGACTGTACCTAGCGCGGGGCAAGAGTCGTGACAGTGCCTCGCAGGGCACGAGCGGTACGGCAGATCAGGTAAACTCCCAAGGAGGGATTCTCGTATGAAGCGTCTCACGTTGCTGTTGTTGGGCTTGGTGCTCGGCGTCGCCGCGACGGCCAAGGCGCAAGGCCTGACGATGCAGATGTCGAATGGCTGGTCGTTCTCGTTCTCCGGGAACGTGAATGCGTTCTGGGTATTCTCGGCCGATTCGACGAAGGCCGGCAAGAACTCCAGCATCCGCACGGGTCTGCTCCCCGCGTTCGCGACCTTCGAGGCCAAAGGTAAGGAAGCCGGGATGAACCTCGGCGTCCACTTCGGGTTTGCGCCCCAGATCCAAAACAAGGGGGTTCACGACCAGTTTGGCGCCCAGATCGACATGCGCCAGGTGTACCTGACGTTTGGGTTCGCCGACGGCTCGCAGATTCTCGCCGGCCGCGAGCTCGGGTTGTTCCAGCGGCAGAACATCCTTACGGACATGACCCTGTTCGGTGTGGGCGCCGTCGGCGATCCGCAAGGTGGCGGCACTACCCTGGGTCGTATCGGATACGGTTACATCTATCCGAACTTCAACGCGCAGGTGACGTACAGCACGTCGCCGAAGAATCCAGCGCAACTCTCGATTGGGTTGTTCCAGCCGTCAACGTTCTTGGGCGGCTCGATCTACAGCGTCACCAAGCTGCCGCGGCTCGAGGCCGAGGTTACGTATCATACGACCAGCGGCGGTAACACGTTCACGCTCTGGGCGGGCGGTGAAGTGCAGTCGACATCGTCTCGCGACGCCGGTGACAGCTCGAAGACGACGGTAGGCGGCACAGCGGGCGTGAAAGCAAATGTTTCGGACCTGTCGATTGTGGTATCAGGCTACACCGGTAGTGGGCTCGGGACCACGCTCGGGTTCACGGCGGACGCGGTCGCGGCCAACGGAACGCTGCGGAAATCGGACGGCGCGATCGTGCAAGTGAGCTACGCCGCCGATAAGAAAACCACGCTCGGCGCAAGCTGGGGAACGAGCCGCCTAAAAGGCTCGGGCACCGGCGAGACGAGCGGCCCGATTGGCGTAGTTTCGCTGTACACCGTGGGTGTGTACCATCAGTGGACCAAGTCCCTGAAGCTGGTCTTCGAGGGGAGCCGCGAGGTCAACAGCTTGGTAGGCACCAACGAGACTGTGCTGGGAAATCCGCTGAACCGGACGGACATCTCGGCCGGGTTTATGCTCTTCTACTAGACGGTTAGACCGCTAGACGGTTAGACCGCAGCAACGTCGTACGGCAACTCGAGAGGCCGGGTGCGATCCCGGCCTCTTCTGTTTCCTCGAGGACGGCTTTACTTGTAGCGGTAAGTGATGCGGCCGCGCGTCAGGTCGTAGGGCGACAGATCCACCGCGACCCGGTCCCCCTGCAGGATGCGGATGTAGTTCTTGCGCATCTTGCCGCTCACGTACGCCAGCACCTCGTGCCCGTTTTCGAGCTTCACCCGGAACGTTGTGTTGGGTAATACCTCGCTGACCGTGCCCATCATCTGAATCGCGTCGCCAGCCACGCTGCCTCTCGCCCTCCTTCTCCCGTCGGGAAATGGGGCGGGCGTTACACCCGCGCCGCGTGCGGATCCATCGTCTCGTCTCGGGGGGGCTCGGGGCCGCGCTCGATGTAGGACGCGTGGCGACCGCAGCTCTGGCAGGTCAGCGTCACACGCTCCCGGGGGAGGGCCAGGACCTTGCCTCCCCGGCGCCGGGGCGCGCGCACGATCGACCGCGTCCCACACGAGGGGCAGACCAAGGGCACGTGCTCCCGGTCCGCCGCAATCAATGCCAGCGCCTCCGGCGCCCGGTACTCCTTAACTCCGCGTCGCCCCACGTCTGCCGTTGCACCTCCAATTGAGAAATGTAGCCACCCTTGGAAGGCCGACCAAACGGACAGTTGGCGGCCGTCTTGACAGCCTCTGGAGGCGGCGTATCTCTCACGGAGACTGGAGGTTGCCATGAATCGCCCGCCGTTTGAGCCGGTTGCCGAGATCGAGGTCGATGCGGCCAGACCCGAGCCTCAGGGGTTTACCCTGACCGGTCAGGGCCCAGATCATGCCGAGTACCACCTCGACCTGCGGTTCGAGATGCCACTCGACGCGCGCACGCGGACCGTGCTCGGGGAGCTGTTGTCGCACTCCGATTTGACAATCTCGCGACGGACGCCGGGCGGACTGGTCGCCGCGCTGCGCGCGCGGCGTGAGCGGGCTCACAAGCCCTAATCGTCAGCCCGTCTTCAATCGTGCCGATCCTGCTACCGCAGAGATGGTCCGTGCGCCCCCGCACCCTTGGCCTACTGCTCGCCGGCCTGAGCCTCGCTTGCGCTGCCGGTCCCCAGCCCGCGGCGCTCGCGCCCGCAGACCTGGCCGCGCTGGCCGAGCAGGTCGCGCAACACCCCGACGACCCCGTACTCAGCCTGCGGCTTGCCAAGGCCTATTACGCCACCGGTCGATTCGTCGGGGCGCGCCGGGCGGTCGCAGTCGCCGTCGCGGCGAACCCCGCGAACCGCGAGGCGCAGGTATACCTCGGTCTCAGCTACGAGGGTCTCGCGTACTACGACTCCGCCCGTGCCGTCTACAACCAGTTGCTCGCCTCCCAGGTGGATGGCCGCACGCGCTGGCTGCTGTCGGGCCGGCTGGCGATCCTCACCCGCGTGGAACTCCAGCGCGCCGCGCGCGAAGCGATCGCGGGCGAATCGCTCTTGGCCCGAACGTCCCCCGACCCCAACACGGTCGCGGTGATGCCGTTCCGCTACGTGGGGAGCGACACGACCTATCGCCCGCTCGAGCGCGGCTTGGCGGCGCTCGTGGTGACGGATCTGTCGCACGTGCGGCGGCTGCGGCTCGTGGAGCGCGCGCGGGTGCAGCTGCTGCTCGACGAGCTCAAGCTCGCGGAAATGGGCCGGGTAGATCCCGCCACCGGGGCGCGCTCGGGGCGACTGGTGGGCGCGGCGGAAGTCGTGGAAGGACAGTTCGCGACGGGGCCGCACGACCAGGTCCGTCTGGATGCGACGGTCGTGCGGGCGGCGGACGCCCAGGTCGCGGCGGCGGGATCGAATGCCGACGAGCTGCGCGCGCTGTTCGACATCGAGAAGGCGGTCGTGCTCGAGCTGCTGGACAAGCTGGGGATCAGCTTGACACCGGGCGAGCGCGTCGCGATCAGCGAGCGTCCGACGCGCGACTTGGCGGCGTTCCTGCTGTACAGCCGCGGGCTCGAAGCCGAGGATCGCGGTGACTTCGCCGCCGCCGCACAGGCCTTCCAGCAGGCGGCGCAGCGCGACCCCGCGTTCCGGGAAGCGTCCGAGCAGGCGGCAACGAACGAGGGGGCGCAAACCATGCTGCAGGCTCCCGCCACCGACCTGGCCGTGGCGGCCGGCGGCGGCGGACCCTCGGCTCCCATCGGGGGCGCGCCGGCCCCGGGTACGCTGCTCAGCGCCGTCAACGGCGCGGTGCCGACCGGCGCATCGACGTTGCAAGCGGTGGCCACGACCTCCACCAGCGTCGACGCCGTGGCGTCGAGCGTCGGCGCCCCGACCATTGCGATCGCGTTGCCGCCGGCCGCTCCGAACTTATTGTGCGAAGTGAAATGCGACGGTCCCGCGTTCACCCCGCTCATCGGCACGGTGATCATCATCATCAAACGGCCGTAGCGCATGCGGCACGCGTGGCTCGCGGCCAGCCTCTCCCTCGCCAGCGCCACGCTCTTCGCCCAGGCATCGGACGCGCTGTACGCACGCTTCACCGCGATCACGGGGTGGGAGCTGCGGGGCTATAGTTTCGACCCGGGGATCGACACGAAGGACGTCTCCCAGTGGAACCTGCCCTTCGTCGTGGTCGCGCCGCTCGGGCGGAGCTTGTCGGTGGACCTGACGACGCGCTATGCGGTGGGCCAGATTGAGACGTACTCAGGCCGCTCGGCGACGCTCGCGAGTTTCACCGACACCCAGGTCCGGTTCCTCTACACGCTGCGTCGCGACCGGCTTGTCGCCACCGCCGCGTTCAACCTACCCACCGGAACCCATGCCCTGTCGACCAGGCAGTTCCAGGTCGCGGCGGCCGTCGGGTCGAGCTATCTGTCGTTCCCGGTCGCGGGCTATGGAACCGCGTTCGGCGTCACTAGCGGGCTGGCGTACGCTGCGCGCGCGGGGACGTGGAACGTGGGCTGGTCGGGCAGCCTCCGCTATCTCGGGAGCTATCAGCCGTTCGCGAACGACACCCTGTTGTACCGACCCGGCGTCGAGTGGCGCCTGCGCGCCGGGGCCGATCGCCTCATCGGGCCGGCGTCGCGTCTGCTCCTCGGACTCACGGTGAGCACGTTCTCGACCGACGTGTACTCCGGCTCGAGCGCGCTGCTCGGCGGATGGTATCGCCCAGGCACGCGCTACATCACGGACCTGGCCTTCGTTCGCGTTGTCGGCCGGTCGAGCGTGTCGCTCGCGCTGTGGAACTACTACCGACGGGCGGGGGTCACTGATACGGGGACCAATCCGGACACGAAGGAGAACGTGTTCAACGGTGAGTTCCGCGTCACCTACCGCGTGACGTCGCGCCTGCAATTCGAGCCGATGGTGGCGTACCGCCAGTGGAATCCGTCGGACTATTGTGGCGGGCGTCTCCGATCCGGCGGCCTGCTCGCGCGCGCCGCGCTCACGGATCGGCTGTCGGCGACCCTGGGCGGGCGCTACGACACCGGTTGGATCCTGGCGCGCGGCAACGGGTTCGCGACGCTGGAAGGGTACGGCGGGTCCGTGTTCCTACGGTACGAGCGATAAGCCGGATCGGGGCGTCGGAATGCTTGACGCTCCGGAAGCGCCATGGTAGCTTGGCGCGACCTTTAGCCGTCGGAGCAGCGCGTTCGATGCCAGCCGAACTCGGCGGGTCGCAAATTTCGTCGCTGCTCGAGGCCCTCCCCGGTATCGCGAGTGTGCTGCGAAGCCCGGTGGCGGATGCGCTCGTCAAGGCGATCCGCGCCGCGGTCGGCGTAGGAGAGTTCGCCGCAGAGGATGCCGAAGAGCTGGTCCGCTACGCGGTCCGCCGGGGCTTGATCGGCCCGGAGGAGGGGGACCGCGTGCTGGGGGAGGTGCAGGCGGCGTTAGGGACGGGGACGAAGCGCAAAGCGGCGCGCAGCGTCAACCCCAAGGCGGCGCCGAAGAAGCTGGGGAAAAAGAAGAAGCCTCGCCGCTGACGGGCTGTGCGTCGCGCGCTGCGAATCGGAGTCGGCCTGGGGCTGGCTCTCCTCATTATCACCTGCACGGACCGGAGCGTCACCGGCCCGCTGCGGGCCGGGCGTGCGGCGTTCAACCTGAGCGGCTGGACCAGCGCGGCCGCCGGCACGCCGGTCATTCCCATCGATAGTCTCGAGATCACGTTCAGCCGCGCCGACGGATCCGTCGCGCTCGTCCAGCGGCTCGCGTTCCCCAACCTTTTGAGCAGCGACTCCGTGGCGATCCGGACCGACGTTCCGCTCCGGTTGAACCCCGAGACCTTCACCGTCGCCCTGCGCCTGTTCGGCGGCGGCATCGATTGGTTTCGCTACCAGGGCAAACTCCAGCTCACGGCCGGCGGCACCGCTCAGGCGCCCCTGACCGGCCTGTACGTGGGGCCGGGGGCCAACGCGGCGCGCGTCGTGATGCGTCCCATCGATACGACGGCGATCGGCGGCACGGTCCTTGCGCTGCGCGCCCTGGCGTTCGGGCCGCTCGGCGATTCGATCGTCGGGGTGCCGATCGGCTACCGCCTCACCAATCCGACGCTCGGTGCCGTGACATATCCCACCGCCACGACGGCGACGCTCACGGCCGCGCTGTCGCTGCGTGACAGTGTGTGGGTCGTGGCCGAGACGCCCACGCACCTCCGAGACTCAACCCGGGTCCATCTCATCCCCCAGCCCGCGCAGCTCGTCAAGGTCTCCGGCGATGGGCAGAGCGGCGTCGTGCAGACGGCGCTCAGCGCGCTCGTCGTGCGGGTGCTCGATGCCCTCGGCGGGGGCTTCAAGGGCGACACCGTCCGCTGGCTCGCCACGGCGGGCAGCGCCCTCCTCTCGGCCCCCGCAACCGTCACCGACTCAACTGGCTACGCGTCGCTGGGCGTGACGCCCACCGGCGTGGGGTCCGTGACCATCCAGGCCGTTGCCCAGCCGATCAGCAGCGCGATCGCCCAGTCCCCGGCGACGTTTACGGCGCAGATCCTCGCGCTGCCACCGCCACCCCCCCCACCCCCAGCCGCCGTCAGGATGGTGGCGCCGACGAGCTTCTTGCCGCAAGTCGTGCCCGTGGTGAGAGGCCAGGCGGTCGTGTGGACGAACGGCGACGTGATCCCTCATACGACCACGTCGGACACCCTAGGTATCTGGGACAGCCGCACGGTGCCGCCAGGACAGACTTTCACGTTCACTTTCACGACGGCTGGCACGTACACGTACCACTGCACGATTCATGGAAAACTCATGTTCGGCACGGTCGTCGTACAGTAACCGCGCGCGGCAGGTACAGGACGCGCGCGCCGATTGCTCGATCCGTCGCCCGACGCGCTAGATCCGGAACCCCCGCACCAAGCCGCGCAGCTTCTCGGCCGCCTGCAGCAGGGTGGCCGCGGCGGCCGCCATCTCCTGGGTGGACGCCCCCTGTTGTTGAGCAGCGGCGGTGACCTGCGCCGAGCCGGTTGCGTGCGCGCTGGCGCGCGCCGCCACCTGCGCCGCCTGGCCCTCCAGCTGTACCGTGGTCTCGCGGTTCGCCTGGGCGGCCATGCGCACTCGCGCCGCGGCCTGCTCCACGTGCTCGACCGCGCCGGCGATCTGGGCGAGGCCGTGGGCCGCTCCTTCAGCCACCGACTCGATGCCCCGCACCTTCGCCTGCCCGGCGGCCATCGTGGCCGTGACGTCCTCCATTTGCTCGCGGATGAGCCCGGTCGTCCGCGTGACGTCCTCGGCGGCGCGCGCCGACTCGTCGGCCAGTTGGCGGACTTCTTCGGCCACGACCGCGAAGCCGCGCCCGTGCTCGCCCGCGCGCGCAGCCTCGATCGCGGCGTTCAAGGCGAGCAGGTTGGTCTGCGACGAGATGCGCTTGATGAGGGCGACGAAATCGTCGATCGCGGCGCTCAGGTCGGCGAGCTGCTCGATCTGTTTCGAGCTCGTGCGCACGACCTCGCGCACGTCGAGCAGTACCCCGCTGGCGGCGGCGACGTCGCCGCGGTGCCGGTCGGCCACCGTGCGAATCTCCTCGCCGAGCTGGGCGGCGCGGTCCGCCGCTTCGGCCATGTCGCCCGTGGACTTGCCCAGCTTCTCGAGCCCCGTGCCCATGGACGCGAGTGCCGTGCGCTGCTGGTCGGCACCCGAGGAGATCTCCACCATCGCCGTCGATACCTCACTCGAGGAGGCCGCAAGTTGCTCGCTCACGGCCGATAGATCACCGGCCGACCCCGCGATCTGGTCCGACTCGGCGATCACCTCGCCCACGATCTGGCGCAACCGGTCGGCCATGCGCTGCATCGCGTCCGCGAGCACCCGGAACTCGCGGGGCATCGCGCCGGTGGTCACGGGCCGCAGGTCGCCCGCCCCCAACCGCTCCGCCGCCGTCACGAGGCGCCCGAGCGGCGTGTGGACCGACTGCAGCGTGTAGCGGGACAGGAAGGCGCCGGCGACCACGAGGGCGGCGACGAGCACCCAGAGGTTGCGCTCCCGCTCGCCCGCGTCGAGCGTGAGGCGTTCGGCGGCCCGCGCCGCCTTCTGGGCCTGGCGGCGCGACAGGTCGCGCACCAAGCGGGTCAATTGCGCGGCCTGCGGTCGCACTGCGGCGGCATGAGCGACGGCCTCCTGGTCGCGGCCCAGATCCTTGAGCGCATGGGCGACGGCATACTCGGTCTGGATCGTGGCGTGCAGCTGCTTCAAGCGGTTGACGGTGAGGCGGTCCTCGGCGGTCAGGCCCGACAGGGCGTCGAGCCGCCGCTCGTAGTCGAAGGCGTCCTCGGCGGCGGCCTGGAACTGGCGCCGCGCCTCGTCGCTCGGGGCGGCGAGATACTGCTCGGCCGCACCGATCTCCTCGAGCGCGCTGGTGACGAGGCCACTCCCCACTTCCGACGAGGTCGTGAGCGCTTCGAGCTCATCCGCGATCGCATACCGCATGCGGCGGAGCGTGGCCGCGCCGGCGATCGCCGTCGCGACGAGGCCGACCATGAGGAGCACCAGCCCCACGAGAATGCGCGCGCGAATCGTGTCAAACGGCCTCGGCATTACTGCTCCGCCTGGCTCACGAGCTGCCCGCCCCGCACCACACCGATCACGACGGTCTTCCCCGGGACGTCCCCATGCTCGTCGAACGCAATCGTGCCGGTGACGCCCTCGAACGGCGCGCGGCTCCGACCCACGTGCCCTACATAGTCGCGGATCGCGGTGCGATCGGTGCCCGCGCTGGCGATCGCCCGCGCCAGCAGGAGGACGGCATCGTAGGCCCCCGCGCCCCGGTGGTCCGGGCGCTGCCCCGGAAACGCACGCGCGTAGTCCGCCACGAACGCCCGGTTGCGCTCATCCCGCCGATCGGACAGATACGCGGTCGATACCTGCACGCCTTCCGCGAGCGCGCCGTCGGCCTCGATCCCGGTCAGCGCGTCGCCCCCGAGCACCGGCCACCGCACGCCGAGCACGCGCATCTCCCGCAACGCGAGCTCGGCACCCGGCCGCTCGCCCGCGATGAGCAGCGCGTCCGCGCCGGCACGGCGCATGTGGGACAAGTACGGCTCGAGCGACGGCGTCGTCGCGACGTAGGGATCGGCCTCGAGCACCGTCCCGCCGAGGCGCGCGAACTCCGCCATGAACGTGCGGCGCACGCCCCGCCCGTAATCGTTGTTGACATAGATGATGCCCACGCGCCGCGTCCCGAGCCCCTCCCAGGCGAACCGCGCGAGCTGGGGCCCGTGCTGGAGGTCGCTCGGGCATACGCGAAACACATAAGGGCTGATGCCGGACAGGGCGGGGCTCGATGCCGAGGGCGAGATGAGCACGACGGGATTCGCGCCTCCGCCGTACACCCGCGCGGCCGCGATCGTGGTGGTGGACGCGAGGTGCCCGACGACCGCCACGACGCTCGGGTCCGCGTACAGTTTGTCCGCCGTCCGTACCGCCGCGTCTTCGCTACCCGAGTCATCGGCGACCCGGAGCTCGATCAGCCGTCCCCGCACCCCCCCCTTGGCGTTGACCTGGTTCACCGCCAACTGGGCCGCGCGCAGCATCGAGGCGCCGCGCGGTTGGGAAAAGGGCCCGGCGAGGCCGATCGCGATCGGGTGGCTCGGGTTGGAGCACGCCGCCAGGCAGAGGGCGGCGCCCATCAGAGCTGAGCTTCGCAGTGGGCCCTCCAAGTTCCGTCGGGTAAACGGGATGCCTACACCGGCCGGGCGCCGGGCAAGGTTAAGGGGGCCCGCTGCCAAGCGCAACATTGCGAGCCTGCAACGGATTTCCACGCGGTTTTCCAGACCGATGTGGACAATCGGGACCGCTCGACCCGGGGGTGGGGGGAATCCCGATTCTTCACCGGCGGCCGGAACGGCGTGCGTGGTCAAATATCCCAAGGCGCGCTAGGTTTTTCGGCGTGGAAGCGCTGCCGAGCCTGTGCCGCTTCGCTGATGCCTTGAACCGGCTGCTCGCTGCTGCCGACGCAGCGGCGTTCGACCGGACATGGGAGGCGGCGCACGTCGATCGCCTGGCCTGGGAGGCGCTCGCGCTGGCGCGCCGGGCGGCAACGCCGAGCCTCGAGCCGGCACTCGCGCAGGTGGACCGCGGGCTCCTCGCCGTGCTCGAGCGCTGTCGTTCCTTCCTCGATCCGCACCTCGTCACGTTCCGGATTCCGGAGCTCGAGCGCTGCCAGCACGCCGCCGCCGCGGCATTGGTGGCGGCGCGCTGGGGCGTGGCGGGCCTGCGCACGGTGATCGCGGACACCGGGGCGCCGCTGGCGCGCCGCTACTTCGCCTTCCTCGCGCTCGCCGAGCGCCATCCCGAGGGAGCATGGCCGCTGTTCGAGCGCTATCTCGTGACGTCCGGGGCGCACCACGCCTTTGTCGCGGCCGCGGTCGAGGCGGCGCGGTTCTACGTCGGGCGCGCCGATGTGCTCGAGCGCCTGTTCCAGCGGATCCGCGGCGACCAGTTGCTGCGCCGCTTTCTCGGGCCCAAGATTCTCGAGTCGCTCTACGTGTTGGCCGACGAGCGTACGCTGCCCCTGTTCGAGGAGCTGCTCGTGACGGGCCATACCGATCCCGACGTCGACCGCTGCGAGGTGACGCGTGCCCTGGTCGCCGTGCGCCGCCTGACGGGGCGCGTGGCCCCGAGCTCCAAGTTCGCCGATGCGGACCACGATGCGGTGCGGCGCACGCTCGACGCCGCCGAACGCCACTTCGAAGCCACGCGCGATCGCATCGTACCGGTGGTGGTGATCTAAACGCTCAGGGTTGAGGACCGGCCACGGAGCGCGGCGGCGACGCCCCCCGGCCCGGGGCCCTCGTGCCCTGGTGTGTGACGAAGTCCCACAGCTTGTCGCGGTACTCGCGCCCTCCTACCGCATATGTCTCGTTGTGCCCCGCCCCGTGGATCAGCACCACCTCGGCCCCTCCCGCGGCCGCCGCAGCCACCGCCAGGCCCATGGCGGTCGGGACGAGGCGATCGGCGTCGCCGTGAAACACGAGGGTCGGGCAGTGGATGCGCCGGACGTTAGCGAGGTTGTCGAACCGCAGCGCCAGGCTGAAGCGCGGGAGCAGCTTGTAGAGATGCCGGGCCATGGCCGCGGCGCTCGTGAACGGCGACTCGAGGATCAGTCCGGCGGCGGGATGGCGGGCCGCGGTCTGCGTCGCCACCGCGCTCCCGAGCGAGCGGCCGTACACGTAGATGCGTCGCGGGTCGATGCCGGGTCGCGCCACGAGCGCGGCGTACGCGGCATCGGCGGCGGCGTAGAGTCCCGCCTCGGTCGCGCGCCCTTCGCTGCCGCCATAGCCCGGATAGTCGACCACCAGCAGCGCCGTGCCGGGGGGCTGGAAATCGCGCACCACGGGCCAGATCGCGGCGACGGTTTCGCCGTTGCCGTAAAACCAGAGCATCCCGGGCGAGGGTTGCCCGGCCACGACCGCTTTCGGGGCGAGGTACCACCCGGCGAGTCGTGTCCCATCAGTCGACACCAGTGCCACGCGCTCACCATGTTCGACGCCCACCCGCCGGGGATCGGGCACACTCGCCCGCGGGGCCGGGAACGCGAGCCGTTCCTGGAAGAGCCACGCCAGGAGCACGAGCACCGTGTAAGCGAACGCCAGACCAAACGTGAGGCGCAGCACGAGCATGCGGGGAAGTTAACTTGCACCCCGCGCCGCGAACGCAAATCTTTGGAGCCGTGACGACTGCGTCGACGTGCCCGTCCTGCCGGGCCGACCTGCCTCCGGGGTCCGCGTTCTGTCCCGCGTGCGGCACGGCGTCTCCCACCGTCATCACCAACGAGCGCGTGGCGGCGGCGGGCGCCGCGGCGCCGGCGCCGCCGCTCGCCGGTGTCCCCACCGCGCAGCGGCTCGCGCGCGCGCTCGGGTCCAAGTACGAGGTGCGGCGGCTCGTGGGGCGGGGCGGGTTCGCCGAGGTCTACGAGCTGTGGGACAAGGAGCTCGACCGCCGGCTCGCCTGCAAAGTGCTCCACCCCGAGATCGCGTGGACCCCGGGCATGCTGGCGCGCTTCCGCCAGGAGGCGAAGGCGCTGGCGCGGCTGCAGCACCCGTCGATCCTGCCCATTCATTTCGCGGGAGACGGTGAAGGGCTCGTCTTCTACGTGATGCCGTTCGTTGGGGGCGAATCGTTGGCGGACGCCCTGCGCCGCCGCGGACCCTACGCGGTAGAGGAGGCGCTCACGGTGGCCGAGCCCGTCCTCGAGGCCCTGTCGCACGCCCACACCCAGGGCCTCGTGCACCGCGACATCAAGCCGGACAACGTGATGCTGGAGGCGAAGACGGGCCGCGCGCTGCTCGTGGACTTCGGGATCGCGAAGCTGCTCGATCCCAGCGGCGGCGAGGGAGGCGCCAAGACGGCCTCGGGGTTCACGGTCGGGACCGTGCAGTACATGAGCCCCGAACAGGCCCTGGGCCAGCCGACCATCGATGGCCGGAGCGATCTCTACGCGTTCGGCGCCATGCTGTACCAGATGGTGACCGGTGCGCCGCCCTACGACGGCAACTCGAGCGCCGAGATCGTCGGCAAACACCTCGCCGACCCGGTACCGGTGGCGAGCGACGTCAACGCCAAGATTCCGCGCTGGCTGTCGAATGTCATCGTGCGCTGCCTCGCCAAGAAGCCCGAAGACCGGTTCCCCAGCGCCGACGCGGTGCTGGCAGCGCTCCACGCCGGCCGGGCGGCCGGGTCGAGCAAGCTGGTCGGGGCGCAGACGCTCGAACGGCAGGTGCGCCGCTCGGGCGAGACCAGGGCCCGCTCGCCGCGCCTCTGGTGGTGGGTGGGCGGGGCCCTCGCCGCGCTCGCGGCGGGCGGGCTCGCCCGCCGGGCGGGCTACCTGGGCTCACCGGCCGCCTTCGTCCAGAATGCCCTCGTCGAGCCGGTTGAGATCGTGCGCGACGGGGTCGCCATCGACACGGTGGCTCCAGACGCCACGTTGCGGCTCGAGCGAGCGGGTGATCAGGCGCCCGGGCTCCGCTGGCGCCTGATCCGGCCCGGCAACCCGGCGATCGGCGAGCCGATGGAGGGACCGCTCGCCGCCTTCAGCCGCGAGCGGGGGCGTCGCTGGGCGCGCGTCACGGCGGACGTCGCGAGTCAGAGCTATTTCTCCCCGCTCATCACCAATACGAGCGCTTCGGACATCACGCTGGAGGTGAATCCGGGCACGGCGGCTGCGCGGCGGTGCGACTGCCTCGTTCCCCGCGGCGCCGTCCGCACCCATATCGGGTACTACCGGCTGTACCGCAACTCGACGGTCGCCGCGTACAACAGCGCCCACCCCTACATCGGGCCGCACGTGGACCGCGACGGTTTCGCCGCGCGCGTCGCTGCCTCGAGCGGGGTGGTGGTGCTCACCTTCTAGCCGGCCTCGCGACGCGTGCCGCCCCCGGACGCCCTCGATCCGCACTTCGTGACGCGGGCGCGCGGCGCGCTGCTCGGGCTCGTGATTGGCAATCAGCTCGGCGTGCCGACCGAATATTTGAATGCGGAGGCGATCCGCGTTGCCTTCCCGAACGGGGTGCGGGATCTGCAACCGGCGCCCGCCGGGTCCCCCTACGACGACGACGCGGCGATGTCCCTGCTCCTCGCGCAATCGCTCGCCGAGCGGGGCGAGTTCGACGCGACCGACGTAGCGGAGCGCTGGGTGGAGTGGCTCCGAACCGACGGGCGGGGCGTCGGGGTCACCACCGAGCAGGCGCTGCGTCTCATCGAGCTCGGGGCCGAGCCGTTCGAGGCGGGCCGGGTGGCGAAGAGCGGTGGCGCCGCCCCCGGGAACGGCGCCGTGATGCGCTGCATTCCGGTCGCGCTTCGCTACCACGACAACATCGAGAAGCTGATCCGGGCGTCGACGCAGCAGGCGGCGATCACGCACGCCGACGAGCGGTGCACCTGGGGCGCGGCGGCGGTGAATCTCGCGGCCCGCGAGCTGCTCCACGGCAACCCCCACTTCGTCGAGGAGGTGCTGCACCGCCTGGATGGCGTCGCCCCGCGGGCCTTGCTCGAGAGCATCCGGCGCGTGCCGTGGGAGGAAGAGCGCGACCTGCCCCTCGCCGTCCCGGGACAATTCGGCTACGTGGTGCATTGCGTGGAGATCGCCTTTTGGTGCGCCCTGCACCGCCCGTCGCTCGAGGAGGCACTCGTGTTCCTGGCGGAGGCGGGCGGGGACACGGACACGAACGCCGCGGTGGCGGGAGCGCTCTTGGGGGCGCGCGACGGGGAAACGGCGATCCCGCCACGCTGGCTCGATCAGTTGGGGAGCGCGCGCACCGTCTCCGAGCTGGCGGAGCGGCTGGTGCGGGCGGGCTAGGTCTTGCCGCGGACCGGGGGCTTCATATAGCTCGCGATCCGGTCCATCACATCGTTGTCGGTGAGGGTGATCGACACCCAGCGGGCGCTCCCCCGCCCCCGCCAACTGAACCGCACGACCCGGCGGCCATAGCTCCACTGCCACGCGGCGCGGTCGAGCGGATGCGGCCGTCCAAAGACCAGCGTGAGATCACGCTTCGTGCGGTCCACCAGCGGCACCCCGCGGGCGTCACCGAATCCGGCGGAATCGAACAACGCGATCATCGCCGCCCGGCCCTCGACGAAGTGGGCGCTCAGATAGAACCGCGCCCCATCCCGCGGATCGCGGATGGCGACGGCGCACTCCATGAGTTGCGCCGTGTGCGTGGACGTTTGACAGCGGACCACGTCGCCGTCCGCCAGCACACGCGCGCGCTCGAGGAACCCGCGGTAGCTGAGGCCCGGCGTGAAGCCGCGGTAGGGCGGTGGCTGCGGTGGGGCGGCCGGGCGCGGCGCCTGACCCGCGAGAGCGACCGGAACGAGCAGCGCCCAGAGCCCGACGCGAAACGCGCTCATGGCCCAATATACTGGAGCATTAGCAGAACGGGCCCAGGAGGAGCTCCTGGACCCGTTGTCGCTCGCCATCCGCGCTGCGTCAGACCTTCCGAACGTTCTGCGCCTGCAAGCCCTTCGGACCCTGGGCGACCTCGAATTCAACCGTATCGCCCTCGGCGAGACTGCGAAAGCCCTCAGCCTGGATCGCCGTGAAGTGGACGAACACGTCCGGACCCGACTCCTGCGCGATAAAGCCAAAGCCCTTCGCGTCGTTGAACCACTTCACCTTACCCTTTGCCATACCGTTCGAACCTCAGCACTGAGGGGCACTGCCCCGGACACGTGCGACCCTGGTCACCGCGACCAGAGACGGGCTCAAACAAAAACCGCGAGACAAGTGGTCCTCGCGGAGCGCAGACAAACCGGTGACGGTGCCACGTATTGCTTGAACCGGGGCCAAAGCTAGGACCCGACCGGACCCCTGTCAATAGAGTAACCGACACGCCCTTCGGCGGTTGCGCCACAGCGCGCGGCTTGGTGGCAGTATGACGACAGTGTGGCGCCATCATCTCCGCCCGCGCCCGCGCTCTACCGCGCGGCGCGGCATGGGGATAACGAGGCATGCCGCCGTCCGGTCGGATCCCCAACAGCCGCCTTCCAAGCGTCTCGGCTCGTCCGGGCCTTGCTGCACCGCCGGCCACGCCCCTACGAGTCAGCGTATTGCGACGCTCCGCGCAGCTCAGCGCGTATGCGGCTGGCGTTTTGCTGTCTTCACCGTGTCGTCGCTGACCGGCAACCCGATCGCGAGCCTGAAGTCGCGCAGCGCCGCGTCGTAGGTCTTCATCCGCTTGCCGACCTCCGTAGCGGTCGGGCCGGGGGTGGCGACGGCCTCCTGCTCGCAGTTCGCTGTGTAGGCGATGAGCGAGTCGATCTGCGTGACGAGGCGGCGCGCCAGCAACCGCACCGAATCGCTGTAGACGGTGGGCGTCAGCCGCGGACGCCCCCGCTTGAGGAAGGCGCGGCTCGAGCCGCACAGCCCCGCGAGCAGCCGCCCCGCGCGGCGCTGCGTGAGCGAGTCGCGCGTCGTGGACCGCGTCACGCGGTTCACCCCTTCCTTCAGTTGCGCGATGCCCCGCGTCGCCGTGCGCAGGCCGTCGAGGAACTTCTTCTGCTCGGGCGTGGGCGGTGGTGGCGGCGTGGGGACTGGAGGCACCGCCGGCGCCGTCGGCGCCGCCTGCGCGGCGGTCGAATCGGGCCGAACGGAGTCGGGCGGGGGCGCGGGGGGCGTCGGTTGTTGCGCGCCGAGCGACGTTGCGGCTACGACGCACAACACCACGGCCAGGGAGCGCATCGGTCGTCCTCTTTGTGTCACTGGGAGCCTGGGTTATAATGTCACAATGACGGTTCCCGCAACCTCGCGTCAGACGCGCATGTTCGAAGATCGCGCCGACGCCCTCGCGCATTTCTTCCTGCGCGCGGGCGAGGCGCCGCGCCTGCTCGCGTACGACGACGCGGTCGGCTGCCCGCTCGACCAGGCGCTGGCCGCGATCGAGTGGACCGCGGCCGTGGGGATCCTCGCGCAGGACGACTTGATCCATGCCGCGCGCGCCGGCCCCGACGCCGCGGCCGCGGTCGTGGAGCGCCGGGACGGTGACCAGCGCGTCTATATCTACTTCGGCCCTCGCATGGACGCGCCACCCGCCGATCCGTACGAGGGCACGCTGCTCTACGACGAGCCCGGAGTCCGCGCCTACATCTTCGCGCAGCGGGTCCACGCGATCGCGCACTTCCTGCGCGCCACGCTCGGCCTCGGGGCCGTGATCGCGATGCTCGGGCGGCGCGCTCCGGAGCTGCGCCACATCCGCCGCTGGTTGCAGACGCTCTTCAGCGAGCCGGCGGGCGAGGCCTCCTCGACCCAGCTCCTGGCGGGTTGGTTCGCCACCGGTGGCGCCGGCGTGCTGTTCCTGCCGCCGCGCCCGGACGAGGCCTACACCTACCACGAAGTCGGCCTGGAAAGCTGACTTCCGGACCGACTGCCCCGGCCGGACTCGGTGGGGACATGTGGATTCACAACTCCACATCGTGTGGACGGTCGCGGCAATGGCTGATGCAGGCGCAGGTTAGCATCCACATCCGATGCACATCAAAGTGAGCTAACCCGAAGAAACATCGGCACTTGCGCGGTTTTTAGCGACCCCTATATTGATCTCACGCGGCTTGGGGGGAAGGGTCGGGACCTGGTGTCTCAGCCACGCCTCCAAGACGGGTCCGAGCGGAAATTCCGGGGAGGCCGCCGACGCAAACAAGGGCTCAGGCGGCCGGCGATCCGGGGGCTAGCTCTCCGGCTCGGATAGATGGGGCCAGTCGCGTGCCCCATCCACGTCGACGTGGTGCCTCGACGCGCAGTGCGGAGGGTCGGTCCGCGACCCGATCTGACCCGCAGCACCCACACCGGTGAACCTTGCAGCTCGGCCAAGCTGCTTGGGGATGGAAGCCGGAGCTCCCGTTCGCCCTACCGAGCGACGCATCAGTCAACCGGCGGCGGCGGGATGAAGAACGGTGGGAGCAATCCCCCGGCTCCGGGTAACCGGTGTGTGGGGCCCCCGGGCGGCCTATCGTGCCGTCCCGGGGGCTTCTTGTTTTCGTGTAAGTTCGCCGCCATGGTCGTCGCTCTCCGCTCAGCGCCGTGCCTGGCGCCCGGACGTCCGCGCCCGCGCGCGGAGCTCGTCGCCTGATGGCCCGCCGCTGGCGCTTATTCGGGTGGTTACTCGCCCTCGTCGGCGTTGGCTTGGCGCTCCGGTTCTTCACTGGGTTTCCCTGGCGCGTCACCTTCGCCACGCTGCTCAGCGCCAATCCCTGGCTGCTCGCGATCGCGCTGGTCGTCAACCTCTCCTCGCTTCTCGCCAAGGGTTGGGGATGGCACCTGATCCTCAAGCCCGTGGCGCCGCATCGCTGGCGCGACGCGCAGGAAGCGAACCTGGTGGGCGCGGCCGTGAACACCCTGTCGGTGGCGGTCGCGGGTGAAGCGGCGCGGGTCCACGTGATCGCCCAGCGGGCCGGAGTGCCGGTGGGCGCGGCGATCTCGTCGGTCGTGTGGACCCGCGTGGCGGAGGCGCTCGCGCTGGCGGTATTCCTCGTGATGGCGCCGGGCCTGCTCGATCTGCAGCCGTGGCTGCGGGCGCTGCAGGCCGGCGTGGGGCTCGCGCTGGTCGTGGTACTCCTGCTCGCGTGGGCGCGCGGCTGGTCGTGGCTCGCCGACCAGCTGCCGCCGCGCTTGGCCGCGCGGGCGGTGGCGCTCCGCACGATGGGGCGCGGTGGGCGGCTGCTCCTGCCCACGGGGTTCGCCATCTACAACTGGGCGACGCAGTGGCTGACCTACCACCTCGTGCTGCGCGCGACGCACGTACCCGTGTCATTCGCCGCGTCGTTCACCGCGCTGGTCGTGGCGAACCTGAGCGGGCTGTTGCGCCCGACGCCGGCGAACGTGGGTGTCACCGAAGCCGCGCTCGTCGTCGCGCTGCTGCCGTTCGGCGTCGCGCCGGAGCAGGCGGTCGCCGCGGGGCTCGCGCTGCAAGGGCTGCAGGTGCTGCCGGTGCTGCTCTTGGGGGCGATGGTGACGGGCTGGCGCCTGCTCAAGCTCGAGGCCGAACTCGCCTAACCTGTTGGGACACGGGACCCTGGAGACCGCGCGTCCGGCCGCTTACGCGACGCTGCCACCCTCCTTTTTGAGCTGTGCGTAGCCCATGCCGCGCAGGATCGTGATCCGCTTCGCCATGGGTGGGTGGGTCGCGAGCGCATCCGCGAACAGGCCCTCGTGAGCCGTCAGGCGGCGGCCGAGGGGGTCGGCGATGCAGAGATGCGCGGCACCACGTTTGATATGGGTCGCCGGGGTGTCGGCGCCCTCGATCTTTTGGAGCGCGCTCGCGAGCGCGAGCGGGTTCCGAGTGAACTGCGCGCTCATCGCATCGGCCAGGTACTCCCGTTTCCGGCTGACGCCGAGTGCCAGGAGCTGGGCGATCAGCGGGGCGAGGAGCCACGAGATGATCCACAACGCGAGCAGGATGACGACGAGCGGCCCCAGCTTGCGGCCCCCGGCGCGCGAGCCGCCCTCCTCGGCGAGGTTGCCACCGCCCGACAGCATGCGCGCGGCGCCGTCGTGCATCAGCGCCACCGCCCCAACGAGCGCCGCGAGGGTGGTCATGAGGCGGACGTCCAAGTTCTTCACATGGCCGAGCTCGTGCCCGACCACCGCCTGGAGCTCTTCCCGATTGCACAGATCCAGCAGCCCGTGGGTCACGGCGAGATGGGAGTGCAGCGGGTCCGTGCCGGTGGCGAACGCGTTGGGGTCGGGGTCGTCGACGATCCAGATCCGCGGGCGCGGCACCCCCGCGGCGATCGCCATCTCCTCGACCACGTTCACGAGCTGCCGTTCGGTCGGATCGGTGGGGTCGATGACCTCCCGGGCCCCGGTGGACCACAGCACCTTTTCAGGCCCCGTCGTGTAGGCGTACCACGCCAACAGTACGCCGAGCAGCGTCAGGCCGACCCCGAACCACGGAAACGTGTGGTGGTAGGCGGTGCGAGGGGCGTGGAGCGTCGAGAGGTGATAGATGAAGTCGCCGCCGAACCCCAGCCACGCGAAGAAGACGACGAAGCCGACGACCAGCAGGGTCGTGCGCCGCCGGTTCGCTTCCTGCTGTTGGAACAGGTTCAGCGCGGCGTCGTCGGTCACGTCTTGGGTTTCATCGAGAGATCGACCTGCGGCACCGCGCGGTCCGCCGTATCCTCGATCTCCCACAGGGCGGCCGGCTGCGCCTTGGCGAGCCCCGCGACCAAGCTGGTCGGGAACTGCTGCTGCTTCGTGTTGTACTGCGTGGCCGTGTCGTTGTAGAGCTGGCGGGCGAAGGCGACCTTGTTCTCCGTCGACGTGAGCTCCTCCTGGAGCTGGCCGATGTTACCCGTGGCCTTGAGCTGCGGGTACTGCTCCACCACCACCATGAGCCGCTGCAGCGCGCCCGACAGCGCGTTCTCCGCCTGGCTGATCTGCTTGATGCCCTCGGGGCCCGCCGCGTTGACCCTCACCGCCTGATTGCGGGCTTGGATCACGGCCTCGAGCGTCGATTTCTCGAAGTCCATCGCGCCCTTGACCGCGTTCACGAGGTTGGGGATGAGGTCGTGGCGCCGCTTGAGCTGGACGTCGATCTGTTTGAAGGCGTTGAGCGTCTGATTCTTGAGGGAAATGAGCCCGTTGTAGGCGGCGATGACCCACGCCACAAGGACCGCGAGGACGACCAGCAAAGCAAGCGAGCTCATGGTAGCTCCGTTTCGAGGTGAGTCGAGCCATCCTCCCTATGCCGCGTGGTTTCTGCTCCCCTGTCCCCCGCCCCAGTATCCCCGGCCCACCAGCGCTACGCAGATGGGGAGGGGAGAAGTTTCGCGAGCGCCTGGCGCACGGCTTCCGCCACGGCGCCTTCATCGGGTCCGAGCCGGGCCAGCGGGTGGGCCGTCTCGACGTGCAGCTCCACGCCCCGGCCGACCGGGATCCGGCGCCAGGAGCTCGCGGTGTCGGGGTCGCGGCCCGCATCGCGCTCGATCCAAGCGGTCAGTGCCCGGCCCGATTTGCCGCGGGGTGGGGCGCCTTTGCTCTTGAGCGCCAGCCGGTCGGGGACGGGCAGGGAAACGCCGAGCGCCTGAGCGGCGCGCCGCTCCAACACGTCGCCCGTCTGGTCGTGCATGTCCTTGGTGATGGCCGCCAGCGTCGCCCCCTCCATCTGGCGCAGCTTGATCCAGAGGAGCTGGAGGAAGTGGCGATAGGAGTACGTGGCCGCTGTGCCCCGGCCCTCGGGTGGGCTCACGAGGCCCTTCGTCACGTAGAACCGAATGGTGCGCTCGCTCGGCTGCGCCCGCGCGGCGGCGTTGATCGGTGTGATGGCCGAGGCGTCGAGCACCGCGCCCACCAGGCCGGCGAGATCACGGAGGTTCCAGGGTGCGAGGCTGCGATACTCCCGCAGGACGTGCAACGGCTCGTGCTGCGGCGCGCCTGTCACGCCTGGGCTCCTCCCCGCTCGCGTTCCT
>Ga0209648_10001130_pt1 | contig 21372 bp, 20 predicted proteins | sample GraSoi2013_115cm_FD_185830 | JGI IMG/M metagenome (GOLD analysis project Ga0209648, IMG submission 185830) | Grasslands soil microbial communities from the Angelo Coastal Reserve, California, USA - Sample 9_17_2013_115cm (SPAdes) (version 2) | ecosystem: Environmental > Terrestrial > Soil >... | reverse complement strand
GCATCATCTGGTTCGATGCCGCCAATATGCCGCTGATCCGCGCGGTCGACGCCCATTTCTTCGAGCCGGGCGACCCGCGCAACAACGAATTCTGGCAGGTCGATCAAGGCGAAGAGGCGCTGTGGACCGAAGCGGGCCTGCGCGCGGAGGGCGCAACCGCAAGCGCGGCGAACTCGCCCAAGTACCGCTATCCCGGCGAAGCGACGCGCCGGCTGCTCGATGCGGCGCCCGCCGGCGCCGATGGCATGCGCGTGATCCGCTACGTCAATCCTGTGACCGGCGGCGCCGTCATGCCGACGCTTGATTGCTACGCCGCGCGCTTGAGCCGTGGCACGCCCACGCGGGCGAAACGCACGACGTACAACGTGGTCTGTCTCGTGGTCACGGGCGAGGGCCGCTCGCGCATTGGCGAAGAGACCTTCGAATGGTCGCAGCATGACGTGTTCACGATCCCGCATTGGACCTTCGCGCGCCACGAGGCGCGCGGCGGCGATGCCGACCTCTTCATGGTGACGGACAAATCGGCGTTCGAGCGACTCGACCTGGTGCGCGAGGAGATGGAGTAGCGCCGCAGGATGCGTAGGGTAGGCAAAATCGCTTGCTGGAACCGATAACTCGCACTGCTTCTGGGAGCGATTTTGCCCACGCGGATAGGTGCGTGGGCATTGCGCCTGCGAGGGGCGCGGATGACAAAATCGACAGGGCGCAATGCCCACCTACGGAGCAACATGACGCGTTCTAGCGTGCGCAACTATCAGGGTATCGGCGCTCCGCTGCGGCGCGTCGAAGATAAGCGCTTTCTCACCGGCCGCGGGCGTTTCGTGGCCGACATCGAGCTCTCCGGCGCGCTTGCCTGCGCGCTGGTCCGCTCCCCGCACGCGCACGCGGCCATCCGCCGGATTGACGCGTCGGCCGCGCGCGCCGCGCCCGGCGTCGTCGCGGTGTTCACGGGCGCCGATATGGCGGCTGACGGCGTGGCGCCGATGCGGCCGCTGTGGGTGGTGCGTTCGCGCGACGGCTCGCCCATGGCCGAGCCGGCGCGCTTCGCGCTCGCGCGCGAAACCGTGCGCCATGTCGGCGAGCCGGTGGCGGCCGTCGTCGCTGCAAGCCTTGCGCAGGCCGTCGACGCGGCCGAGCGCGTCGAGGTGGACTACGCGCCGCTCTCCGCCGTCACCGACGCGCGCGCGGCGCAAGCTGAGGCTGCGCCGCAGCTGCACGCATGCGCCGGGGGCAACGTCTGCTTTCGCTGGGCGCGCGGCGACGAAGCCGCCGTGCGCGCGGCGTTGCGTTCCGCTGCTCACGTGGTCGCGATCGATCTCGTCAACAACCGCCTGGTCGGGGCGGCGATCGAGCCGCGCGCGGTCATCGGCGCCGTCGATCCGCAGAGCGAGAAGCTTACGCTTTACAGCTCGACGCAGGCGCCGCATCACATTCGCCGTCAGGTGACCGAGCAGCTCGGCATTTCCGAGAGCGAGCTGCGCGTGGTGTCGCCCGACGTGGGCGGCGGTTTCGGCTACAAGGGCAAGCTCTATCCGGAAGAAGGGATCATCGCCTGGGCCGCGCGCCGGCTGCGCGGTCCCGTGCGCTGGGTCGCGAGCCGCGCGGAGAGCTTTGTTGCCGACAATCAGGCTCGCGATCACCTGACGCATGCGGAGCTCGCGCTCGAGGCCGACGGTCGTTTCCTCGCGCTGCATGTTCAGACGTTTGCCAATCTCGGCGCCTATGTGTCGACCTTCGGTGCCGCGATCCCGAGCGCGATCTACAGCGCGTTGTTCGCCGGCGGCTACCGCACGCCCGCGATCTTCGTGGAAGTGACGGGCGTCTTCACCAACACCATGCCGACCGACGCCTTTCGCGGCGCCGGCAGGCCGGAGGCCTGCTACGTGTTGGAGCGTCTGGCCGACTGCGCGGCGCAGAAGCTCGGCATCGATCGCGCGGAGGTCCGCCGGCGCAATCTCATCCCGCCGAGCGCGATGCCGTACAAGACGCCGATCGGCCCGACCTATGACTGCGGGGATTTTCCGAAAATCTTCGCGCGTGCGCTCGCGCTCGCGGACTACGATGGTTTCGAAAGGCGCCGCGCGCAGGCGGCGCGGCGCGGCCGCCTCCGCGGCATCGGCATGGCCTGCTACGTCGAATCCTCCGGGGTCGCGCCGTCGCGCTTTGCGGGCGCGCTCGGCGCGCGCGTCGGCTTCTATGAAGCCGCATCCATTCGGGTCGAGCCCGATGGCGCGGTGCGGGCCATGCTCGGAACCCACAATCACGGCCAAGGACACGCCACCACGCTCGCTCAGATCCTGTCGTCGCGGTTCGGCGTGCCGGTCGAAAAAATCGAGGTGGTCGAGGGCGACACCGACGCGGTCCCTCACGGCACCGGCACGTTCGGCTCGCGCTCGATCGCGGTCGGCGGCAGCGCGCTCGATCGCGCCGCCGACAAGGTCATCGCCAAGGGCAAGCTGATCGCGGCCCATCTGCTCGAGGCGGCCGCGGGCGACGTCGATTTCGCCGATGGCGCCTTCGTCATCGCCGGCACCGACCGGCGCGTGTCCTTCGCGGCGGTGGCGCGAGCGGCTTACGTGCCGCACAACTTTCCGCTCGAGACCGTCGAGCCCGGCTTGCAGGAGACCGCGGTCTACGATCCGCCGAGCTTCGCCTTCAGCAACGGCGCGCATGTCTGTGAGCTCGAGATCGATCCGGACACCGGCCGCATCGAGATCGTCGGTTTCTGGGGCGTCGACGACATCGGCACCGTCGTCAATCCGATGATCGTCGAGGGCCAGATCCACGGCGGCCTCGCCCAGGGCATCGGCCAGGCGCTGCTCGAGCGTTGCGCCTACGACGGCGGCGGCCAGCTCGTGAGCGGCTCATTCATGGACTACGCGGTGGCGCGCGCGGACGATCTGCCGCCGTTCGTCACCGAATGCGATGAGAGCCAGCCCTGCACCCACAACCCGCTCGGCGCCAAGGGCTGCGGGGAGGCGGGTTCGATCGGCGCGCCGGCGGCGGTGGTCAGCGCGGTGCTCGACGCGCTCGCCCCCCTCGGCGTCACCGACCTCGACATGCCGCTGACCAGCGAGCAGCTGTGGCGGCGGATTCGCAACGCGCGGTCCGAGGCGGAATCAAGCTAATCTGAGGCGCGGACTCATGAACGGGCAGCCACAGCGGAGCCCCTTGCCAGCTTCGTTTGCTGGCGGGGCTGGAGCGCGGCCGGACTATCCCATCAGCCGACACCGCGGGGGCGGCCTGCTACGCAGTTGCAGCAAGCGGTTGTTCCACTTTGGCTGAAGCAGATGGCGATGGAACACTTTCAAACAGGGATCCCAGTCCCTCCGCCATGGTCGGGTGCGCGAGAATAGCGTCGCGCAGTGTCTGATACGGGAGCTTCGCCAGGATCGCGGTTTGCACCACGGCCATGACTTCCCCGGCCTCGGCGCCGATCATCGTGAAGCCGAGAATGCGGTCATCATCGCGACCGAGAACCGCCTTCATGAATCCTTGAGTTTCGTCTGTCGCCTCCGTGCGCAAGACGGCGCTCATCGGCAGCTTTGCGACACGCGTCGCGATCCCCTGACGCTGCGCGTCGCGCTCGCTCAGTCCCACATGCGCAAGCTGCGGGTCGGTGAACATGCAGTAAGGCACGAGACGATCGCGCGTGCTGCGCGTTCCCCCGGACAGGTTGTCCTTGACGATCCGGAAGTCGTCGCCCGCCACATGCGTGAACTGCGGACTGCCGGCGCAATCTCCCATGGCCCAGACGTCGGGCGCCGTGGTCTCCAGCCGCTCGTTGACGCGAATAAATCCACGCGGGTCTAGGGCGACGCCGGCCTGTTCGAGCCCGATCTCCTGGGTATTTGGACTGCGGCCGGCTGCAACCAGAATGTCGCTGCCCTCGATGTGCTGTTCGCCGGACGGCGTGCGCACGCTCACCCTCACGTCCTCTCCAGATCGTCGGCGGACGTCGAGGGCTTGGGCCGTCAACAGAAATCGGATGCCTTCGTTATCGAGGATCTGCTGCATCCCGGCCGCGACGTCGGGATCCTCCCGCCCCATCAGCTGAGGACCAGGCTCGATCACGGTCACGCGGCTGCCGAACCGGTGATAAGCCTGCGCCAGTTCGAGGCCGATGTAACCTGCCCCCAACACGATCAGGTGCGCTGGGAGGTAATCGAGCTCGAGGGCCTCGATGTGGGTTAGTGGCCGGGCCGCCTCGAGACCGGGAACCGGGGGGATGGCCGCATGCGTTCCGACATTGATGAACACGCGGTCGCCGGCCAGCACGCGCGTTCCGCCGTCATTGAGATGCACCTCGAGCGTTTTCGGTGCGACAAAGCGGCCGCTTCCCATGATCAACTCGGCGCCGGTCGTCTTGTAATTATGCAGATGCGCGTCGATCTCGCGTTGGACCATGTCGCGCTTGCGCTTGACGACCGTCGCCATGTCGGTGGTGACAGGGCCGGTCACCACGCCGAACCGGGCACCCGCGCGCGCCAAATGTGCGACCTTGGCGCTCCAAATTTCGTTCTTGCTGGGCAGACAGGCGATGTTTGGACAGGAGCCGCCGATCCAGCGACGCTCGACGACGGCAGCTCGCCGCCCCGATTGCGCCATATGCCAGGCCAACAGCTTGCCGCTCTTGCCGCTGCCAAGAATCAGGATGTCGAACTGTTCCGGTTGAGACATGATCGTCCTCGCTTTGATTAGGTCCGCCCCTCGTGTCGAGCGAAGAGTTGGTTGGCAACGTCGTTGAGGTCATCGCCTACGATCTGAGGCTGAGGGCCGACCCCTAGAACATCGTTGCCGACACGCCTGATCAGCGCAGCCCCCCAGCCCGCCGCGACGGCGCCGAGGGTGTCCCATGTGTGGCAGGCGATAAGACAGAGCTGGGAGGGCTCAACTCCAAGCTCTTTCTCGACATAAGCGTAAGCCTCGCGCGACGGCTTATGGTGCTTCACGCCGTCCGCGCTGAATCTTCGTTCAAACAGATCGACGATGCCACCATGCTCAAGCTGGCGCGTTTGCACTTCGAGTAAATTGTCCGTGAGGGTGAAGAGCCGAAAACCTGCATCGCGCAGCTTGCGTAGCGCCGCTGGAACTTCAGGATGGGGCGGCATCGTGGAAAACCTCTCCGTGAGCTCTTTCTTGTCTTTGTCATCAATTTTGATGCCACGGGTGTCCGCCAGCATTTTCATCACTGCCGCGCCGATTTCGGTGAATGGAACATAACAGCCGGCCACGGTCAGCGCCGCTGAATACATGATGAAGTTGGCGAACCACAGGCGCATTGCGCTCTTCTCACCGAATATGCGCTGGAAGGTTGGTTCCATCGTTTCAAGATCGAGCAGCGTCTCGTTGACATCGAAGACGATCAAGGGACGAGCGGCCATGTTGTTGGACTCCTGCTGCTGTGGGTCGTCTGGAATTCGTCAGCTTGTCATCGCTTGTTCTTGAGTCGTTTCCGGTGCGCGGCCTGTTTGGCGCGATTGCCGCAGATCGCCATGCTGCACCATCTTCTCGCCCGTCTCCGCGTTCGGTCGGCGAACACCAGCGTGCAGCTGTGTCCCCCGCACGATTTCACATTGGCGAAATCTTCTTCACACACGAACCTCGCCAACGCTTCGCCGATCGGCAGTAGCAGAGCCTCGGGAGATCGCCAGCGCCGCGTCGTTCGAAGTTCCAAGCGATCGTCATCGCTGCGGGAAGGCCGTGATATTTGGCTGAACGCTTCGTCACGCTCCAGGAGCCTATTCAAAGGACCCAGTGCGCGAAGCGCTTTGGGCGCAAGCGACCGGCCCATATGCTTGCGAACGAAACCTCTGAACCACTCGCGCAGAGCACGCGCCTGGTCCGCCACCTTGTCCAGTTCACGCGGCATCGCTCGCGCCCTCAACTCATCCAGCGCATCCGCTGGAACAAGCTTGGCTTGAGCCAGCCACCTCAAGAGGCCATCGCCGTTGTCGAGCCAGTCAATAGGCGTATCGACCGGTGTCGCGATGGAGTTCAGGAAATCGAGGCCGAGCGAGTCGGCGATGAAAATTGCAGGCGGTCTGTGTTGCACGATTGGGCCCCTTCGCAGCCGAGCAAAAGGCTCCAATCGCATAACCTGTCAGATGGTCGTTGACAAGTTATGGGGCTGCCCGCCATAACCTGTCAAGTGCCATTGAGCTGGTTATAGCTGGCGAGCCCCAGGATGTCAGGAGTAACTGGATGGCGATGAAGGATGTGAGCGTGGTGCTTGCCCACGGAGCATGGGCGGACGGATCAAGCTGGGCGCGGGTCATAACGGCACTCAAGGCAGAGGCCGTGCAGGTATTGGCGGCGCCGCTTCCGCTCACATCTTTTGCTGACGACGTGGCTGCTCTCAACCGCAGCTTGGACCGGACCGAAGGGCCGATCGTATTGGCGGGACACGCCTATGCCGGTGCGGTCGTAGCCTTGGCACGTCCCGAACGCGTGAAGGCGCTGATCTACGTAACCGCTCTTGCACCCGACGAGGGCGAGAAAGTCGCTGACGTGTTCTATCGCGTCAAACCCCATCCCCAGGCGCCAAAGCTTGCGCCAGACAGCAACGGCTTGATTTGGCTACCCGAAGGAGCATTCGCGACAGCGTTCGCGCAAAACGCATCGGTGGACGATCGGGCGGTCCTTGCTGCCGTGCAGCGGCCGATTTCGCTGGGCTGCATCACCGTTCCAGTTGGGCGCCCGCTTTGGAAGGGCATTCCAAGTTGGTTTCTAGTTGCCGAAGACGACCGAATGATCGTGCCCGAAACGCAGCGGTACATGGCGGAGCGGATGAAGGCGAGGATAAACGTGCATGCTGTCGATCACACGCCCAGCGTCACCGCTCCAGGAACTGTCGTCGAAATGATCCGCGACGCAATCCGCTCCGTAACGGGCAACTGAAGCAATCCACCGGTAGACGCTGGTGCGCGGCTGACACCCTCGAAAGGAGCGGTCTCCTGAGCGATCTTCATCACCGGCCGCCGTTCCGTCCTTGCAGGATCGGGGCCGCCGCGTTCGCCGCCTCTTTCAACCCTCCGCTCGTCCGTCCCATCAAGCCGGACGCGTGCCGAGGGTCCAAGTGACGAGTGCCATAACTGCTTTTTAGTCTGTTCCAGAAAGCTCCATAGGAACCGGTCATGACAACAGTCAGATACCGTACGGCCGATGTGGATGGTTTCAAGGTTTTCTATCGCGAGGCGGGGCCAGCCGAAGCGCCGAAGCTGCTGCTACTGCACGGCTTCCCGAGCGCGGGCCACACGTTCCGTGACCTCATCCCGCTCCTTGCCGACAGATTTCATATCGTCGCCCCGGACCTTCCTGGGTTCGGTCAGTCCGACATGCCGCCGCGAGAAAAATTCAGCTATACGTTCGACAACATCGCCCGCGTGATCGGCCGCTTCACCGATGTCATCGGCCTCGATCGGTTTGCCGTGTACGTCTTCGACTACGGCGCGCCAACAGGCTTCCGGCTCGCCGTTAGCCACCCTGAGCGGATCACCGCCATCATCTCGCAGAACGGCAACGCCTACGAGGAAGGTCTTAGCGCGGGCTGGAGTCCAATCAGGGCCTACTGGCAAGACCCGTCGCAGGCGAACCGGAAAGCGCTCCGCGCGTTCCTCACTCCAGAGACAACCCGCTGGCAGTACACGCACGGCGTACCCGACCAAACGATGGTGTCGCCGGATGGTCAGAACCTCGACAACTTTTATTTGGCCCGTCCCGGTGCAGACGAAGTGCAACTCGACCTCTTCGGCGATTACAAGAGCAATGTCGCACTGTATCCGTCATTCCAGGAATACTTCCGCACCCATAGGCCGCCGCTTTTGGCGGTGTGGGGGAAGAACGATCCGTTTTTCCTGCCCGCAGGCGCCGAAGCCTTCAAGCGCGACGTCCCCGCGGCAGTCGTCCGCTTCCTCGATACCGGACACTTCGCGCTGGAGACGCATGCCGCCGAGATCGCAGCAGCAGTCCGCGATTTCCTCGCCTGATTTCGTAAACCCGGCGATCACGCCTCGAGTCCGAGCGGGTGGGTGCGGCCGATCAAATGGAGAATCGTCATGCGTGCCATCGTTCTCGAGAAATTCGGTGGGCCGGACAGCCTGGTTTACAAGGATATTCCGGAGCCGGAGCCCAAGGCCGGCCATGTGGTCATCCAGATCAAGGCGTTCGGGCTTAACCACGCCGAGCTGCACATGCGCCGGGGCGAGTGGGCCGAAGCCGCGCCGGTGAGCGGCATCGAGTGCGTTGGCCTGGTGAAATCCTGTCCGGGCGGCGAGTTTCCGGTCGGCGCGAAAGTAGCCGCGCTGATGGGTGGCCTCGGCCGCACGATCAACGGCAGCTACGCCGAATATACCCGCGCGCCCGCTTCAAACGTCGCGCTGATCGAATCGGACCTGCCGTGGGCCGAGCTCGCAGCGATTCCAGAAACCTACGCGACTGCCTGGACGTGTCTGTTCCGCAATCTCGAAATCGAAAGCGGTCAGTTGCTCGTCATCCGCGGCGCGACCTCGTCATTCGGTCAGGCCGCGCTCAAGATGGCCGTCAACGCCGGAGTTCGAGTAATTGCGACGACCCGTAACCGCGATCGCTTCTCCAAGCTTGAGAAGTTGGGCGCCGAGCGCTGCGAAATCGAACGTCGCGATTTATCGAAGCACATCGCGGAGGCGAAGAAGATCGATGCGGTGCTCGACTTGGTGGGTAACAGCGTCATGCTCGACTCGCTTGCCATGCTTCGCCGCGGGGGCCGTTCCTGTCTTGCCGGCTGGCTCGGCGGTCTCGATCCAATTCCCGACTTCAACCCGCTGCTGCAGATGGCGAGCGGCGTCTATCTGACGTTCTTCGGCAGCTTCGTGTTCGGAACTCCAGGCTTCCCGCTCTCGGACGTGCCTCTTCAACAGATTGCTGCGGACGCTGCGGCGGGCCGGCTCGACGTCAAGCCGGCCAGGATCTTCGGATTCGACGAGATCCTCGAAGCTCACCGCGCCATGGAGGCAAACCAAGCTGGCGGCAAAATGGTTGTCGTTCACCACTGATCGACGGCCACACCCGAGCACGATGGAGCCACGCCCCAAGCCGCGCTCGACTACGCCCTGAGACTGTCGGGCACCTTGCCGCCGCTCTCGGCCAGCTTTGTCATGACCTGCTTTTGCAGCCACACGTTCATCGCGGCCGAGCCATCAAGCGCGCCGGCGTAGCCGAGTTCCTGCGCCAATTGCTTGCGGGCGCCGAGGCTGCTGTCCAATCTCAGCAGCTTCATCAAGTCGACGATCGAAGTCTTCCAATCAAGATCTTCATCTTGCTCGTCGGCGAGTTTCGCAAGGATCGCGTCGACATCAGCCTTCGAGATCAGCTTGGCCGCCGTTGCGCCGGTAGCCGTCCCGGCGGATGGGGATGAAGGCGGCGCCGAAGACGACCCGGCCGTCGCAGACGCACCCGCCGCATGCTTGGAACCGAAAATGGCCGATACGATGCTCTCGAAGACGCTCATCTTTTCCTCCTGTTGCCATCCGCCCCATGGCGCCGCGTGCGCATCTTGCGTGGCGCATCGTGGAGAGGTTTTTTTCGATAGCTAGATTGCTGTGAGCCTGGTGACAGGAATATGCAAGCACAGTGGCTTTTGTGATTCGGCCATTACCGCGTTGCGCTCTGCCTCGGAAACCGCATCGTACGCCGGCCCCGGAACTGTGTTTCAACCGATTAGATTCAAACGTCATTCCGCTCCAGCTTATGGACTATTCTTTTGCGAACTGGTCAGCGTCTCTGACGCACTTTCATTACGGGCTTCACGGACTTGTGATGCAATTCGCACACACGTCGGCGCAACATCGATCGTGCTTCATGTTGCAGCGCGCTACGCGGGCTTATCGACGGACGCATCAAGCGAGCAAAGCCATGCATCCGATCCCGAGAATAGCTTTATTGACGATCGTGTAGGCGGGCGATCGATCCACGCGTGCGGCCGATGAGACCGGCAACACGAAGCGCTTCGTCAGACAGTCGTAAGACCCGGCATGCCGAGAAAGCGTGCAATGATCTCGGCAGCGGGGACAGCAACATCTCTGTGCAAGGAACAAGGTGGGCACCATGGAAACGATCGTCAACCTGATCATTCAGCTCATCGCGGGAGTCGTCGGCGGGAACGCCGCTGGCGCCGCGCTGAAGGACTACAATCTGGGCAATCTCGGTAACACCATCGCCGGCGCCATCGGCGGCGTCGGCGGCGGCCAGATTCTGCAAGCGATCATTCCGGCGATTGCCAGCGCGGCGGCCGGGGGCGGGCTCGATGTCGGCGCTCTCGTGGGTCAAATCGTCGGCGGCGGCGCCGGAGGCGCGATCCTCACAATCATCGCCGGACTGGTGAAGAGCATGATGGCGAGCCAGCAGACGCGGTGAACGGTTGCCGATGACGGATCGGATGACGATCCTTCATCGAGTGGTGGCAATTCTTTTAGAAGAAGCAAAAGCCGTGGCACATGACCGGGCCGTGGACGTACGGGCGTAGGAGGGCGGAAAATGCGTCTCGATGAATTGCCGCGCAGCGACAACGTTGAGGATCGGCGGAGCAAGGACGGCGGTGCAAGCTTTCGCATCCCCGGAGGTCGAGGCGGCCTCGGGATTGGCACCATCATCGTGCTCGGCCTTGTCGGCTATTGGCTGGGCATCGATCCGAGCGTGCTGATCGGCGGCGCCGAGATCTTGACGGGCGGAGGGACTTCGCAACAGCAGCCTTCTCCGGCACCGCGTGACAGCGCTCAAACCGGAGCGCCCTCGGATCAGATGGGACAGTTCGTGTCGGCCGTGCTTGGGAGCACGGAGGCACAGTGGCAGAAAATTTTCGCACAATACGGCAAGACCTACGAGCCGCCCACGCTCGTGATGTTCTCCGGCGCCACGCGCTCGGCCTGCGGGTTCGCGCAATCCGCGATGGGACCGTTCTACTGTCCGAACGACCGCAAGGTTTATCTCGACACCTCGTTCTTTCAGGATCTTGAGCGGCGCTTCCGCGCTTGCGATGCCGGAAGCAAGTCGTGCCAATTCTCGCAGGCCTACGTGATAAGCCACGAGGTCGGCCATCACGTGCAGAATCTGTTGGGTATCCTGCCCAAGGTGCAGCAAGTGCAGCAAAGTCTCGACAAAGTCGAGGCCAACCAAGTCCAAGTGCGGGTCGAATTGCAGGCCGATTGCCTTGCGGGCGTGTGGGCGCATCACTCGCAGGAAACGTGGAACTTCATCGAACCTGGCGACGTTGAGGCAGCGATGCAGACGGCCGCGGCCATCGGCGACGACCGGCTGCAGCGGCAGGCCCAGGGCTACGTGGTGCCCGACGCCTTCACCCACGGCTCCTCGCAACAGCGCACCCGCTGGTTCATGACGGGGCTCAAGTCGGGGAACATCGACAAGTGCGACACATTTAACGCGGCACAGCTTTAAGCGCCCGACGTCTGAGCAGGATCGATCGTCGACTCGTCATCTTGGGAGATCGCCGTGTGGAACATCATTTGGATCATCATCATCGGCTTCATTGCCGGCCTGATTGCGCGCGTGGTTTCGCCGGGTCCAAACGAGCCTAAAGGCTTCATCCTGACCACTGCGCTGGGAATCGCCGGCGCCTTCGTCGCCACCTTTATCGGCCAGACCATCGGCTGGTACCGGCCCGATCAGGGCGCTGGTCTCATCACCGCGACGCTCGGCGCGCTGATCGTGTTGTTCATCTGGAACAGGCTCGTGGTCCATCGCGTTGTTCGGGATCCGGGCGTGCCCGCTGAGCCGAACGCGCCGCCGCCGAGCCGTTGGCCGTAGCGCGTCCCGCCTCGCGCTCACGGCGCCGGCGGACAGGATTGCAGCGCTCGAATGGGGCTCATCCTTGTTTCGGACGACGAGGCAAGCTCGAGGCAAAGACCAAAGGAGGCAAAGATGGGACTGACCGATATTCTTACTGGCATGATGAACGGCCCGCGCGGCCAGCGCCAACCCAGCAGCGGCGGTGGTGGCGGCGGCATGTCGCCGATCATGATGGCGCTGCTAGGGCTCCTTGCCTACAAGGCCCTCAAGGGCCGAGGCGGTCAGGCTGCCTATCCTGGCGGTACGGGCCAGCGGATGCCGCCCGGCGGCACAGCGAGTGCCGGCACTGCGGGCGGTGGGCTGGACGATATCCTTGGCGGATTGTTTGGCGGCAAGGCAGGCAGCATGCCGAGTGGCAGCGGGGCAAGGCCCGGCGGCAGCCTGAGTGACCTTTTCCCCGGCGGATTGGGCGGCGTGCTCGGTGGGGCTGCGGCTGGCAGCGTGCTCAGCGGCGGCCTCGGGAACATCATAAAAGAACTACAGGACAACGGACATGGGCGCGCCGCGCAATCCTGGGTCGGCACCGGCCCGAATGAGGAGATCGCGCCGAAGGATCTGGCGAATGCGCTCGGCAGCGACACGCTCAATGCACTGAGCAAGCAGACCGGCCTGAGCGTGGACGATCTGCTGGCTGGCCTTAGTCAGCATCTGCCGGACTTGGTCGATCAGCTCACTCCAAACGGGCGCTTGCCGAGCAACGAGGAGGCGGCGCGGATGGTATAGGCTCCAATCTCGCCCGGCGGGGCGCATCGCATTTGGCGCGAGCGTTCTTGCGAGCCTCGCCATTGCATGCCGTTTCTCCCGCGCTTGGCCCGACGGCAACGAGCTATTTCTTGTGGAGATCGATGATCTCGATGCCGTTGCCATCGGCGTCGTGGAAATAGGCGTGACGGCCGGGGAACGTGGTGTGCCCTTCCTCGGAATATTTGACCAGCTCGATGCCGCGCGCCTTCATGATCGCGAGCGCTCGATCGAATTCTTGCGGCTCTACCAGGAAGGCATGATGATGAGCGTCTTCGCCGGGATTGTTCGGATTGACGTGATGGGGGATCTTTGCCAGCACGAAATAGCTGCCGCCGCACTGCATGAAGGAGTAGCGCTCGTTCGAGCGCATGTGCTTGCAGCCGAGCACTTCCGAATAGAACTTCGCGGCGGCGATGTGATCGCGTACCCCGATTGTGAAATGGAGGATCCCGATCGTCCTGATCGTATCTGAGGCCGCCACTGCCGCCGTCGCAAGCGTGGCATCTGTCATCGGCATCCTCCCTCGTTCGAAACCCCCGGCGCATCAACGCGCCTGGAAGCCGGATTCCTCGATCAGCCGAGCGGCGTTCGTTCGCTGTTCCTTCAGGTAGCGGGCAAATTGTTCGGGAGTATCGAAAATGGGTTGCAGCCCGATTTCTGTTATCCGCTTTTGACGGAACGCCGGCTCGTTGCCGATGCGACTGATGTCCTCATGCAATTTCTCGATAGTGGGTTTGGGCGTGCCAGCCGGGGCAACGAAGCCGAAGTAAACCGGAGCCAGATTCGGAAAACCCAGCTCATTCAAGGTCGGCACGTCGGGAAAGAGCGGGGAGCGCGCATCGGAGTCCACAGCGAGCGCTTTGACGGTCCCGCTGCGTATGTGGGTGATGAAGTTGGGCAATCCGACGATGGCGACCGGCGTCGTTCCGGTCAACAGGCCGGTCACGATATCGCCGCCGCCGCGCGAAGGAACGCTGACGAGATCGGCCCCGGTTTTCTGCTTCCATCTCTCCATGGTGATCTGCATGGGAATGGCCAGCGCACTGTAACTCAACGTCCCGGGCCTGGACCTGGAAAGCTCCGCCAGCTCATCGAGCGAGCTGACGCCAAGCCCAGCGCTCACCACGAGCACCTGCGTGTTGATGAAGGCGTTGCTGATGGGGTCGAAGTCCTTCGCCGGGTCAAAGGGGATCGATTTGTACGTGAACTGGTTCAGCGTCAGCGTTTCATTGGGCAAAATGCAGATGGTATAGCCATCGTTCGCCGCATCGGCACAGGCGCGACCGGCTATATTCATTCCTCCGCCCGAGCGATTTTCGATGATCACGGGTTGACCCCAACGCTTCTGCAGCTCGTCGCCAAGGGCGCGAACGAAGATGTCGCTGGTCCCGCCGGGGCTGTTGGCGGTAATGACCCGCACTGGCTTCGTCGGATAAAGCTGCGCTTCGGCAGGGGCCATGCTGAAGCAGCCGCCCGCAGCCATTGTGAGAAGCAGCAAGCTCAGAGGTTTCATCGCAGCTCTGCCAGCAACGTCACCCAAGAAAGCCTGCCGACGGCACAATGGCTGGCCGTTGGTCCGAACGGAACAACCGGACGTCGGCCGGGTCATCTCAATTGCCCATCACGAGCCCGCCGTCGACGTTGACCGCCTGACCTGTCATGTAGTCGGAATCGCGGCTGGCGAGAAAGCTCACGACGCCAGCCACGTCGTCGGCAGTTTCGGGCCGGCCGAGGGGGATAAACGAGGTTCGCCGCTTCCAGGCTTCACCGGTTTGCCAGCCCTCGATTTTGCTCCATTGCGCATCGATCTTCTTCCACATCGGCGTGTCGACCGCGCCGGGACAGATGCAATTCGACGTAATCCTGTCGGCCGCCAGCACCTGCGCGGCGGTGCGCGTGACGCTGACGACGCCGGCCTTGCTGGCCGCATAGTGGGGCATGTACGCCAGGCCGCCTCGGTAGGCGGCGATCGACGCGGTTTGGATCAACTTTCCGCGCAGTTCGGAACCCGCAATCGGCGCCTGCGCGCGCATGCGTTTGGCGGTGGCTTGCAAGACAAAAAAGACGGCACGCAGGTTGACCGCCAGCATGCGGTCCCATTCGTCCTCGCTGAGCTCGAGCAGCGGCCGGATCTCGGCGATGCCGGCGTTGTTGAACAACACGTCGAGGCGTCCCCAGCGCTGGTAGGCGAGATCGAGCATGCGCTCGATATCGCCTGCGCGGGTAACGTCCGCTTGGACAGAAGCCTGCCCAAGCTCGTCGGCAAGGGCCTTCGCGCCGGCGCCATTGAGGTCCGCCAGCAACAGTTGCGCGCCATCGCGTGCCATGCGTCGAGCGCACGCGGCGCCGATGCCACTTGCAGCGCCGGTGATCAGCGCATGGATACCGTCCAATCGATCAGTCATCTGACGGGCCTATCGTAGGGCGCCCATTCGAGCACAGCGGAGTGCGCAGTCGAGGCATCGATCGAAGTCTCCCGACCCGCTTGCGTCCTCCGGCGCCCCGGTGCCATCTTGGCGAGATCGAATGGAGGAAACAAGCCAATGAAAGCATTGCATGACCAAACCGTAAGGGTGAACAGCGGGGCGGCGTGGGAGATGAAAAAAGGCCAGCGCGTTCGCATTACCTTCCAGTCGATCGTGGATTTCGTCGTGTTCAACCGCGACAATCTCCAGGAGCGCTTCGATCAGGCGAGGACCAAGGCAAACCAGGGCAAGATCTATTTGAGCAAGGGCGACCTGCTGCTCTCCAAGCTGAACAATCCGATGATGGCCATCGTGGAAGACACCTTCAAAGGGACCCATGATCTCCAATATGGCATGTGCAGCGAATGTTCGTACACGACCCGTTGGAACCGCAGGCATCTGCCGCCGTGGAATAAGCTATACCCGGAAGCCGGCATCACGTGTCGCGAAGATCTGCCGTTGTGGGGCTGCTACGAAAATATCATGACTGCGCTGCAGAATTATCCGATCATACCGCTCGATATCCCTGCGCCGCTCAACATCGGCCAGCACATGGAGCTCGACGAGAAGGGCAATCTGATATGGGCGGTGTTCGCCAAGCACAAGGAGCTGTTCGAACCCATCCCGCACATCGATTTGCGCGCGGAAATAAATTGTTTGTGTGCCGCAAGCTGCGACCCCGGTAGCGGCAAGCTGGGGAGCTCCAAGGGGTTCTATCCGAAACCGATCCGGATCCAGGTATTTGAGGAGTGAGGACGCTTGCCGGTTTGCGCCGCGCCGATCGCGACGGCGGCGCCCGTTTCGCGCCTGAGCATTCGTCCAATATAGATGCCCGGCTGCGATACGATTCGTCACCAGTTATAGATGTTTTTGTTATAGCCAAGGTTGCCGCCACCTGTGGCTTGCGGACTGTCCGAGTTGGAAAACCGAGGGGTACGCGGAACGGCGGGCTGAGCGCTTGGAACGCTGCGATGCGCTGCAATCTTACGGCTCTTGGTCGCGGCCGACGCCACAGCGACGGCGCTAACGACAATTGCAGCGGCGAGCGCTATTTTCGTGAACATTCTCACTCTACACCGGAATGCACAGGGCATTCGGCACGAGAAGATTGTCGTAGACGCAACGGCGTTCGGCGAGCTTGAGCTCGCCACCCACGCGACGGAACACGTCGTAGTAGACGCCAACCTGATGCAGCGTCGCATCGGGGCGATCGAACAGGACCTGAAGCACGACGTAATTCGCGCGCGACTTGATCGTTCCATTGCTCTCCACGCTCACCACAACCTGGTTTGCGATGATGTGCCGCAAGTAGCGCGGCGCGAACATCGAGGTTTCCATGAGCGCGAACGCGCGGTCGTGAATCATCCGCTTGTTCTCGCAATAGATCAGCCCGACCGGCAGTCCGCGGTCGTAATTCTCGCGCGACAAGATCACATAAAGCGCATCATCGGTGAACATCTCTGTCCAATCCGACAGCCGCTGCTCGTCGAGCGCCTGGGCGTATCGGGCGTTGAAGGATTCGATCTCGTGATGCACCAGCATCGCTTGCAGCTGCGAGTCGAGCGGCGCGCCATCGGGCGGGGAATGGCGCGTGACGGCGGGTTCGCTCATGCTTCTAGAGTCCCATTTCCGCGCGCCAGTGCCGGTACATGGCGCGAATCGATGCTTCCGAGATCAAGCTGTCCGAAGTGCCAGCCGCCACCGCGGGATCGAGCTTCACCAGATGCTGGCCGCCCGGAACGTGCTGCATCCCGTCCTGGACGAACTTGATCGCCTCGTTGTCCTCGAGGCCGAGGAAGCCGGCCGGGCCCATGAGATTGCCCTGACGCAGACGATGGCGGGTCATTTCCTCGTCGTCGCCTTCGAAGCCGAACATGGTCCACTTCATGATGAACTCATGCGGACCGGTCGGTATGATCTGGCGCAATCCGAGCGTATTCATCTCGCGTTGAATGATCAGATTCGGCCAGATGGTCGCCATCGTCACGGACCAGGGACTGTCGAACTCCTCGACGAAGTCCATGAAGCGCGGCTCCGCCAGCGTCATGCCGTCGCGATAGGCGCGCATTTCCTTCTTGGCATCGCTGGAGACGCTCTTGCGCTCCGACTTGGCGGACGCCATGACGCCGTGCCGGCCGGTCGCATCCGCGAGCATGAGCGAGCGGTTGCCGGCGACCAGCAGGCCGAACGTCACCAGGAAGGTGTGCAGCAGCGTGGCGTGATAGGGATCCTTGAGATTCTCGTGATAGAGCTTCCAATTGCCGGGCAGCGTGTGGCGGTAGTAGCCCAGAAGCCTTGGCTTGCGGCCGTCGAAGGTCGCCTCGAACTCATTGAGCACCTCCGGCCCGAGGTAATCCTGAAACGATTCCATATCGTCGAGGTAGGAAGCAAACACGACACCGCGGTGAGCCGTAACATTGAGCCGACGCAATCCATGCTGAGCGTTGTTGAAGTCGGCGGGCATGCCGCCCTTTCCGTTGACGCCGCGTCGGAATGGAACGCCGGCGAGATTGCCTTGAAGGTCGTAGGACCATTGATGGTAGGGGCAGACGAATTCTTTTACATTGCCGCTGAGCTCGCGGCAGAACTCCGCGGCGCGATGTGAACAGCGGTTCTCGACGACATTGATGGAGCCGTCGTCAGCACGCACGACCACCACGGGCGTCGGACCGACATTGGAGCGGATGAAATCGCCGACCTTGGGCACTTCGCATTCCAGCGCGACGTAGTTCCAGGTGCGGCCGTGGAAAATCCTCTCGATCTCGCGCTCGTAGATCGTCTGATCGGTGTAGACCCAATCGGGGATTCGCGTGAGGCCTTCCGCCGGCCAAACGTAACGTTTCGTCAGCGAAAGCTCGGAATCGACATTCATGGCGGCAATCTTCCCACTGCCCACTTGATCGCCTTCCTCGGCAACCCGAACGCCATCCCCCGCTTTGCGATTCGGGGCCGCGTTTGCCACGGCCGGCGCCGAGGCGGCCGGACGCTCCATATCGATGAAGACGTCATCGCCTTCCAGTTTCACGGCATAAGTGCGCAGCTCCTCCGTCACCGGCGCACACAGCGCCTTGCCGGAGCGAATGTCGAATTGGCCCTGATGCAACGGGCACTCGATCCTGCCGTCTTCGACGAAGCCGTCACTCAACAATGCCAGCGCATGCGTGCAAATTCCGGAAGTGGCAAAGACCTCATTCGATAGCCGGTAGAGCGCGACGGGCGAGCCATTCACGTCTACGCCCAGCACGCCGTCCACGTCGATTTCGCTGAAGGATGCGACCCTCTGCCATGCCATCGTCTGCGGCCTCTAAACGCGATGGTTCAGCATAGCTTTGATTTTTCGCAAGGCCAATGGGTCGCTGAACTTTGCGCAATCGTGGCAGAGGTCTTTCGGTAATCAGCATACCATCATATCTAACGCCCAAACCGGCGGCGTAGCGAATCAATGAACCACGACCAGAGAAAACGCCCGGCATTGAATGGCGTGCGAGGCGCTGCGCGCATCTGTGCTCCTGCGAGCCGCGCATTGAGATTGGCGGCAAAATCGGCAACCAAACGACGGCCAAGCTCGAGGACAAGGCCGGAACGCGAGAATTGGGCGAGCGCGCCTTGCAAGCTGTATTCAACCGTCACGAAGACGCGCGTCTGCTGGCCTGCGGCCTCCGGCGCAAGGCGGTAGAGGATTTCACCCTTGGTCCGCGAGCCGGTGCCCCTGTCGCTGCCCGCACCGCGAATGGTGCCACGCAGCGCCCGATCGTCGCGTTCGATCACGGCGGAGCCGGAAAAGCCGGCCTGGATCGGGCCGAGCCTTACCGTCATCTTTCCCTTCGCGGTACTTGCGTCATGCTCGGTCAGCTCGGCCCCGTCGAGGCAGGCGGCCACGGCAGGAATGTCCGCAAAGATCGTCCATACCGCCTGCGGCGGTCTTGCCACCACAAAACTCTCCTCGAATCGCGTCCACCCCGTGCGCGCCTCTTCCGGCGCGGGCGTCGGCGCGGCCATCGAGGTGCGCGCCACCTCGCCGGTCGGCGCGAAGGCCTGAAGAGGAGTCGGCGGCGGGGCAGCTGCCGTCGCCGCGACAGCCGTGGGTTTCGATGCGCGTGCCGCGATCACGCTTTCCACCGCGTTGATGATGCCCAGATATCCCGTGCACCGGCACAGATTGCCGGAAAGCTCGACCCGAATCCGGCGCGCGTCCGCGTCCGGAAGCCGTTGCACGATGTCGCGCGCCGCAATCAGCATGCCGGGCGTGCAGAAGCCGCATTGCAAGCCATGCTCACGCGAAAATGCCGTGCGCAGCTCTTGCATGATCGGATCGGCGCCGAAGCCTTCGATCGTCTGCACCGCAAGGCCGTCGCACTGAACCGCGTAGGTGAGGCAGGAGCGCGCGGGCTCATCATCGATCAACACGGTGCACGCGCCACATACGCCGTGCTCGCATCCGAGATGGGTCCCCGTCAGGCGGCAATGCTCGCGCAGGAAATCGGCCAGATGGGTGCGCGGCTCGACCACCGCCTGGATCTTCCGCCCGTTCACGCTCAGCGCGATTGGCGTCACGGCGCGAGCACCTGCATCAGGGCGCGCGTCACCACAGCCGTCGCCATGCTGTGCTCGACTGCATCGAGCCCGCTAACCGCTTGCGCGAGCGCCTGGCTCACGGCTTCCGTTGAGGCGGCGATCTTCCCCTCTCTTGCCACCTGCTGCGCCAATGACGTGAGCGGCTGCGGTATTCCGCGCAGCGCACCGAGAAAGATGCTCGCGGCGCCGGATTCCGGATCAAGGACGGCGGCCGCGCTCGCTTCGGCAAACTCGCCCGTCTTACGACAGAATTTGTAGAAGCCATACCGTCCGGCGCGCGACAGCTTGGGGACGTCGATCGATTCGATGATTTCGTTTCCCGCAAGCGTCGTCGTGAAGGCTCCTTGGATGAAGTGCGCGACCAAAATCTTGCGCGGGGTCGGACCGCGAACATTGACGGAGGCGCCGAGCGCGGCAAGCGTGAGCGGCCAATCCGCGGCTGGATCGGCGTGAGCCAGACTGCCGCCGATGGTGCCGCGGTTGCGCACCGAACGGTAGGCGATGGCCGCCGCGACCTCGCACAGCATCTCGCCGCCGGAAAGCCGGCCGCGCGCATCCTCCAGACGGGCGTGGGAGACGCCGGCGCCGATGTGCCACGTGCGACCGGCATCTTCCAGTTGCTGAAGCGCCTTAAGCCGCGAGATGTCGACCAGTAGGGCAGGGCGCGTGAGCCGCAAATTCAACATCGGTCCGAGCGACTGACCGCCCGCCAAAATCTTGGCGTCTTCCGCGTTCGCCAGCGCGGCCAATGCCTCTCCGACGTCGGCGGGACGCACATAATCGAAGCGCGCAGCCTTCATGAGTTTTTTACTCGGGGCTGGGTCGACGACTTGGCGCGGTCGATCGCCTCGAGCAGCCGGCGCGGGGTGAGCGGCGTCTCGGTCAGTTCCACGCCCAGCGATCGCAATGCATCGTTGACCGCGTTGAAGATCACCGCAGGCGGGGCGATCGCACCGCCTTCTCCCATGCCCTTGATGCCGAACTCGGTGTAGGGCGACGGCGTCTGCATATGATGGATGCGAATGGCGGGAATCTCGGTAGGCCCGGGCAGAAGATAGTCGGCAAAGGTCGAGGCGAGCGGCTGTCCATTCGGGTCGAACGGGCTCTCTTCGTAGAGTGCGGTGCCGATGCCCTGGGCCGCTCCTCCGAGCGTTTGGCCTTCGACCACCATCGGATTCACCAGCGTGCCGCAATCCTCCACGATGACGTAATCGAGAATCTCGACCGCGCCGACTTCGGTGTCGACGGCCACGACCGCGGCATGGGAGGCATAGCTGAACGCACCGGTGTCGCGTTTGGGGCGAAAGCCGACGGTGGCCTCGAGCCCGCCGAGGTCGACATCGGGCGGCAGCTCCTGCGGCCGCAGATACCAGGCTTCGGCGACGTCGCGCAGTGAGACTGATTTTCGCGGCCCGATGATCTGCCCGTTTTCATATTTCATTGTACCGACGGCGGCCTGCATGAGATGGGCACCGATCGCGAGGAAGCGGGGGATGAGCGCCTTGCATGCATTGGCGACCGCGCCGCCCGCCATGACGATGCTGCGCGAGGCATAAGTGCCGGTGGAGTAGGGCGTGGTGCCGGTATCGCCGAGCAGGACCCGAATGTTGGCGAGCTCGATCCCGGTGACCTCGTGTGCGATCTGAGCGAGCGTCGTCTCCATGCCCTGGCCATGCGAGTGGACGCCGGCGCGGACTTCGAGCCCGCCATCCGGGGTCACTCGCACCGTCGCCTGGTCGTAGCCGGG
>Ga0209648_10001129_pt1 | contig 21373 bp, 24 predicted proteins | sample GraSoi2013_115cm_FD_185830 | JGI IMG/M metagenome (GOLD analysis project Ga0209648, IMG submission 185830) | Grasslands soil microbial communities from the Angelo Coastal Reserve, California, USA - Sample 9_17_2013_115cm (SPAdes) (version 2) | ecosystem: Environmental > Terrestrial > Soil >... | reverse complement strand
AAATTGTCGGCTATTATTTAATGCGGGATAATCACAGGTCAGGCCAAATGCGAAGATTCATTATCCCGTATTGCCGATGGGATTGAGATGCGAATGCAGGTCGTATCCGCGACCGGTGAATTGCTCGTGACGGTGAGGGAAGGGGCGGGCATGAGTAATCGGGAGGGTGAGCCTTATGGGGCACTTCGTGTCGATGTCGAGCAGTCGCGTCGCATGTCAGAAATGACGATCGCCTATTATGATCGGACGGCCGAGGCATACTGGGATGGCACTCGGGATCACGACGTCAGTCAAAACTATACGGCGCTTCTGGATGCGATTGAGAACGATCCCCCCTATTCCATTCTTGACCTGGGTTGTGGGCCCGGCCGAGACCTCTACCATTTTCGTTCATTGGGCCACAACGCCGTAGGCTTGGACGGATCGAAGGAATTCGTAGCTATGGCACGCTCCTATTCCGGGTGCGAGGTTCTCCACCAGGATTTTCTCGCGCTGGCATTACCGCAGAGCCGCTTCGACGGCGTGTTTGCGAATGCATCGCTGTTCCACGTGCCGAGCCAAGAGTTGCCGAGGGTATTGCTTGAACTCTCCGAAACCCTGAGGCCCCGGGGCGTCCTGTTCTGCTCAAACCCAAGAGGAGACAATGAGGAAGGCTTCAGCGGTGGCCGCTATAGCTGCTTCTTCGATCTCGACACCTGGCGCAATTACGTCAGAGCTGCCGGACTCTTCGAGGTGAGACACTACTACCGCCCGCCTGGACTTCCGCGTCACCAGCAGCCCTGGCTCGCGACCGTATGGCGCAAAGGTTAGCCGGCAGCGTCGGCGGCACGTCGAGGCCGAGCACCTTCGCGGTCTCGAGGTTGATCGCCAGCTCGTACTTGCAATGGTTGCGGCCTGGGGCTGTTATCCGCAAACCATGGGCACGTTTTCCTCGGCGGGCCTCATCACCATTATTGCAGAATTCTGATTTTCGGTAGAGAGACAGGCATTGAAAGGGTGTGAGCGAACGAACGATCGTCTTCGCTGGGGGTCACGGCTTACCGATGCGGGGCAACAGCCACCGCATTATCTGCCGGTACGGATCGGCACTGGACGGGATTCGCTCCATCGCCTTCTTAGCGAAGGGCTTAGCCTGCTCTTCGCTCTGTCGCTTGTCCTTCGGAAGCGACATCCATTCGCGGATGATTTTGCGGCGCGCCTCGTGTTCCGGCTTCATGTCAAAATCCTCTGGCCCCAACGGTGGTCGACGGCAGCATAAAGGTCGCGTCGTTAGCAGCATAAAGGTCGCGTCGTGATGAGGAAAGATCGCTCTCGCGAGGTGAATGCGCCAGCTCGTAGGTCCTTGCAGATGGCTACCCGCAAGTAATGTTTTCCCGTTGTACACGGCGCCCTTCTGTTTGGCGGGCGGCATCTTCGCGTAAATATTACGGGAGGCAGCTTGTCGCCGCTCTCCCTCTGTCTTCTCAAGACGTTCACCGGCGCCGGGCGAATCAGGCGCCGGGCCCGACGCTGCGGCCGGCTGAGGTGGGTCAGAGCCACCTCGTGTACATCGCTGGCGTACTGTCGTCTGCTCACCCCGTCCGAATGCGTCGAAAGGGAGCGCGGCCTCTGCCGGCTGCTCCGCAAAGCCGCCAATAGAGGCGCAGGTAATTGCGTGCCATCACGTCCGCGGTGAACCGCTCCTCGAACACCTTGCGCACTATCCGGCGGTCAAGTTGATCAAGCTTGAGAACCGCCCGTACAGCCTCGTCTTCGGTATCCACAACGAACCCGGTTTTCCCGTTCTCGATGATCTCGGTGACGGACCCGCAGCGCCAAGCGATCACCGGCGTCCCACAAGCCATGGCTTCGATCAGCACCAGACCAAACGGCTCGGGCCAATCGATCGGGAACAGGAGAGCGCTGGCGTTTCCAAGGAAAGCGGACTTTTCGCTGTCGCTTATCTCCCCGATGAATTCAATCATAGGATCGGCCAATAGCGGCTTTATCTCGTCGCGAAAATAGCCCACGTCCACAGCATCCACCTTTGCCGCAATCTTGAGGCGCATGCCCAGGCGCTTCGCGATGGAGATCGCCCGATCGGGACGCTTCTCGGGCGAGATGCGACCGAGGAAGGCGAGATAGGGATCGCTGGGCGTGTTGTTGAACGAGTAAACGCCTTCAGCGAGGCCATGGTGAATAGTGGCCAGCCAGTTGGCGCCCGCGAGTGGTTTGCGTTGATCATCCGATATGGAAACCAGGGGATAGTGGCGCCAACGAGAATAGGCCTCAGGCAGGTCCTTCAGGTCGAGCCGACCGTGCAGCGTGGTCACGGTTCGCGCCGCCAAGTCTTCGAAGAACGGAAAATGGATGAGATCGACATGGAAATGCAGAAGATCGAATTCGTGCCGGCGCAAATGAAGTTCATGCAGCATGGACAGGTGAGCGGCGAGGTCTGATTTCAGCGGAAACGGATCGAGCCGAATGGCTTGGTCGCGTACCGGAACCAGCGTCGCTCGTGTATGGGCCTCCGCAGTCGCGAATAGCGTGACCTCGTGCCCAAGCTCTACGAGAGCGTTGGTCAGGTGTGCCACGATGCGTTCGGTGCCGCCATACAAGCTGGGCGGCACCGCCTCATACAACGGCGCGATTTGTGCGATCTTCATAAGATGCCATCAATCCAGCCGGCAAGCCGCCTCACTCCCACTGGTCAGCAATGTCGGGCCTGCTTGGCGGCACGGTGGGTCTAACGGACGAGCGCAGGCCGATCCATGTATCATCAGAAGTTCATGCGAGTGTAAACGATCTACAAAACCAGATACGCGTGCTCGCCAGCCTATGACCGCGGCTCCGATGCGCTCGCCCGTTTCCACCTTCTTCCAATCACCGCTACGCCATTGACATAGGAAGGAAACTACGTACCTGCCGTGATCCTCACTAAAGAAGCTCAAGTAGCCGGTCCGCTGGTGGTCCGCCTTCGTGAATGAAGGCATCCATGCGCTGCTGCCGTGTCGCCATGCACTTTACTGGTCCACCAATTTAAATTGAGGGCATCGCTTTTGAAGCGATTGGCTTCTTGTCAACTCGTGTCTCCAAGTCGGTCGCCTCTTTGGCCAACCGAAGTGCTTTCAGTCTTGCAGTCTTTTCTCGAACAGCCCGAGCCTCGGACTCATAGTGCGCCCTGGCCTCGTTGGCATCTTGAGTCGCTTTCTGTGTCTTCTTGAACCGCGCTTCAGCTCGATCGCGCTCCTTCGAATGGTCAGGCAACATGGCCTCCTTTGTTTCGGCGCGAGGAATGCTCGACAGCCATCTGTTAGATCAATTCGATCATGAAATAGTACCCCATCATCAATCCGATGCTGACGCTTACCGCGATGATCGCAAGGGTTCGTCGGCCTTTTTGCTGCCGGATCGATGTACGCTTTTCACAGCAATGGCCGGAGTGCCTGACCTCTCCGCGATGAGCCGGTCCTGTTCTTCGATGATCGCGCGCGCAGGGGAGTCGCCATCGAGGCCGCCAAGGACTTCGCTCGGAACTCTGCGATTGGACCGCTGAGAACCGTCTTCGTAAACCACGTCAAAAAGAGTGAACTCAACTCGCGTGGCCGGCTTCCGTGCCATTTTGGTTTCCTGTCATTGTTCAACGATGGATACGCCACACATCGAGGGCGGCGTCGCAGTCATCGAGGCACGTCGGGCAAGTGGAAGTCGGGCCGATACCTAGGCGCCAGGGCCTGATGTTTTATTTCTTGGAAGAGATTAGACGTTCTGAAGGTTCGAAGCGGCCAACTTGCCGCGCTCGCTCACAACGTCGTATGTGAGGGTCTGCCCCTCATTGAGATTGCTCATTCCGGCGCGCTCGACTGCGGAAATATGGACGAATACGTCCGCTCCGCCGTCGGTCGGCTGAATGAAGCCAAAGCCCCTTTGTGAATTGAAAAACTTGACTTTACCTTGAGCCATATCCGGCCTCCTTTGAAAACGCCGATTGGCGTCTGCGACCTGCGCGACATAGCGCAGCCTTGCGTCCGACTTCAACGTTGTCTTGGGAAGAGCCCTAGGCGGGCAAATAGCAAGGACAGGCAAAGCCCGAACAGATGCATATATATGGTCGGCAGGTACGAAATCAACCTACCGCATAAGAGGATCCAATGACATTCAAGCCAAATTACGGTAGAGACCGGGCTGAACGACAGAGGGCAGCGCGCGCACGGACCGAGGAAAAGCAAAGAAAGAAGGATGAGAAGCTTGCGCTGCGCAAAGCCGATCGGGCCGCAGCCGAAGCCCCGCCGGATGACAAGCAAAGCTAACGGGTGGCGATTGCCTGCGTGCAGCCGCAAAACGTGCGCATGGCGGCACGTCCATCGGCAGTTTTTCCACCACTGTCCCGTTGCCCCGACGAAGTGGGCCTAGTAGGGCGACTTGGGAGCCCAGCCCCCGAAATGGGGCATACGGGCGTGTTGATCTAAGACGCCCACGCGAACGCCGTCTGTATAAAATTGATCACTTCAACGACAAGCCGGCGGTGATGCGTCCGCGCCGGCGTGAATTGTCACGCCTGAACGCCTTTGAAAACACAAGTCACAAGCGTCGATCCATGGGTCTCTTCCGCAGTTGCAGAAAAACCACACACTTTTCTAAATAGATGAGGGCTCCCAATCTGTAGCCCAAAAAAGACTGATTTTCAGCTTCGTTTAGCACATGAGGATTTCCGTCCCTATCGTTCGTTAAATTTCGAGATTTAAAGGCGTTCACAGCTCGTTCGGTTAGATCGGGGGCTCAAATGACTGCAATCTCGCTCGCACAAGCCGCTGGCCCTAGCCGGCTTGGCAAAACAGCCATTACCGCCGCGATCAAAGTTGGCCGATTGACGAGATACAGCGGCGAATATTTTGTTGGCGCGACTCGCATACGCGAGCAGTTCCAAGTGGGCAATTTTACTTCGCGGCCGCAAGAATTTGCCGGCGGGTTCGTCGATTTCCTTCCAGGTAGAGGCGCGCGCCATCCGCGATGATACCGCCTCGCCCTCGAGCATCGACGCATTGAATGCTCGGTCGCTCGCCCAAGAGCCGATCGTGCGCCTCAACGGCACCGCTGTCGGCGCCCGGATTACGGGAGGTCGCTTGATCGGTTCAGCGCCTGTTTGCGTTCTTCGTAATGCACTCTCGCGCGCAAGACGAAGAGGTGGCTCGATGGGTTGCTGCCGCGGGTTTCCGAAGACACCGAGTTACTTGCGCAGATGATCATCCGTCTCGTGCCTGAAACGAGAATGATCCTCAGTAAACCTTCGTTCCATGCGCAGCAGGCAGCAAGCCTCTCGCGGCTAGTTCTCGCTTCAGTTCTTGCATAGCACTGTTGGCTGCTTCTGAACTGTTCGCCCTTTCCATACGACGAAGAAGCACACGAATGACACGGTCTTTGTCCCTGATCGCCCATCTGCGAACAAACACTTGCGCGTCGTAAAAAGAGCTTATTCGAACAGATCTGCTGAGGTTGGGCAAATTAGCATCGAAAACCGCCGCAATTCGCACGTCGCTCATATGAGCTTCCTTTAGGTGGTCGATACGCCTCGCAGCCGTTACGCCACACCTGATAACGTATAATGCTACTCATGCTCAATTGGCTCGCGTGCTCGCGCGGCAAATTCCAATAGCCGAAAGAAAATCCCAGCATGCAGCGCTGTGCTCCGCGCCCGCGAGACCCGGCAGTGCCCTTAGCAGGGGCTGAACCGTGTGAAGCGGAGGTAGGTTGGCGGTAAAGCCCCAGGAACCAAGTTCATTGTAGCGCTCTGAGTCCTCAATCGTGGGCGAAAGGAGCGTCTGAATTTTGCAATATTCTTCACGCTCTGACGCTCCAAGCCCGTCGAATCCGTAAACGAGCCGGCCGTCGGTTGATAAGACGTATCTGTGCGGGATCACATTGGCGAGTTCGCCGCCATCTCCAAGTACACAGACAAGGAAGTAATGCTCGCCAGCTTCGGCGCCGGCTAGGAGGCTGGTACCTCCCCTACCATGTCCTCGAAATCGAACCCAGTCCCGCCACGGCAATTCCATCCATGCAGTCTGGCATTCATTCCAATGCAGGATGACCGTGTTGTCGGGGGTTCCTTTCATTCTCTCTCCCGGAGCCTGACGTTGCAGCGATTCTAGGCCTCTTTGGTGCGCGCAGCTCCCGTTCAATGCGATGAACCGTCAAGCCGGGAGGTACCGCTGGAACCGGCTAGCCAACTTTGAGGTTCTCTGCCGACTCCTTGCCACGGTTGCTGACGACTTCATATTGAACAATCTGCCCTTCGTTGAGGGTGTTCAGGCCGGCCTTCTCGACCGCTGAAATATGAACAAACACGTCCTTGCCGCCTCCCTGGGGCTGAATGAATCCATAGCCCTTCGTCGGGTTGAACCACTTCACGGTTCCTGTGGCCATCGTCGTCTCCTTGCGTTATGTGCTCAAATGATTACGCGCGTATCGCGCGACGATCCGAGTTTTGGAAGATGACTTGAGAGCGGCCCAAAACCGGGAGCTGAGCAAGGCAGACCAAAAACTTGGCGTGCTTTACTTGTACGATCGAGACGGCCTGGGGTCAATGATTTTGACCTTGCCCGACCGATTTTCCGGCGCATCGGTGCAACGCGGCTTCTCCTCGAATACGACGGCGATCGGTCCGGCTCGTTTGCACCGCTCCGGCACGTCCCCGACGACAAGATGGTGGTCCTCGGACTGATCAGCACCAAGCGGCCGCAAATGGAGGCGCCGGAAGACCTCATCCGTCGCATCACGCAAGCAAATCGCTTTGTGCCGCTGGAACGCTTGGCGCTCAGCACTCAGTGCGGCTTTGCCTCCTCGATCGTTGGAAACCGCCTTTCCATCGACGACGAAAGACGTAAGCTCGAGAGGGTGTGCGAGACAGCGCGACGGGTATGGACATAGCTTCCTGCTCCGGTCCGGCTCTGGCATCTCGGAGAAGAGCCGATCGATCTCTTGAATAGATTTGGCGCCGGACGACTCCAGCTTCGTAGGCCGTTGCGCGACGGACAAACCCCTAAGGCGCATTTCTCTGCTACCTTTGAGCGGCAGGCAGGATCACCGGGGCGGAGGAGGCGATGTTTAGAACTCACGCCGCGCTCGCAGCCGTATCACTGTGGCTGTTCTCGACATTGGCGGGAGCAAGCGACGACCCGATGCATGTCCTTTCGAATGGCATCGTTCTCACCATGGACAAGAGCGATCAAGTCGCCCAAGCCGTCGCCATCAGCGGGGAGCGTATCGTGGGCGTCGGCTCGAATGTTGAGATCGAGACGTTGGCAGGGGGGGAACTGCCGCCACCCATGAAGGATGAGATCGAGAGCTTTCGTGTCCAACTCGGGGCGGCAATCGATTCCGTTGAGTTTGTAAAAAGGGCGCTGGACAGACCAATACCCCAAACGCCCTGATCGATTTCAGGGTGCCCGATCATCCGCGTCTGCAGTCACCATGGAGAAGCTGTAGAATAAAAATACGCAACAATCGAATCGAAGCTAATGGATTCTTGAATCAACGTTGCGCATTGACGTCTGATCTTGAATCAATCTCACGCGCTCGAACGGGCAAAATAGTTTTGCAACACAATCCCCCCGAAAGCGGACATCGCGAGCTTGTCTCGCTATGTCCGTTCGGCGCCGGCTCTCAGATCTCAAAGTGATCGCGCTCTTGGACCATCGTGTCTTGCACGACGCCGATGTCGTCGTGCGAAAAATCGGCCGGCCAACCAGCCAACGCCATGGCGCCGATCTCGGCGAGCATCATCTCGGTCGGGGCGGCGTTGGGCCCGTTGGCGGCACGTTCGAAAACCATGCCGTATCCAAGACCTGCCTCGCCATCTGCTGATCGATATGCGGCGAGATTTCGCGGTGAAACGCATAGGCGAGCGTGTCGTATTCGTATCTGCAGCTTGGCAAGCGGTTTGGCGGCAAATATCCGTCCTCGGTCAGATCGGCGAACGTCACCGGGTCGGCACCGTAGGCCAGGCACATGAGATTATAAAAGCGTTCTTCAGGCTGGCCGTGGTTGCTGGCAAAGCCCGCCAACTGCGTCTGCACGATGGGATTCGTTCTGTAATCCGCGACGTACTCCCGCCATGCCCAAGCGCCGCCTGCGATCAATCGCCGCGCTCGCTCCTTGCCGAATTGCAGCATGATGTATCCTGCAAAGTTGTCTGCGGCATCTTCCGCATGTCCGAATATCGGCACTTTGAAAAGATCGAACATCGCGTGTCCGACCTCGTGGGTCGTGAGCCAGAAGAATTGCCCGATTGCTGCATCCCTCGGCGTGAGTCCGCCGGGGGTCGCTTTCTTTGGTAAGGAATGCAAAATGTGCCGCAAAAGCTCGTAACAGATGGTCACCGTCGGTTTGGAATTCTCCCGGCCGTACCAGGAATTCACCATGCCGCAGTCCGCGGTTTTGATGGTCAAGTCCTCGGGCAGACGAAACGGACTCAATATCCCCTGCATTGCCTCGAGGACACGGTGTTCTCTTAACATACCGTAGAGCTCCTGAAGCTCGGCGCTTTTGGGTACGACATATTCGGTCGTGACGCGATTTGGTTGATCGTTTTCAACGGGGGCATAGACGTTCTGACCGGCTTGTTTGCGAGCGCCTGGTACAAGTACCGGGGCGGCGACGATGTAAAGCTTTTCCCCCGAACGAAAAATAATTGCGCCGGGACCCAAATCGCGGGCCCCGAGCGCTTCGATTTGTGCCGAGGTGTCGCCTTTCGCTCGACCTGGCGTGATGGCAAAGGTCTTTCCGTCGATATAGATGCTGTCATTGTCGGCAATCGCAGCCGGCGGGAGCGTTTGCGATTGAGCCAGCGCCAAATTTGACACGATCGATGCAATGCCGACGATGGCACCGATGCAGCTTATCGACTTCCCTTGGAGACTGCTCATCGGGTTCTCCAGAGTTGATATGCCGCGACGCGGATTAATCCTGCCGAGGAACGTTGCACGTTAAAGGTTGAGAAGACGCGGGGGGCGGACTGAAGCTTATGTCAGCCCGCTCCCGTGAGCACTAAAGGCTCGCAGGCTCGTCACTTTGTACTCGCCGGGATCCAATTCTCCTCGAAGGCCTTTTTGAGCTTGTATTGGACATAGTCCGGATCGTAGGCGAATTGCATGAGCATGGAGTTATAGCCGGGGCTGCCGCCACCGGTGAGGTTCGGATTATACTGCCGCGGATCGTAGGCGAATTGCATGAGCATGGAGTTATAGCCGGGGCTGCCGCCACCGGTGAGATTCGAATTATACTGTCGCGGATCGTAGGCGAATTGTTGGTTATAGCCGACGCTGCCGCCACCGGTGAGGTTCGGATTGTACTGGCGCGGATCGTAGGCGAATTGTTGGTTATAGCCGACGCTGCCGCCACCGGTGAGGCTCGGATTATACTGTCGCGGATCGTAGGCGTAGCCGGTGACAACGCCGCGGAGGGTTTGACCTTCGGCGATGTAGAGCTTGTTGCCCGAACGTATGATAATTGCCCCAGGGCCAAGCTCGCGGGCAGCTAGATCTTTGATTTGAGCTCCCGCGTCGCCTTTTCCCTTTCCCGGTACGACTTGAAAAGATTTTGCGTCGACATAGACGCTGTCATTGTCAGGGATAAGGATGGTTTGTTGCGCGTGGGCGGTTGCAAACGTTGAGATGCTGACGGCGGCGGACATGATGACAGATGTCGCATATTTGCTCATGGGACCGACTCCTATACGGGAGGACTACAAGCACCGTCTCGTTTGGCTGCAGAGGGCGCATTCTATCGCTGGCCGCGCGCGGGCGATAGCTGCCGTGAACTGAAAGACCGACTTCGCAATGTCGAGACCGATTGCGGACCGCGGCAAGTCGGTAAGCGATGGCGGCGAATAAAAAAAACTTTGATGGAACCCAGTCGCGGCTCGTGCGTTGACTGAAACTTGCCCGGATCCGTTCAGTCATCGAATGCTTCCGAATGACCGCTTGAGGTCAGACTCGGCCATCCCGCGACGTCCCGCAATATCTGCCGTTATGTCGCAGAGCCGCGATCGGCAGCTTCGTGCCCATTAGCGCCTTTTCCACTGCGATCTTAGGCGGCGACCAGGGATTCGATGTCGTTTACGCAAGCCAGATGAACCTTAAGGTTTGCCCATCGCGAAGCTTACGGATCCCGTGTGACTGTGACGACTTTTCCACGCACTGTGCGTGTGATCGAGGTGCGTGATCGAGCACACGTTGATACCGTTGAAAGACGGCACGATGCTGGCGGCGCGCAAGATTCAGCAGTCTAAACAATGCAATGCGGAGAAAGGCCAAATGATTCACGATCCGGCGAACGTTGTGGCTGCTGCATATCCCTCGGATAAAAAGCTCCGTGGCTTGTTGGGGGGAATGTTCTTATTCACGATGATCATGACCGTTCCCCAGGTGTTGGCCATATGGGTCGGTCATCAAGCAGCGGGCGTTTCGATCCTGTCGTGGAGTGCATATTTTGTCTCCGCCCTTCTCTGGCTATGGTTCGGAATCCGGCGGCATGACAGGAATATCTATCTGCCGTGCTTGGGTTGGATTGCACTGGACGGAGCCGTGATTGCAGGGGCTGTCGTTTACGGATAGCAGCGGTTGACGGTTTTCCACCTCTGGCCTTGACGTCAAGCGCGACATCGCAGGCATGGTCATCGTGCGCATGCTGAAAATCCGGAAGTGTCGGCATGCTCCATTAGGTGCGCGACCTGCCGATCACCGTGGAAATGCTGGCACCTTTTGCGGAAAGGACCATTTCTACAGGGTTCCCTGCTGCTTCGCATGCGCCGCGGTCGAGGTGCGTCTCACCGGCATGCCGGCTGACCGCCCCAGCGGTTCCGTAGCCGTGCCAATTGGAGTGCCCCTGTGATTGTCACGACTTTCCCACGCACTGTGCGTGTTATCGAACACACGTTGATACCGTTGAAAGACGGCACGACGCTGGCGGCTCGCATCTGGTTGCCAGATGATGCCGAACAGACCCCAGTTCCCGCGATCCTGGAGTATCTCCCATACCGCAAGCGCGACGGGACTTACGAGCGCGACGCGCTGACTCATCCGTATCTGGCCGGCCACGGCTACGCGGGCGTTCGCGTCGATATCAGAGGTTGCGGCGAGTCGAACGGCTTGCTGTTCGACGAGTACGCAAAGCAAGAGCAGGACGATGGCGTGGAGGTGATCGCGTGGTTGGCGGCGCAACCCTGGTGCAGTGGCGTCGTCGGGATGATGGGAATCTCCTGGGGCGGGTTCAATGGACTTCAGATTGCGGCGCGCCGCCCTCCCGCCCTCAAAGCCATCGTCACCATCTGCTCGACCGATGATCGGTACGCGGACGATTGTCACTACATGGGCGGCACGCTTCTCACGGCCGGGCTCGAATGGGCCTCGTTTTTTTTCGGCTCAATGTGCCTCCCGCCCGACCCGATGCTTGTCGGCGATGGCTGGCGGGCGATGTGGTTGGAGCGCCTGGCGAACGTACCGCTGTTCTTCGAACTTTGGCTGCAGCACCAACGACGTGACGCGTATTGGAAGCATGGATCGGTATGCGAGGATTACGCGGCGATCCAATGCCCTGTGTACGCCGTCGGCGGCTGGACCGATGCCTATAAGAATGCAATTCCACGCTTTCTTGAGCGACTGACCGCACCTCGCAAGGGTCTCATCGGGCCGTGGGCACACGGGTATCCGCATTTTGCGCTTCCTGGCCCGCAGATCGGCTTCCTGCAAGAGATGCTGCGTTGGTGGGGTTATTGGCTCAAGGGCATCGATACCGGCGTGATGGATGAACCCATGCTGCGCGCTTGGATGACGGATAGCGTGAAGCCTGCGTCCCATCACGAGACTCTGCCAGGCCGGTGGGTTTGCGAACCTTCATGGCCGCCGCCGGGGATAACACCTCAGCGTCTGTTCTTGACAGATGCGGGGCTGCGAAGCGCACCGGCACCTTTGACGGTTCGCGCCGTGTGCTCTCCGCAGACAGTTGGTAAGTGTTCGGGAGAATGGGTTCCGTTCGGTCGTGCACACGATCAGGCTCCTGATCAGCGGGAAGACGACGCGCGCTCGCTCACCTTCGAGACGCCGCCTCTCGATAGGCCGATCGAGATCCTCGGCGCGCCGATCGTTACGCTCGACCTCGCCTCCGACAGGCCGATTGCGAACCTGGTGGTTCGGCTATGCGATGTGCACCAGTCCGGTGAATCGCTGCGCGTCAGCTATGGCACACTCAACCTCACGCATCGCGACGGACACGAAAGGCCCGCGCCGTTGGCGATAGGGGAGCGCTACCGGATGCGCATTCAGCTCAACGATGCAGGCTCGGTGTTCCCGGCCGGCCACAGGGTAAGGCTTGCCCTATCCACGGCTTATTGGCCGATGATCTGGCCTTCTCCCGAGAAAGCGACGCTACTGATTTCAGGTGGCACACTCGACCTGCCGGTGCGCCCGCCCCGGGCCAAAGACGCGCTGCTGTCGCCGTTGCCTGCCCCCGAGTCGGCGCCACCTGAGAAGCCGACGATAATCCGTCGCGGTGATATGCGTATCGAGCGCATCGATCGCATCGGCCTTGAATTGGGCATGCAGAGCAAGTCCTACTTGCACGTCGAGGAAGACGACCCGCTCAGCGCAGTGGCCGACCTGCGACGGACGTGGACGATGTCGCGGGAGGCCTGGCAAATCCGCACTGAGACGCAGATGCGGCTGTCGTGCACCCGCGATATCTTCCTGCTGCAGGGAAGTTTACGTGCGTGGGAAGGCGCGAACGAAGTCCGTCGCCGCGAATGGGATCGCTCTATTCCTCGAGATTTCTTATGAGCCAAACAACGAGCATGATGCGGAAGAGCTGTCCTCCGCCTCGGTCACGATGTCCTTTGTGATTGTTCGAGGCGTTACTTCCCTTCGGTATTCGCCGCCTTGAGGATGGGAGACCACCGCGCGATTTCGGCTTTCACGAAACCGCTGAACTTTGCCGGTGTGCGTTCGTGCTTGCTCGGCAGTGATCCGCCGAGGTCGGTGAGCCGCGTCTGGACGCCGGAATCATCTAACGCCTGGTCAACGGCCCCTGCGAGTTTGTTGATGATCGCTTTCGGCGTACCCTTGGGAGCGAAAATCCCGGCCCAGATGCTCATCTGGTAATCGAAGCCGGCTTCCTTCGCGGTCGGCACGTTGGGCAACGCAGGGAGGCGTTGCTCGGCCGAGACACCGAAGGCCTTGATCGTGCCGGCCGCAATCTGTGGGGCGAGGCTCACCGCCTGCTCGCAGAAGAAATCGACGTGCCCGCCGATCAGGTCGTTCAGCGCCGGCCCGGTGCCGCGATAGGCCACCAGGGTCGGCCGCACTCCGGCCGCGGAGGCGAACAGCAGACAGGCCATGTGTGATGATGAGCCGATGCCGCCATGCGCCTGTTTCACGCCGTTGCCGTGCTTTTTCAGATAGTCCACAAGTCCACGCAGATCCTCGGCTGGGAAATCCTTGTTGGCGACGATCACGGCCGGCGCATGCGCTGTGAAGCCGATCGGCTCGAAATCGCGCTCGGAGTCGTATTTCACGTTGGGCGTGAGCACCGGAGCGGCGACATGGGAGCCCATGCTGCCCGCGAGCAAGGTATAACCATCCGGGTTCGCGGCCGCGACGCGCGCGCTGCCGATCGTGCCTCCAGCGCCGCCAATGTTCTCGACGACGAAGGATTGCCCCATAATTTTCCCCATCTCCTCGGTGACGATGCGAGCCACGACGTCGCTTGGGCCGCCGGCAGGGAACGGCACGACCACCGTGACGGATCGCGAGGGATAACTCTGCGCGCGCGCGCCGAGTGGCGCGGCAAACAGACCAAGGGCTGCGATGCAGACTAGCCGCTTCAACATGACTGACTTTCGATGTTCAAAATTGGTTGCTTGTAGTTTAGCAACGGTCGTTTCGCTTCATGCCAGTGATTACCGCAGCAAGCGACTTGGTTTTCCAATGTTTATCGCGCCAGGTTGGCGCCGCACGTTAAGTTGATGCGTTTTGCTAAATCAAGCACGAGCATTTAGCGAGAAGTCACAGGTAGTACGAGCGTACCTAAGTTGGTGACAAAGAGTACATGCGTACCAACCGCACGCGCATTCAGTAACCTTGAAAATCATTCCATCTAAATAAAATTTTCTTTCTCGCCAACGAAATCATAAGACACCACGTCGAGCCGATCATAATATGAACCCACGCGAAACTCAGGTTCCGCATGGGCCCTCAGTAGGGGAGGTGGCGGATGCGCGTTCCAGCACTTTTGGGCGCAGTGTGCCTTATCGCTTTGTCTCTCACTCACACCATTGGCTTCGGCTCGCTCGGAGTCGGATTGGTTGAAACGGCTCGAGCACAGACGGTGCCGAAGTCACTCGAGGAGGGTGGCACCGACGCTGCAATGAAAGGGCGAAAGAACAATTGGACCGTTGGCGTCGCCGGCGGGCAGTTGTCCGGCACCTACATGACTTTTGCCAACGAGCTGGCGGAGGTCCTCGATGACGGCGACAATCTGCGGGTCATTCCGATCGTTACCTACGGCGCCGCTTCCAATCTCGACGATCTGCTGTATCTGCGCAACATCGACGTCGCGGTAACTCAAGCGGACGTCTTTGAATATTTCCGCACTCAGCGAAAAATTTCCAATCTCGAGTATAGAGTTAACTACATCGTCCGCTTGCCCGTATCGGAGATGCACGTTCTCGCGCGCACCGACATCAAGTCGATCGAGGACCTGCGCGGTAAAAAGGTGAGTTTCGGGCCGGCAGGAAGCGCTTCGAGCCTCACAGGCACGATCGTCTTTCAGCGGCTCGGCGTCCAAGTCGAGCAGGTGCTGTATGATAATCCTACCGCATTGCAAAAGCTGAAGACGGGTGAACTTGCTGCGCTCGTGCGCGTGATCGGAAAGCCAATCGACTTTTTTGCGAAGATCCCCACAAATTCAGGTCTGCACTTCATGCCGATTCCGTTTTCGAAGGCCTTTGCCGATTATTATACGGTCGGCGAGCTTACAAGCAAAGAATATCCCGCGCTGATTCCGGCAGGTGAGTCCGTCGATACGATCGCGGCGCCGGCTGTGCTCGCGGTTTTCAATTGGTCGAAGGGAAATGAACGCTACCGGCGCCTTGAAAGGTTCGTCGAACGCCTTTTCACCCAGTGGGACAAGTTTCGCGAGCCGCCGCGCCATCCAAAATGGCGCGACGTCAATCTTGCCGCGACCGTTCCAGGCTGGAACCGCTGGGTTGTTGCGGAGGAAATGTTACGCCGTATTCGCCCAAAGGATGCTGTGGACCCACGTGTGGCTAGCAGCGATTTTTCCGCTTTCCTAAAGGATAAAGGTTCGGCGACCGCGAATTTTACGCAAGAGCAGCGAGAGGCGCTGTTCCGCGAATTTTTGCAGTGGCAAGAAAAGCAGCGCAACAGCGCACAGCGCTAGGACGCCTATTGGCGGCACGTCTCGTGCAGACCCGGTCACCTGAGACCGAAAACAGAAACGCGCCTCAAACAAGAAATACAGAGAGCTGAAGAAAGTTCAGCCGGGAACGCAGCAGGAGAACGTCAGCGATGAGTACCCCAACAGGAAAGCCGGGGAAGCCTATCGATCCTTTCGCTCATGCGTCGCAAGACACGTACGAGCGCGCCAACCCCGAACATCATCCAGTCGAGAGCGATGGCGAGCCCATTCGCTCCCCTTACGCGCCGTCGAGAGCACGCGAGCGTGCGAGCGCGGAACGGCATCCCGAAGAAATTGACCACGAGTCTATTTTGTCGCGTTACGCGCCGAAGAAAGCGCGCCCACAACCGGCTCTGGGCCCGGATGCCGCCACTTGGGAGGATGGCGCGCCGCTTGTACCTCCTCGCGCGCCAGAACGTCTGCGCGAACATTCAGAGCGCCATGCCGTCGACGCCAACGAATCAGATATCTCGCTTCACCCGCACAGTCAGCAACACGAGCAAACAGGTGCCACCCGCCGTGATGCCGGCATCCCGGACCTCAAGCGGCTGGAAGCCACCCTTCGCTGGATTCAGCGGGAGGAAGCGGCCACGCGGCTCCCTCGCGCCTCCCAGCTACCGCCAGTCCTCGGGCCTGCTCCCGCCGATGTCAAAGGCCGTCGTCACGGCAGCGAGATGTTGGATTTTCGAGCGCCGCGCTCGCTGGAGCCAGAACGGATGCTGCCTCCGCCCACAATGAGGTCGCGGCGCCGTTGGCTAGGCGCTGCGCTCATCACCTTGTTCGCGAGTATCGTCGCGGCTCCGATCGGATATTACTTTTCGACGGGAGATTGGAGCCCATCCTCGCCGCCTGCGCCCGGACCGCAAATGGCATCGCTCGGTCCGAAAACCAATGCGCGGCCGTCGTCCATAGGCCAACAGGAACTCCCACAGACGATGGCCCAAGACGACGATCGTGCGGGGTTTGCACAGAGCGAGGTATCCTCACAGCGCCCAGAGACGTCGCAGCCACGCGAATCAGCCGAAGGTGAAACCGTGGCGATGTTGCAGCCGAGCGTAACCGGCAATCGGGCTCTGCCCTCGAGCAAGGCCATTCGCGTGCTTGATCCAGAGGAGATCAAGCTTCTCATGAAACAGGGCGAGCAATTGATTGCGGCAGGTGATGTGGTCACGGCCCGAACGGTATTGCAGCGAGCCGCGGAAGCCGGCGATGCCAATGCTGCGATAGCGTTAGGCGCGACCTACGATCCCAATGTGCTCGCAAGGCTCGGCGTAGTGGGGGTCAGCGCCGATGTGGAACAGGCACGAAGTTGGTATGAAAAGGCCGAGACCCTCGGCTCACTGGACGCAAGACGGCGGCTCGACCTTCTTGCAAATCGTTAATGCGGGTGTACCCGGTAGGCTCGTGCTCTGAGGTCGGTTTGAGTTGCGTCCGATCCCTCGAGCTCGACAAGGCTCATGCCGCCGCCCAAAAAATCGATTCCGCGACGCGCCCCTCTTTTAGATCCGAAAGCTGCTTCCTGTAGACGCCGAGCACAAAGACGCGAATGGTCGACGATAGATTCTCGTGTTGCCGCTCGGAATCGATCGCGCCGACCAGATCCGACAACGTGATGTTCCGCCCCTTGGCGATTTCCTTCAGCGCATTCCAGAACGCATCCTCAAGGCTAACGCTGGTCTTGTGGCCAGCAACGACGATGGAGCGCTTGATGACCAGAGACTTCATGAGACTCCCCCACTTGTAGTAAATCCGTGACATCGGACTAGAAAATTTGTCCCGTACCGTGGCCGCATAAAAAGAATTCTGGAGCGTTGCAAAAATCACACAGCGCCCGGCATGCTCGTTGGGAGACGTCCGCCTTCGGCTGGGAGTGAGGCGCAAGACACCTTACTCTGCGCCCGCGGAACCGTCCTCTGCGCGCAAGACGACGTCTGCTTGATGAAGTGACTCCTCGTAATGAGAGGTATGCTGACGCCGCCAGTAGTAGTCCGCAACCGTTTTGCAGTTCGACATGGCGTTGCGGTCCGACCTCGATGCGTCTGTTCAGTGTGCCGCGCGCAAAGTTCCATTTAGCCGCCAAGCCGTCACATTTTTCCATCTTCATCGGCATGGAGCGCTCGCTCGGGGGGCCGAACGGGGGCAAATCATGTCATTTCCGAACACGCGTAACGCCGCCTGGTATCTCAAAGAACTCTGCGCGACGCTTGCTCGTAAACGGGGAGGGCTTATTGCCCTCACCTTGCGCGACGTTCGCTGCGATCCGATCGCGAACCGCGCTCTCGACTTGCTCATGCACGACTATACCGTCGCAGCAGAGAATTGCCGCTTGGTCCTGACCAAAAAGACAGGCGACCTGAAGCTCTTCGTGAATGAGCTCGACGACCTTCGCCAATTGGATTTCATCCATAATCAGGCGATGGTGCGACAGATCGAGCGATTGCGAACGCTGTTGACTGCGTCAAACGAGCATCGGGAGCGCTGGAAGGTGCGTGCCTTGATGGCAGAGGCGCTACTGCTCGAAGCCACTGCCAAAACTAGCAACAATGACGGCCGTCGGAATGTCAATGACGCCAGATATGCGGCGCTCAAGCGCTTTCTCGCCAAGCGCTTCCATCCCGATTACGCGCCGGGAGGAGGCATCGAGAAGATCGTGCGCAGCGAGATCTTCAAGGAAATCTGGAACGAGATCGAGCGTCTCGATGAAGAAGTCTCGGCCAGCCGTTTCACGACCGCGGCATCACGTTCGGCGGCCTGAGCTCTGAACGTGCGACTGACGCGCCGAAATAAGAAGCGCGTCGAGTTGACGGACCGGGGACGGCATCTGTTCGATCGCGCTAAAAGCGTCTTTGTGCTGGCGGGCGAAGCATCGCCGAGGTTCAAGACGAGTGCGTCGCTCTGGCGGGCACGCTTCGGCTCTCTCTGCCGCCCGATATTGCCACGATCGAAGCCCAACTGGCGCGGGGAGACTTGACCCTCGTTCTTCCCGATTGGAAGCCGACGCCCGTGGAGATTTCGCGGCTGGCCGATACTGGCGCCCTCGCCCTGCGGTATATTCGCTTCACCTCCAATAGCGACTCAACGCATGCTCTGCCGCGAACATACCTTCTGACAAGCTTCCAACACTGCACTGTTGTCACACAGTCGATGCTCTGTTCTCACACGACCGAAGTCCGATTGCCGTAAGGTGCAACAACCCAGCATGCCTTCCTTTCTAGACGATCGCGTCGATAGCGACGCAATTCTCGACGACATCCGCATCATCGTGGAAATCGAGAGCCCCTCGCGCAACGCTGCGGGCGTCAACCGCGTGCTCGAAACAATCGCGAGGTCGTTCGAGGGCACCGGCGCCACGTGCGAGCGTGAGCCAACGACGGATTCGCTCGGCGACATTCTGCGCGTGCGCTGTGATCCGACGCGCAGCGAGCCGGGCATCCTGGTGCTCAGTCACATGGATACCGTGCATCCGATCGGCACGCTTGCCGGCAAGCTCGCGTATCGTCGCGAGGGCGACCGGGTTTACGGGCCGGGCATTTATGACATGAAGGGTGGCCTGATGCTCGCGGTCGCGGCGTTTCGCCGAATTGCGCAGGCGGGGCGGCGCACAAAATTGCCGATCACGTTCCTGTTGACGCCGGATGAAGAGTTGAGCAGCCCGGCCTCACGCAGCGTCATTGAGCGCGAGGCGCGTGGCCAACGTTACGTCCTCGTCACCGAGCCGGCGCGCCACGGCGGCAAAATCGTGACCGAGCGCAAGGGTATCGGCGTCTTCGTGATCCGCACCAGGGGCAGGCCCGCGCATGCCGGCGGTGATCCGGACAAGGGCCGCAATGCTATCGTTGCCATGGCGGAGATCGTGCTTGCGATCAACGCCCTGAACGATCCTGCGCGCGGCATCACGACGAATGTCGGGTTGATCGCGGGCGGCACCGCTCGCAATACGGTCGCGGAAGAATGCATGATCGAGGTGGACTTGCGTTTCTGCGACCAGACGAGTGCAGGCGAGATGGAAGCCAGGATCAAGGCTTTGAAATCGTCGCGACCCGACATCGAGACGAGCGTGACGGGCAAGATCACGCGGCCGCCGTTCGTGCGCGGGCGTGCAGTCGACCTCGTGTTCGACAAGGCTGCTGCCATTGCAAAGGAGATCGGCTTCAAGCTCGAAAGCGCAGCACGAGTCGGCGGTGGATCGGACGGGAATTTCACGGTCGCGATGGGCATCCCGACGCTGGACGGGCTTGGCGTCGATGGCGACGGCGCACACACGAATCATGAATACATGCTGTTCTCCTCGATCGAGCCGCGCACGCGGCTGCTGCAGGGCTTGATGGAGCAGTTGGAGTAACGCGCGCGGAACGATGCCGCCTCCTTGTAGGGCGCAATAAGCGAAGCGCATTGCGCCGTGTAGCCGGGCGATGGGCGCTCTGCTACAGCACCCCCACCGGCCGACCCCACCGTATAAGGGGGAGGGGAGCACACCGAGTACGCGCGGCAGGCATGCCGAACTAGCGCCGCGCATTTGTGCCTGGTGAATTCGACGCGGTCGGTGAATTCGGCGAGCCCTGAGTGGCGCAATGCGCTTCGCTTATTGCGCCCTACGCATTTGATGGAGCGGTTTGTGATGCCATCGGATGAATTACTGGCGCTGTCGTCCGTGGAGATGCGGCGGCGCATTGGAACGAAGGAAATCTCTCCGCTCGAGCTCGTGGACTCATCGATCGGAAGGATCGAGGCCCTCAATCCCGCGGTCAACGCGATCGCGGCGGCGGATTTTGCACGCGCGCGCAAGCTCGCGATGAGTGCCGAATCAGCCGCTCGCAAGGGCGAGCAACTCGGGGCGCTGCACGGCCTGCCGACCGGCATCAAGGATCTGCATGAGACCGCAGGGCTGCTGACCACCTACGGCTCGCCGCTCTATCGCAGCCACGTGCCGACGCACGACGCGGCCATGGTGGCGCTCGTGCGCAAGGCAGGCGCAATTATTCTCTGCAAGACCAACGTGCCGGAATTTGGCGCCGGCGCGAATACGCGCAATGTCGTCTGGGGCGCGACTGGAAATCCCTTCGACCCGCGGCTCAATGCCGGCGGCTCCTCGGGCGGTTCGGCGGTCGCGCTCGCCTGCGACATGCTCCCGGTCTGCACCGGATCCGATACCGGGGGGTCCTTGCGGATACCAGCCGCGATCTGCGGCGTCGTGGGTTTTCGTCCCTCGCCCGGCGTCGTGCCAGCGGATGGCCGGCCACTCGGCTGGACGCCGATCTCGGTGTTGGGCCCCATGGGCCGCAGCGTCGCGGATCTGCGGCTTCTATTCTCGGCCCAGATCGGAATGGACGACCGCGAGCCGCTGGCGTTCCCGCTCGATCCGGCTGCGATCGCGACGGCGCGGCCGGTCGATCTCGGCCGACTGCGCGTCGCTTTCACCGACGATTTTGGACAATGCCCGGTGAGTGCCGAGATACGGCGTGTCTTCCGCAGCCGCATCGCGTCCATGCGGCAGCTTTTCCGCACGTGTGACGAGGTCGAATTCGATTTCGGCGAGGCGGATCGTTGCTTCGATGTCGTGCGCGCCCAGAGCTACGTCGACCGCTATCGCGACGCCTACGCCAAAGACCCCGACTCGCTCGGCCCCAATGTGCGCATCAACTACGAAATGGCAGCGCGCATGACGCTCGCGGACATGGCCTGGGCGCACGCCGAACAGACACGGATTTTCCGACGCTTCCAATCAACTTTCCACGAATACGACCTTGTGCTGTCGCCAACGGTAGGAGTCACGCCGTTTCCGTGGAGCGAGCTCTACCTCGAGAAGCTCGAAGGGGAGCAGCTGCACAACTATTATCACTGGCTCGCTTTGACCTACTTCGTTACGCTCGTCACCAATCCGGCGATTTCCATTCCGTGCGGCGTCGATGAGCATGCGATGCCTTTC
>Ga0209648_10001128_pt1 | contig 21375 bp, 21 predicted proteins | sample GraSoi2013_115cm_FD_185830 | JGI IMG/M metagenome (GOLD analysis project Ga0209648, IMG submission 185830) | Grasslands soil microbial communities from the Angelo Coastal Reserve, California, USA - Sample 9_17_2013_115cm (SPAdes) (version 2) | ecosystem: Environmental > Terrestrial > Soil >... | reverse complement strand
CCGAGCGGGTGGCGATGAAGGTCACCGGGCACCGCACGCGCAGCGTCTTTGACCGCTACCACATCGTCAGTCCGGCGGATCTGAAGGAAGCGAGCCGGAAGCTGGCGCAGCGCGGCCGGTGACGCGGACGGTTACAATTTCGGTGACAATCGAGCAGTAACCAGAAGACCCGGTCTCGGAAGTCCTTGAGAAGGTTGGTGGCGGTGGGAGGAATTGAACCTCCGACACGGGGCTTATGAGACCCCTGCTCTGCCGCTGAGCTACACCGCCGAATCAGGTTGGCGCGCGGAGGATGTTTGTTATAATCCGCCCGGACATACCAACGGTAGCGATTCCAGCTACTTAAGTCAAGCAGAGCGCGGACGTTGGAGGAACCTCCGATGCAGTTCCGGAAACAACCATGGCACGGTGAGGCCGAGTTGCGCAATCTTCCCGACGGCGGGGGGGAGGAGACGGAAGAGGAAGACGACGACGACCTCGACGACGAGGACGACGACTTCGACGACGAGGAGGACGACGACGAGGACGTGGCGGACGAGCTCGACGACGACGACGACCTCGACGACCTGGACGAGACGGACGGGGACAAGCCCGACGCGGACGAGGAGGCCGAGCCCGAGAATGACGAGGAAGGCGACGAGAAGTAGTGCCCCCAACTAGGAGGCGGTGAACATGGCGCTATTCAGCGGAGAGGGCTTGCTGTTCCTGTTGCGCTGGTTTCATTTCCTCGCCGGCATCACCTGGATCGGGCTGCTCTACTACTTCAACTTCGTCCAGACGCCGTTCTTCGCGACGGCCGATCCGCCCGTCCGGTCGGGCATGATCGTCGGCAGCCTCGTCGGCCGCGCGCTCTGGTGGTTCCGCTGGGGCGCGATGTTGACCTTCATCACGGGCTGGCTCATCGTCTTCCACAGGATGGGCCAGTACGGCGGCGTCCGTGAGTTTTTCGCGACCGCGTACGGCTGGAAGATCTTCTTCGGCGGAATGCTCGGAAGCGTCATGTGGTACAATGTGTGGTTCGTCATCTGGCCCGCGCAAAAGGTCATCATCGCCTCGGCGACGCAGGTCTCGAAGGGTGGCCAGGCGATCCCCGAGGCCGCCGCGCGCGGCCAGCGGGCCGGCTTCGCCTCGCGGACGAACACGCTGCTCTCGATCCCGATGCTCTTCTTCATGGGCGCGGCGAGCCACCTGTCGATGGCCGAGCCGACGACCCGCGGCGGCAAGGTCGGCGCGCTCGTCCTGCTCGCGATCGTGTTGATCGTGGCCGAGGTCAACGCGCTGGTCGGCACGACAGGCCCAGGCAAGAAGATGCTCTCGACGCTCACCGGGACGTTCTGGGGCGGCTTCATCCTGACCGCGATCCTCTATTTCGTCCTCGCGGGGATCATGGGCTAGGCCCGGCTCCGCGCGACGCTCACCCCGCGGCCCGGCGGCGACCCCGCCGGGCCGCTTCGTTTTCCCCGCCGGGCCCGTTCCCGCGTAAGATAGGCGGACGGATGACGTTCCTCCCCCCGATGAGGTCTCGCGCGTGAGACTCCGGACCGTGGCCCTGGCGGCGCTCACCGGATTCGCGCTCTCGTGCATCCCGGTGCCCGCACTCGCTCAGAAGCCGCGCGCGGAGCGCCCCACCTACGCCCCCGGCGAGAAGTGGATCCGTACGGACGGCGTCTACGAGCTGATCCGGATCGAGAACGGCCTCTACGTCTTCGCCGCGAGCAACAACCGGCAGATCTTCCTCACGCAGGACCTCATGTTCGCGCGCCGGCAGCAAGGTTTCGGGTACGTCGAGTTCGACCCGCCGCCCAAGCTGGCGTGGCCTCTCGAGGTTGGCAAATCCGGAACGAGCTGGGGCAACTGGCGCTGGTCGAATCCGAACGCAGGACGCAACGAGCTGCCCCGCGGCGACTTCTACACCAAGTTCATGTGGACGGTCGAGGCCTACGAGGACGTCGAGGTCGTCGCCGGACGCTTCAAGGCCTTCAAGATCAGGTTCGTGCTCGAGAGCCGGCGCCCTTATGACCCCGGGCGCACGACTATGACGACAGCCTACCTCACGCTGTGGTACGCGCCGGAGGCGCGTCAGATCGTCCGGATGAGCGGGACGCTCGTCAATGGCCACAGCTGGGACGCCGCCAGCATGGAGCTCGCGGCGGTCGACCGGCCCGCGCCACTCGAGATCATCCTCGCCGAGCCGAAGGACGGCGCGCGCCTCGTCACGGAGAGCGTGACCCTGACCGCGAAGGCGACGAGCGGTAAGGGGCTGGCGCGCGTGGCCGTCTCGCTCAACGGCCAGGAGATCCCGCTGCCGGGCGGCGCGCCGGCCGACGCCAAGGAACGCGCGCTCTCGGCGAATCTCAAGCTCAAGGAAGGCAAGAACGTCTTGCTCGTGACGGCCACCGAGACCGGCGGCGAGACGCGTCAGGAAGCGCGCGTCCTGTTCTACGACAAGCCGGCGCCGTCCCCCGCGCCGCCACCCGTCGTCGCCGCGCCGCCCAAGCCCGAGCCGCCCGTCCCGGTGGCGCCGAAGCCCGAGCCGCCGGTCGTCGCGAAGCCGACTCCGCCGCCCGCGCCGCCGCCCGTCGTCGCCACGCCGCCCAAGCCCGAACCGCCCGCGCCGGTGGCGCCGAGGCCTGAGCCGCCGGTCGTCGCAAAGCCGACACCCCCGCCGCCCGCGCCGCCGCCCGTCGTCGCCGCGCCGCCCAAGCCCGAGCCGCCCGTCCCGGTGGCGCCGAAGCCCGAGCCGCCGGTCGTCGCGAAGCCGACACCGCCGCCCGTCGTCGTGGAGAAATCGACTCCGGCGCCGCCGCCACCCGTGGTCGCGGCACTGCCGCCCCTTCCACCGCTCGAGCTCAGGATCGGCGCGCCGGCGGAGCAGACGCGCGTCCAGTACGACAGCGTTGCGCTCGCCGCGCTCGTCTCCGGCGGCAAGGGTTCGCGCCGCGTGGTCGTGACGCTCAATGGGTTGGAGGTCACGCATCTGGACGGGCCGGCCGCGAAGCGCGTCGTGCCGGTGAACCTGCCGGTGAAGCTCCGCGAGGGCCAGAACACGCTCGTCGTCACGGCGACGGACGCCGAAGGCGCGACGCTGCAGGACGTCCGGACGGTGCTGTACGAGAAGATCACGCCGCTTGCGATCGTGTTCCGCTATCCGGAGAACGGCGCGCGGCTGACGGAGCCCACCACGGTCGTCGTCGCGACGGCGAACTCGAGCAACGGCATCGCCAGGGTCAGCGTCACCCTGAACAGCGTAGATCTCGCGGACGCGGCCGAGCGGCCCGCGTCGCGCGACGTCGCGGTGGCGGCGCGCCCTGCCGCGATCATGGCCCAGCGCGGCGTCCAGAAGTCAGTCGCCCTCACCGTGCCCGTCACGCTCCGAGAGGGCAACAACGTGATCGTCGTCACCGCGACGGAGGCGGACGGCACGAGCACGCAGGCGGTGCGCACCGTCGCCTACGACGCCCCCAAGGTCGCCGCGGCGCCCCCGCCGCCGGCCGTGGAGCTACCGGAGCGCTGGGCCGTCGTCATCGGGGTCGGGAACTACGAGCACCCCGCGATCTCCAAGCTCCAGTACACGATCAACGACGCCGAGGCGCTCTACCAGGTCCTGATCGGCCCCGGCGGCTTCAAGAAGGAGCGCGTGCTCCTGCTCACCGACCGGACGGAGCGCAAGCCGACGCTCCGCAACATCAAGTGGGCGCTCGGCACGTTCCTCTCGCGCTCTGCGAAGAAGGACGACATGGTCCTGATCTTCTTCGCCGGGCACGGCGCGCCCGAGGTGGACCCGCGCGGCATCGAGCGCGACGGGCTCTCCAAGTACCTCGTGCCGATCGACGCCGACCCCGACGATCTCTACTCGACGGCGCTGCCGATGGACGACCTCCAGACGATCTTCGGCCGGATCGAGGCGGAGCGCGCCGTGATCTTCCTCGACTCGTGTTACAGCGGCGCGGCGGGCGGGCGGACCTTTGCCGCGAAGAAGACGCGGGCAACCAGCGTGGACGACGTCTTCCTCGACCGGCTCACCCGCTCGAAGGGGCGCGCGATCATCACGGCCTCGCGCCCGTCGGAGGTGTCCGTGGAGCTGCCCGACCTCAAGCACGGGATCTTCACCTATTACCTCGTCGAGGGCCTGAAGGGCGCCGCGGACTTGAATCGCGACGGGATCGTCACGCTCCAGGAGCTCTATGAGTACGTCGAGCGCGAGGTCGGCGCGAAGTCGCGCGCGGTCGGCGGCAACCAGCACCCGCTCATGAAGGGCGAGCTCGAGGGGCTCCTGCCCCTCGTGAAGGTTCAGCGCAGGTAGTCGGCGAGCGCCGGGATGTCCGCCGCCATGTGGAGCTGCGGCGGCATGATCCTGGTCGGGCGCTTCGGCTTGTAGCCCGCCGGGTACTCGCCTCTGAGCACCTTCGCCTCCAGAAGCTCCTTCGACGAGCCCTTGATCGGGGGCCCGACCGGGCCCGGCTGCGAGGGATCGGTGGCGTGGCACGCGATGCACTGGGAGAGATAGACCCGCCGCCCCCGTTCGGCGCTCGGCGAGAGCTTCTGCTCGCAGCCGGCGATTCCAGCGAGCGCCATCGCCAGCCCCGCCGCCACGCGAAGCCGTGTCACCCGAGGTCTTTCAGCAGGCTCTGCCTGGTGTCTTCGGCGAGCACCGTCCGCGCGCGCTCGTTGGGATGCTCGACGACCAGCGCGGCCTCGGCGGCCTGGAAGATGCGGCGGGCCTCGGGCGGGAGCGCGAAGCGCACGAAGTGGACCGCGGAGAGCTTGCCGCGCTCCTCGTCGGAGTGGCCGCTCTCGAAGTCGCCGACGATCACGTGCGGCCCGACCGTCAGCCTCACGTAGTCGCGCGTGTCGATCCCGAGCAGCTTGTCGAGGACGGGCTTGACCTGCGCCGCGTCGGTGATCTCGATCAGCATCGTCGCCGCCAGCTCCCCCGGCCGCGGCAGGAGGCTGTTGTAGACCTCGACCTCCTCGGCGATCTTCGCCTCGTCCACGATGCGCTCGGCGCGCACCATCTCCTGGATCTGGAACCAGACCGTCTCGCGGTTCTCGAAGACGAAGGTCAGGTGGCGGCCCACCGACACGCGGCGCGGCCGCTTGATCGCGATGAGCTCGCGGCGCCGGGCCTCGCGGACCCGCTCGTAGTCGACCAGGTTCAGGATCTCGGACGTCTCCAGGAGCCTCACGGCGTCACTCCTCGAATCCGTAGGCCTCGGCGAGCACCCGCACGGGGTGCTTCGCCTTACGGCCCGTTCCCTGCTCGATCTGCAGCGCCGCCAGCGGGCAGTCCGTGGCCGTCACGGGCGCGCCGGCGGCGGTGACCGCGTCGAAGAGCGGCTTCGCCAGCTTGAGCGACAGCTCGTAGTACTCCGTCTTGAAGCCCCACGTCCCGTCCACCGCGGAGCATTTCTCGACGACGTTCACCGACGTGCCCGGGATGAGCCGCAGGACCTCCGCCGACTTCACGCCGATGTTCTGGGCGCGGAGGTGGCAGGGCACGTGGTACGTGATGGCGCCCGCGGGCTTCGCGAAGTTCGTGTCGAGCCGGCCCTCGGCGTGGAGCCGCGCGAGGTACTCGAAGAGGTCGCGGGTATGGGCGGCGACGAGCTTCGCGTCCTCCGAGCCGTCGAGCCACGGGTACTCCTGCTTCAGCATGTAGCTGCACGTCGGCCCCGGGACGACGATCTCGCGTCCCTCGCGCACGGCGGCCGCGAGGCTCTTCACGTTCTCGCGGATGAGGGCCTTCGCCTCCTCCACCGCGCCGCCGTCGAGGTACGGCATGCCGCAGCAGCGCTGCGGCGGCAGCGACACGTCCGCCCCGCTCCGCTCGAGCACGCGCACGGCCGCGCGGCCGGTCGCGGGATCGTTGTAGTCCACCGTGCACGTCGCGAATAACGCGACTTTTAGAGCGGCGGGCACCCGGCCTGTCGGCACGCCCGCCGCGCTTGCGCGAGCCGCAGTCTCCCGGGCTGGCGCCACGCCTCCTACAGCGGCGGGCCCCCGACCTGTCGGCACGCCCGCCGCGCTTGCGCGAGCCGGAGTCTTCCGCCCCGCGCTCGCGCGCTTCCTAAACCACTGGGTGAAGGTCTCGCGGTGGAACTTCGGAAGGTTCCGGCGCCTGTGGATCCCCGCGACGGCCTGAACGAACGCGCGGTGCACGCCGAGCTCGTTCAGCCAGTTCGTCAGCGGCGCCGCGAGGCTGCTGAGCCGGCCGATGAGCTCGGTGTTGCCGAGCATCCGGTCCTGACGGCTGACGCCGTTCTTCCGCGCCTCACCGGCGCGGGCGCGCAGCATCAGGCGCGGGAAGTCCACCGCCCACCGGTGGGGCGGGGTGTACGGGCAGTGGTTGTAGCAGAGCTTGCACTGGTAGCAGAGGTCCACGACTTCCTTGACGTCGCGCGCGGGCAGCTTCTCGACGTCGCCGTCCACGGCCTCCACGTCGAGGCGGTCGAAGAGAACCTTGAACGACGGGCAGAGCGGCAGGCAGCGCCGGCAGCCGCCGCAGATGTCGTAGACGCGCCGCAGCTCTTTGTCGACCGCCGACAGGTCCCAGAACTCCGCCGAATTGAGGTCGAGCGTCCCCATGATGGAATCGAGCCTCGTTCCGGTTCGGTGGGGGAGGGACGGGGTGACCCTGCGAGACCCGTGTAGTCAGGGTCGCCCGAACCGCAAACCTACAGCCTCGACCCCGCGTGTTGCGGCTAGCGTGGTCGAGCAGGGTCCCCCGGCGCGCCCCCCCGAACCGGAACGAGAGCTAGATGGCCTCAGCCGGCTCCTTGCCCGCGATCTGCTTGAGCCCCTTGTTGAACCGCCCCGCGTGCGACTTCTCGGCCTTCGAGAGCGTCTCGAACCACTCGCCGAGCTCCGGGAAGCCCTCGTCACGCGCGGTCTTGGCCATGCCCGGGTACATCTGCGTGTACTCGTACGTCTCGCCGGTGACCGCGGACTTGAGGTTCTTCTCGGTCTTGCCGATCGGCTCGTCGGTCACCGGATCGCCGACCTCTTTCAGGAAGTCGAGGTGGCCGAAGGCGTGACCGGTCTCGGCGTCCGCGGTATCCTTGAAGAGGCCCGCCATGTCGGGAAACCCCTCGATGTCCGCGACGCGCGCGAAGTAGAGGTAGCGGCGATTCGCCTGCGACTCGCCGGCGAACGCTTCCTTCAGGTTTGCGTGGCTCTTGGTGCCCTTGAGGCTCTTGCCTGCCATGACTCAGCTCCTCCTTTTTGCTTTCGGGGACGTCCGGCCGCCGTGCCGGCGACAGTCGCCGCAGCGGCCGAAGTACTCTGTGCGGTGGTTCAGGATCTCGAAGCCGGTGTGCGCCGCCATCCGCGCGCGCGCGGCCCGCCCGCGGCGCGCCGGGACGTCGTAGATCCGGCCGCACGCGAGGCAGGTGAAGTGGTCGTGGGGCGCCGTGTTGCCGTCGAAGCGCAGCCCCGCCGCGTCCGCGCGCTCGGCCAGGAAGCCCTCGGCGGCCAGCACGCGGAGGTTGCGGTAGACGGTCGCGAGGCTCACGCGCGGGAGCCGCTTCCGCACGCGGCGGTAGACGAAGGCCGCCGTCGGGTGGACGTCGGTCGCGCGCACGGCCTCGAGGATCAGGCGCCGGGGCTTCGTCGGCCGCAGCCCCCGCGCGCGCAGCGTGGCGTGGGTCTCGTAGTTAGTAATCATTATCAACAGCGACGTCGGAGTCTACCGGGCCGCCGCGCGCGTGTCAAGCGCTCCGCCGCGCCCTGGCGCCGCGGCGCCGGTTCCAGTAGACTACCCACCTCAGGAGGACCGATCGAATGGCCCAGCCCCCCGGGCTCTCGATTCACGGAGCCCGCCAGAACAACCTCAAGAACATTTCACTCGAGATCCCCCACGACAAGCTCACCGTCGTCACCGGCGTGTCGGGCTCGGGCAAGTCCTCGCTGGCGTTCGACACGCTCTTCGCCGAGGGTCAGTGGCGCTACATCGAGTCGCTCTCGACCTACGCGCGGATGTTCCTCGACCGCGTGGACCGGCCGGACGTGGACCGGATCGAGCAGATCCGCCCCGCCGTCGCGCTCGAGCAGAAGAACCCGGTGCGCACGGCGCGCTCGACGGTCGGCACCGCCACGGAGGTCTACGACTACCTCCGCCTCCTCTACGCGAAGATCGGCCGCGTCCACTGCCCCGAGTGCGGCGCGCCGGCAGCATCGCACTCGCCCGATTCGATCGTGAGCGCGCTCCTCGCCGAGCACCCCGGCGCGCGGGCGCTGATCGCGTTCCGGCTGTCGGTGCCCGCGGGTCTCCCGCCGGCCGAGCTCTGGACGAGCCTCACCCGCCGCGGCTTCGCGCGCGTGCGCGTGAACGGCTCGATCCTCGACCTCGCGGCGCCGCCCCCGGCGGATTTCGGCGAGCACAAGGACATCGCCGTCGTGCTCGACCGCGTCGTGCTCGAGTCCGCGCACCGCACGCGCATCGCCGAGTCGGTCGAGGCGGCGCTGCGCGAGGGCGGCGGCCGGGTCGAGGTCGAGGTCCTCGGGCACGGCGGCCGCGTCTTCGCCGAGGACTACCGCTGCAGCGGGTGCGGGACCGTCCTCGAGCGGCCGCAGCCGCTCCTGTTCTCGTTCAACCATCCGCTCGGCGCCTGCCCGGAGTGCAAGGGGTTCGGCAACGTCCTGAAGTACGACGAGGCGCTCGTCGTGCCCGACCGCGCGCGCACCCTCGCCGACGGCGCGGTGGAGCCGTGGACGCACCCGTCCGGCAAGTGGTGGCAGAAGACGCTCCTGAAGGCCGCGCGCCGGCACGGGATCGACACCGACACGCCGTGGGAGAAGCTTCCCGAGCCCGCGCGCCGGCTCGTCTACGAGGGCGACGGCGGCTTTCTGGGCATCACGGGGTTCTTCGAGGAGGTCGAGTCCTACCGCTACAAGCTCCACGTCCGCGTCTTCCTCTCGCGCTACCGGAGCCAGTCCCCCTGCCAGACGTGCCGCGGCGCGCGGCTCAAGCCCGCGGCCCTCGCGGTCCGCGTCGCCGGGCTCACGATCTCCGAGTTCACCGCGCTCACGATCGAGAGCGCCGCGCGCCTGCTCGCCGAGCTCAAGCTCACGGCCTGGGAGGCCGTCGTCGCGCGCGAGATCCTCCGCCAGCTCGGCGCCAAGCTGACGTTCCTCCTGCGCGTCGGGCTCGGCTACCTGACGCTCGCGCGCCAGACGCGCACGCTGTCGGGCGGCGAGGCGCAGCGGATCAACCTCGCGAACCAGCTGGGCTCACAGCTCGTGGGAACGCTCTACGTCCTCGACGAACCATCTATTGGCCTCCATGTGCGCGACACGATGCGGCTCGTCGAGCTCTGCCGCGAGCTCGCGCGCGCGGGCAACACCGTCGTCGTCGTCGAGCACGACCGCGAGTTCATCGCCGCCGGCGACCACGTCGTCGAGCTCGGCCCCGGCTCGGGCGACCGTGGGGGCGAGATCGTCTTCAACGGCCCGCAGGCCGAGTTCCAGAAGGCGAGGCACTCGCTCACCGCGCGCTACGTCACGGGCCGGGAGTCCATCCCGGTGCCGCCGTTCCGGCGGAGCGGGCGGCGCCACCTCGCGCTCCTCGGCGCGCGCGAGCACAACCTCAAGTCCGTCACGCTCCGCGTCCCGCTCCACACGCTCACCGTCGTCACCGGGGTCTCGGGCTCGGGCAAGTCCACGCTCGTGCACGACACGCTCTACCGCGCCGCCGCGCGCGCCTTCAAGACCGAGTTCACGCCGCCGGGCGCGTACGACGCCCTCACCGGCCTCGAGTACCTGAAGGGCGTGCGCCTGATCGACCAGGAGCCGATCGGGCGCACGCCGCGCTCGAACCCCATCACCTACGTGAAGGCCTTCGACGAGATCCGCAAGCTCTTCGCGGCGCTGCCGCGCGCGAAGGCGCTCGGCCTCGACGCGGGCGCCTTCTCGTTCAACGTGCCGGGCGGCCGCTGCGAATCGTGTCAGGGCGACGGCTTCCAGAAGCTCGAGATGTACTTCTTCGAGGACGTGTACGTGACCTGCCAGGAATGCGAGGGGCGCCGCTATCGCCCCGACGTGCTCGGCGTGAAGCTCCGCGGCCGCACGATCAGCGACGTGCTCCAGATGACGGTGGACGACGCCGTCGAGTTCTTCGCCGCGCAGACCGCGCTCGCACGGCGGCTGCGCGTCCTGCAGGACGTGGGCCTCGGTTACCTCCGGCTCGGGCAGCCCGCGACGACGCTCTCGGGCGGCGAGGCGCAGCGGCTCAAGATCGCGGCCGAGCTGGGCGCGCGCGAGTCGGGCGAGATGCTCTACATCATGGACGAGCCGACGACGGGCCTGCACCTCGACGACGTCAAGAAGCTCCTCGGCGTGCTCAACCGCCTCGTGGACGCCGGCAACACGATCGTCGTCGTCGAGCACCACCTCGACGTGATCAAGTCGGCCGACCACGTGATCGACCTCGGCCCCGAGGGCGGCGAGGAAGGCGGCGAGATCGTCGCCGAGGGCACGCCGGAGGCGGTCGCGCAGACGCCGGGCTCGTACACCGGCAAGTTCCTCGCGGAGGTCCTCCCGAAGCTCAACGGCAAGAACGGTCGCGCCTGATCTTGTTTCGGGGCTGGGTCATCGTCGGGGGCGCGTTCCTCGTCCTCTTCTTCGCGTACGGCGCCCAGTACTCGTTCGGCGTCTTCTTCTCGGCGCTCCTCGAGGAGTTCGGCTGGAGCCGGGCCAGCCTGGCGGGCGCGTTCTCCCTCTACGCGGCGCTCTACTGCGTCTTCGGCTTCCCCGCGGGGCGGCTCACCGACCTCTGGGGCCCGCGCGTGGTCATCGGCGCGGGCGGGCTGCTCCTGGGCACGGCGCTCGCCAGCATGTCGCTCGTGACCGAGCTCTGGCAGCCCTATCTGCTCTACGGCGGCGTCGCGGCGCTCGGCATGGGGACCGCGTACGTCCCGTGCAACACGACCGTCGTGAAGTGGTTCGTCCAGCGCCGCGGCCTCGCCGTCGGCCTTGCGTCGAGCGGCGGGAGCGCGGGCACGTTCGCCCTGCCGCCCCTCGCCCAGCTCCTCGTCACCGCCGTCGGCTGGCGGACGGCGTACGTGGTCTTCGGCGCCGCGATCTTCGTCGTCCTGACCCTCGTCGCGTGCGTGATGCGGCGCGATCCCGAGAGCGTCGGCCTCCATCCCGACGGCGCGCCCGCGCCGGCCGCGGCGGGCGCCGCGGAGCGGGGCTGGCCCCTCGCGCGCGCGTGGCGCACGCGCGCCTTCTGGATGCTCGGCGCCGCGTTCAGCGCGACGTGGATCCCGGTCTTCGTCCCGCTCGTGCACATCGTGCCGTTCGCGCGCGACCTCGGCTACTCGGCCCTGACCGGCGCGTGGGTGGTCTCGACGCTCGGCATCGGCGCGGTCGCCGGGCGGCTCGTGATGGGCGGCGTCTCGGACCGGCTCGGACGGAGGGCCACGCTCGCGATCGGGATGGCGCTCCAGGCCGTCGGGTTCCTCGGCTTCCTCGCGGCCGCGCGCGGCCCGCTCGTGCTCTTCGCCGACACGTTCGTCTTCGGCTACTCGTACGGCACGGTCTCGACGCTCTTCCCCGCGATCGTCGGCGACTTCTTCGGTCGCGGCCAGACGGGCGCGATCGTCGGGTTCTTGTTCGCGCTCGCGGGGGCGATGGCGGGCTGGGGGCCGCTGATCGCCGGCGCGCTCCACGACGCGACGGGCAGCTACAGCATCATGTGGGTCGTCGGCGCCGTCTTCAACCTGCTGGGCGTCGCGCTCCTCGCGCTGTCCCGGGCGCCGCGGGAGGCGCCGGCGTGAGCGCGACGCGCGCGATCGTCGTGAGCGTGGACGGCCTCGCCGCCTTCTACTTCCGGGACGGCGCGGCGCGCATGCCGGGGCTCCGCGCGCTCGCCGAGCGCGGCGTCATCGCCGAGCGGATGGAGACCGTGTTCCCGAGCACGACCTGGCCGACCCACGTGAGTCTCGTCACCGGCGTCGCGCCCGACCGCCACGGCGTGGTCGGCAACAGCGTCCTCAATCGCGCCACCGGCGCGCGCGAGGACCTGAGCGGCGACCCCGTGTACGACGCCCCGGACCTCGTGCGCGTGCCCACGATCTACGACGTGGCGCATGCGGCCGGGCTCGGCACCGCGGCGATCGACTGGCCCGCGACGCGCCGGTCGCCCGCGCTCGACTTCAACCTGCCGTTCTTCAAGGACCAGCGGATCTTCGAGACGCAGACGTCGCGCGCCGTGTGGGCGGAGCTCCTGGCACTCGGCTATCCGCTCGACCGCCAGGGCGAGTGGGCCGAGCTGCCCAAGCGCTTCCTGAAGGACGCGATGGTCGCGGAGCTCGCGGCGCACGTCTGGCGCCGCCACGCGCCGCGGCTCATGCTCGTGCACTTCCTCTGCGTCGACAGCTTCCAGCACCTCCACGGCCCGCGCTCGCCCGAGGCCTACTGGGCGATCGACTACGTGGACGGCCTCATCCAGAGGCTCCTCGGCACGCTGCCCGCCGACGAGCTCGGCGAGCGCACCGCGCTCTTCGTCGTCTCGGACCACGGCTTCCTGCCCGTCGCGCACGACGTGCGCATCAACGCGCGGCTCCGGCAGCTCGGACTGCTCCGCGTGGACGCGGCCGGCGGCATCGCGGGCGGGGAAGCGCGCTTCGTCGTGAACTCCGGCGCGGGCTACGTCTACTGCACGGGTGCCGGCGATCGCGCGCGGCTCGCGCGGGACCTGGCGCCCGAGCTGGCGCGGCTCGAGGGCGTCGCCCACGTCTTCGCGGAGGGCGCGTACGCGGGCCTCGGGCTCCCGACGAGCGCCGCGAACCCGAAGGTCGGCGACCTCCTCCTCGAGGCGGCGCCGGGCTACTCCTTCGCGGACGACGCCGCGGGCGACGAGCTCGTCTGCGCCCCGCGCTATCGAGGCTCCCACGGCCACCTCCCGACGCACGCCGACCTCGGCGCATTCTTCCTGGCGGCGGGACCCGGCATCGCGAAGGGGATGACGCTCGCCGCGGTCCGGAGCCGCGACGTCGGGCCCACGGTCGCCCGTGTGCTCGGTCTCACACTGGCGGGGACCGACGGTCGCGTCCTCGACGAGGTCCTCGGCGCCTGACCGGAGCCGGCGCGGGCCTGCTAGAATCGCGCGGGATGCCGATGGAGATCGCGGGGCTCAAGGTCGAGCGCGCGGCGCCGCGGGTGCCCGAGCACGGGCGCCCGATCCTGTTCGTCCACGGCATGTGGGGCGGGAGCTGGATGTGGGACAAGTGGCTCGGGTTCTTCGCGGGCCGCGGCGTCACCTGCTACGCGCTCGACCTCCGCGGCCACCACGGCTCGAAGCCCGTCCGGGACATCGGCCGCGTCCCCTTCGCCGACTACGTGACGGACGCGCGCGCCGTCGCCGGGGCGATCGGCAACCCGATCCTCGTGGGCCACTCGATGGGCGGCCTCATCGTCCAGAAGCTCGCCGAGATCGGCGATCCGCCCGCCGCCGTCCTCCTCACGCCCGCGGCGCCGCGGGGCATCTTCGCCCTGTCCACGCCCAAGCTCTTCTGGCTCTCGCTGAGGCACGCGGGCGAGATCTTCGGCTCCCGGCCGATCACGCCGTCGTTCGAGGAGGCCGACGCGCTCCTCTACGGCCGGACCCCGCCGGAGGAGCGCCGCGCCGCGTTCGAGCGGCTCGTGCCCGAGTCGGGACGTCAGGCTTTCGACGTCGCGGTGACGGGCGTGCCGGTGGACGCCCGGCGCGTGCGGTGCCCGATGCTCGTCGTGGCGGGCCGCGAGGACCGCATCACGCCCGCGAAGACGGTGCGGAAGGTCGCCGCGAAGTACGGCGCGGAGATCCGCGTCTGGGACGAGCACGCCCACATGCTCATCCAGGAGCCCGGCTGGGAGGCGATCGCCGCCGACGTCGCCGCCTGGCTCGAGAAGGAGGCGCGATGAACATACGCCCATGAGACGACCGGCCGCCCCTCCGCACGTGGTGATCGTGGGCGGCGGCTTCGGCGGGCTCTACGCCGCGCGGGCGCTGGCCCGCCGGGCCGTGCGCGTCACGCTCCTCGACCGGCGCAACCACCACCTCTTCCAGCCGCTGCTCTACCAGGTCGCCACGGCGGCGCTGAACCCCTCCGACATCGCGGTCCCGCTCCGATCCGTCCTGCGCAAGGCCACCAACATCACGGTCCTCCTCGCGGAGGTCGCGCGGGTGGATCTGGCCGGCCGCCGCGTCGTGCTCGATCGCGGCGAGATCGGCTACGACGCGCTCGTCCTCGCCGCCGGGGCCAGCCACTCGTACTTCGGCCACGACGACTGGGAAGTGCTGGCCCCGGGGCTCAAGACCCTGGAGGACGCCCTCGAGATTCGCCGCCGCGTACTCCTGGCCTACGAGGCCGCCGAGCGCGAGAGCGACGGCGCCGAGCGGCAGGCGCTCCTCACGTTCGTGGTCATCGGCGGCGGTCCCACCGGCGTCGAGCTGGCCGGCGCCCTCGGCGAGATCTCGCGCCAGACCATCGCCCGCGACTTCCGCCTGATCGACCCGACCAAGGCGCGGATCGTCCTTCTCGAGGGCGGGCCGCGCATCCTCACCACCTTCCCGGAGTCGCTGTCCCGCAGCGCGGAGGACGCGCTCCGGCGGATCGGCGTCGAGGTGCGCACGAAGGCCGTCGTCACGCGAGTGACCACGGACGCGGTGTGGCTCAGAGGCGAGCAGATCCGCGCTCGCACCGTGCTCTGGGCCGCCGGCGTGGCCGCGGCGCCGCTCGCGCGGACCCTCGGTGCGCCTCTCGACCGCTCCGGCCGCGTCCTCGTCGAGCCGGATCTCTCGATCCCGGGCCATCCCGAGGCCTTCGCCATCGGCGACATGTGCGCGTTTCTGCATCAGACCGGCGCGCCGCTGCCCGGCGTGGCGCCCGTGGCCATCCAGCAGGGGCGCGCGGTGGCGGACAACGTGTGGCGGCGACTCCACGGCCAGCCGACCCGTTCCTTCCGCTACCGCGACAGGGGCAGCATGGCCACGATCGGGCGCGCGGCCGCCGTCGCGGTCGTGGGTGGGCTCCCGCTCTCAGGGCTCGTCGCGTGGCTCGCGTGGCTTCTCGTGCACATCATGTTCCTGATCGGCTTCCGCAACCGCTTCCTGGTGCTGTTCGAGTGGGCCTGGGCCTACGTCACCTGGCACCGAGGCGCCCGGCTGATCACCGGACCGTGGAAAGGCCGCGGCTGAAAAAGTGGTAGCATCGCCGGCACAGATGGTCGTCCAGAGTCGCGGCCTTCGGGACAAGTACTGCATCGTCGGCGTGGGCGAGACCGAGTACTCGCGCGGCTCCAACCGCACGACCCGCGCGCTGGCCGTCGAGGCCGTCCGCAACGCGATCCTCGACGCGGGCCTGACGGCGCGCGACGTTGACGGGATGATGGACTATCAGGGCGGCGACTCGACCCTCGCCAACCACGTCGCGTCGGACCTCGGCATCCGCCTGAACTTCTACATGGACGTGATGGGCGGCGGCTCGTCCACCGAGGCGCTCGTCGGCCTCGCGATGGGGGCGATCGAGGCCGGCATGTGCAACACCGTCGCGATCTACCGCTCGATGAACGGCTACAGCGAGTTCCGCATCGGCGGCACGGGCGCCCGCGCCGCCCAGCCCGTGCGCGGTCTCGACCTCGCCCAGGTGCCGTTCGGGATGCGGAGCGCGGGCCAGAACTTCGCGCCGACCTTCATGCGCCACATGTACGAGTACGGCACGACCTCCGAGCAGGTGGCCCACGTGAAGGTGGCGCACAGCAAGCACGCCTCGCAGAACCCCAAGGCGCTGCTCAAGGAGCGCGTGACCGTCGCGGACGTCGTCGGCTCGCGCTGGATCGTGAAGCCGCTCCGCCTCCTCGACTGCTGCCTCGAGACCGACAACGCGACCTGCGTCATCGTCACCTCGGCCGAGCGCGCGCGCGACGGCCGCCGGCGGCCCGCGCGCATCCTGGGCGTCGCCGGGCGCGTGTCGAAGCCGCGCCTGGACTTCCACTGGGCCCACGGGCCGATCACCCGTGTCGCCGGCTACTACGCGAAGGACATCGTCTTCGGCCAGGCGGGCATCGGCCCCGAGGACGTGGACGTCACGGGCTCCTACGACGCGTTCACCTTCACGACGATGCTGCAGCTGGAAGAATATGGGTTCTGTAAGAAGGGAGAAGGAGGGCAGTACGTCTCGAGCGGAGCCATTGAACTAGGCGGCAAGCGCCCCAACAACACGTCGGGCGGCCATCTCTGCGAGGGCTACACGCACGGCATGTCCATGGTGATCGAGAACGTCCGCCAGCTCCGCGGGACCGTGGACGACTACTGCCCGACGGCGGCCGAGGGCGTCCACACCTACGATTACGCCCCGGGCCGCTGCCGCCAGGTGAAGGACGCCGAGATCAGCATGAACCTCGGCTGGGCCATGCCGCCTCTCGGCAGCGCCCTGATCATGAGGCGATAGCCCATGCCCCAGCCCGTCCAGTACCGCGGGATGTCGCTGATCGTCCCCGACAACGACACGGAGTGGAAGGAGTTCTACGCGCACGCGCGCGCCCACCGCCTCGTCGTGCGCAAGTGCGCAGCCTGCGGGCTCCTGCGCTACCCGCCGACGCACGCGTGTCCCTGGTGCATGGCGCTCGGCTGGTCGTGGCAGGAGGTCTCCGGCCGCGGGACGATCTACTCCTACGAGATCGTCCACCACGCGATCCAGCCGGGCTTCCGCGAGCTCACGCCCTACCCGGTCGTCCTCGTCGAGCTCGACGAGCAGCGCGGCGCGCCGACGCCCGACGAGGCGCTGCGGATCATCGCCAACCTCCTCAAGCGCGATCTCACCCCGGAGGACGAGCAGCACGTCGCGATTGGAAAGCGCGTGAGCGTGATCTTCCAGGACCTCGCCGAGCACATGGCGCTGCCGCAGTTCACGCTCACCGACGAGGCCTCGCAGGGACGGGTCTGGCGGCTCGCGTGAAGTTCGGTCTCGGGCTCTCCGTCCAGCATCTCCCGGACGACCCGCAGGCCGCGCGCTTCCAGGAGCACGTCGAGCAGGTGCGGCTCGCGCGTGCGGTGGGCTTCGCGTCGGCGTGGGCGAGCCAGCACTATCTCTCCGAGCCGTTCAGCTACTTCCAGCCGATCCCCACCCTCGGGCGCATCGCCGCCGACGCCCCCGGCATGACGCTGGGCACGGGCTGCCTGCTCCTGCCGCTCCACCACCCGCTCGAGGTCGCCGAGCAGCTCGCGACGCTCGACGTGATCACGGGCGGCCGCCTCGTCTTCGGCGTGGGCCTCGGGTACCGCGACGCCGAGAACGAGGCGATGGGCCTCGATCCGCGCGAGCGCGTCGGCAGGCTCGTCGAAGGGCTCGAGGTGATCGAGCGGCTGTGGAACGGCGAGCCCGTGAGCTACGAGGGCAAGCATTTTCGCATGCGCGACGTGAGGATCTCGATGCGTCCGCTCCAGCGGCCGCGCCCGCCCATCTGGCTCGCGGCGAACGCCGACGCCGGCGTCAAGCGCGCCGCGCGCCTCGGCGACGCGTGGCTGATGAACCCGCACACGACGCTGGCGACGCTCGAGCGCCAGCTCGCCCTCTTCACGCAGACGCGCCGCGAGCTCGGCCGCCCGCCGGCGGCGGAAACGCCGCTGATCAAGGAATGCTACGTCGCGCCCGACACGGCGAGCGCGTTCGCCGAAGCGGCGCGGTTCCTCGACGCGAAGTACCGCGCGTACCGGCGCTGGGAACAGGACAAGGCGCTGCCGGCCGGCGAGAGCTTCGACCTCCCCTTCGAGGAGCTGGCGCGCGACCGGTTCGTCATCGGCGACCCGTCGCGCGTCGCCGAGGAGATCGCGCGCTACCGCGAGCGGCTCGGCCTCACGACGATGATCTTCCGCCTGCAGTGGCCCGGCATGGAGCAGGCGAAGGTCCTCCGCTCGATCCGGCTGCTCGGCGACAAGGTCCTGCCGAGGTTCGCCGAGGAGCGCGGGCCGTGAGAGCTTCTAGTCAGGGCCGGGAGAACGCCGCGAAGTAGGCGCCGAACTCCTTCGGTCGGATCGCGTCCGGGTACCGGCCGCTCCGCCACGCGCCTGGGAGCCTCGTGACGACGAACCCCGGGAATCTCCCGAACCGCTTCTCGAGGTCCGCCTCGGTGAAGACGCGCACGTGTCCGGCGATGCCGTCGGGAGGCACGTAGGCCGGGAGCGGCCCGGTCACGCTGAACTCGTTCATCGGCACGATCACGCAGAGCCGCCCGCCCGGCCGGAGCATCGCGAAGATGGCCCCTACGGTCGCGTCCACGTCGGGCACGTGCTCGAGGACGGCGAACGAGTAGGCGAGATCGAAGCTCCCGGGTGGGAGGAGCTGTGCCGCGTCTTCGATGAATCCCCGATGGAAGGCGATGTTGGGAAAGCGGTTCAGTCTGCGCGCGATGCGCACGTTGGTTTCGGTGACCTCCACGCCCTCGATCCGGAGGCCGGGATGGCGTGCGCCGAGCGTGAGGGCGACGCGTCCCTCGCCGCAGCCGGCGTCGAGCACCCGCGTGGCGCCGAGCGCCAAGACCTCACGCTCGAGGAGCCGGAACTCCGGGTAGTCGGCGTACCGGCGGACCATCCTCCGGGTCCGCCGGCCGAACAGCGTCCGGATCTCGCGCTCGAGGAGCTTCAGGCCGGGGCGCGCCTTCCTCTCCCGGTAATAGTCCTCGTAGGCCCGCGCGTACGCGTCGCGACTGCCGAGGTGCGCGAGGCACGAGCGGATCCCCTGCATCTCCTGGGCCAGCCGATCGTCGGCACGGCCGTCCCGGCCCCGCTCCAGGATCTCGAGCGCGCCCGAGAGGTTGTCGCGATACAGCTCCAGCCTGGCCCGCTGGATGACGGCCTCGATCTCCTCTGGGTCCACGCCCGCCCCCCTCGGGGCGCCATTGTTCCTGTCCGCCCTTTAGGAAAGACGAGCCAGCGACGTCGGGGTTTACCGCCGGCCGCCGATCGCCGCGGCGGGCCGGCACGGGCGTCAGAGCAGCGGCTCGATCGCCTCGCGCGTCTCCGCCGACGGCACGACGGGCACGATCTCGAACTCGATGAGGTCGCTCCAGACCGCGACCCACCGCTGCAGGAGGCGCGCGTCGTCGCACTCCATCAGCTGGAAGCACCGGTCGAAATTGGCCTCGATCCAGCTGCCGACGTATTTCAATCCGTCGGGCGCGCCGCGCCCCTGGTCGCGAAAGCGGCGATACACCGCCTTGGCGTCGCGGTTCTTGAACCGCTCGACCACCATGAACAGCATGCGCCGAGCCTCCCCTCGACGGCCTAGAAGAGCGCGATCGGGTTCACGGGGGAGCCCGTCGCGTGCTGGAGCCTGAGCGGCGCGAGCGTCAGCATGAACTCCCAGCGCCGCCGCGCCGCGCACGCCTTCGCGAGCTCCTCGAGGTTCCCGTTGTCGATGAGCCAGAGGCCCATGCCCACGAGCGCCACGATGTGGACCACGTTGCCAAGCCGCGGGTGGGTCGCGGGGCTCACGTCGTTGTGGGTGTCGGTGCCGAGCATGGCGATGTCGCGCTCGCGGAACCACGGCATCGAGGCGACGTGGGCGGCGGGCGAGCCGTCCTTCAGCGGGTGGCGCGGCGTCTCGAGCCGCCGGGCGTAGTAGCCCGTCCGGATCAGGAGGATGTCGCCCGGCTCGACGCGGACCTGCTGGGCCTTCTCCGCCGCCTCGAGGTCCTCGGGCATCACGCCCTCGCCCGCGTCGAGCGGGCGTCCCCGGAGCGCCGCGACGTCGAGCAGCACGCCCCGGCTCACCACGCCGTCGTGGAGCAGGTCCACCGACTCGGCGCCGGCGCCCTCGCGCGCGGTGATGAGGTTGCAGGAGCGGCCGTTGTAGATCTTCCCCTGCCAGAAGTAGTGCGCGGGCGTGTCCACGTGCGTGATCGTGTAGCCGTGGAAGACCATTCCGATGAACTCCGAGGCGCCGCGGCGCGCCAGGAGCCGCTCGCGCGAGTCGTGGTCACGCCCCTCGCCCGAGTCCACCATGAGCCGGAGCGGCTGGAACGCCGTGTCCACGCTGATGTCGTTCGTCACGATCGGACGCGCGCAGCTCACCGGGACGCCGTCCCGCACGAGCGCCGCGGCCTGCTTGCGCTTGGCCGGCGTGATGAGGTTGATCGTCCCGAGCTCGTCGTCCTTGCCCCAGCGCCCCCAGTTGCTGAGCGAGGAGAGCATCTTGACCACGTCGTCGTCGCCGAGCGTCGTCGCCATGACTCACCGGCCCTTCGCCGCGGCCTCGACGATCGGGCGCGGGATGATGAGGCGGGCCGCCATGACCGGCCGCGGCGACGTGCCGATGCGCAGCTCGCCCACGATGGAGAGGAGCATGTAGGCCTCGCGCCGGTCCATCCCCGTGCGCGCGACGAACCACGCGACCGCGCCGCGCGCCGCGTCCTCCGTCGCGAGCTCGACCGTCGGCCCGAAGCCGAGGACCTGCACCGTGTCGTCCACCTCGAGGACCGGCCGGTCGAGCGCGCGCCCCTTGTCGAGGGTCACCCGCGCGCGCACGGTCGCGTCGCACTCGACGCCGGTGCCGGTGATGATGCCGTCGCTGATCGCGGCGTGCGGGTCGGCGAAGAAGAGGAGCGCGCCGTCCACCATCACGGGCAGGTGGACGCGGCACCCCGCACGCACGTCTTTCTGGTCGAAGTCGCCGCCGTACGGCCCGGCGTAGGAGGGCTTGTAGCCCTCGGTCGGCATCGTGGAGACCGTGCCGAGGTTCGGGTTGAGGGCGATCGGGATGCGCCCGCCGAACCACGCCTTGCCGTCCTTCACCGGGCACGAGAGCGCCCACGGCTCGCCGAACTCGCGCCGGAGCACCCCGAAGTCCCGGAGGATGGCGGTCTTCCCTTCGCCGTGAGGGCTGATCTCGAGGAGATCCACGACGACGGCGTCGCCGGGCTTGGCGCCGCGGATCAACACCGGGCCGGCGATGGGCGCGAGCGGATGGCCGTCGCACGCCGGCGTGAACGGCGTCGGCACGGTGCTGATGTCCTGCACGTCGGCGAACGCGCCGCGCACCTCGAGGGTGAACTCCTCACCGGGCGCCGCCTCGAACGCCGGCGGCGTGGACGGGTTGACGTCGAACAGGTACCACCGCTTCTCCGCGGTCTTCACGCCGTGAGCCTCCTCACGATCTCGTCGAACGCCTTGTCGGCCAGCGCCCGGACCTCATCGCGGGTCAGTGTTTGGACTGGGTGAGGGACGGCGACGGTCCGGTAGTCCGTGGCGCCGAGCGCGCCGGCCTGGGCGCGCGCCGCGCGGACGAACTCGGACGAGACGACCGTCGCCGTCGGGATGCCGTGATCCTCGAAGAACACGCCGTCGTGCACACTGCACGTTGTGCACGACCCTCAGTCGGCGAGCGCCTCGATCAGGAC
>Ga0209648_10001127_pt1 | contig 21376 bp, 20 predicted proteins | sample GraSoi2013_115cm_FD_185830 | JGI IMG/M metagenome (GOLD analysis project Ga0209648, IMG submission 185830) | Grasslands soil microbial communities from the Angelo Coastal Reserve, California, USA - Sample 9_17_2013_115cm (SPAdes) (version 2) | ecosystem: Environmental > Terrestrial > Soil >... | reverse complement strand
GCGTCCCCTCTATGTCTGCCTGGCGCTGCGCGGAATACTGGTGCGGCCTGGCGGACTTCCCTTCTCTGCAGTATTGCAGAGACACGGAAATTCTTGGAGCGGTCCTAAGCTGAGGCCCTTGACAACGCTCGGATCGCTTTCTGAACAACGAGCAGGGCGGGTGTGGCAACCGCCTTCAGCCTCTGTAACGGACTCCCACTCGTCTTTGCTAAGAGCAGTAACGAGGACTTCTCGCGCACTATTCCAATCGGTTATCGGAAAGCCAACCTCCCGCCACAGGATGGTGGCGTCCAGTATGCCCTTCAGTCGGTGCTCGGCGCCTGCCAAGTCATCCGCAATCAGTCGCGCCGTGTCGCATTGCCGCACGGTCCGTGACGCGCTGAAGGCGGCGACGCCGCCGCCTCGCAAGCGGCGCATGAGCAAAACTACTCAGCAGTAGCACCCGGAACCGGGTACTCCAGGCCAACCTGAGGGGCCATCTCCGACAGCATCAGCTCGAACATCGGCTTCCCGTCGTCGAGCGCAAAGCTCAGGTGCCCGAACACCTCCAGGCTCACGATCCCGTACAGCCGGACCCAGCAGCGCAGGAAGGTCAGGAGCAGGCCGAACGGCAGCCCGGCGGCGAGAGCGCCCAGCCCGTCGCGGTAGCGCGCCAGCTGCTCGCGCAGCCCGGGGTCGATCTCGTCATCCGAGAGCACCGGGAACGGCCGCTTGCGCCACAGCTCGACCATCAGCGTGAAGAAGGTGTTCCCGAACTGGCCGCCGCCCTCCGCGGTGATCTCGTCCTTCTGGACGTGCAGCCCCGGCAGCGGAGTGGCGAAGACCAGCCCGAACTCCCGGGTATGGTTCAGCGACCAGCGCCGGAACTCCCAGCACGCGGCCAGGACCTTCGCCGTCATGTCGCCGCCGGTCGCGGCGTCGGCGGACTTGATCGCCTGGCGGATGTCGTTCGCGAGCTCGGTGAAGATGTCGGCGCAGACGTGCTTGACGAGTTCCTCGTGGCTGCCGAAGTACCGGTACAGCGCGGGCGCGGTCATGCCCATCTCGCGGGCGATGGCGCGCAGCGATACGGCGTCGGGCCCCTCGGAGACCAGGATCCGGCGGGCGGTCTGCTTGATCTCCTCAGTGGTCGCGGCCCGGACGCGGTCACGTCGGCTGGGTGCCTGGACCACATCGACCTCCGCGTAGCTGCTGAAACGGGCCATCTGTTCACGGCCCGTGCACACCTAGCTTACACCGTTAGCTGTTGTTACAGCGTTAACGCTTCTTTGAGGCAGGTGGCCCGTGGCGGGGCTGGCCGCGGGGAGCTGGCGGTGGGGGGTCTGGCCCGCGTCCGGCCCCCCCGGTATGCCTTGAGATATGTCAGTAGAATATATTGTAAGGACATAAAGACAACTTCTTGACAGGCAACTGTGCCGCGCCCCAAGCTTCTACCATTGGCGGCGAGGGTGGCGCAGGCTGCCGCCGCGGGCGGCGGAGCGGACAACGCGGCCGCCCGCCGCACTGGCCGGAGGGCAATCCATGCGGATCGGACTGGTAGGCGTTGGGCGCATCGGGGCCTTCCACGCCAGCATTCTCTCCGGGTTCCCCGCCGTCGACTCGCTGGTCGTGGCCGATGCGGACGGGGCCCGGGCCCGTAAGGTCGCGGAGCGGCTCGGCCTCGAGGTCGCCGCCTCGCTGGAGACGCTGCTGAATCCGGGTCTCGACGCCCTCGTGATCGCGGCGCCGACCCAGGCTCATCCTGAGCTGATTGTGCGCGGAGCCGAGGCCGGGCTGCCGGTGTTCTGCGAGAAGCCGGTCGCCCCCGACATAGACAGCACCCTGGAGGTGATCAAGCGGGTCGGCCATGCGGCGTCTGCCGTGCAGATAGGCTTCCAGCGGCGCTTCGACGCGGGTTACGGCAATGTCCGCGAGGCGACGCGGTCGGGGGCGCTCGGGCGGCTGCACACGCTGCGGGCCACGACGCTTGATCCAGCTCCGCCCACCCCGTCGTACATCGCAACGTCGGGCGGGCTGTTCCGGGACTGCGGGGTGCACGACTTCGATGCGATCCGGTGGGTGACCAGCCGCGACGTAGCCGAGGTCTACGCGGTCGGCACCAACAGGGGGGCGGACTTCTTCCGCGCGGCCGGCGACATCGACACGATGGCCGCGATGCTGACCCTCGACGACGACAGCCTCGCTCTCGTCTCGAACACCAGGTACAACGGCGCGGGATACGACGTCAGGCTCGAAGTTCTCGGCTCGCAGGACAGCATCAGTGTCGGCCTCGACGACAGGCTCCCGCTACGGTCGGCCGAGACGGGCGTGACCTTCCCGTCCGGCCCGCCGTATCCCAGCTTCATGGAGCGGTTTGCCGACGCATACCGGCGCGAGCTCGCGGCCTTCGTCGAGCTGGCCGCCGGCGGCGGCCAGAGCCCGTGCACGATGCAGGACGCGCTGGAGGCGTTCTACATCGCCGAGGCCTGCGAGATGTCCCTCGCCCGGCGCCAGCCGGTCCGGGTCGGCGAGGTCCGCCGGTGACCGGCCAGCCGGCCTCGGGGGAGCCGATCACGGGGGAGCCGATGCGGCTGGCCGGGGCGCCCATCTCGTGGGGCGTGTGCGAGGTGCCCGGCTGGGGCTACCAGCTGCCGCCCAGCCGGGTACTCGCCGAGATGCGGGACGCGGGGCTGGCCGCTACCGAGTTCGGGCCGGACGGCTTCCTGCCCGAACGGCCCGCCGACAAGGCCGCGGTCCTGGCCCGCCACGGCCTGCGGGCGGTGGGCGGCTTCGTCCCCGTCGTGCTGCACGATCCGGACGCCGACCCGCTGCCGCAGATCGGCCGCGTACTGGATGACTTCCTCGCGGCCGGAGCCGGCGTGCTGGTGCTCGCCGCCGTGACCGGCCTGCACGGCTACGACGCGCGGCCGGAACTTGACGCCGGGGCCTGGCGGAGCCTGCTGGCCAACTTGGACGCCGCGGCCGCTGCGGCCGCCGAGCGGGGCATCCTGGCCACCCTGCACCCCCACGTCGGCACCGTGGTCGAGCGGCCCGACGAGGTGCGGCGGGTACTGGACGGCAGCTCTGTCCAGCTCTGCCTGGACTCCGGGCACCTGCTCATCGGCGGCACCGACCCGGCCGAGCTGGCCCGGCAGGCGCCCGGGCGGGTGGCGCACGCGCACCTGAAGGACGTCGACGCCGGCTGGGCCGCCCGGGTCCGCGGCGGCGAGGTCAGCTACACCGAGGCCGTGGCCGGCGGCATGTACCGGCCGCTGGGCCAGGGCGACGTCGACGTGGCCAGCCTGGTCGGCGCGCTGCGGGAGGCCGGCTACCAGGGCTGGTACGTGCTGGAGCAGGACACGATCCTGGCTGCAGAACCCCTTGCCGAGGGGCCCCTCGCCGACGTCCGGGCGAGCGTCGCCTACCTGCGGGGCCTGGAGTGAGCGCGCCGACGGGTGCCCCGCAGGCGAGCGGGGGATTCAGCGTGAGCGCGCCTTACGACGTGCTGACCATCGGCCGCGTCGGGGTCGACGTCTACCCGCTCCAGGTCGGCGTCGGCCTCGAGGAGGTCGAGACGTTCGCCAAGTTCCTCGGCGGCAGCGCGACCAATGTGGCGGTGGCCGCCGCGCGGCACGGCCGCGCCGCGGCCGTGATCACCCGCACCGGCCAGGACCCCTTCGGCCGTTACGTGCACGCGGAGCTGCGCCGGCTGGGCGTCGACGACGCGTTCGTCTCGGCGGTGCCCGGGCTGCCCACGCCGGTCACGTTCTGCGAGATCTTCCCGCCGGATCACTTCCCGATCTGGTTCTACCGCTACCCGAAGGCGCCCGACCTGGAGATCAGGCCCGACGAGCTGCCCGTCGAGGCGATCCGGTCGGCGCGGCTGCTGTGGGCCACCGGGACGGGCCTGTCGCAGGAGCCGAGCCGGTCAGCGCACGCCGCCGCCCTGGCCGCCCGCCCCCCGGATCGGCTGACCGTGCTCGACCTGGACTACCGCCCCTCGTTCTGGACTTCGCGCGAGGAGGCGGGGCGCCAGATGCGCGCGGTGCTGCCCTACGTCACGGTGGCGGTCGGGAACCTCGACGAATGCGAGACCGCGGTCGGAACCCGCGACCCGCACGCGGCCGCGGCCCGCCTGCTGGACCTGGGCCCGGCGCTGGCCGTGGTCAAGCAGGGCCCGCTCGGGGTGCTGGCCGCCGCGGCGGACCGCCTGGTGGAGGTGCCGCCGATCCCGGTCCGGGTCGTCAACGGCCTCGGCGCCGGCGACGGGTTCGGCGGCGCGCTGTGCCACGGGCTGCTCGCCGGGTGGCCGCTGGACCGGACGGTGCGGTTCGCCAACGCCGCGGGCGCCATCGTGACCACCAGGCTGGAATGCTCCTCCGCGATGCCGACCACTGCGGAGGTCGAGCAGTTCCTGGACGCCGCCCATGCTTGACGAGCGATTCGAGCAGCTGCGCGAGCTCCGGGCGACCGCGCCCGAGCTGGTCGCGGTGCGAGCCGCACAGCGGCGGCGGCGGCCGCTGCTCGGCCCCGACGGGCGGCTGATGATCGTCGCGGCCGACCACCCGGCCCGGGGCGCGCTGAGCGTCCGCGGCCACGGCACGGCCATGGCCGACCGCTACGACCTGCTGCGCCGGCTGCTCATCGCGCTGACCCGGCCCGGCGTGGACGGGCTTCTCGCAACGGCCGACGTGATCGAGGACCTGCTGCTGCTCGGCGCGCTCGAGGACAAGGTCGTCATCGGGTCGATGAACCGCGGCGGGCTGCAGGGCGCCGGCTTCGAGCTCGACGACCGGTTCACCGCGTACGACACCGAGACCATCGAGGCGATGGGCCTCAACGGCGGCAAGATGCTGACCCGGATCGACCTCGAGGACCCGGGGACCGCGGCGACGCTGGAGGCCTCCGGCCGGGCCGTGACCGACCTGTGCGCACGCGGGCTGGTCGCACTGCTCGAGCCGTTCCTGTGCCGCCGCGAGAACGGCCGGGTGGTCAACGACCTGTCGCCCGCGGCCGTGGTGAAGTCGGTCGCCATAGCCTCCGGCCTCGGGGCCAGGAGCAGCTACAGCTGGCTCAAGCTGCCGGTCATCGAGCAGATGGCCGAGGTCATGACCGCCACCACGCTGCCCACGCTGCTGCTCGGCGGCGACCCCGACGGCCCGCCGGAGCAGACCTACGCCCGCTGGGCCGCCGCGCTGGCGCTCCCGGGCGTCCGCGGCTTCGTCCTCGGCCGGGCCCTGCTCTACCCAGCCGATGGCGACGTCGCCTCGGCCGTCGACTCGGCCGTGGCCCTGGTGCACACCAGCGCGAAGGCGGTTATTCAATGACCCGCCCAGCCCGCCCAGTGACCCGCCCAGGACCCGCCCGGTGACTCGCCCGGTGAACTGGCACTACCCGGCCTGCAGCACCGGGTCCGGGCCCGAGACCGTCCGGGTGACCCCGGAGCAGGCCGGCTGGGGCTACGCGGGCCTGCGCGTGGTCGAGCTCGCGCCCGGCGCGACCCATGACCTGGCCACCGGGGACGACGAGGTCGTCGTGCTGCCGCTGGCCGGGTCCTGTGTCGTGGAGGCGCCGTTCGGCCGGGCCGAGCTGGCCGGGCGGCGCAGCGTCTTCGAGGAGCTGACCGACTACGCCTACCTCCCGCGGGACAGCCCGGCCCGCCTCGCCAGCTCCGGCGGCGGCAGGTTCGCGCTGGCCAGCGCCCGAGCGCGGCGGCGGCTCCCGTTCCGTCACGTCCGCGCCAGCGAGGTCGAGGTCGAGCTGCGCGGCGCGGGGAACTGCTCGCGGCAGGTCAACAACTTCGGCACCCCCGGGGTGCTGGACGCGGACCGGCTGATCGCCTGCGAGGTGCTCACGCCGGCCGGCAACTGGTCCTCCTACCCGCCGCACAAGCACGATAAGCAGCGGCCGGGGGAGAGCGAGCTCGAGGAGATCTACTACTTCGAGGTCGCGCCGGGCCCGGCCGGGCCCGGCGTGGGCTACCAGCGCGCCTACGGCACCGCGGAGCGCCCCGCCGACGTGCTGGCCGAGGTCCGCAGCGGGGACGTGGTCGTGATCCCGCACGGCTGGCACGGCCCTTCCATGGCCGCGCCCGGATACGACCTGTACTACCTGAACGTTATGGCCGGGCCGGGAAGACGAGAATGGCTCGTGTGCGATGATCCGGCCCATTCCTGGGTTCGGGCGGGCTGGGTGGGCCAGCCGGTCGATCCGCGGCTCCCGATGACGGGGCTTCCGACCACGGGCCGAGGGCAGCGGCCATGACTAGGGGCACGGTCCGGCTTACCGTGGGCCAGGCGCTGGTCCGCTTTCTCGCGGCGCAGCGCAGCGAGCGCGACGGCGCGGAGCACCGGCTGATCGCCGGCTGCTTCGGCATCTTCGGGCACGGCAACGTGGCGGGCGTGGGGGAGGCGCTGCTGGAGGCTGAGCTGTCCGACCCCGCGCTGCTGCCCTACCGGCAGGCACGCAACGAGCAGGGCATGGTGCATGCGGCCGCCGCGTTCGCCCGCGCGAGCAACCGCCTGTCTACCCTGGCCTGCACGTCCTCGATCGGGCCCGGGGCGACCAACATGGTGACCGGGGCCGCCCTGGCCACGATCAACCGGCTCCCGGTGCTGCTGCTGCCCGGCGACATCTTCGCCACCCGGGTCGCGAGCCCGGTGCTGCAGCAACTCGAGGACCCGACCAGCTACGACGTCAGCGTCAACGACACTTTCCGGCCGGTGTCGCGGTTCTTCGACCGCATCTGGCGGCCCGAGCAGCTGCCCTCTGCGATGCTCGCCGCCATGCGCGTGCTGACCGATCCCGCCGAGACCGGCGCGGTCACGCTGGCCTTGCCCCAGGACGTCCAGGCGGAGGCGCACGACTGGCCCGCCGAGCTGTTCCGGGAGCGCGTCTGGCCCGTGCCCCGGCCCGAGCCGGAGCCGGCCGCGCTCGGCCGCGCGGTCGCGCTGATCCGGTCCGCGCGCCGGCCGCTGATCGTCGCGGGCGGCGGGGTCATCTACTCAGAAGCCGCGGAGGCGCTGCGGGCCTTCGCCGCCGCGACCGGCATCCCGGTGGCGGTGACGCAGGCGGGCAAGGGCTCGCTCCGCTACGACGACCCGTCGTGCGTGGGCGCGATCGGGGCCACGGGAACCACGGCCGCGAACGCGCTCGCCCGCGAGGCCGACGTGGTGATCGGCATCGGCACCCGCTGGAGCGACTTCACGACCGCGTCGCGCAGCGCGTTCGCCGCGGACGGCGTCGCCTTCGTCAACATCAACGTCGCCGCCTTCGACGCGGCCAAGCACGCCGGGACTGGCGTCGTCGCCGACGCGCGGGCCGCGCTGACCGCCCTGGCCGGCTCGCTCGGGGGCTGGCGCGTCGACCCGGAGTACCGGGAGCGAGCTCGCCGCCTTGCCGCCGAGTGGGACGCCGTCGTGGAGCGCGCCTACGCCACCCGGCACGCCCCGCGGCCCAGCCAGGCCGAGATCCTCGGGGTGGTGAACGAGGTCGCCGCCGGCACCGACATCGTCCTCACCGCGGCCGGGTCGATGCCGGGAGAGCTGCACCGGCTGTGGCGGGCCCGCGATCCCCAGGGCTACCACGTGGAGTACGGCTACTCGTGCATGGGCTACGAGATCGCCGGCGGGCTCGGCGCGAAGCTGGCGGCGCCGGAACGCGAAGTCTTCGTGCTGGTCGGCGACGGAAGCTACCTCATGATGGCGCAGGAGCTGGTCACCGCGGTGGCCGAGCGGGTCAAGCTCGTCGTGGTCCTGGTCGACAACCACGGCTATGCGTCCATCGGCGCGCTGTCGGAATCCGTCGGATCGCAGCGTTTCGGCACCAGCTACCGCTACCGCTCACCCGACGGCCGCCTGGACGGCGACTACCTGCCCGTGGATCTCGCGGCGAACGCGGAGAGCCTGGGCGTGCGGGCGCTCCGCGCTCGCAATACGGACGAGTTCCGCGCCGCCCTGCAGCGGGCCCGGGCGGCCGACGAGACCACGTTGGTGTACGTCGAGACCGACCCGCTGATCCCGGCGCCCGACGGCGGGGGATGGTGGGACGTGCCCGTGGCGGCTACCGCCGCCCTCCAGTCCACCCGCGACGCGCGGACCGCGTACGAGGCGGCCAAGCGGCAGCAGCGCCACTACCTGTGAGCCGCCCGCCTGCCGGGCTATCGGGCGACGAGGCTCATCTTGAACGAGTACCGGTCGGCGAGGTAAGCGTGACGGCCGTGCTCGACCGGCAGGCCCGCCAGGTCGAAGGCGGTGCGGGTCATCGTCAGCACGGTGGCGCTGCGCGGCGCCTGGAGCAGCCGGGCCTCCTGCGCCGTGGCCCGCCGCGCGGCCAGGACCTGATCCGCGGCGTGGAGCTGGATGCCCTGGCTGCGGAGCAGCTCGTACAGGCCGGTCTGCTCGAGGTCGGCCTCCGTCCGGCCCTGCAGCAGCTTGGCCGGCAGGTAGTTGTGCATGATCGCGAGCGGGGTTTCGTCCGCGAAGCGCAGCCGCTCGATGCTCAGCACCGGCGTGCCGACGGCCAGCGACAGGACCTGGGCGATCTCGTCGCTGGCGGCGATCTCCTCCAGCGACAGGACGGCCGTGGTGGGCGCACGCTGGGCCACGGCCAGGTCGTCGTACAGGCTGGTCAGCGCCACCGGCCGGAGAATGCGCGGGGCCACGACCACGGTGCCGAGACCGCGGCGGCGGACCACGAGACCCTGCTGGACCAGCCGCTGTATCGCCTGCCGGACTGTCGGCCGGCTCACGCCGAGCTGCTCAGCCAGCTCGAGCTCGTTGTCCAGCCGCTCGCCCGGTGCGATCGTGCCCGCCTCGATCGCCTCCTTGAGGTTCTCGGCGATCTGGAAGTACAGCGGGATCGGGCTGGTGCGGTCCAGCGGCGGCCTGCGGCTGGCGCTCGTGTCCATGGCACGAGTGTAGGGGATCCTGCACCTGGAGCTATATTGTCTTTACCTCCTTACATACTATTGACAGGTCATAAAGGTGGGTTTATGTTGACCCTCATCCGCTATGGGTGAGGACGGCAGAACTGCCCTGCTCGCCGTCCGTCGCACCACCTCTTCGCTGGCGGCTTCTCCGGACGGAGGAAATCATGGATTTCAGGATAAAAGGGGTTGTCGCGCTACTCGGGACCGCGCTTCTGGTTGCCGCGTGCTCGAGCAGCCCGTCGTCGACGGCCTCGTCGACCAAGTCCTCACCGGGGTCCGGGTCGAGCAGCGCCGGGTCCTCGGGCGGATGCCCCTACACGTTCGCGGTCATTACCCACGGTGACAACGGCAGCTTCTGGAGCGTGGTCTACAAGGGTGCCAAGAACGCCGCCGCCGACCTGGGCTGCAAGCTGAGCGAGGTCTACGGCTCGCAGCAGCAGGGCCAGGCGCAGCCGGACGACAACGCGGAGAACGCGCAGATCCAGGACGCCATCAACGCCCACGTCAGCGGGATCGCCGTGTCCGATCACGACCCCAGCCTGATGAACCCGACGATCGTGAAGGCCGAGGCGGCCGGCATCCCGGTGGTCATGCTCAACGCCGGCTGCGACCCGGCAGACCTCGCGGCCTCCACCGCCCTCACCTGCTTCGGCCAGCCGGAGAGCCTGGCGGGCCAGACGGCGGGCGCGAAGTTCAAGAGCCAGGGAGCCACCAACGTCCTGTGCGTGATCCACCAGTCGGGCCAGAACCTGCTGGACCGCTGCAACGGCATAGCCCAGGGCCTGGGCGTGGGCTCGACCTGCTCCACCAAGGCGGCGCCCGCCCACGGCCCGGCCTGCACCGAGATCATCCTGTCGACGCCCAACGCCGCGAGCAACCCGCAGCAGGCGATCGGTCAGGTCACCGCCTATCTGCAGGCCCATCCGGGCATCAACGCGGTGATGACGCTGAACAGCGCGATCGCCGATGCGCTCGTGACCGCCCATCCCGCGCGCGTCAAGATCGGCACGTTCGACCTCGACTCGACGGTGGTGTCCGACCTGAAGGCCGGGTCGCTGGACTTCGCGATCGACCAGCAGCAGTACCTCCAGGGCTACCTGCCGATCGCGTCTCTCTACCTGTACAAGAAGCACGAGGGAAACACGGTCGGCCCAGCCACGGTCGTTCCCACCGGACCGCTCGTCGTCACCGGGGGCAACGTCGCGACCGTCCAGGCCGCCATCGCCGCCGGAGATGACTGAGCCGAGCTAGCCGCGCCCGTGGTTGGCGACACCGTGGTCAGTGACACCGTGGTCAGCGACACCGTGGTCAGCGAGACCGTGCCGGGGCCGGCCCCTCAGGGTCGGCCCCGGCCCACCACCACCCGAAACCCGAGCAAGGAACGGGAATGAACGCCAAACCCGCAAGCGTGACGGTGATCGGCCCGTCGGCGGGCGCACCGGAAGGCCCCGATGAACGGCTGGCGCCGATCAGCCGCGTCACCCGCGCCCTGCAGCGCCCGGAGCTCGGCGCGCTGCTCGGCGCGGTGGCCGTCTTCGCGCTCTTCGCCGCCACCGACTCCACGCCGCAGCACCTGTGGCTTACCCAGACCGGCCTGGCGGCCTGGAGCCAGCAGGCCGCGTTCTTCGGGATCATGGCGGTGCCCGTGGGACTGCTCATGATCGGCGGCGAGTTCGACCTCTCGACCGGCGTCATGACCGGCGTCACGGCCATCGTCATGGCGCTGCTGATGGGCCGCCTGCACTGGAACGCCTGGCTGGCCATCGCCGGGACCTTCGTCTTCGCGGCGCTGATCGGGCTGCTCAACGGCATCGTCGTGGTCAAGTCCCGGCTGCCCAGCTTCATCGTGACGCTGGCGACGTTCTTCGTGCTGCGCGGGACGAGCATCGGCGGGGTCCTGCTGCTCAATCACGGCAGCACGCAGGTGTCGCTCACCGGTACCCACTACGGCGGACTGGCCAGCGCGAAGGACGTGTTCGGCAGTTCGTTCGGCGCGAGCGGATCCGTCGCCAACGGCTACCAGACCGCCATCCTGTGGTTCATCGCTCTCACCGTCGTCGGCGCGTGGGTGCTGGCCCGGACCACCTTCGGTAACTGGATCTTCGCTGTCGGCGGCGATGCCGTCGCGGCTCGCAACGTCGGCGTGCCCGTCAACCGGACCAAGATCCTGCTCTTCCTCGGCACCTCGCTGGCCGCGGCGCTGGTCGGGGTCATTTCGTTCACCCAGGCCAACTCCGCGGTCTCCGAGCAGGGCGTCGGGTACGAGTTCTTCTACATCATCGCGGCGGTGGTCGGCGGCTGCCTGCTCACTGGCGGGTACGGCTCAGCGATCGGCGCCGCCCTCGGCGCGTGCATCATCGGGATGGCCTTCGAGGGCGTGATCTACGCGGGCTGGGATAGCTCGTGGGACTTCACGTTCCTCGGCGTGGTCCTCTTCCTGGCCGTCGCGGTCAATACCGTCATTTACCGCCGCGCCCAGAAGGCACGGCGGTGAACGCCGGCGGCGCGGCAGCCGCGCCCCTGCTCGAGGTTCGTAACATCAGCAAGTACTTCGGCAGCGTCAACGCCCTGCAGGACGTGTCGCTCCAGGTCTATCCCGGCGAGGTCACCTGCGTGCTCGGCGACAACGGCGCGGGCAAGTCGACCCTGATCAAGATCCTTTCGGGGGTATTCGCCCCGGACGCTGGAGAGTTCCTCATCGACGGCCAGCCCGTGACCCTGGCCGGTCCGCGCGAGGCCAGGGGCCAGGGCATCGCGACGGTCTTCCAGGACCTGGCCACGGTCCCGCTGATGTCGGTGTGGCGCAACTTCTTCCTCGGCCAGGAGCCCACCCGTGGCCGGGGGCCGCTGCGCCGCCTCGACACGGCGCACGCGAAGCAGGTGATGCGCGATGAGCTGATGAAGATGGGCATCGATGTCCGCGACCCCGAGCAGACCGTGGGCACGCTGTCCGGCGGCGAGCGGCAGGCGGTGGCCATCGCGCGCGCCGTCTACTTCGGCGCCCGGGTACTCATTCTCGACGAGCCCACCTCGGCGCTCGGGGTGCGTCAGTCCGGGATCGTGCTGAGGTACCTCGTCCAGGCCCGCGAGCTGGGCAAGGGGGTCATCTTCATCACCCACAACCCGCACCACGCCTACCCGGTCGGAGACCGCTTCCTGCTACTCAAGCGCGGTCGGCTGATGGCCTCCTACGTCAAGCGCGAGACGACCGTGGAAGGGCTTACGGACATGATGGCGGGCGGCAGCGAGCTGCGGGAACTGAGCAAGGAACTGCAGGGACTCGCCGTCGGCGACGCAGAGGTCGCCGAGGTGGCCCGCGAGTTCGCGGCAATGGAGGGGGATGGGGAGGTGGGCGGGGCCCGGGGGGAGGCCGACACCCCGGAGGGCGACGGCGCCCGGCCCGCCTGAGCCCGGGCCCGCGCCCCGGCGGCGCCCGGCCCGCCTGAGCCTGGGCCCGCGCCCCGCGGCGCCCGGCCCGCCTGAGCCTGGGCCCGCGCCCCGGCGGCGCCCGGCCCGCCTGACCCCGGGCCCGCGCCCCGGCGGCGCCCCACCCCGCCTGACGCCGGGCCCGCGTGCGGCGGCGGGCCTCGCCGGGACGCCGGGCCGGTGCGGCTCGTGCCCTTTTCATGATCCCGGACTGAAACCCACGGATATATGGTGGGTTTCAGTCCGGGATCATGAAAGCGCTGTTTCGGGAAGCGCCCGAAAACCGCCCGGGGGCGGACCGTAATCACGGTTGACCGCCCGCGAGCGACCGTAACCCTGAAGCTTCAACTGCGGCAGCGAGGCTTTCAGCGTCAAGGTGCCCGCGCTGTTGCTCTTACGACAGCGCGGGCACCTTCACGCTGTCCAGGCGGGCCTGCTGATCCGCCCCGCCCGCGTCGCTGCCAGCCGCCTGGGCCGCCGTCGCGGTGATTTACACACTTGACATCAGTGAAGTGCGTATGCGAAGTTAACAGCATTCGCGAGTTTACGCCGTTCACTGTCGTGATGATCAGTAATTCGAGCCTGCGGAGGAGTCCATGTTCGAGAGCTGGGGACGCGTCGTCTACCGGCGCCGGCGGCTGGTCCTGGTGATTGCGCTGATCGGAGCACTGTTCGCGGCGGTCTGGGGCACCGGCGTGTTCGGCAAGCTACAGTCGTCGGGCGGGTTCACCCCGCCGAACAGCCAGAGCCAGCAGTCCAGCAACCTGGCCACGGCCGCCTTCGCCCGGAACGCAGGCGACGTCGTGGTGCTGTACTCCAGCCCGACGCTGAGCGTGCGCTCGCCGGCCTTCCGCGCCGCGGTGAGTCACGCGCTGGCGGCGCTGCCGCACAGCAAGGTCGCGTCCGCCACGACGTACTGGTCGACCGGATCGCCGCAGTTCGTCAGCGGCAGCGGGCGGGAAACCTACGCGGTGCTGGCGCTGAAAGGCTCCGACGACGCCGCGCGGCAGAAGAGCTACGACGCGATCAAGAACCGGCTCGACGCACCCGGCCTGCGGACTCAGGTCGGCGGGACCGTGCCGGCCAATGAGGCGATCAACAAGGAGGTCACCTCGGACATCGGCCGGGCCGAGGGCTTCTCGATGCCGGTGCTGCTGATCGTGCTGCTCGTGATCTTCGGCAGCCTGGCCGCGGCCAGCCTGCCGCTGGCCATCGGTGGCCTGGCGATCCTCGGCTCGTTCACCGCGCTGAGGCTGCTGACGCTCGGCACCGCGGTCTCGATCTACTCCATCAACATCACCACGATCCTCGGCCTCGGGCTCGGCATCGACTACGGGCTGTTCCTGGTCAGCAGGTTCCGGGAGGAACTGCACCGCCAGGGCTCGGTGGAGGACGCGGTGGCCCGGACCGTGGCCACCGCGGGACGCACGGTGGCGGTCTCCGGGATCACGGTCGCGGCCGCGCTGGCCAGCCTGATGCTGTTCCCCGAGACGTTCCTGCGGTCGATGGGCTACGGCGGGGTGGCCACCGTGCTGGTCGACATGCTGGCGGCGCTGACCGTCCTGCCCGCGCTGCTGGCCGTGCTCGGTCACCGGGTAAACGCGCTGCGGATCCGCCGGGCCGTCCGCCGGCCGCCGGCCGCCGAGCACTCGGGCGGGTGGTACCGGCTGGCGAGCAGCGTGATGCGCCGCCCGTGGGTGTACGCCATACCGATCGTGGTGGTGCTGCTCGCGCTCGGATCGCCGTTCCTGCGGGTCGCCTGGGGCGGGACCGACGCGACCGCGCTGCCGGCCGGTGCGCCATCCCGCGTGGTCACCGAGGCGCTGAACCGTGACTTCCCCGGCAACCCGACCGCCCCGATCGAGTCCGTGGTCCAGTTCTCCGGCCCGGTGGCCGGCTCGCCGGCCCGCCTCAGCGAGCTCACCGCGTACGTGAGCCGCCTCGATCGTGCCCCCGGAGTCAGCCGAGCGCAGCTGACCGGCGTTCGCGGGGATGTCGCGCGGGTCGACATGCGTTATGGACCCGCTCCGTACTCCGCGGCGGCGCGGGCGATCGTAGCTCAGGTCAGGGACGTCGCGGCGCCGGCCGGAGCCCGGGCATACGTCGGCGGCCAGACCGCGCAACTGGTCGACGAGCTGTCCAGCCTCGGGCAGGTCCTGCCCTGGATGGCGCTGGTGGTGGCGCTGGCCACGTTCATGCTGCTCTTCCTTGCGTTCGGGTCGGTGGTGCTGCCGGTCAAGGCGATCGTGACGAACGTGCTGTCGCTGTCGGCCATGTACGGGGTCGTGGTGTGGATCTTCCAGGAAGGGCACCTGTCCGGGCTGCTGCAGTTCACCCCGAACGGCACCATCGACCCGACCATGCCGATCCTGATGTTCGCGATCATGTTCGGGCTGTCCATGGACTACGAGGTGTTCCTGCTGTCGCGGGTCCGCGAGCGTTACGACATCACCGGCGACACCGCCGAGGCGGTGGCGAGCGGGCTGCAGCGCACCGGCGGGCTGATCACCAGCCTGGCGCTGCTGCTGATCATCGTGGTCGGGGCGTTCTCCGCGTCCGGGATAACGTTCATCAAGCTGCTGGGCCTCGGGATGATCGTCGCTCTGATCGTGGACGCGTCCATCGTGCGGGTGCTGCTGGTGCCCGCGGTGATGCGGCTGCTGGGCCGCGCGAACTGGTGGGCGCCGCGGCCACTGCGCGGGCTGTACGCCCGCTACGGCATCCGCGAGGCCGGGGGGCCCGGTGCGGTCCCGGCCGCGGAGCCGGTGTCGCAGCCCGCGGGAGCCTGACCAGCCCACGGGCCTCGGGGTCAGCGGGCCTCGTGGTTCGCGATGCTGGATGGTGACGGTTCGTTACGGATAGTAGTGGGCAGAAGAGTCCCGATGGCACTGACCCCGCTGGATGAGGAGAACCTCCCGTGAACGAAGTCTTCGGCCGCCACACCTGGCAGGTGCTCGATTTCCTGGGCAGACTGCGGGACCTGTCGCCGGCGGAGATCGACCTGGTGACGAGCGCCTGGAAGCAGGCCAGCGACCTGGACCGGGCCGAGGCCTGGGCCCGGCTGCACACCATCACGACAGAAAGTGAGCGGCGGGAGATCCTGGCGGCCGCCTCAGCCGCACGCCGGGCGGCCATGGAGACCACCCGCACGTTCCGGCGGCCCGACTGGGCGTTCTGGGCCGCCGCGTGGGACGCGGCCGCGGCGATCGCCGCGGATGACCGGCTCGGCAGTTCCTATGACACTCTGACCGCGCCGCTCGCGGCGGTCGTCTCGTCCCCGACGGGTTGCCGGACCTAACGGCGGGGCGAGAGCGCGTCCTGGCCCGCCAGCCGGGGCAGGAGTCGAGGAAGCCGGCCTAAACTGCATCAGCCGCCCGTGCTGAGTTCCCGTCGACCTGGAGACCGCTGTGCGTTACGTGAACCTCGGCTCGACCGGCCTGCGCGTGTCGCGCGTCTGCCTGGGGATGATGAGCTTCGGCAACGACAGCGACCGCCCCTGGGTGATCGACGAGGACGCGGCCGAGCCGATCGTCAAGGCCGCGGTCGACGGCGGGATCACGTTCTTCGACACCGCGGACGCCTACTCCCGCGGGGCCAGCGAGGTCGCGACCGGCCGGCTGCTGGCGAAGATGTTCCGCCGGGACGACGTGGTCGTGGCCACCAAGGTGTTCATGCCGATGGGGCCGGGCGAGAACAGCGGCGGCCTGTCCCGCAAGCACATCCTCGCCGGCATCGACGCGTCGCTGCAGCGGCTCGACATGGACTACGTGGACCTGTACCAGATCCACCGCTGGGACTACCGGACGCCGATCGAGGAGACCATGCAGGCGCTGCACGACGTCGTGCGGGCGGGCAAGGCCCGCTACATCGGCGCCAGTTCCATGTTCGCGTGGCAGTTCGCCAAGGCTCAGCACGCCGCGGACCGCCACGGCTGGACCAGGTTCGTTTCCATGCAGAACCACTACAACCTGCTCTACCGCGAGGAAGAGCGGGAGATGATCCCGCAGTGCATCGACCAGGGCGTCGGCGTCATACCGTGGAGCCCGCTGGCCCGCGGCCTGCTGGCCGGCAACCGCACCCGGGGCGGCGAGCGGCGCACGACCCGGTCCAGCACCGATGCGTTCGGCGACACGCTGTACAGCGACGCTGACTTCGACGTTGTGGACCGGGTCGCGGAGGTGGCCGCGGAGCGCGGGGTGCCGCCCGCGCAGGTCGCGCTGGCCTGGCTGCTGCACCGTCCCGGGCTGACCGCGCCCATCGTCGGCGCGACCAGGCTCGGCCACCTGGAGGACGCGCTGGCCGCCGAGGAGCTCGCGCTGAGTGAGGAGGAGATTCGGCGCCTGCAGGAGCTCTACGTGCCGCATCCGGTGCGCGGCCACGGCTGACCCGCCGCCTCATGGCCGTCAGCACGGTGACCCTGTTCAATCCGCGGGTTTGCTGCTGATGCGCTGTTCCTGCATTTCTGGCACGACCCCGGCGGCCGTGGCGAAGTCGGCGTCCTCGTGCAGGACAGTCAGCCGGTGATGCAGCGCGGTGGCCACCACGACTAGATATCTACGGGATCACTGGAGCTGAGTAGGCGGCGGAGCACCGAGGGCGTGCGACCCGCGTAGGCCCGCATGGTGCGGGTGAGATGCGCCTGGTCGGAGAAGCCGAGGTCCGCGGCGAGGACGCCGAGGCTCCGCTCGCCCGCGGCCAGTCGCTCCAGGGCTCTGCTGACTCGGACCCGGTTGCGGTAGCGGGTGAGTGACATCCCCAGCTCGCGCGAGAAGCCGCGGTGGTCATCGACAGCGTCGATCCGGCCGCGCTCGCCGAGTTCTACCGGAAGCTGACCGGACTCGACATCACTTACAGCGACGACACCTACGTTTACCTGAGCGACGGCCCGGTCAAGCTCGGCTTCCAGCGGGTCGAGGGTTACACGGCCCCGGGGTGGCCCAACCCGGCCAAGCACTCCCACCTCGACTTCACGGTCACCGACCTGGAGAGCGCGGCCAAGGAGGTGATCGCTCTCGGGGCGGACCGGCCCGAATTCCAGCCGGGCGGCGACTCCTGGGTCGTGCTCACCGACCCCGAGGGCCATCCGTTCTGCCTGACTCCCGCCGGCTGACCTCAGCTGCTCACGGCCAGGACCAGCGGGAGAACCGCTGCCGCGCCGGCCTCGCGCAGCAGTTTCGCCGCGACCGTCATGGTCCATCCGGTCTCGGCCCGGTCGTCGACCAGCAGCACTGGGCCGCCGAGCCCGGCCACCGCGCCCCGCAGCGACTCGGGAACGGTGAACTCGGGCCAGAGGGCGCTCAGCCGCTGGGCACTGTTGTACTGGCGCGCCGGCCGGCTCGAGCGCGCGGCGCCGGTGTAGGCCAGCCCGCCGAGATACGGCATCCGGCCGATCTCCGCGATGCGCCGGCCCAGGCTCTCGATGAGCCGCGGCCGCGTCCGCGAGGGCAGCGTGGCGACGCCGGCGGGCCGCTGCGCCCAGTCCCACGCGGCCAGCACCTTAACGACCGCATCGATGAGGTCATCGGGCACGGGCTGGTCGGCGGCGCCGTCGGCCAGCATCGCGCGCAGCCGGGGTCCCCAGCCCAGGTCGGTCAGCCGGCCGAGGGCCCGGCCGGGCTCCGCGCACAGCCCGGGGCCGATCCTCCCGGACACGTCGATGCCGAGATCGGCCAGGCCGGTCGGCCACATCCGCCGCGGGGTGATCTCGGCACCGGGCCGCAGCAGCCGGTCGCGGGCGGCCGCGGCGCCGGCTGGCGAGACCGCCTGCGGCCAGTGCCGTCCCGTGCAGCTGTCGCACCGCCCGCACGGCGCGGCCGCCGGGTCGTCGAGCTCGCGGCGCAGGTACTCCATCCGGCAGCCGCCGGCCTCGAGGTAGCCGAGCATGGCCTGCTGCTCGCGGGACCGCTCCGCGGCCACCCGCGCGTACCGGTCGGCGTCGTAGGACCAGTCCCGGCCCGTCGCCGCCCAGCCGCCGCTGACCCGGCGCACGGCGCCGTCGACGTCGAGGACCTTGAGCATCATCTCCAGCCGGCTGCGCGACAGGTCGACCCGGGTTTCCAGCGCCGCGGTGGACAGCGGCCGGCCCGCCGCGGCCAGGGCGGCGAGCGTGGCCCGGACCACGGCCTCGGGCGGGAACGCCAGCGAGCCGAAGTAGGCCCAGATGTCGGCGTCCTCCCGCCCCGGCAGCAGGATCACGTCGGCGCGGTCGGTGGCCCGGCCCGCCCGGCCGATCTGCTGGTAGTAGGCGATCGGTGACGGCGGGGCCCCGAGATGAACGATGAAGCCCAGATCGGGCTTGTCGAAGCCCATGCCGAGAGCGCTGGTCGCCACCAGCGCCTTGACCTCGTTGGCGAGCAGGCTGTCCTCGGCGGCCTTGCGTTCCGCGTGGTCGTCCTGCCCGGTGTACGCGGCGACGTCGTGCCCGCGGTCGCGCAGGAAGGAGGCGGTCTCGTGCGCCGCGGCGACCGTCAGCGTGTAGATGATGCCGGAGCCGGCCAGCTCGTCCAGGTGCTCGGCCAGCCAGGCCAGCCGCTGCTGCGCCGTGGGCAGGGTGACCACGGCCAGGTGCAGGCTGGCCCGGTCCAGCGGGCCGCGCAGGACCAGCGTCTGGCCGTCGTCCCGGCCGACGCTGAGCTGCTCGGCGACGTCGCGGGTGACCCGCGCGTTTGCCGTGGCCGTCGTGGCCAGCACCGGCACTCCCGGCGGTAGCTCCTCAAGCAGCGTGCGCAGCCGCCGGTAGTCGGGCCGGAAGTCGTGGCCCCAGTCGGAGATGCAGTGCGCCTCGTCCACGACGAGCAGGCCCGCCGCGGCGATCAGCTTGGGGAGGACCAGGTCCCGGAAGCCGGGATTGTTCAGCCGCTCCGGGCTGACCAGGAGCACGTCCACCTCGCCCGCGGCGATCTCGGCGTACACCTGGTCCCATTCGTCGGCGTTGGCGGAGTTCACGGTGCGGGCGCGGATGCCCGCCCGCCCGGCCGCGTCGATCTGGTTGCGCATGAGCGCGAGCAGCGGCGAGACGATGACCGACGGGCCGCTGCCGCGGGCCCGCAGCAGCGCGGTCGCCGTGAAGTAGACCGCCGACTTGCCCCACCCGGTGCGCTGCACCACGAGGGCTCGCCTGCGCTCCGAGACCAGGGCGCGGATCGCCGTCCACTGGTCCTGCCGGAGGGCAGCGGCCGGTCCGGCCAGCGCCTTCAGGCAGCCCTCGGCCTGATCGCGGAGTGCGCGCTCGGTGTCGGCCATGGGATCCTTCGTACCAGGAGGTGCCGACGGTCACGCCGCCCGGGCATCATCGTGATGTGGCCGAAAGCTGGATAGAGGATGACCGCCCGGTCCGCGCGTTCCGGTGTGGTGCGGAATCGCAGTTCGACCCGGACACGTGGCCGGCGACGGTGCCGGCGATCGCGCAGATCCTGCGGGACGGCCTGGAGCTGCCCACCGGGCTGACCGTTCTGGTGGGCGAGAACGGGTCAGGGAAGTCGACGGTCGTGGAGTCCCTGGCCGAGGCCTACGGGCTGAATCCGCAGGGGGGATCGGCCCAGTCGCGGCTGTTCCGGACCAGGGATAGCGAGCCGGGCATCGGCTCGAGCCTCGTGGTCGAGCGCGGGCCATTGTCACGGTCGCACTGGGCTTACTTTCTCCGCGCGGACACCATGCACGGTCTGTACACCTACCTGGAGGACAACCCGGGTGTGCGCCCGGAGCGCTTCCATGAGCTAAGCCACGGCGAGGGCTTCCTGCAGATGCTGCGCACCCGGGTGAACCAGCGCGGATTCTACCTCATGGACGAGCCCGACGCTCCGCTGTCGTTCACCGCGTGCTGGGGCTCGTTGCTCTCCTGCACGACCTGGTCCAGGCCGGGGCCCAAGCGGTCGTGGCGACGCACTCACCGATGATCGCGGCGGTCCCGGGCGCGAGCATCCTGGAACTGGGGGACTGGGGCATCCGCGCGGCGCGGTGGGACGAGCTCGACCTCGTCCGGCACTGGAGCCTGTTCCTCCGCGAGCCCGACTCGTATTTCCGCCGCCTGCTGTGATGGCCCGAGGCCGCCTCACCCCGAGCGCGGCGCGATGTGTCCGATCGTGACCAGCAGGTCGGAATCCTGGCAGAATCACTGACGCGAGCAAGCGGGAAGGAGGACCGGCGATGTCCTTCCAGGGGTGGCCCGAAGAGGCACTGGACTTCTACGAGGGTCTCGAGGCTGACAACTCGAAGGCCTACTGGACCACGCACAAGGCGATCTACGAGGAGAAGGTCCGCGGCCCGATGGCCGAGCTGCTGGAGGAGCTCGCGCCCGGCTTCGGCGAGACCAAGATCTTCCGGCCGTACCGCGACGTCAGGTTCAGCCCGGACAAGTCGCCCTACCAGACCCACATCGGAGCGCTCGTCGGTGACGGTTACATCCAGCTCTCTGCGAACGGCCTGGCCGCGGGCAGCGGGATGCACGGCATGGCCCCCGACCAGCTGGAGAGCTACCGGCAGGCGGTGGCCAGCGACAAGACCGGCGAGGAGCTCGCGCGCATCGTCTCCGGCATCGAGCGGCAGGAGATCGCCGTGCACGGGCGTGACACGCTCAAGACCGCGCCCCGGGGATATCCCGCGGACCATCCGCGGGTTGGCCTGCTGCGCCACAAGGGCCTCGTGGCGTGGAAGGAGTGGCCGGTCGGGCCCTGGCTCGGGACCAGCGCCGCCAAGCAGCATGTGGCCGACTTCCTGGGCGCATGCCAGCCGCTCTGCGCCTGGCTGGACGCCAACGTCGGCGCCTCCACCGCTGCCCCGGCCCGGCGGTGACGGGGGGCGCAGGCAGGGCCCGGCGGCCGCCAGGGTCGGCCGGGTCAGGCCTGGCCGGACCCGCCGGCCGGGGACATGCTGACCGGGAGCAAGAATGGGGGAATGGCTGACCGGCTGAGGGACGCCACCAGTCCCTACCTGCTCCAGCACGCGGGCAACCCGGTGGACTGGTGGCCGTGGAGCGACGAGGCGTTCAGCGAAGCACGCGAGCGCGATGTTCCCGTGCTCCTCTCGGTGGGCTACTCCGCGTGT
>Ga0209648_10001126_pt1 | contig 21377 bp, 19 predicted proteins | sample GraSoi2013_115cm_FD_185830 | JGI IMG/M metagenome (GOLD analysis project Ga0209648, IMG submission 185830) | Grasslands soil microbial communities from the Angelo Coastal Reserve, California, USA - Sample 9_17_2013_115cm (SPAdes) (version 2) | ecosystem: Environmental > Terrestrial > Soil >... | reverse complement strand
TCGCTTGTGAATACCTCGTCGAACTCGGCCTCCTTCAATCCATGCGGATGCTCTGTTGCCGGCTGCAACCGCATCAGGTCGACGACATTGACCACGCGGACGGCGAGCCGCGGGAAGTGCTTGCGGATCAGGTCAGTGGCGGCGAGCGTTTCCAGCGTCGGCACGTCGCCGGCGCACGCCAGCACCGCGTCCGGCTCGCGATCCATGTCGCTGCTCGCCCAGTCCCAGATGCCAAGACCGCGCGTGCAGTGCGCGATAGCATCCTCCATCGAGAGATAGTTCAGCGCCGGCTGCTTGCCCGCGACGATCACGTTCACGTAGTTCCGGCTGCGCAGGCAGTGGTCTGCGACCGAGAGCAGGCAGTTGGCATCGGGCGCCAGGTAGACGCGAATCACCTCCGCCTTCTTGTTGACGACGTGGTCTATGAAGCCTGGGTCCTGATGTGAGAATCCGTTGTGGTCCTGGCGCCAGACGTGCGACGAGAGCAGGTAATTGAGCGATGCGATCGGGCGGCGCCACGGGATCGTACGTGTCACCTTCAGCCACTTGGCGTGCTGGTTGAACATCGAGTCGACGATGTGGACGAAGGCCTCGTAGCAGTCGAACAAACCATGGCGGCCCGTGAGGAGGTAGCCCTCGAGCCATCCCTCGCAGAGGTGCTCGCTCAACACCTCCATCACCCGCCCGTCCGGGGCTAGGTGATCGTCGCCGGGCACGATCTCCGCGTCCCATGCGCGGTTGGTGGCCTCGAGAATCGAGCCCAGACGGTTGGAGACGGTCTCGTCCGGGCCCATGACGCGGAAGTTGGCGGGGTTCATCTTCACGACGTCGCGCAAGTAGTCGCCCAGGACGCGCGTGGCCTCGCTCGTCGTGGCACCTGGCCTGGGCACATCCACCGCGTACTCGCGGAAGTCGGGTAGGCGCAGGTCTTTCAGCAGCTCCCCTCCGTTCGCGTGCGGGTTGGCGCTCATCCGCAGGTCGCCCGTTGGAGGGAGTTTGAAGATCTCGTCGACCACCCTGCCTGACGGGTCGAAGAGCTCATTCGGCTTGTAGCTGCGCATCCAGTCTTCGAGGATCTTCAGGTGGTCCGGCTTCGACGCGAAGTCGGTCACCGGCACCTGGTGCGAGCGGAAGGTGCCCTCGACCGCCTGGCCATCGACGACCTTCGGTCCCGTCCAGCCCTTGGGAGTCCGAAGCACGATCATCGGCCACGCCGGTCGGCCAGGCCGGTGATCCGAGGCCTTGATGCTCGCGATCTCGTCCAACGCCCAGTCGAGCGCCGCGGCCATCTGCTGGTGGACGAGCATCGGGTCGTCGCCGCTCACGAACACCGGCGTGTGGCCGTTTCCCTCCAACAGGTCGCGCAGCTCCCTTTCCGGGATCCGTGCGAGCACCGTCGGGTTGGCGATCTTGTAACCGTTCAGGTGCAGGATTGGCAGCACGGCGCCGTCCCGCTCCGGATTGACGAACTTGTTCGAATGCCAGCTCGCGGCGAGCGGCCCTGTCTCCGCCTCGCCGTCGCCGACGATGCAGAACACCGTGAGATTTGGGTTGTCGAAGGCGGCCCCGTACGCGTGGACCAACGCATAGCCCAGCTCCCCTCCCTCGTGGATCGAGCCCGGTGTCTCCGGGGCGTTGTGGCTGGGGATGCCGCCAGGAAACGAGAACTGCCGGAACAGCTTGCGCAGCCCGGTCTCGTCCAGCGTGACGTCGGGGTACCGCTCTGTATACGTGCCCTCGAGGTACGCATTCGCCACGCCGGCCGGACCTCCGTGACCCGGGCCCATGATGTATATCGCGTCGAGCTCGCGCTTCTTGATCGTCCGGCTGGCGTGCGCGTAGATGAGGTTCAGGCCAGGCGTGGTCCCCCAGTGGCCGAGCAGGCGGGGCTTGATGTCCTCGAGGCGCAGCGGCCGGGTGAGCAGGGGGTTGTCCAGCAAGTAGATCTGCCCCACGGAGAGGTAGTTGGCCGCCCGCCAGTAGGCATGGATCAGGCGGAGCTCCACATCGCTGAGCGGCCTGGCGCTCGAGAGGTCGGGCACGGCCGCGCTCCTAGTCTGGCTCGGCGTCATTTCCCCACCTCCAATCATGATTGCTGCGTGCCTGACAGGAGACCGGTGGCGGTTTTCGCCGCCCTCGAGATGGAAGCTCACGGGCTCGTCCAGCACCTTCCCAGGTCCGAGACCATCGGGCCCAAGATCGAGACCTGGGAGGGCGATGGGATGGTGGTCGTCGTCGGCGGCGTCGGCAAGGTCGCGGCCGCGCTCTCGGCCCAGTTCGTCCAGGACGTGTTCAAGCCGCGCTGCATGGTGTCGATCGGCCTCGCCGGCGCCCTGCGCGATGACACGTCACGAGGTCAGGTCGTCGTCGCGTCGGGCGCCCTGCAGCACGACATGGACGGCAGGCCCCTCACGGCGGCGCGGGGTGTCATCCCCGGGCTCAACGTGTCGGTCCTCAGCGCCGATCCCCCACTGGCCGAGAAGCTTCTGGTCGCCGCCAAGCGCTCGGTGGAGAACCCGAGGGTTGTTCGGCCCGGGCTGGTCCTGACGGGCGATCAGATCATCACGACGCGGGCGGTGCGCGACGCGCTGGTGCGCGACTTTCCCGAGGGCGCCTGCGTCGACATGGAGACCGCCGCCATCGCCCAGGTCGCGCACCAGAACGGATTACCCTGGGGCGCTGTGCGCGTGACGTCCGACTCCGCAGACGAGACATTCGACCTGGAGGACGTCATCGACTTCGGCGTGAAGAGCGCGGGCGAGCTGTTTGCGCGCATCGTCCGCGACGCAGTGCCTGACCTGTGACCGACGAATCGCCACGCTGGCTTTCCGCCGAGGACATCTCCAACCGTGTGCGCCTCGGCAAGCTGGATCCGCAGGCGGTCGTCGATGCGCACCTCGACGCCATCGAGCGGTTCGACTCGCGGATCCACGCGTACATCTACGTCGAGAAACACGCCGCGTCCAAGCCCGGTCCATACGCCGGCGTGACGCTGGCCGTCAAGGACAGCCAGCCCGTGACCGGCATGCCCTACACGTATGCGACGCCTTCGTGGCGCGACCGCGTCGCAGACGAGGACGCCGTGCCGGTCGCCCGCGCGAGGTCGGCCGGGATGACGATCCTCGGCAAGACGAACCTGCCCGAGCTGGCCGCCGCGATCGGCACCACGAACACGCTGTTTCCCGCGACGCACAACCCGTGGCGCGAGGGCACCACGCCGGGCGGTTCAAGCGGCGGCAGCGCGGCGGCGGTTGCCTCGGGGATGACCGCCGTCGCCCTCGGTGGCGACACGGGAGGATCGATCCGCATTCCCGCGTCCTGCTGCGGAGTGGTCGGCCTGCGGCCCACCCCCGATCGGATCCCCAACGAAGAGGTCGACCCGACGGTGATGCAGTCGCGCGGACCGATGGCCCGCTCGGTGGCCGATGCGAGGCTTCTGTTCGGCGTGATGACCTCGACCACACCGCGGTGGATCGAGTTCGAGCGGAAGCCGCGCCTGATCGGCATGGCGGATACCAGCCCGCTGGGCGCTGACCCCGCCGTTCAGGAGGCTTGCCGTCGAGCGGCGAAAGCGCTGGAAGGCGCCGGGCACGTGGTCGAAGAGATCAAGTGGGATCCGGAACCGGTCGCCCAGGGCTATGGCGTCGTGCGGCGCGCCAGCATGGCGAGCTTCCCGGCCGACCTGTCGACGTTCGGGCCCGGCATCCAGAGGCTGGCCGCGGAGGGGCGCGACCTGACGGCGATGGATTACTTCCGCGCGTCCGAGTCGGCGACCTACGCGGCCAACCGCGCCGTGTCAATACCGCTGCAAATCCGTTACGACTTCCTTCTCACCCCCACGCTCGGCCTCCTCCCCATGTCAATCGACAATGTGCCGCCGTTTCTCGGCGACGAGTGGGCGCGATACGTGCAGTTCGTGCTTCCCGTGAGCTTCGCGCGCGTGCCGGCGATCTCGATCCCGGCCGGCCTGTATGACGGGCTGCCGGTGGGAGTGCAGCTGGTCGGGCAGTTCGGGCAGGAATATGGCCTGCTCGACTTCGCCGAGGAGCTGGAGAGGATGCCGAGATTCGGGTTCCAGCGGCCACCCGGTCTTGACTGAGGAGATGCGATGAAGGCCCAGCGCGTCGACATGTTCGTCTGCCCATCGGCCACGCCTGCAGACACCTCGGGGCTGCAGAAGCTGGCCGACTCGGGGAAGATCAGGCCCGACACCCTCGTCGCGCTGGTCGGCAAGACCGAGGGCACCGGTGCGCACGACGACTGGGGTCGCGTGTGGGCGGACGTCGCGCTGCGGGAATGGACCGCGAAGTTTCTCGGCATCCCGGTGGACGAAGTGGCGAGGCACGTGATCTTCGTCCTCTCGGGCGGGTGCCCGGGCGTGATCACACCGCACATCGCGGCGATCACTCGCGAGGTGGTGGAGGTTTCCGATGAACGCGCCGGCGATGACAAGCGCCTGGTCGTGGGCCGCGCGGGTTCGGACGCGATCACTCCCGAGGAAGTGGGACGCATGGGCCAGATCAGAAAAGTCGCCGAAGCCACAAAGCGCGCGATGGGCGACGCCGGCCTCACCGACCCCAAGGACGTCCACCTCGTGATGGTCAAGGTGCCGGGCCTGACCACGGCCAGCATCAAGGACGCGGAATCGCGCGGCAAGAGCGTTGTCTCGCACGACCTCACGTTCGGGCCCGAGGGCGCCGGCGTGTACGCCAACGACGCCGCCGCGCTGGGCGTGGCGATGGCGCTGGGCGAGGTCCCGGAGGCGTCGCTGTCGGACGACGTGGTGCGGCGAAACTGGGACCTCTACTCCGAGGTCGCGATGACTTCGTCGGGCGGCGAGAAGCGCCACGGCGAGGTGGTCGTGTTCGGCAACTCGACCACGTCCGGAAGCTCGATCCGAATCGGCCACGCCGTGACTAAGGACTTCATCGACGCCGAAGGGGTACGCCGTGCGCTGCGTTCCGCAGGGCTGCACTTCAAGGACGGCCTGCCCGACGAGGAGGACCTGGGGCGGCGCCTCGTCCACGTGTTCGCGAAGTCCGTCATCCCCGACAGCGACCAGATCCGCGGGCAGCGAATCACACTCCTCGACGACGCCGACGCGTATCAGATCGGCAAAGCGCTCGGCGGAATGCTCGTCGCGTCAGTGACCGGTCGCACCATGAACTACGTGAGCGGCGGGGAGCGGAACTCCCACCAGGGTCCACCGGGCGGCAACATCGTGGCGGCCGTCGTCCGGACGGAGTGAACCTATCGGATAGTCCGGACGATCCGGGGTTTTCACGCACGGATTGCCCGGAATGTCCGGACGATCCGGGGTTTTGACGCACGGATTGCCCGGAATGTCCGGACTATCCGGGGTTGTTCCGCCGGCTCAGCTCGTAGAGCTTCAACGGTGACAGTGGCATCTCGGTGATCGGGATGCCCAACGCCTCATCGATCGCGGAAGCGATGACGGCGCCGACCGGGATCACGCCCGCCTCCCCCGCCCCTTTCACGCCGAGCGGGTTGAGCGGCGAAGGCGTCTCGATGTGGTCGATCTCGATCGCCGGGATCTCGGTCGCGTAGGGCATCAGGAACTCCATGAAGGACGCGTTGCGCAGCTGCCCATCCGCGTCGTAGGCGAGGCGTTCATAGAACGCCCCGCCGATCCCTTGCGCGACGCCACCCTCGATCTGGCCCTGGAGGACGAGCGGATTTATCACCCGCCCGCAGTCGTGCACGACCACGTATTTCAGGATCTCCAACCGGAACGTTTTGGGGTCGACGCGCACGTAAGCCGCGTGGCAGCCCGCGGCCCACGTCGAGCCCGGAGGGCTGTAGTAGCCGGTCGCCTCGAGACCAGGCTGCTCGCCGTCCTGCAGCGGCGGACCGGGCCTCGGCCTGGCCGCAAACTGGGTCGCCGCCTCCGTGCCGCCGCCGAACGCGTAGCGCACCGGGTTCGACAGCACCGCGACGGCAGCGAGGGGGATCCCGCGATCGGGCATGCCCTTGACCCGGACCTGGCCGCCCACCAGCTCGAGGTCGTCCGGGTTTGCCTCGAGGTGCTCAGCCGCGATCTGTTTCGCCTTGGTGGCGACCATGCGCGCCGCGACGTACATGGCGTTGCCCGCTGTCACGGCGCCGCGCGAGGCGAACGTGCCGACGCCCCACGGAAAGCGCCGCGTGTCCCCACTCGTGACCTCGACGTCCTTCACGTCCACGCCCAGCTCATCGGCGACGACCTGCGCCCACACCGTCGCGTGGCCCTGGCCCTGGTTCGGGATCCCGGTCGCGGCGATCACCTTGCCCGAGACGAGGACCTGCACGTGCGCGCCCTCATACGGACCGACCCCTGTGCCCTCGACGTAGATCGCGAGCCCCCTGCCGACGTGGTCACCTTCCGGCCGGGGGCCGAGCCTCTTCAACGCGCGGTCGAGCAGCTCGGGATAGTCGCCGCTGTCGTACACGACCGTGTTGCCGTCCTGCCATACGACGCCGACGGTGTACGGAAACTCATCGCGCTGGATGAGGTTGCGATGACGCACCTCGACGCGGTCGAGGCCGAGCTGGGTGGCGATTGCGTCGAGAGTGCGCTCCATGACGAAGCAGGCGTGCGGCCTGCCCGCGCCGCGGTAGGGCGAGGTCGCGATGGCGTTCGTATAGACGTCGCGAAAGCGGACTCGATAGTTCGGGACTCGATAAGGCCCCGGGACCTGAGCCGCGGTGATGATCGGCAGGATGATCCCGTACGGCGTGTACGCGCCGCCGTCATGGATGAAGTCGTCGCTGAGGGCCAGCACGCGTCCCTGGTCGTCGAAGCCGACCTCGACCTCGTGCACCTGGCCGCGCTCCTGGTTGACCGCGGTGAAGTGCTCCTGGCGGTCCTCGGTCCACTTGACCGGGCGGCCGAGCTGCATCGCGGCGTACGGCACCAGGACCTCGTCGGGATAGAAGAGCATGATCTTCGGCCCGAACCCGCCGCCGATGTCGGGCGCGATGACCTCGACGTTCGACTCGGCCAGGCCGAACAGCACCGCGAGCCCGCCGCGGATCGACGTGGGCGACTGGGTCGAGTCGTAGACCGTCAGCTTGTGCTCCGCAATGGACCACCGCGCCCAGACCGCGCGCGCCTCGAGCGGGTTCGCGGCGCCGCGCTCGTAGCGGAAGCGAAGGGTCTTGCGATGGGGCGCCGCAGCCAGCGCCGCGGCCACGTCGCCGACTTCCTGGAGCAGCTCGGCTGCGACGTTGCCGGGGACGTCGTCGTGCACCAGGTGCTCGGCCCTTGCCGCGTCTTCGGGAGTGATCACGACCGGCAGCGGCTCGTACTCGACCTGCACCAGCTCAGCCGCGTCTTCCGCGATGTACCGGCTCTCCGCCACGACGAAGGCGACCGCCTCGCCCGCGTAGCGCACCACATCGGAGGCGAGGCAGCGCTGGGTGCGGCCATGGGTCAGGTTGGGATGCGGGATGAGCAGCGGTAGGTCGACGCCTCCGAACGGCAGGTCGGCCGCGGTATAGACAGCGACGACGCCTTGCATCGCACGCGCCGCGTTGACGTCGATGGACGTGATTCGCGCATGGGCGTAAGGCGAGCGCACGAAGCAGCACTCGAGCGCCCCGTCGTCGATGTCGTCGGTGTATCGGCCGTGACCCCGCAGCAGCCGGTCGTCTTCCACACGCTGCACCGGCGCGCCGAACCATCGGGTCGTCATTTCCTGGACAGCTCGACCGCGCGCATGACCGCTCGACGGATCGACGCGTAGCCTGTGCACCGGCACAGGTTGCCCGCGATTCCTTCTTCCATCTCTTGCGCCGTGGGGTCCGGATGCTGCGCGAGAAGGCTGAGCACCGACATCACGAATCCAGGCGTGCAGAAGCCGCACTGCAGCGCGTGACACTCATGGAATGCCTGCTGCACGGGGTGAAGCGGTGCCCCATCGCGGGTCAGGCCCTCGACGGTCGTCACCTCGTGGCCCTCTGCCTGCACCGCCAGCATCAGGCACGAGCGCACCGCGGCGCCGTCCAGCAGCACCGTGCAGCAGCCGCACACCCCGTGCTCGCATCCCACGTGGGTCCCGGTCAGGCCGAGGTCGTGCCGGAGATGGTCGGAGAGCAGCCTGCGCGGATCCCCGGGCGCCGGGTGTGCAACGCCGTTCACTCTCACGCGGCAAATGCCTTTTCCGTGAGGACTCTGACGAGGTGGAGGCGGAACTCAGGCGTTGCCTCGACGTCGCCGCTCGGCTCGAGGTCGCGGGTCGGGTCGCGCGGATCGGCCAGCACGGGCGTTGGCGCCACACCGAACAGGGCGAGCTTCTCGCCGGCGCGCACGACGCCGGCCAGCGCGAAGTCGCCGTGGCGCCGGGACTCTTCGAGGATCGCGAACGAGTCGTGGATCCCTGGGAACCATGCCTCGATCACCACCTCGTCCGGCGCGAGCGTGGTCTCGAACATGCCGCCGAACAGCTGCTCGGCCGGGACAGTTCGCTCACCTTGGGTGGAACGCGCAACAACGTGCCCACCGAGGGCGAGGAGCACTGCCGGTACCTCCGAGGCTGGGTCTGCGTGGGCGATGCTGCCGCAGACAGTGCCCCGGTTCCGAATCACACGATGCGCGACCAACCGCATTGCGTCGCTCAGCAATGAACAGGCGCGGGCGACCAGCTTCGAGTCTTCGACCGCCGCCTGGCGCACCAGGGCCTGAACCGCCACCCCGCCGTCGCGCTCGTAAATACGATCCAGGCCATCCACGCGGTTGATGTCGACCAGGTGCCGGGGCCGGGCCAGCCGGAAGTTGAGCAGCGGGATGAGCGACTGCCCGCCGGCGAGGATCTTTGCGTCCTCCAGCGAGCCGAGAAGCTTGCAGGCCTCTTCGACCGACGCCGGCGCGTGGTATTCGAACGGCGGCGGTTTCATTCGACCATGGCGACGGCACGGCAGAGGGCGGCCTCGCCGCCCTGGAATCGCCACGGGAAGCAGGCGAACTGGATCTTTCGGTCGAGCACCTCATCAAGCTGCCCACCGAGGTTTTCGATGTGGATCACGTCGTGCGGAAAGAGCAGCGTGTGCATGATCTGGTAGTCCGCCTTGGGGAAGATCTCGTCCAGGCTCCGGCCGAGCTTCTTCTCGGCCTCCTCCGCCTCGTCGGCGCGGATGCGTCGGATGACGGTGTTCATCGGATGGTCAGCGCTGCCGGTGTCGACCGCGATCCAGCGGATCCTGCGCTCCAGCACCCACTCAGCGAACTTGCGGCTCGGACCCGGGTGGCGGATGAAGTACGTCGTCTCGTCGACCCGCGAGCGGTCGGTCCAGTTCTCCGGGTAGTAGCGGTGATAGCCGGTGCGGATGATCAGGATGTCGCGCGCGTCGATCTTGATCCCGGTGTCCTTCTCCCACCGTTCGAAATGCTCCGGCTCGTAGACGTCGTAGTCGCCGATGCCGTACCGCTGCAGGTCGACCACGCAGGCGGGACCGATCAGGAAGTCCAGCGGCAGGTCGCCGATGAACTTGCCGCCCGTCAAGAAATGCGCGGGCGCGTCGAGGTGTGTGCTGACGTGCATCGTCATCGTGATCTCCTGGCCCCCGGCCCGATCGAACGCGAGGTGCTTGATCCAGCGGATCGCTGGACCCGGGTAGCCCGCGAACGCGGGGGTGTGGAGCGAGAAGTCCTGCGTGAGGTCGAGAAATCTCATTTCACGAGCAGCGAGCGCTGGACCTTGCCCATCGCGTTGCGAGGCAGCTTGTCGACGGCCACGACGCGCTTCGGACACTTGTAGGACGCTAGCCGCTCGTGGGCGAAGGCGATGAGGTCGCTCTCGACGAGCTCGCCGTTCGCGGACGGCACGACGAACGCGATGACCTCCTCCCCCCACCGGTCGCTCGGCACACCCGCGACGGCGACCTCGTGCACCGCGGGATGCGTCTCGAGCACGAGCTCGACCTCCCGCGGGTATACGTTGAACCCGCCCGTGATGATCAGCTCCTTGATGCGGCCGCGGATCGCCAGGCTCCCCGACTCGTCGATCTCGCCGACGTCGCCGGTGCGGAAGAAGCCGTCGTCCGTGAAGGCTTCGGCCGTCGCCTGCGGGTTGCGCCAGTAGCCCTGGAAGACCTGGCCGCCCTTGAGCAAGACCTCGTCTTGCTCGCCGAGCTTGACCTCGACGCCCGGGAATGGAGACCCGACCCGACCGGCACGGCGCGCTCCGTAGTACGGATTGGTCACCACGATCCCGCCCTCGGTGATGCCGTAGCGCTCGATCGGCGGCTGGCCGAGCAGCCGAGCGCACCGGTCGAACAGCGCAGGCGGCAGGGGCGCGGAGCCACAGACGAACACGCGCACGTGCCTCAGGTCGGTCGGGTGCTCCTCGAGCCACTCGCACAGCCGCTGGTACATCGACGGCACGCCGAAGAACATGGTCCCGCCGTGCGTCAGCTCCCGCACCACGTTGTCAGGCGTGAACGGGACTAGCACGGCGGTGCCCCCGCTCAGCAGGGTGCCATGGAGACCCATGCCCAGACCGTGCAGGTGGAACAGCGGCAGGGCGTGGACCAGGGTGTCGGCTTCGGTCCAACGCCACACCTCCAGCGCCCCGCGGCCCTGGGCGAGGAAGTTGCCGTGGTCGAGAAGCGCCCCCTTGGGCCGGCCGGTAGTGCCTGATGTGTAGAGGATCGCGGCCGGGCTTTCGGGGGTCAGAGCCGGCATCGGCGGCGCCTTCCCGCGTGGGAGATCCTCGACCGGGACGGTCTTGAAACCCAGGCTCTCGACGATCGGGCGGCGCAGCGAGTCGGCGACGATCAGCGCCGGCTCGGAGTCACGGAGGATGTGCTCCGCCTCGGCGGTGTGGTAGTCCGGGTTCATCATCACGGCGCAGGCGCCGGCGCGCTGCACGCCGAGGTAGGCGAGCACCCACTCGAGCGAATTGGCGGCGTAGATGGCGACACGATCGCCCGAATTGACCCCATCGCGCTGGAGACCACCCGCAATGATGCCCGCCTGTTCGCGGAGCTGGTGACGGGTGAGCTCCCACGCTCCGGACCGCAAGGCGACCCGGCGGCCGACTTTCAGCAGCTCCTCGGGGAGTGAGCCGGCTCGCAGCCGCCGTCGGAGCGTGCCGATGTCCTCGGTCACGCGCCCAACAATGCCATAGAGCGCAGAGGCAAACCTAGGGCGAGACGACCTCTACGGGCTCGGTTTCTGTGTCGCGAATGTGGCCCGGCCGCAGGACTTGATAGAGGACGATCGCGCCGAGCGCTCCGAGTGCGAGGTTGTTGAGCTCGAAGTCGCCGAACTTGACGTCGGCGCCACCCGCGGCGAGGATCAGCGGCACCGCAGCCACCGCGAGGTTGGCCCGCTTGCCGAAATCGACCCGGCCGTCCACCCAGATCTTGGCGCCGATCACTGCGATCAGCCCGAACAGGTAGAGCTCGATTCCGCCGATCACGCTGCTCGGAATGCTGTCGACTAGCGCGCCGAACTTCGGGATGAAGCCCAGCAGGATGGCCGAGACTGCGGCGACGATGAATACCCAGATCGAGAAAACACGCGTCACGCCCATCACGCCGATGTTCTCGGCGTACGTGGTCTCGCCGGCGCCGCCGAAGAGCGCGCTGACGATCGTTCCGACGGCGTCGCCCATGAACGTCCGACCGAGATATCCAGAAAGGTCGCGCTTCATGATCCCGCTGATGGCGAAAACGTGGCCGGCGTTCTCGGCGACGAGGATCAGAGGGATGAACCAGAAGAGGCTGAACTGTTTGACCGGATTGGCGAAGCTCGGAAAGGAGAACGCCGGAAAGCCAAGCCACGCCGCGCTCTGAACGCCGGAAAAGCTGATGTGGCACGCGGCCTTCGCCCCCTGGCATGCGGGGTCGATCAGCGAGACGACATAGCCGATCACCACCGCAAACAGGACCGGCAGCATGCGTGGGAACCCGCGCAGATAGACGCTTACCAGCACTGCGACCAGCACAGTTACGGTCGCCGTCAGCAGGTCGCCTTTGAAATTGTTCCAGGCGGCGCCGGCGAGGGCGATTCCGATGACCGCAACGACTGTCCCCGTCACTACGGGCGGCAGGAGGAAGCGGATCGCGTTGATGCCGGCAAAGTGGACGACGACGCCGATGAGGAGGTAGATCACGCCCGCGATCAGGATCCCGCCGTACGCGAGGTTGTGATTGCCGGCACTGCCACCCTGGATTGCGAGCACCGCGCCAAGGAACGAGAACGAAGAACCGAGGTAGCTGGGCACTTTCCGCCCGGTGACGAACAGGAATATGAGTGTCGCGACGCCGCTGAAAAAGATGACCGTGTTGGGGTTGAAGCCGAGGATCAATGGAACCAGCACCGTGGCGCCGAACATGGCCATTACGTGCTGCAGACCCATGAGAATCGTCTGCGGCCACGGCAGGCGGTCCTCGGGGTAGACCACGCCGCGCTCGCGCGCGGCAGATGCGACTGCCATAACGCTTTCCCCCTTTCATGCCCCGAGCCTCCGCCGCAGAGGTCGGGTCGCGGCTATCGTAGATCGCCCTGCGGCGTTTGCAAGTGGAGCCGCCCGATCACAAGCACCGGGACCTGGGCGCCCACCCTAGGCACACGCCGCCTCGCCAGCACTTCGAGCCCCGCCGCCGCCAGCATCGGGTCCAGCACACTCCGCTCCGGGAATCGTGTGAGCCTGAACAGGCGGCGAAAGTAGCGGATGAAGCCGGTTGCGATGAAGTCGGCGAGCAGCCACCGGCCGCCTGGTTTCAGGACCCTCGCGACCTCCGCGATGCCGGCGCGCTGGTCGCTCCAATGGTGAAACGTCATCGTGCTGAACACGAGGTCGAACTGGGCGTCCTGGAAAGGGAGCCGTTCGGCCGTCGCCTGGCGGAACGTGATCCGGCTCGAGGCTGGAAGCACAGCTTGCGCATGCCGCACCATCTCGACCGCCGCGTCGACGCCCTCCAGCCTCGCGTTCGGGAATGTTTGCTCGGCGGCCATCAGCAGGCGACCCGTGCCGCAGCCGACGTCAAGGATCGCCCTGGGGTCGGGAGCCTCCTCCCTGGCGGCCCCGAGGATCGTCTTCTGAACAGGCCAGAAGATCAGCCTCTGCAGGTAGTGCCGGTCGTAGGTCGCCGCCCAGAGATTGAAGCGCTCGACGTCGTGGTCGCTCATTCAGTCCAGGCGGCGAGGGTCGGCGGCCTTGGTCATCGGCTGGTCGAGTTGCAAGCGCACCGGGCTGAGGTGGATCTTGAATGGAAGGCCTGGCGCCTTGAATCCGATCGCCAGGTGCTGGTTGTCGCAGAACGGCTTGTGCTGCGACTCGCCGCAGCGGCACAGCGTCGCCCGCGGCAGTTCCTCGACCGTTCCGTCTTCGTGGCGCACCTCGATCCGCCCGGTGATCAGCAGCGGCCCGTCACGCATGGGTGTCACCGTCGTCCCCGAGCCCGGTTCCTCCTGCGCGGCGCCGTCCAGCCGGCGGTACTGGAGCGCGCCGCTCGGGCACAGCTCGACGACCTTCGCCACCACGTCGGCGGCGCTTGCATCCGGCAGAGCCCATGGCCGCCGGTCGAGCTTGAACACCTCCCGGTCGCCGCGAAGGCACTCGCCGATGTGAATGCAGATGTCGAGGTCGAAGCTCACCTCTATATCGCTGCCGCGATAGACCTTGCGCATGTCGCCAACACTAGACTTTCCCTGAATTGCCTGACGCACTGGCGTCGAGACCCCGGCCGGCTCGCGGTGGCCGTGGATCGAGGCGGGCGCCGGGCCGGGCGATGATCTCCTCCGAGCGAATCTCCAGGCGCGTGCACCAGCTCGGGCGCGAGATCTCCGAGGTCTACGCGAACATCGACACGCCACTCGTCATCGTCGCGATCCTCAAGGGCGCGACCGTGTTCGCCGCCGACCTGCTGCGGAGCCTCTCCATCCCCGCTGAGCTGGAGTTCGTGCGCGCGGCCAGCTACGGCGCAGGGACCAACTCGAGCGGGCGCGTGAAGATCGCCCACATGGTGGAGGGAGCGCTGGAGGGCCGCCACGTTCTGCTGGTCGAAGACATCGTCGACTCGGGTCGCACGATCGACACGATCCTGAAGCGCTTCCGCCGGATGAAGCCCGCCTCGCTACGGGTCGCGGCGCTTCTCGACCGGCCGGCCAGGCGAGAGATAGTGGTCCAGATCGACTTCACAGGCTTCGTCATCCCGGACCGGTTCGTGATCGGTTACGGGCTTGATTACGCCGGTCTGTACAGAGAGCTGCCGGGGATTTATGCGCTGAGCTAGTTCCACCAACCCATCCCGGCCTTCGGCCGTAGTTCCCCCGCAAGCGGGGAAGACTAGGGCAGGGATTTCGGGGCCGGTTTCAGGAAATCGACAAGCTCCTCCCGGTCGTTCCAGATCACGGTCGTCCGCTCGGGCTCGGTCCGCGCCACGATCTTCCCGCCGCGGAGGACGAGCTTGCGCGGCGCAATGAGCCGAATGGCGTCCATCTCGCTGGGAGCCGCAAAAGCGCACAGGTCGGCGCGGCATCCGGGCAGCAGGCCGTACTTCTCCAGGCCCAGGGCGCTCGCCGGGTTCCACGTGATCATGTCCATCAGGGTCCGCAGCTCGCCATGTCCGGACATCTGGCCGTAGTGCGCCAATACGAAAGCGGATTGAAGCGGGTCGCCGTAGCCCAACGGATACCAGGGATCCATCACCGAGTCGTGACCGATGCACACATTGATGCCCGCGGCCAGCAGCTCCTTCACCCGCGTGTGCCCGCGGCGGATCGGGTAGCTGTCGAAGCGCCCCTGCAGCGTCGAGTTGTCGAGCGGGTTCGTGACCATGTGCATCTGCGCCCGCCTGAGGTTGTTGATGAGCTTGTAGGCGTAGGCGTTGTTGTAGGAGTGCATCGCGGTCGTGTGGCTGGCCGTGACGCGGCCGCCCATCCCCAGCCGGATCGTTTCCGCGGCCATCACCTCGACGAAACGCGACTGGTCGTCGTCCGTCTCGTCACAGTGGATATCCACGCGGAGGCCCTTGTTGGACGCGAGGTCGAAGGCGAACTTGATCGACAGCTCCCCGTACTCGCGGGTCAGCTCGAAGTGCGGGATCGCCCCGACGACGTCGACCCCGAGGTCGACGGCCCGCCTCATCAGGTCCTGGCCGCCGTCGAAGGAGAGGATTCCCTGCTGCGGGAAGGCGACCAGCTGGAGCGTCATCTGGTCTCCGATCTCCTTGCGGAGCTCGACCAGAGCGCGAACCGCCCGCAGCTCCGGGTCGCAGACGTCGACGTGACTCCGGACGAACTGGACCCCGTTGGCGAGCTGCCAGCGCAGCACCGTGCGGACGCGCTGCTTTACGTCCTCGACGGTCAGCTGCTTCACCCGGTCGGCCCAGATGGCAATACCCTCGAATAGAGAGCCCGTCACGTTGTGGCGCGGCTCGCCCTCGGTGAGCACCGCGTCCAGGTGAATGTGCGGCTCGACGAGGGCCGGGGTGACCAGCGCGCCGGCGAGGTCGATCGCGTGGTGCGCCTCCGGCTCGAGCTCGCTGATCAGGCCGTCCTTGATGCCGATGTCCCGCGTCTCTAGCTCGCCAGGCAGATGGGCGCCCTTGAGGAGCAAATCCAGCATTCGACGGAAACCTAGCAGACCCTTACACTTCCGAACGGACTTCGTGCTGGCCGTTTGAGTGTAGGGGAGGCGCCGATGCAGTCAGTCCAAGAGGTCGAGACACACGTTCCCGTTAGGGAGGGCGACTACGGGGAGAGAGTCGCCACCGTCGAGCCAGGCGGCGTCGAATACATCGCTCTCAAAGAGCGCCATGGCAAGCCGATCGAGCTGTTCTGGACGTGGCTTTCGCCAAACCTCGAGTTCGCCACCATCTTCGTCGGCGTTCTCGGCATCGCCGTGTTCGGGCTCAGCTTCTGGGAGACGGCGTTGGCGATCGTCGTCGGGAGCGCCCTCGGCTCGCTGACCCACGCGGCGCTGTCTTCCTTTGGGCCCAAGTTCGGCGTCCCGATGATGGTCCAGAGCCGGGGCGCGTTTGGGTTCCTCGGCAACATCCTGCCCGCGGGCCTCAACGCCTTCACAGGGTCGATCGGCTGGTTCATCGTAAACAGCGTCAGCGGCGCGTTCGCCCTCCAGGCCCTCGGCGGCCTGGCCAACCTGACCCTTCCGTTCTGGCTGACGTTCCTCATCATCGTCGTCGCCCAGGTGGCCATCGCCACCCTGGGCCACAACTTCATCCACTTCTTTGAGAAGTGGGCGCTGCCGCTTCTCGGTGTCGTCTTCATCGTCTCGTGCTTCTACATCTTCAGCAAGGCCAACTACGGCGTCGCGGCCAACCCGGGTCCGTTCGGTCACTTCGGCGCGTTTACGCTTCTTTTGACCGCGACGTTCGGGTACGCGGCCGGATGGAACCCTTACGCAGCGGACTACACCAGGTACCTCCCGCCGACGACCGACCGCAGGATGGTCGGATTCTGGGCCGGCATGGGGGTGTTCGTCTCCTGCGTGGTCCTCGAGCTGGCCGGCGCGGCCCTCGCCGCTGTCCCGGGCACCAAGTGGGGCCCGACCGACATTCCGACGGTGCAGCTCAAGCAGGCCATGCCTGACTTCGTCTACTACCTGACGCTGCTGTGCATCGCGGTCGGAGCGGTGGCCGCCAACGCGATCAACATCTACAGCGGCACGATGTCGCTGGTCGCGGTCGGCATCCGCGAGTTGGGCATGACGCTGCGACAGCGTCGTGCGGTGCTCGCCGTGACTGCCGGCGTCCTCGGTTACATCATCGGGGTCATCGGCCAGGCCAACGTCGGACCGGGCAGCAAGTACGAGTCCTTCCTCCTCCTGATCAGCTACTGGATCGCCCCGTGGCTGGCGGTGATGTTCGTCGACTACTGGGTCCGGAAAGGCGACTATGGCGACGAGTCGATCTTCTACGACACCAAATACCAGCGCTGGCAAGGCGTTGCGGCGATGGCGATCGGCCTCATTGTGTCGGTCGGCCTTTTCGGCAACGTCTACGGCGTCTACGTCGGGCCGATCCCCAACAACATCGCGGGAATTGGCGACATCACTTTCGTAGTCGGTTTCGTGCTGACCGGCATCCTCTACTACGCGTTCAACATGGCGACGCGCAAACAGACGACGACGTCAGCAGCAGGATCCCGCGCATAAACGTCGACATAAGGGTCTCGGGGCTGCGCTTCATGGCGCGCCTCGAGACCCAGCTCGCGCCGAGGTCGTGCCAGAAGTTCGAGGCGATGCTCCCGCTGAAGGCTGAGCTCATCCAGGCCCGCTGGAGTGGCGAGGCGGCGTGGATCCCGCTCGGCGACCTCGACCTGGGCGTTGGCTACGAGAACCACACCAGCCATCCGGCGCCGGGGCACCTCCTCCTGTATCCGGGCGGCATCTCGGAGACCGAGATCCTGTTTCCCTATGGGGCCACACTGTTCGCCAGCAAGATGGGCCAGCTCGCGGGCAATCATTTCGCGACGATCTACGAGGGCAACGAGCATTTGCGCGAGCTCGGCGAGCTCGTGCTTCGGAAGGGCGCGCAGGAGATCACCTTCACCGAGCTGACGTGACGCTGCCGCGAATCGTCATCGAGCGGTGCCACTACCTCGCCGAGTGCACCGAGGAGCCTGGCGTCATCACCCGCCCTTTCGCGTCCGACGCGATGCAGCGGGCCAATGAGCTTGTCAGAGACTGGATGGGCGAGGCGGGCATGACCGTCTCGCGCGACAACATCGGCAACTTGCGCGGCCGTTACGAAGGCACCGGGGCCTCCACTTTGCTCCTGGGCTCGCACCTCGATTCCGTGCGCAACGCCGGGAAGTACGACGGTCCGTTGGGCGTGATCGTCGCCATCGCTGCGGTGCAGCGGCTGCACGACGCCGGCAGGCGGCTCCCGTTTGGAATCGAGGCGCTGGCGTTCGCCGATGAGGAGGGATTGCGTTACGGCTCGACGTACCTGGGCAGCCGCGCCCTGGTGGGATCCTTCGACCAGCGCGACCTCGAAAGGGTGGACGCTGCCGGGATCAAGATGACGGACGCCATCAGGGCCTTCGGCGGCGATCCGCAGCGGGTCGCCGACGATCGTTGGCGGGGCGGCGATCTGCTCGGCTACTGCGAGGTGCACATCGAGCAAGGCCCCGTGCTCGAGGGGCGGGGGCTGCCAGTCGGTGTCGTCTCGGCGATCGCTGGGCAGAGCCGTTTCGAGATCGAGCTCACTGGTGTGGCCGGCCATGCAGGCACGGTGCCGATGGACCGCCGGCGCGACGCCCTCGCCGGGGCGGCGGAGCTCGTGCTCACGGTCGAAGCTGCGGCCGCAATCATGGAAGGTGCTGTGGCCACGACCGGCAAGCTCGAGGTCGAGCCAGGCGTCGCCAATGTCATCCCCGGCCGCGCCACGGTGAGCATCGACGCCCGCCACGCTGACGATGATTCGAGAAACGCGTTCGTGGAGGCAATGCTGGCTCGGACCAGGGAGATCGCGAGGCGGCGCAAGCTGTCCCTGGTGATCCGCCCGGTCAGCGAGAATGCCGCGGTACATTGCTCGCCGCGCCTGGTTGCTCTGCTCAGGCAAGCCGTCGATGACTCGAAAGTGCAGCCCCTGCAACTCGCCAGCGGCGCCGGGCACGACGCGGTCGCGATATCGGCTTTGACCGAGGTCGGCATGCTGTTCGTCCGCTGCAAGGGCGGCGTGAGCCACAACCCCGCCGAGTCGGTGACGACCGAGGACGTGGCGGTCGCGCTCGACGTGCTGAGCCGGTTCCTCGAGCTGCTCGCCAAAGCATGATCATCCGCGGCGGGACGGTCGTGACCGCGCGCGGGCTCGAGAAGGCCGACATCGCCATCGCGGGCGATCGGATCACGGCGGTCGGCGCAGACCTCGACGCGGACCCTGAGGAGTTCGATGCGACCGGACTGCACGTGTTTCCCGGCGGAATCGACTCGCACGTCCATTTCAATGGGAGGACATCGCACACGGCTCCGCCGCTCTTCTGGCGGGTGGCTACACGGCCTTCATCGACATGCCGCTCAACAGCTTGCCCGTGACGACGACAGTCGAGGCTTTCGACCTGAAGTTGGAGGCGATGCAGCGTTCAGCGGGGGTCGCCTTCGGCCTGTGGGGAGGCCTGGTGCCGGACAACCTCGACCAGATCGAGCCCCTTGTGCGACGCGGAGCCATGGGTTTCAAGGCGTTCATGTGCCCGAGCGGGATCGACGAATTTCCAGCCTGCGACAAGCAGACCTTGCGCGAAGGCATGAAGCGCATCGCCGAGCTCGGGTCGATCCTGCTCGTCCACGCCGAGGACCCCTCAGAGCTGCGTGAGCCCGACGGCCCCAGCGCGCGCGATTTCACGGGGTCCCGTCCTCCGCGGGCCGAGCTGGCCGCGATCACGGTGGCCATCGAAACCGCCGGAGCCACGGGCTGTCCCCTTCACATCGTGCACGTGAGCACCGCCCGGGGCGCCGAGCTGATCGATGCGGCGAGAAGCCTAGGCGCAGACGTCACCGGCGAGACCTGCCCCCACTACCTCCTTTACGTGGACCAGGACCTCGAGCGGCTGGGCGGTCTCGGCAAGTGCGCTCCCCCGTTCCGCACCGAGGCGGATCGCGAGGCGCTGTGGCGGATGCCGATGATCGTCTCCGACCATTCGCCGAGCACGGTCGACCTCAAGCAAGGCGATGACTTTCGCCTGATCTGGGGCGGCATATCGGGCTGCCAGACGACGCGCCAGCTTCTGCTCGCACAGAATCGGCTCGACCTGCTTTCGCTTGCCGCGGTCACGTCGACGAACATCGCGAAGCGTTTCCGGCTGCCGAGCAAAGGCGACATCGCTCCTGGGTATGACGCGGACCTGTGGATCGTCGACATGAATCGCGAAGACGTGGTCCGCGGCCGGGATCTGCTCTACCGCAACCCATTCAGCGTCCACGAAGGACAGAAGATTCGCGGCAAGACGGTGAAGACCCTGGTCCGAGGCATGGAGCCTGGTCGGGGTCGGTTCATCCGGCCAGGCGCTCGCTCGTAGCAGCGATCTCTCGCGCGATCTGGTTTTCGTCGCCGGTGAGAAGGCGACCCTCACGCACAACAGCCCGCCCGTTAACCACCACCGTCTGAGCCCGCGACGGCGGCGCCAGGGCTAGAGCGGCGACCAGGTCTTTGATCCCGGCATGCGCCAGGTCGTCGACCCGGAAGCAGGCGATGTCCGCGCACTTGCCGGGCTCGAGCGTCCCGCAGTCGTCACGGCCCAGGCACTCCGCCCCGCCGCGCGTCGCCAGGCGCAATGCGCCGCGCGCGTCGAGCGCCCTGGGTGAAGTCGCGCGCACGCGAGCCAGGAGCAGCGCCTGGTGCGCCTCCACCGCGATGTTGGCGTCCTCGTTGCTGGCCGATCCGTCCACGCCCAGACCGACCCGGGCGCCGGCGCGGACGAGGTCTTCCACCCTGCACATCCCCGCGCCCAGGCGCATGTTGCTCGAGGGACAGTGCGCGATGCCCGTCTTCGCCTCAGCGATGCGGTCGACCTCGGCGTCGTTGAGGTGGATGCCGTGTGCGTACCAGACGTCATCGCCGGTCCAGCCAAGGTCCTCCATCAGCTCGACGGGGCGGCGGCCGAATTGCTCGAGGCAGAACCGCTCCTCGTCCAGCGTCTCGGCGAGGTGTGTGTGCAGCCGGACGCCGTGCTTGCGCGCGAGGGTGGCGGAGTCCTGCATCAGCTCCCTCGTCACGGAGAAAGGCGAGCATGGCGCCACGACGACGCGTGTCATCGCGCCGGGCTTCGGGTCGTGGTAGCGATTGATCATCGCCTCGGTGTGGACGAGGATCGTATCCTCCTCCTCGACCACGCTATCGGGCGGGAGCCCACCCGCGGATTCGCCCAGCGACATCGAACCTCGGCACGGATGAAAGCGAAGCCCGAGCTCTTGCGCCACCTCGACCAGGGCCTGAAAGATTCCAGGGCGGTCGCGCGGGAACACGTAGTGGTGGTCGGTCGAGAGGGTGCAGCCGCACAGCAGCAGGCGCGCCATCGCCGCGCGCGCCGCGATGCGCACCGTGTCTGCGTCAATGCGCGCCCAGACTGGGTAGAGCGCGCGAAGCCACTCGAAAAGGGTTCCATCCGGCATGTAACCGCGTGTGGCCCACTGGTACATGTGGTCGTGCGCGTTGACCAGGCCCGGCATGGCGACGCAGTTGCGTTCGTCGATGACCTCGTCGGCGGCAGGTGGCGGGCCGGAGCCGATCTCGGCGATCATGCCGTCGCGCGCAAGGATCCAGCCGTCCTCGATCTCGTCTCCGGCGCCCGTGAACACAAGCCCCGCTCGCACCAGAAGCGTCAAAGCGTCAGGTCGTGCGGACGGACCGGCACGCGATCGATCTCACGGCCGGTGGCGGCGCGGATCGCTGCGACGATGGCTGGTCCC
>Ga0209648_10001122_pt1 | contig 21389 bp, 24 predicted proteins | sample GraSoi2013_115cm_FD_185830 | JGI IMG/M metagenome (GOLD analysis project Ga0209648, IMG submission 185830) | Grasslands soil microbial communities from the Angelo Coastal Reserve, California, USA - Sample 9_17_2013_115cm (SPAdes) (version 2) | ecosystem: Environmental > Terrestrial > Soil >... | reverse complement strand
TTACCACGGTCGCCGCGACCGCCATAGGCTCACGAATACCAGTATTGATTGCGCCTGCAATGCATGAGCCTCTTTACGACCACCCGATAGTCCAGGAGAACATCTCGCGGCTGAAGAAGATCGGAGTAGAATTCATCGAGCCAGAGATAACGGAGGGAAAGGCTAAGATTGCATCCACTGAGAAGATAGTTCGTTCGATTATCGCACGACTGTCATCTAATCAAAGCAGGGACCTTGAGGGTCGACGAGTTCTAGTGACAGCAGGTCCAACAATCGAACACATAGATCCTGTCCGTATAGTTACCAACCGAAGTTCTGGAAAAATGGGCCTAGCCGTCGCCGAGGAGACTTCATCGCGGGGCGCGGACACGACATTGATACTTGGTCCCGGAACGGTAAACCCTCCCTCAGGCATTAAGACGATCAGAGTTGAGAGCACTAGCGAGCTTCTGGACGCGGTTCTTGGCGAACTCAAACACAGTCCACCAGACTTGGTCTTCGCTGCAGGAGCTCCAACCGACTACAAGCCCGTAACAGTAGCTCCGAAGAAGATCAAGACGCGCGAGAAACCGCAGATCAACCTAGAACTCCGAGCAACACCCAAGATATTGTCGGAGATCCGAAGAGCCAGCCCGAAGACATTCCTCGTCGCCTTCAAGACCGAACATAATGTGTCCAATGAAGAGTTGATCGATGAAGCCTTCAAGGTGATACATGAAAAGAACGCTGACCTGGTAGCGGCAAATGACGTGGGACACGAGGGCGTAGGGTTCCAAGCAGACACGAACGAACTCTACGTTGTAGACGGCCGAAAGAAAGTGGTGCATATTCCTCTCGCTGAGAAGCGAGAAGTTGCGCGGCAACTTGTCGACCTCGCCATCGAGCAAATGAGAGACTGACCCGAGACTGTCCCGTTAATGGCGAAGAAGATAATCAGAGCCGCAGCAGTGCAGGTCAAACCAATCGAGACATCCGTTGAAAAAACAATCTTTTACGCGGTCAAGCTTGCAAAGAAAGCTGCGGAAAGAGAGGTAGACGTCATTTGTCTACCGGAGCATTGGTTACCGGAGAAGGTGATCCCGGCGCCAATGAGTCCTCTGCCGGGCCTACAGTCATTGGCTGAGGAGTACGGAGTCGCTGTCGTGGGAGGAGCATTCTATGAAAGAGTCAAAGGCGTAGTGCGTCTTAGCAGTCCGGTCATCGGAGACGATGGTGAGATTATTGGACGTCAGTTCAAGGTTCATTTGTTTGGTTTTGAGCGGAAACATGCTAAGCCTGGGAGCTCCTATCCCGTCTTCCAGCTGAATGGCTACAAGATCGGCATATTGGTCTGTTACGATGTTGATTTTCCTGAACCCTCGCGCATCTACGCATTGAACGGTGTTGAGCTAATTCTATGCCCTTCGAGAATAGTGAAACCTGGAATTACGCCTTGGTCACAATACGTTACTGTTCGCTGCTTGGAGAACCGCATGCCAATAGTCGCCCCGAACGTATACGCGCCCCCTTGGTTTGATGGCCACAGCATGATCATTAGTCTAAGAGAAGATCCTCGAACTAAGATTTCTCATCCAAAGATCACATCTGTTTCCAGAATGGGAGAGGGAATCGGGATTCAGGAAATTGACCTCTCGCTCCATAACCGTCTCAGACGAGAACGGTTTGCCGACAGAAGACCCGAGACTTACAACTAGAAGGCAACAGACATTCCGGCCCGAGAGATCGACGCGGTCGTCTTCGATCTAGACAACACCCTGCTCAGATCACTGATCGGGGCCAGACTGGCACTGCTCACTGTCGCTAAACTTGTTTCAAAACAGCTGAAGAGAAATGGCTACTCAATCGGCCTTGTCAAATTATTCGAACATCTGCGACGGATCGACCATGAAATGTTAGGGCGAAAATTCCGATACAATAGAGACTTATGGTGGAAGACACTGTTCAAGGAACTGGGATTGAACAGGATGGACCCAGAATGGGTCCACAATCTCACTCTTCAGTACTGGAGGGTCTACGCGACGAATAGTCCTCCTTTTCGAGACGCGGAGCCGGCGGTGCGTAAGCTCAAGCGGGCTGGCTACAAGCTTGGGATGGTCTCGGACAGCGATGGAACACCGGGGATGAAAAGGAAGAGGATACGCCAGGTCCCTTTTCACAATCTATTCGAAGCAATTGTAGTCTCGGGTGAGGACACGCCGAGGGTCAAGCCCGGCCACGAGTCATTCAGCCTTGTCGCGAAAAAACTCAGAGTGCAACCGAAATCTTGCATCTATGTGGGCGATAACCCCAGGACCGATATCGATGGAGCAAAGGCTGTCGGAATGATTAGCGTAATCGTTCATCGTAGAGGAAACCGGGGAGGCGAACCGGATTATCGAGTTCATAACCTTCGCTCGCTACCCGGACTGGCCAGATCTATCCAACGAGTTCAATGATAGACGATGATCAGGTGAGGATTCAGGCGCCGGGTTCGCGGTAGACTTTGACCCGGTATTCCGAGGCAGTATCGTTGAGGACTGTGAAAGAGCAGCCGTCGAGTGTGCAGCCAGGCATCGACGGGGTGCAGCCGAAATAGTGGTAGACCGCAGTCCTATTGTCGAAGTTCAGCCAGAGTATCTGTTCCGAGCTTACTGGTCCATCACTATACGAGGCTTGAAGCTGGGTATGGTTGCCGTTCCTGGTCAGGACATATTCTGTCCAGTGCGCGGTCGGGCTAGCAGGGCCACCGCTCGGCCGGGGAAGACTCTGATACCATGCGAGCACAGCAACAGCGACTAGACAGATCACGAAAATTGCTGCTATTGCTACGTGCTTGTTTCTCACGGCTTCTTCCGACTCGCTGAACCTTACATCTGATTCAGATTCTCAGAGAGCCCGTATACAATCGCTTTGTTCTGAACGAACAATCAGAAACATTCTAAGCACTCCACAGCTATTCAATGTACGGGTCTCGTTTTGAGAAAGATCTTCATCATCGACATTGACGGGGTCATCTGCCAGCATGTTGACAATGAGCATCCTGAGATGATGTCTAGCGCCCAGCCATATCCGGACTCGATCACAAAGATCAACCAATGGTATAACCAGGGTCACTTCGTCTGCTTTTTCACGGCAAGAACAGAAGATCACAGAGAAGCTACTCTAACATGGCTAGAGAAACACGGCGTGAAGTATCACAAGCTGATCCTCGGCAAGCCTAGGCGCAGAGAAGGAGACGAGTATCATTACATTGACGACACTCCGATCCGAGCCACCCGATACAAGGGAGTCTTCGGCGACATGGTGAAGAAGACAAAGGACGTTATGGTCTTCGAGGATGAGTCTTAGTCTAGGTCAAGGTCGCCAGTCTTCGTCAAGACCCTATAGGCATTCAGGGTGATCCACTTGCTGGGTTTTCCAATCTCTTCAACCGCCACGGGTGCCCTTCGGCCCTTACCGCTAGGATAGAAGAAGTCGCCTTCCCGGAACCAGTCGCCCTCAAGATTCCAGGCTCCATCGGGTCTACGTTTTGACAGTAATAGTTGAACTGCGCTCTTGATCCTCTCATCGTCCTCGTAGCCAAGCTTGGTCAACACACGCAGCGCGTGAAGTATGTCGTAGAAGTAGTACATTGGAAAGTGGAGCTTGGTGAAGAATGGATACGTCTCCTGCCAGTGATGATTGTCTGACTTGTAGAGATGGTGCATGAGAAGAAACTCGACGCCCTCATCAATGGACCGTTTCATTTTCCGGGTCCATTTCTGTCGCGGAATCTCAGAGTAGGCCCATAATGGTTCAATGGTGGACATGAAGCTGCTATGCTTCACCTTCTTCTCAGGATAGTCGCAGTTCCAACCACCATCCTCTAGCTGACCCTTCGGCAGCCAATCGATCGCCTTGCGGACCCGCGGATCATTGGAATAGCCAAACTTGACCAAGGTCCTGATCATGTTCCCGGTGAGACAAGGCTCGTCCCACCTCTTGCCCGACTCCTCCATCTTGCTTGGACAGACGAAAGCACCGCTCTCCGCCTGGTGAAGGTCGAGAAATCTCTCGCACTCCGACATGACTCCAGGATCGGGAGGAGCGTCCATTTCCCCGAGGAGCGCGAGCGGCCAGACGGCTGAAGTCCATTTTGGACGATAACAGGTCTCCTTGGGAGACCAGATGCCTTTGCTTGTCTGAGTAGCGATGATCTTCTTGACAGGCCGGTAGCTCGGAATCCTGTCACGTGCCGCCAAGACGTCTTTTGTATCCTTCGGTCTATGAAGTAGATCAATCAGAGCCTGATGCCTAACTGAAGGGTCCTTGGGATCAAGCAGCCAGCTAAGAGTAGGATCTTTCATGCGAAGTCACACGTTGTGAGTGTTTACTATGTTTTCATGTTTTCTCGCTTGAGTGCTTTCTATGTTTTCTCTTGAGACAACGATTTCTTTGATGACGCGGCCGGGTTCGAGAAACTCGACCTGTCTATGGTCTAACCCAACCCTTCGCTTGATTATGTCGGTTAGTTCCGGGAGTTTTTCGTAGCCGACGAATTTGCGGTCGAGGTCAATAGCTACCTTGAGGGTTGTCCCGGACCCCAGGAACGGGTCCAGAATCACGTCTCCTAGAATCGAGAACATTCTGATCAATCGTCTAGGAATCTCTTCTGGAAAGGCTGCCACTCGCCTTGCAAAACCATCCAAGTCTTGCCTAGCACCTGGGACCTTCCAGACCTGCGAGAACCATTCGTCCCGTTCTTTCTTTGTGAACTTGCTATCATAACGTCGTGGGTCCTTAGGCGGAAAGCTGCGCGGTGGACCTTTGCGAAAGATGAGGATGTACTCCATGTCGAGAGTCACGTAGGCGTTGGGTGGAAGGAATCCTGATCCGAGGAAGGCACCTTTGCCCTTGTAGTGGGGCCTGTTGGTAGGCTTCTTCCACAGCACGTAAGGTAGAGTAACGAAGCCGAGCCTCCCGAAGTTTTCGATGATTCTAGAATGATTCGGATAAAGATGGAAGACGCCGTTCGAGGATCGGGTCGCATCTCCAATATTGATGCAGGCAATGCCGCCCGGGACGAGCACTCTACTGACTTCTTTCCAAATCTCATTGAGATACTCGTGCATCTCATCGTAGGATGGGGCTGAGGCTTCTGCGAAGAAGTCGTCCCAGATCGAGACCATAGGATAGGGCGGCGACGTCACGGTGAGATGGACTGATTCGTCTGTGACTTGGCTCATTCGACGACTGTCGCCGATGATTACTCGATAATCAGGGCTCATCCGATAGAGGGAATCGGCTAGTGTGTATAATAGCTCGGTGCTCTATTCCGGCCAGTTCAATGACTGCTGTTTGCCATAAGTGCTCGGCCGCATTGGACGGACTGGACTCGAAGTTCTGCCCCACGTGCGGTACTCCAACTTCTATGGCGCTCGCGGTAAGGCACAGAGACGCGGTCGACCAGTTCAGCCATCACAATTCTGTGCTCCAGAACTACCGGGCGATGTTCCTGGTCAGTGAAACATTCTCGGTCTCAGCAGCTGCGACGAGGCTAGACAACCGAAGCCTCGTGCTGCTCTTCGCCGCGTTCGGTATCTCTTGGCTCGTCGTCTGGATCATCGTCACCACGCTCCGAGCAAGAGTGGTGGAATTCTTCGAAAAGCATGACGAGGACGGGGCCTTGATGCAATACCACAACCTGACGGAGGGTGTTGCCCACCGCGCGGGATTCTGGATCTTTACTGTTGTCTTCCCAGCAATGTTCGCCTTGTTCTGGCTGACACTGATCCTAATCGCCTACGGAGTTATTCGAATAGGCTAGGATTATCGTAGCTTGATGTTGAGGAACTCTAGCGTCCTCTTCCAAGCTAGGTCCGACGCGGCGTGATTGTACTCTACCGGCCGATTCTCTTCGACGAACCAGTGTTTCGTTCCAGGATAGAAGTGAAACGTAACTTCCTTTCCAGCTCCGCGAATCTTCTCCTCTGTAGCATGCACATCCGCGACGGGCTCCCACTCATCATCCGGCGAAAAGTGTCCGAGGAAGGATGCTTGAGCCTTGGAGAAGTCTATGGGCCAGCTCCCGTAGAAGACAACTACCGCTCCTACAGTATCGGGCTTTAGAGTGCTCAGTGATAGAGACCAGGCTGCACCCATTGAGAAGCCGATGACGCCTATTCTGCGTCCCGATATCGATGAGTACGTCCGTAGATAATCGGTGGCGCCTAGGACGATCTGCTTGATTCTCTCATTCTCGACCTTTGAATGTAGCTCCTTCGCTTCTTCTACTGATTTTGCAACAGGACCATCATAGAGGTCTGGCGCTAGTGCGACAAATCCTTGAGATGCTAATTTGTCGGAGAAGCTCTTGAAGAAATCATTCAGCCCCCACCAAGCATGCAGAACAAGGACTCCTCCACGCGGTTTTTCGGGAGTCGCTAGGTATCCTCTTCCGGATCTGCCTTCTGCCTGGAATTCGACCATGTGACTCTTCAATGACATCATCGTGAGCCACGCGCCTCTAGTGGGATGTGGTCAAAAATGTTTGTTGATGGATAAGGATGGGATGACTGGTCAAAGCCACTAGCAGGGTTTTCTTGATTCAGACTTGATCGCGCGCGTGGCAATGCCCGGTTACAAGACGATTGAATACGCTAAGCAGAGGGTCCAGACAAGGATGAAGGGTGAATACTAAGGTAATTGCAATACTTGTATTCGCAATCGCAGTGGGGGCAACCGGACTCTTCGCAACCGGAGCTCTGAACGTTCCGCAAACCTCTACGTCCTATTGCAACACTGAAAACCCTCACCTTCTAGCAGGAAGTTTCACGGAAAATCAGAGCCCGCCGTCTACCTACACAGTCACTGTCCATAACGCACAATCACAAGAGGTAAGCCTCACGTCCTACACATTTGGGACACAGTCGTTCAGCATCAACCTGGCAATCGGGGCCGGACAGAACGGAACATTCACAACAGCCCAATACGCTAACCCGGAAATTGGGATCCGCGTCAGCACAACGTGTGGAAATCAGTTCATGACCGCGTTTGATACATCAGCGAATCACACGGAAAACATAGCTCCGACATCCACGACATTCCAAAATTCCACTCAAGTAGCAGTCGATCTCCTGAACAATGGCACCGCAACTGCAACAGTAACATCTTACTACGTCACAGACCCGAATGGCAACGAGTACGCGCTCACAACCTGGACCGGTCCGTCAATAGCACCGAACAGCGTTACGACAACAACATTCAGCATCGGTTCGAGTTGTTCACAGTGCACTCTCCATGGTTCCACATTCACTTTCACAAGCGGGAACCAATACACGATCAGAATCGTAACGGGACGCGGCAACATCTTCGCGTTTACAGTGACCCCGACTCCCGATCACCACTACTACATCGACCTCAACATTACGTTCGGGAGCACTGCTCACTAGGTCAGGTTAGTTCCGCGCGATATTGTTAACTCGATTTCGGGCTTACAGCGGAAATTGATTTCCACTTACCGATAGACGCAAAGATCAGTATCCGCTACTGGGAGAACCACTAGGAAACCCCAGTGGACGAAACGGCCACGTTCAACGACGGGACCAGCCTCACGCAGACAACAGCAGTAGCCTACACTGTACCTTTGAGCCGGGCGGCTGAAGCCTCCTTGTCATCTGAGGACAGTCACGCGGTCGAAGGGACCACATCCTACTTTTGTTCGAATGAGCTCCAGGCGTACCTTCGTTCGTGATCCAGAAGCCATTTCTTCCGCCACAGTCCTCCGCCGTACCCGACAAGCGAACCGTCTGCACCAATCACTCTATGGCACGGCACAATGATCGATATTGAGTTAGCACCGTTTGCCTTTCCAACCTCACGGGATTTTTCAGGCTGCCCCAGCATCTCGGCAATGTCACCATAACTGCGTGTCTGTCCAGTCGGAATCTGTTTCAAGGCCTGCCAGACGGCTTCTTCAAACGCTGTGCCATGCTGAACTGTGGGTAACTGGAAGGCTGCAGACTCGCCGGCGAAATAATCTTCGAGCTCAGCCACGAGTCGCTTTAAGACAGTGTTGCTTCCTAAGCCGATCAGTCCAGAGTCGCGCTCTAAACGACGAAGCTCGCCTGTTAACGCCACCCGATTCTCAAATTCAAGGAGGTACAATGCTGCGTCATCAGCGACTGCGACCATCGACCCTAGAGGAGTACCAATACTGGTACGAACAAGCTTCCCGTCAATCACCGGCCCATTTGCTACAGATTGGTTCGAAAGCATGGATTGAGGCCGCAGTCTATTCGAAAATAAATGGTTTGACTCCGAATCTTGCGGTCAAAATAACATAACGCTACGATATCCAGTGGCGGAACCAGGTTGAGTGAGCAATAGCCGCTACTCGCAGATTCACTTCGAACGTTCCAGTCCTGGCCCAGTCATAGGCGGCTTTCAATCTCTCGCACGGCATCTTCCAATCTGGGGTAGCGGAACTGGAAACCCGCTGCCAACAACCGACCCGGCAAAACGCGACGGCTCTTGATTATCAGTTCAGCCTCGGTTCTATGAACAAATGTCGCGAACTCAAGCATCCTGCGCGTCGCAGGCAATCCAAAAGGCACGCCACACTCCCGGCGTATGATTCTCATCATTTCTCGGTGCGGAATCGGGTTCGGCGAGGCCAAGTTAACCGGGCCACTGAAATCGTCCCGGTCGATCAACCATTGAACGGAATTGCAAAGATCAGCTTCATGAATCCAGGAAATGAACTGGCGCCCACCCGCAACAGCGCCTCCGAGTCCCCACCGCGTGAGCCCTCGCAAGACCCGGTAAGCGCCACCCTTGCTCGCTGCGAAGACCATCGCTGTGCGCATCGCGATCTTCCGTGTACCAGGAGTGGGAGCCTTGTCGAGGGCTTCTTCCCAGGCACGTGCTACTTCGATGGAGAATTTGTCCTTCGCCTCCGGGGTCGCGCCAATTATGCCGGTAGCTTCGTCCATTGGCTGATCGAAGGTGTGTTTGTAAATGGTGGCGGTGCTAGCGTTAAGCCAGACCCGAGGGGGTGTGTTGCAGCGGGCGATTGCCTCGCCCAGCACGCGCGTCGAATCCACACGCGACTCCAGAATCTCCCGCCTGTTGCGCTCGTTGTACCGGCAATTCACTGATCGCCCAGCGAGATTGATCAGGGCCTGAGCGCTTTCAAGCTCTCTGGTCCATTCTCCAAGGGTGCGCCCGTCCCAGCGGACTTGTCGAATGGCCGTCTCACCCGCGCTAGGCGAGCGCGTGAGAACGACGACCTCGTAGTCTCCTGCGACAAGGCTCGTCCCGATGATGCGCCCGATGAAGCCGTTGCCGCCTGCAACGACCACGCGACTTGTCATGCGATTCCTCCTGAAAGGAAGCTTGCGTCGACCAAGATGTACATACGGAAGTAATTGTATGACTAGTTAGTGCTAATGGACGACCGAGATACTGCTTGTCAGAGACCGGTCATTCTGATCCAGCGGATTGTCGTAGTTTGCTGCCATGAATTCGAGTCCTCTTCCACATAGCTCAGCCGCTGGAGGCCGAAGCAGAGTATTCTCAGAGAACAGATGGTCCAAGTCAAAAGCACGAAATGAACTTCCACCGACCATTTGCAATTATCTGTGTCAACTCGTAAATTATAGAGCCCGAAACTAGCAGAATCCGATGGGCTCCCTGGGCTCATCCATTGATAGAGTTGAGCAAACTAGTCCAGCGGTCGGATCGACTCTAGCTTCAAGATAGTTGGGCACCAAGGTAAACATCAGGATTTTGACCGGAGAGGTTGGGGTGGGGTTAACCCAGCTGAACGTTACGTGGACCATGGTCTTCGAAGGAATTACTATGGGGAAGACGGTGCAAGGTCCGACGGAAATCACCGCCGTCCCGCACTGTTCGGTGGACCCTGTGGCGAGCTGCCATGAGACGCCGCTCCAAGGTTGATTGTCTAGGTAGAGGGTGCTGAAGCTGATCGTGCCGGCTCCAGTGTTCAGTATGTCGAGTGCGCCGCTCGGAGTGCCTCAGCTACATGTTCCAGAGATCGTCCCGGTGACGATGTTATTTGCGCTGTAGCAGTTAGGGTCCGCTGAGAAAGTCAGCGTCCCATGTATCGTATTGTTGGTCAGTCTAACGACCTGGTCGTTCGCAAACGCTACAGCCCCACTCATCGTGTTGCTGTCGAACTGGACGGATCCACAGTTCTTGACTGTCATGGTCGCGCCGAGATTGTTGTTGGAGTAGGTAGCGTAAAACACGCCGTCCATTGTCACAGCTCCGCTGGCCGCGTTGCTGTTGGTCATTGAGAACGACTGCGTTCCGTAAAGACTCATACCCCCCGCAACAAGAGCATTGTTCGATACGGCGATACTGGCAGAATAATTGTCGTTGATGGCCTGAAGATTTCCACCATTAATCGTTAGGGAAGCGCCGTAGTTCACGTTGATACTCTGAAATGTCCCACCGTTAATCGTGCAAGTAGCCCCCGGTGGCACGTAATAGTTGACGTTCAACGGAGTGATCGTCCCGGTGCACGGTGTACCTCCTGTGCTAAAGTGTGGATTGCCGCCGGGTGTTGGTTGGACCGCGCTGGCGTTGAACCCGCCTGAACCCGGTGCGCCCGAGCCGACGATAGTGAAATTCTCAGGATGAATCGTGGACCCAGAGAGAAGCGCACTGAAGACTCCACCATAAAACGCGAAAACGATCACGGACATGATGAGGACGATGACAACCATCATAAGCTCGGCGAGGATAGTGCTGATGCCGCGCTTATCCCTTCTTAAGCGCCTCGAATTCTCACCGCCAGCCTATCACAGGCGAGTCGGGCGCACGATTAATCCAAGACGTTACTTCCCCACTCAATCAGAAGTTGTTCTTGATGTAAGACACTCAAGAAGCTTGAGGGATGGCTAGTTCTACCCTTTGATAGACGAGCTAAACCACCTAACGGAGGATTTTGGAGAGTGAAACGCATGCTAGGAGATGAAATCTATCCCACGTACTTTGCCTTACGTGTTTCGGTGGGCAGGGCTTTGTCAACCCAATTGGGCACCTATTACATGCTACTTACTGAGACCTAGGAAAGCATCTTATTGACGCCCGAAAATGATTAGGGAGAATCAATCCCTCTTGAGGTGCTCGGATTATGAGTCTTGACCTTGCGAACTCTAACGTCAACCGGAACATCACGCTGGCAGGAACAAGTGTCGCTATCTTCACCTTCCTGCTCTTCTTCCTCTACCCCCGCTATTCTTCTCCCGACAGCAACATCAACCCTGTTCTCTTTCAGTTTACGCTCGCGATAATTGTCTCAGTAATCTTCTCACTAGTCATCTCAGCCACGTACTACTACGGAACCACTCTTACACTGTCTCTTCCAGATGGACAGGGAACGCCCATTTTTGGAAAGGCGGAAGCGTTCTGGCTAATCGGCTACAGCCTACTATTGCTGGAGCCGAGCCTGATCCTGTTCACGGTGAACCTCTTAGCAGTTGCGCTATATGCACTGGTCCTATGGTTCTCGTACCTCTACCTCACATGGCTCCAGTTCAAGAAACTAACCAAGAAAACGAAAAGTACACGATAATGAGACGATTGTGAAGAGTCTCCGTCGGCAGCAAACTAGCCTACGTACTTTGCCTTGCCTGGCTGGGCCGCTGCAGAATCCTTGTCGGTGCTCTGCTTCAACGCATCATCAATCTCCTTCGCGTGATCCTCCAATTCCTTCATCTCGATCTGCAATCCCAGCTTGCGGATAAGAACCCGGAGAATTATCATCGCCGCCCTCGGGTCCACCATGAAGCCAGAGGTCTCGCCTGAGAGGAATAGCCCCTTGAGGTTTCGAACCTTCGCAAGACCCGGGATTAACCCGTTCATCCAGGTTACTGCGCCGCTGTCGATGATCTGAACGTCGAGAGATTTGAGTTCCTTGACGAGATCTGTTTCACTAGCGGCCCCGTAGACTTTGGGATTGTCGGAAATTCTGCCGGTAATGAAGGCCCCAACCGTGATCAAAGTGCCGACGCCTAGCCGTTCTGCGAGATCCACGACGGCCTCTGAGAGTCGGAAGGCTCCCTCGGGAAGTATGGGTTGAGCGTCTCCAGTGTAGAGAACTAGATCGTTGCTAGTTTGATCGCTGTTGACCCAGTAGTAGAATTCATGCTTCATCAATTCTGGCGTCCCGTCAGGTTTCAAGAGGACACGCGGAGGAAGATAGTCTGAGTGTAGATATCCAAGGGGAGATGCTTTGAGGGTCTTGATAAGATGGTCGAGGACAATCTTCGCGACACGTCCACTGTCCGGTAGGCCGGCGATGAGGATTGGACTGTGGAGCTTCGGCGCTTCGTTGAGGTGTAGTTCTATCGGGTCTCTCATGGTAGACGCGGTCGAAAGGACGGTTGTATCCTCAAGATAGAAGAATCAAGCACGGACTGATAGGTATTCCTTCGTATGTTTTTACTCTCTTGAGAGAGAATCTTCCGTACTTTTTTTCGGAATGTTTATATGAACTGCCGCCGTCGAACAACTCCCCATCTATTAGGTGACCCTTTGGCAAAATTCATGTTGTCCCTACGCGACGAGAACTTCAAACTCCTAACAACAGAAGCAGAAGATCGTGGAATAACGGTACAGGAATTGATCCGGGCCGTGATTATCCCTGACTGGGTCAAGCTCAACCCTTCAGCGAAAATAAACGGCAATGGAAACGCAGGAAAGATTCGCCCATTCCAACAAGTCAGCAGCCGAGAACCGATAATCCAGGCCATGGGCAGACTAAGAGACTAGCTAGTTACGCGGAACTAAACTCGCCTTCAACCTTTCTATTTTTCAAGCGTGCATTACGGTATGTTCCCGCTAGTGGCGAATTTCACCTAGCACGTTTTGTGATAAACTAAACCAGTGTTGTTGACTAAACAACCATCAGCAGAGCGCATCATTAGATTCTTCTAGTTTCGGTATCTATTCAACGCCTTGTCGAGAAGAATCATATCTTCGACAGGCAGTGCTAGGGTCCGCTTGAAGACTTGGTTACTGCCCTCTTTCGCATCAGAACAGCAACAGCGACCGCGACAGCGATGGCAGCGATGATGAGTGAGATTGCGAGGAGGGTGGGAAATGGCGGAACAGAAGTGGGTGGAGCCGGGGTTGAGGTTGCGGTTGCGCTGGCTTCATTTGAGAAGCCGCTCTCTCCTGCAGTGTTGTTCGCCGTAACCTTGTAGAAGTAGGTCGTAGAAACGTTTGCTCCACTGTCCTGGTACGACGTCACGCTCCCCAGAGTCTGGTAGGGGGTCTCCGCGCCAGATGAAGTTCCCCGGTACAGCTTGTATGCGCTGATCTGTACTCCTCCGTCGCTGGAGGGTGACGCCCAGCTCAGCGATATTTTTCCAGGTCCACCTATGGCGGTCAATCCTGACGGGGGAGCAGGGATTGAGGCTGTCTGTATCTTGACAACGACTCCTAGATTCGTGTACTGCCCAAGATACGCGAAGGCTGTTGTCGGATCGAAGACCGATGCGCGGCCAAGCCCCTCGCCCCCGTTCAGGGTGAGCGTGCCCGCCAGGGTCAGGTCGGACAGCCTTACTCTGAGAAGATTGTCTCCCGCAGCACCGAAGTAGGCGTAGTCATGTGGGGCGTCGATCAAGCCTCCTCCTAGTCCCGTGAATGGAGGGGCTAGTGTAGCATTGCGACTGAGGTCTGAGAGCCGGACTTTCACGATTGTGTTTGCACTTGTTACGTAGTAGCCAAAGCCGCCCGCCGAGTCGATGACTGAGCCGTAGACATCATTCTCTCCTGAGTTGAGGACCAATGCGCCTATTCGAGTCAGGTCAGAAAGACGGAACTTCACGACCTCGGCTATCGAAGAATTGCAGCAGGTGCCAAAATAGCCGAACCCGCCGACAGGGTCAACATCAACGCTGGTGATGAATCGATCTCCCGTGTTGTACGTCATGGTGGCCACCTGCGTAAAGTCTGAGAGGCGAATCTTTGTGATATGTCCGGCGGCCCCACCATAGATGTAGCCGCCAGCAGAATCGATCGCCATTCTCTCAAAGTCAAGACTGCCTATGGCGTCAACCCGCGTGAAATCTGAGAGGCGAATACGAACCAGATCTCCCCCAAGCTGTCCAAAATAGGCGAACCCGTGTGAAGGATCAATTACGGCTGAGACAAAATGGTTCTCACTGAATGATGTAAGGTTCAAGCCGCTGACTCGGGTAAAATCTGAAAGACGAATCTTGATGATGTTCCCGGCCGGTTGGTTTCCGGTTCCAAAGTAGGCGTAGCCGGCTGCCGAGTCAATTACAGCGACGGCCAAGAGGCTCTCGCCGGGGTTGAGAGTTATCGCTCCAACCCGATTGAGAGCCCGTGAAGGCGGAAGACCAATCAACGCTGAAGAAATTACAAGGAGGAGCAGGAGGACTTTCAGTGAATTGCGCACTCGCCAAACCCATACGACGGCGCCGTCATTGTTCCTAATAACCCATCTTTAACTCAAGAACGAAATCCACACTAGAAGAACACACCCCTAGAGTCCGAACCAACTCACCAACCAATATTCGAGATTTGGCTGCAGCCCGTTGATTGATTCAGTTACTCAACACCTCGTTTGAGAAGAGTCGCATCTGCCGAAAGGTTTCTGTTGAAAGCAAGACCTAGTCCCTATTTCCAAGGATCGGCGATCATTTAGGGCAGCCTTACCCGAAACGGTTTTGAAGGACTTCACGCTTTCTTCTGAAGACCAAGTTTGATGGAGGAACGTGTGTTGCCAGGAATGGTTGAGTTCAAGGCTGGAGCGAACCCGGGACGTGGATATCTGGCGGCTCCGTCGCATCCTAAGGGCGCTGTTCTGGTTGTGCATGCATGGTGGGGACTCAACGACTTCTTCAAGGGATTCGCCGATAGACTTGCCTCACAAGGCTACGTCGCCCTTGCACCCGACCTCCACGATGGTCCTTTGGCAGCTTCGGTGGAGGACGCAAAGGAGCTGCGAAGCCGCTTCGAGACGAAAGAGGCTGAGGCGAGGATGAAGGAGATTGTCTTGGGCGCCACGGACTATCTCCAATCGGTGGCATCGGTATCGGGGCACAAGATAGGCGTCGTAGGCTTTTCGATGGGTGCAGCGTGGTCTCTGTTGCTGAGCACTCTGAAACCGGAGAGTGTTGGAGCGGTTGTAGTCTTCTATGGCGCTTGGCCTATTGACTTTTCCAAGGCAAGAGCATCCTTCCTAGGCCACTACGCGCCTGATGATGAGTGGGAGCCGAACGAAGGCATTCGAGCCACCGAGTTGCAGATTAGAGCAGCAGGTAGAGAGGTCGAGTTTCACTTCTATCCGGGAACGAAACACTGGTTCTTTGAAGAGAACCGTCCCTCGGAGTACAATCGGGACGCGGCAGATCTAGCCTGGAATCGTACGCTAGACTTCCTGAACAGCAAGCTTAGATGATTAAAATCGAATCCGGCCTTGTCTTGGAGAACCTTCAGCGGAGTCCCAGAAAAAAAAGAGAGGACCACGTACTTCGATGCGAGATTAGTCGTATCTGCGTAGTAGGCTTTGTAGCTAGCTGTACCTTTCTCTTCGTCGAGCTGCCCTTCCCAGAAACCGAATGTTGTGTTGAGCCACTCGTAGCGCTTGTCCGTTGTTGAGAACTGGACGCCCATGCCCAGCCGCCAGCGCTTGGGAAACGACGGGTCGGCTCCACGCAACCCATAGCCCCTTGTGTCGAACGTTATACGAGCCCCGTCCTCCGTCTCTATCACTCCTCCGTCGCTCTCCTTGCAGAGATGCTGGCCGGGTCCCGGATCGACTCCTGATTGCACAAGCATGTAGGCGCAGTCGAGGGCGAAGAACGACATTCTAATTTTGCCCTGGATCTTGCAAAGCGCCTCAAGCTCGGAACCTCGACCTATGCTGAACACCTAAGGAAAGCCGAAGGAGGATTACTCGCCAGCATTCTGTCGAGGTAAACTCAGACCTACGAAAGAGTAATTCTCTCCAGCGTAAAGAGAGAGCTAGGTTGTTCTTTTCAGCGCTCCAGTGTTTTGCAGGTTCGAAGGTTAACCGCGTATTTTGAGATGTGTCTGTCCGCTAGGCGAAGAATCAGCTCGACTGTTTCCCGGTTGAGAGTGTACTCGATTGTCTTTCCAAGTCTCTGGCTTGTTACGAGTCCGCAGAATGCCAGGCACTTGAGGTTGTGAGAGGCCATGGTCTGCTCTATCTTGAGAGCTTCAGAGATCTCTCCCACATTTTTCGGACCGTTTCTGAGCAGGTTTAGGATGCCAACTCGGTACTCGTTCGAGAGGGCGCTGAAGAGCAGTGAGACGGCTGTAACGTCGGTTTTTCGAAGGACAAGCTGCTGGCTCATGATCGGCCTACATACGTGTAGGCGCTTTCTACAGTTAAACTAATCGAGCCGTCCCTGGCTTGTAGCAAGCTTATATGACAACTCTGTCATATGAGAGTCGAATCGTATGTTTGATTTGGTCATTCTAGGGTCTGGCTCAGCAGCGTTCGCTGCTGCGCTCAAGGCGGCCGACCATGGAGCAAAGACGGCTATGATAGAGAGAGGCACTCTTGGGGGAACATGCGTCAATGTTGGTTGCGTCCCGAGCAAGAACCTTCTCCGAGCGGGTGAGATTCGATACTACGATAGTCATCGCGAATTCCCCGGAATTAAGCCGGGAACTACAACGCTCGAATTCAACAGAATCATCGAACAGAAGAATGAGATCGTGAGGGGTCTCAGGAAAGAGAAGTATGCCGACGTTCTAAGATCACTACCCTCAACCAAACTGTTTCGCGGAAACGCAAAATTCGTTTCTCGCACGCGAGTAAAAGTGGACGGGATCAATGTTGACGGTAAGAAGTTCGTGGTCGCGACAGGATCATCACCCCGGATACCTAGTATCCCTGGCATTGAGAGTGTGGACTATCTGACGAACGTCGAGGCCCTCAGCCTGAAGAACAAGCCCGCCTCGATGGTTGTGCTCGGCGGTCGAGCCCTAGGCCTCGAGTTCGCCCAAATGTACTCGCACTTGGGAACCAGAGTGACTCTCCTGCAAAGAAGCGATAGAATAATTCCCGAAGAGGAACCAGCAGTCTCTGACGCACTACGCCAATACCTAGAGGAGGAGGGAATAAAGATCAAGACGGGAGTACGCGTCAAACGCGTCTATCAGACCCAGGGCGAGAAGGTTATCGTCGCCAAAGACAAGAGTAGAGAGTTCGAAGCTCGAGGAAGCGAGCTTCTCGTGGCCACGGGTCGCGACCCCAACACGAACCTCCTGGGGCTAGAGACTGTGCCAGTAGGACTCAGAAAGGACGGCGCGGTGAAAGTTGACCGAGAAATGCACACGACAGCCCGTCACGTGTGGGCTGCTGGAGACGTGATAGGTGAACCGATGCTTGAAACTATTGCAGCGAAGGAAGGAGCAACAGCGGCGGAGAACGCCTTGTCGGGGACGCATCGGAAGATAGACTTCCTCTCCGTTCCAAGAGCCATATTCACATCGCCCCAGGTAGCGTCAGTCGGCCTCACTGAGAAGCAGGCCCATGAGCAGGGCTATGAGTGCGCCTGCAGAACCATTCCAATGTCGAAGGTTCCGAAGGCCATCCTCATCAGAGACACTAGAGGGTTGATCAAAATGGTCGCGGAGGCCTCGACTGGAAGGATATTGGGAGTTCACATCCTCGCAGACGGCGCTGCTGATATGATCCACGAGGCAGTTCTCGCAGTCAAGTACAAACTGACGATAGACGACATCATCGACACGGTACACGTATTTCCGACAATGACGGAATCGATCAAGCTCGTCGCCACCTCCTTCCGGAAGGACATAGACGAGCTCAGCTGCTGCGCGGAGTAACCAAGTCTGAGGTGTTGAAAGCAGTGTCGTACTACGGTCCTATAAGACTGGTCGGGTTCTCCGACAAGCCTACGCTGTACCGTATGATTCTGCCCCAAAGAGGAGATGTCTACGTCAAGTGTGGAGCGGACATACTCCTCAACGGGCTAAAGACAGATCTCAGGGCTGAAGCTCGATGCCCTGTATGCGAGAATGTCACCCGTTTCCGCGTCGACCAGAGACGAATCGAAGACCTTACCCCCCAAACCGCAATGCTTCACGTGGTCGAATTCAAAATGGGGCCAGGACACCTCGGGGTCGAGTGCGAATCAACTCACATTTTTGACAAAAAGGACTGCCTCACGAAATGGCAATCAACATATGACGGAAAGCAAGCCCTAGCAGCTACGCTACCGGAATACATGAGTTCTCTGAACCAACGGCTACCACGTAAGGTATCACCAGCATGAATCTAACTCGATTACCGAACCCATTCAGGAATTAGGCGACTCGTAACGAAACTTTCGCGGCAGAATGCTGATATCGAAGACCAGGCTATCACGCTTCTACCTTGGGAGAGCTGGTCGTCAAGGAACTGACGCCGTCTCTGAGAGACGACTTCCTACACTTCTTCGACAATGTCGCGTTCGCGGACAATCCTGACTGGTCTGACTGCTACTGCTCAGCCTACCATTTCACAAACAACAAGGGAAAGACTGAGAGTCGTCGCGAGGCCTCAAGCCTCGTCGAGGAGGATAGGATGCACGGATTCCTCGCCTATGAGGTTGAGAAGCCCGTTGGTTGGGTTAACGCTGCTCCTCGCAGCAGCTACCCCGGAGTCCAGTGGCTGATGAGTCCCGGCCCCGATAAGTATGAGAAGGTCGGTTCAATCGTCTGCTTCGTAATAGCCTCCACACATCGCAACCAGGGAGTCGCGTCCCAGCTGCTGAACGCTGCATGCAACAAGTTCTCCCAAAAAGGACTGGATTACGCTGAAGCTTACCCAGTCAAGAAACCAGAGTCAGCTGCTTACAATTTCCCGGGACCGTTGTCGATGTACCTCAAGAATGGCTTCGACACCCACCGCGACGCCGACTGGTACCTGGTTGTGCGAAAGCGACTCAAAACACGAGACTGAGCCCACAGTGCCTTAAATTTCCATTAGCCGACTATACCGCGTGAAACATCCTGATGTAAATGCGTTCGCCCCCATCGCATTTGGAGGACTTGTTCTCGTCGCGATCGCCACAATTGTGCTTCATTTTCTGCCGACAGGCTACAATCCACTAACCCAGGCGGTTAGCGACTATGCGGTCGGGCCGTATTCAGCCTTGATGATGTCTGGGTTTTTTGCAGGTGGAATTGGGAACATGTCGCTGGCGATGGCTCTCGGGAAGAACCAAACGTTCTCCGCGAAGTACAGAGCCGGTGCAGAGCTGGTCTTTCTTGCGGGCGCCGCGTTATTCGTGTTAGGTTTCTTCCCAACCGACATCGAAGGAAGCTCGATGATGACAACCCACGGTTTGGTCCACTCCATAATCTCTCCGGTAGTCTTCATCTCATGGCCTGTGGGAATGCTGCTGGTCTCGTACACGCTTGGACGCAGGCAATTCTTGGCATCGGTTCTGGCACTAGTTATTGCAGGTACTTTCTTCGCTTTGAACGCGGGCCTGGCCTTCGGGTCGGCTGGACTGGCGGAGCGCATTTTCATTGCAGTACTACTAGGCTGGGCGCTCTTCGCATCATTTCGAATCTTGAGGAATACCCTGCATCAATCATAGAAAAAACAGACCTAATGAATTATGATCTGCCGACTAGAATCGTTGCCAGTCCGGATATCCTTTCGGATCCCGCAAAAAGGGGGGAAGGTCGACGGAGCTATACTAGATGATTACGCTTTGAAGAACGGTGCATAAGCGAGAAGTGTCTCGCTCTTGAAGATACCTGGGAGATTTGTAACTCTCTCAACGGAATTCTTCACGATTTCTTCAGAGGTCTTTGCTTGCCAGAGTGCTACTATGTCGAACTGTCCGGGTACTGTGGAGGCTTCGATGAAGCCTGGGATGTTGCTGAGCTGCTTTATGACGCTCTCGCTAGTGTTGTGCTCACAGGTCAATACGGAAACGCCGAGGGCCATCTGGCTCTCGAGCTTCTTGGTCGGCTGCATACCGTCGAAGCCGGTGTGAGTGTCGGTTGTGCGTACGTCACTGATCTCGCGAATTTCTTTGACTGTCTGGTAGATGTTGTGTGGAGTGTTCGGTTTCAGGCGTAGGACTAGGTCGTATCTGCCTGTGACCGGTGCGATGATGTCGATCTGGCTGTTGCGCTTTAGCTCCTCAACCACTTTCGTAGCGCGGCCCGAATTAACGGTCGCGAATACGTAGGTCGGGAAATTCATATTGGTTTGCATTGTTGTTTTTTCTACTGCATTTTATTGCAGTATAGTAACAGGTGTTACTTATACTTAAGACTTTTATTACGGAACCCACGATACATTACATGGCGGTAAGAGGAGAAAGGCCTTCACGATTCACCGAAACAGCATCAGCGTCCCAGAAACCGTACGCGAGATTCTGACCAGAAACTACCCTGTCTACCAGTGCTTGAAGATGAAACTCATGAACTTCCACTCCCTCGCAGAATTCATCCAGCCACAAGTCCAACAACTGAGCGGAAAAGAGGCCAGCATCAACACCTTGGTCGTAGCGATCAAGAGATTCTCCGACACACTATCGAATAGTAAAGGCCCGGACGCGTCAAGAGTCCTCAAAGACGCGAGAATCTCCCTTTCAAGCGGCATAGTAGACGTGACGATCCGAGCACCAAGAACACAGTTCTCAGCCATAGTCAAGGAATTATTTGACGCCGCAAGCGAACTCTCAGAGTTCCCCCACATATTTCCCCTCTCAAACTCGATCAAGCTGATTCTGCCCGAGGAGGATTACGATCTCGTCCGGAGGAAAATGGAGCATCTTAAGGAGGCGGCGACGCAGGCGAACGTGTCCAAGCTGATTCTCAATCTCTCGCCTCGTGCCGAGATGACGCCAGGAATAGCATCCTACATCACCGAACTACTGTTCAGAAACGGCGTCAACATTCTTGACGCGTTTCTAGGCTACGGTGACATCATAATGGTCGTCGACGACAAAGACGGACCCCTCGCCTACGATGTTCTGCAAAGAGAAATCCATGGCTCCAACACAGCCTGATGTCCGCAGGGCAGACGAAAGGCGGCTTTCGATAGATCTTGGACCGCTACTCGGGCTGTCTTGGTAGCGGGCAGCGTGCTTCCAAGTCTCTTGCTGATAACGCTCAAAACTAAGACAACGACTAGCTGCAAAATAATCAGCGTCATCTGGATTCCAAACCATAATCCACCCAATTACTCCATAGCTCAACGGGAGGCCAACGCCTCCAGTTTCGGCCAGAATATTCGCGCAGACGAGGTAGACAAGAAAGCCCTGAAGTGGTAAGATCGCGAGCCTAACAGTTCGAGTCCGCATCTTCACTTTGTCCCGGCGATTTTCAGTATCTGCCCATTACCTTGTTGGAGAAGAGTCGTATCTATGACA
>Ga0209648_10001121_pt1 | contig 21393 bp, 12 predicted proteins | sample GraSoi2013_115cm_FD_185830 | JGI IMG/M metagenome (GOLD analysis project Ga0209648, IMG submission 185830) | Grasslands soil microbial communities from the Angelo Coastal Reserve, California, USA - Sample 9_17_2013_115cm (SPAdes) (version 2) | ecosystem: Environmental > Terrestrial > Soil >... | reverse complement strand
ACTGGGTTAGTGAATGAAATTATAGCTATTTAGGGAGGGCATTGCGAATGTCTGGAACAGAAACAGCAACCTCTGGCGGGGGCGCCGCGACAGGTTACGTTCATCCTGAGGTATTGGTCGAGACAAGCTGGGTAGCCGAACACCTTCATGATCCATCTATCCGCCTCATCGAGGCCGATGAAGATGTGTTGCTTTATGAAGTGGGTCACCTACCTGGAGCTGTCAAACTTGACTGGCATGTCGATGTGCAAGACCCGCTTGATCGTGACTTCATCGATCAGCAGGGCTACGAGAAGCTGATGAGCCGCTGGGGAATCGGCAACGATACAACCATTGTCTTGTACGGCGACAAAAACAACTGGTACGCCTGCTATTCGTTCTGGCTGTTTACAATGTTTGGCAATAATAGCTTGAAGATCATGAATGGTGGGCGGCAAAAGTGGGAAGCAGAAGGTCTTCCCTTAACCAAGGATGTGCCCCAATATCAACCTGCTACCTATCATTCTCAGCCGGAGGATGAGTCTATTCGTGCTTTCCGTGACGATGTTATGAGTGGGCTAAAGGATACCAATCGTCGCCTGATCGATGTGCGTTCACCACAGGAATATACCGGTGAATTAATTCACATGGTTAACTACCCACAAGAGGGTGCCCAGCGTGGTGGCCACATTCCTACCGCCAAGAGCATTCCCTGGGCGACGGCAGCGAATGCTGATGGCACGTTCAAGTCGGCTGAGGAGCTGCGCCAGATCTACGGTGGCAAGGATATCACACCTGACAAAGACGTCATCACCTACTGCCGCATCGGTGAGCGTTCCGCACATACCTGGTTTGTTTTGACTCGATTACTGGGCTATCCACAGGTCCGTAATTACGACGGTTCCTGGACAGAGTGGGGCAACCTGGTACGGGCGCCCATTGAGAAACCTTAACGATTGAGCTTGACACCCGGCTGGGTGATACTACACAATGAAAGGGCGGCACGCTATGCATCTCCTGGATGTACAGTTTGGAGTCGCCCAACATCTTTTTTGCGAAGGAAAATGCAAATAGTATGGATCGTCAAGAAGCTATTGAATTTTTAATGGATCATTATGAAAATCCGCGTAACAACAGTCCATTGGATCATCCCGATGTGAGCCTCACCGGTGGAAACCCGGGATGTGCCGACCTTATCACTATGCATGCTCGCTTTGATAAGGATGGCAAGTTAGAGGCTGTCCATTGGGAGGGCGAGGGCTGCACGATTAGCAGCGCTGCTGCATCCTATGTGACGGAAATCACCAGGGGAATGACAGCGGAAGAAGTCGAGAACATGAGCTTTGAGGATCTCATCGAGGATCTTGGACGCGAGTTGGTGATGACTCGCCCAACTTGCGCAACATTGGCGCTTGGTACGCTTAAAAAGGGCGTGCATGAGTATCATATGCGCCAGAGAGCCGCAGCAGCGCATTATCCTGCTGAATCTTCCGAGGCGCCTTCCTCATAATCCATAGGTTATCCGCCATTCAGCTAGAATATCCAATGCTTTCTGGTGTTGCTTCAGGTGTTCTGGCTCATTGAGCCACCTGCTCACTCCCGAGGGATGAGGCAGAGGCAGAAACATCATCCCATTGTGTTCTTCGAACGTGCCAATTACGTCCTCCAGTTTCACCTTGCCAAAAAAAGTCTCAATTGCCATAGTCCCAACCAACAGTACAACCCTGGGCTGTAGCAGTTGCAGTTCTGCATCAAGAAAGGGCCTGCACAGGGCTACTTCAGCCGGCGAAGGTCTCCTGTCTCCATCGCCTCGAGGATTGCGCCCGGGATCGCAGCGAGTGAGGGAACTAAGGTAAATATGTTCGTGGAGGTATCCAGGAGGGAAACCTGCCTGCTCAAGCCATTTCTGCAAGATAGTACCGCCTGGTCCGCTGAATGATCGTCCTTTCGCAATAGAGCGGTGACCGGGGGCCTGTCCTATCACCATCATCCGATCACCTGGCCGCCCACCTACAAGAGGACGAGCTACAGGAATATAGCCATGTTCTTCACAAAGGCGGCAACGAAGAATACGTCGCTGTAGCGCTCTGATTGCTGCTGCTCGGTCGATGGTCTCTTGATCTTCACTCAAAATCTTCGTCATAATAGGCTGCCAGGCTAGGCCGCTGGTAATCACGGGCAAGGTGTCGATACTGGCCTCGATAATAGGCGAGGGGTGCTTTGTGGTCTGTTCTATGTTGTAAATACGCCTCTCCTACCTCGTCGGTATTCCATTCAGTCAAGGTGCTGTGCTCCTCATCCGCTTCACGAGCAAAGGCGGCCTGGCCATCTGTACCCATCGCCACAACCTGACCCAGGAAGATCACGTGATCACCTCCCGGATATTCGGCAACAACACGGCTATCGATAAATGCCAGTGCTTCATCGAGAATCGGGGAACCTGTAGCAGCAAGATAGTAGCTTGCGTGGCAAAAATGCTCGTAGCGCTCCTCTGAGCTGGTCGCAAAACACCGTGAGAGCGCTTCCTGCTCATGCGTCAGAATATTTACGGCGAATATTCCGCTTTCACGTATAAATGGCAGCACCATGCTATTTAAATCGATGCAAATCAAGACTAAGGGTGGGTCAAGCGAGACCGAGGTAAACGAGTTGACTGTCAGACCTGCCAGCCCCTCATGGCTACATGTAGTAACAACGGTAACACCGGTGGCGAATTGCCCCATCACCTGGCGGAAAAAATCTATTTCAATGGTCATCTATATGGCAGTCCTTAAGTGAAAATACTCATCGCTTTGTTTCTATGCTTGTTGTGTAGTATCGTCCCCTCTACGCTTCTTGTCAACTGTCCGAAAGTTCAGCATCGGGCCTGAATTGACAGAGTCTATTGCCTGTAAGTATACTGGCTGTACATTTACAGTTGTCACCAGGTGGCCTCTATCTCCCTGACACTTTTTCGGATTAAGACTGGCGCCCCAAGGGTCGCTTCTTTTACAAATTGTAGCGAGGTGGTGGTGCTGGGCCAGGCGGAGCCCGGCCCAGCACCACCACCTCGCTACAAAAAATAGATGCGGCCCGCTTGCTGGCCGACATGGGCGAGGACAACTAAAAAGTGTCAGGGAGAGAGCCGGTTGAAGTGGGTGGTTGTCCAAGTAAAATAATGAAACTTGCTACGCAAAAAACTCAACTAAAACAACTTCGAGGGGGAGTACGGGCGCTGCCAGCACCGCTCCTTTTGCTGGCATTGAGCTGTATATTACTTATAGTCATTCTGCTGGCAGTAAGTTTTGGGTCAACTCCCATTCCGATCAGTAACATCACAAAGATTCTGCTGAATGGTACTGGCCTGTTCCATTTTGCCCGTCATTGGGATTCTACCGCCGAATTGATTGTGTGGCAGGTACGTATGCCTGTCGTAATTAGCGCCGCTCTCGTTGGCGCTGCATTGTCTGTTGCGGGTGTTCTCTTTCAAGGTATGTTACGCAATCCCCTGGCCGACCCCTATCTCATCGGTACCTCGTCGGGTGCTGCATTAGGAGCAGCCATTGCCTTTGTGTTGCCGTTCGACACCCTTTACGGCTCATTCTTCCCTTTGACTCCTCTGCTGGCATTTGTGGGTGCAATGGTCACAGTTATGTTTGTCTATGCTATTGCTCGTGTAGGTGGTCAAACTCCTGTAGTGACATTGTTGTTGGCAGGTGTCGTAATTAATGCCGTCCTGGTGGCATTCCAAACACTTATTTTGACACTCAGTTCGCATGTCCAGTTTACCTTCCAGGCCTTGTTTAACTGGCTCTCAGGTGGTGTGGCTGTTACTGACTGGTCCCCAATTATCATGGTCGCGTGTATCATTCTTGTTGGCATCGTGTTCTCCCTAATGCTCTCAAATGTGCTCGATGCCTTTGGATTGGGTGAGGAGGGCGCAGCACACCTGGGTCTGCACGTCGAGCGCTACAAATTGCTGATCGTGGTTGTCGGATCGCTTTTAACGGCTGCGGCGGTCTCCATAAGCGGGCTGATCGGTTTTGTGGGCCTGGTGATGCCCCACGCCATGCGCCTCTTGCTGGGACCGCGCCACCGGTTGCTTCTTCCGGCCTCTGCGCTAGGTGGTGCTATTTTTCTAACACTGGCTGATCTGCTGGCCCGTGTAGTAATTGCTCCTGCCGTGTTGCCTGTGGGCGTTTTAACAGCACTTGTAGGTGCGCCTTTTTTCTTATTCCTGCTCAGAAACAGTAAGCGAGCGTATCGATGGTAGATGAAGGAAAGAATGTAGGGGTGCAATTCATCGCGCCCAAAACGTCGCCCGAGATCTTATTGGAGATGAAAGGTGTCACCTTCGGATATGAACGAGAGCCAATTTTATACGGTGTGCATGTTCAAGTTCGAAAAGGTGAAATGGTTGGACTACTGGGACCAAATGGCTCCGGTAAAACCACCTTGCTTCGCCTGGTGAGTGGCGTCTTGCACCCACAACAGGGAAAAGTTGTGTTGGAGGGTCGCGACCTGCAAGATTGGGGACGACGCAGTATTGCTCAGCGCGTCGCCGTGGTTCCCCAGGCATTACACATGCCCTTTGCCTTTACCGTTGAGCAAATGGTGAGCCTGGGACGTACTCCTTATATCAACCTGTTAGGATCAAGAAACAGGCTGGATGCGATCATCGTAGAGGATGCGATGCATGCAGCCGGTATCACTCCGCTTGCCGGGCGTATCTTCAATGAATTGAGCGGTGGGGAACGACAACTGGTGATGGTAGCAATGGCGCTGGCGCAGCAACCCGCATTGTTACTGTTGGATGAACCAACTGCTCATCTCGACATAAAATATCAAATTGAGATATTGGAACTGGTGCAGCGACTTAACCGCCAACGTGGTATGACTGTAATCGCTGCTATGCATGATCTGAACCTGGCGGCACGCTACTTTCCACGTCTTCTGCTATTCCAACGTGGTATAGTGGCTGACGCTGGCCCTGTTGAGGTTTTAGAACCGCACCTGCTCAAGCGGGTGTATGGCATTGATGTGCAGGTAGGAATCCTGCGAGGCGCGGAGCATCTGAGCGTCTTGCCTCCAGGCAGTGGGCTTGAGACTGATGAGCGCGAGCAAGAAGTGCAACCTCAAGCGCTTGTTATGGCCGGTGGTGGCTCTGGCGAACTATTGATGCGTGCGCTAGCGGATGCTCACATTCCTTTCATAGCAGGGCCACTCAACATCGGCGATAGTGACTATGCTCTAGCATTGCGCCTTGCCAGCGCGGTGATCGCGGAGCAGCCTTATGCCCCCATCTCACCGGCAACTTTGGAGCAACTACGCAAGAGCCTGGCGAAGGTATCATTGCTCATTCTTTGCCCAATGCCTATTGGCCCAGGCAACCTTGCCTTACTTCAAGAGGCGCTTTCAGCGGCACATCATGAGATAAAAGTACTTCTGCTTGCTGCTCCTGATCCAAGTGGGAGAGTGAATGAGCAATTCAACGCCGATACCAGCTATACCAATGATGAACTGTTACAGCAAACGGGCATAGCCAAACGAGATTATACCAATGGTGAGGGCTTGAGGCTGGTGCGTGACTTGCTGCAAACAGGGGCTGTAGTAGTGGGATCTGTAACAGAGGCGGTAGAAGCAGCCAAAAGAAGCGCCATACTTGCAAGTAGCAATCCTTAGGAGTATACTCAACTTTGGCAACATCAAGCGTACTTTTGATAAAGTACGACGATTGGTTTTCGTAAAGGTATTTGTACGAATCGTCACTTTGTAGAAATTGAATCATATGGATGCTGAAGCAAAAGCGACTGTAATGTTGCGCCTGCCATCAACGTTAAGTGCCTACAGCGGAGGCAAAAGTCAGATTCTAGTGCAAGCCGATACCGTAGAACAACTACTGGATGTGTTAGAGCGCCAACATCCCCTGGTCTGGGAGCGCCTTTGCTCAGAGCATGGCCATGTACGTAATCACGTCAAAATTTTTGTGAACAATGTACTGATTACAGGTATCGATGGGCTAAAAACGCTACTCAAATCTGGCCAAGAGGTGATTGTTATTCCTTCTGTGGTGGAAGCGTGATGCATCTATTTGTCCCCACTACACATCACGCATACTCTATACTACCAGGCCTCATTATATGGTTGACCCTCCATGTGGCCGATAAATCGGCGGTGGCCGCGATCAATCGGGCCCTACGGGGGTGCCGCGTCCGTTCACCATACCCCTGTTCTTTCGTTACAGTTCATTATCGGCCACTACTGATTCGGCAAAAAGCATCTCTTCATGGTATACTTTGTAAAGTATTGCAGTGCTATCCTATAGATGTGAGCTATTTTGAGTATGGAGATTGAACCACCCGAGAAAACCGTAACTAACCAACGTACTCAACTGACTTCATCCCCCACCGCCGATGTAGTTATCCCGGCTAAACGTTCACTTGGACCCTGGAGAGTACTGCGCAATCGAGACTATGCATTACTTTTTTGGGGTCAGTTGATTTCTTCAGCGGGAACACAGATGCAGGTGGTAGCTGTAGCCTGGCAGGTATTCCTGCTCACACACTCAGCCGTTGCATTAGGCTTGATTGGGCTTGTTCAGGCGATCCCTCGTTTAATCTTTTCCCTGGTGGGCGGTGTCTTCGCAGATGTGTTTGATCGGCGCAAAATGTTGCTCGTGATCGAAACTGTGCTTGCCATAACATCAGCCGTGCTGGCGCTCTGTACAATCTTTCATGTGATTAATATCGTCATCATCTATATCATTGTGTTGATAGCGGCCAGCGTTTCCGCTTTTGAGTTTCCAACCCGTCAAGCGATCATTCCTGGCCTTGTACGTCGCGAAGAGATGCCTCATGCCATGTCACTGAGCATGGTTATGATGCAGTTGACCTTTATTATTGGCCCGACCGCAGGCGGTTTCGCCATCGCATGGATAGGTGTTGCGAATACTTACTGGCTCGATGTCATCTCCTATTTCGTTGTCATTGGCTCGTTACTCCTGATGGTCGTACCACGCATCCCTGCTGAGAAGCGGGCGCAGGCGGGGGTAGGTGCACTTGTAGATGGTATGAAGTTCCTGCGTGCTCATCCGGTGATCCTGGCCGTGCTCTCACTCGACTTTTGTGCTACATTCTTTGGCTCGCCGCGGGCGCTTCTACCTGTCTATGCCAATAATATTTTGCACATTGGTCCACAAGGGTTGGGAATATTGCTGGCGGCGACTCCTATTGGTGCGGTTGCGCTGGCGCCATTCACCGGATTAATTGGGCGTATTACACGCCAGGGCCTGGGAGTGGCGATGGCGATTATCGTCTGGGGCCTGTGCATCGTAGCATTTGGTGTCTTCCCCGCCCCATTATGGCTCGGGGTCTTATTCCTCGCTGGATCAGGCGCAGCAGATATGGTGAGCATGATTCTGCGTGGCCTGGTAATCCAGCTTACAACGCCTGACGAGTTTCGCGGACGCATGAGCGCCGTCAATGCCATGTTTGTGATTGGTGGTCCGATGCTCGGTCAATTCGAATCTGGCCTGGTAGCAGGGCTATTTACCCCTGAGTTGTCAGTTGTAAGTGGTGGCCTGGCATGTATTGTCGCTACCTTAGCAATTGTATCCCTCGTTCCAAGCCTCCTACGTGTAAAAGTGAAGTAATCGCTAATACATTATAGTAAAAGCCTTGTAATTTTCCCTCGACTCATGCATAATGCGTTTTAATAAATGTTGAGGAGGCACGTGGTTTATGCTGGCAAAGGTCCGTAGCTGCGCGGTCGTTGGTTTAGAGGGCGCACTGGTTGAAGTGGAGGTCGATCTCTCCAACGGCCTCGCAGGTTTCATGATTGTTGGACTGCCCGATACCGCTGTAAATGAAGCCAAAGACCGCGTACGAGCGGCAATCAAGAATAGCGGTTGCCTTTTCCCCTACAAACGCATCACTGTAAATCTTGCTCCCGCCGATTTGCGCAAAGAAGGCCCATCATACGATCTTCCTATAGCCATTGGAATACTACTTGCATCAGGACAGGTCAACCTTGACGAGCAGGTAGCGGACGATCTCTATCTTGGAGAACTTTCGCTTGACGGCGGTGTTCGCCATACCAATGGAATTTTGCCTATGGTGGCATTGGCGCGGGAGAAGCAAGTCAAAGCGGTATTTGTTCCCCTGGCAGATGCGATGGAAGCAGCGCTTGTGAGGGAAGTGACCATCTACCCGGTCGAGACGCTGGGTCACCTTATTGCCCATCTGAATGGTGAGCAACAGATCGAACCTTACATACCTGATCCGCACATCCTGGATAATGCCGATACGGAAATATATCCACAGGATATGGCGGCCGTACGTGGGCAAGAGCATGTCAAGCGAGCCTTAGAAGTTGCTGCGAGCGGTGGACACAACCTTCTGATGAGCGGCCCTCCTGGTTCAGGCAAAACATTACTGGCTCGCGCAACCCCTTCAATTCTTCCTCGTATGGAGATTGAAGAAGCCTTAGATGTCACTAAAATATATAGTGTTACGGGAATGCTGCCCTCAGACACTCCGCTGATCCTGCAGCGGCCATTTCGTGCGCCGCACCACACCATCAGTCACGCAGGTTTAGTTGGTGGTGGTCGAATGCCACGCCCAGGCGAAATCAGCCTCGCCCATCGCGGCGTACTCTTCCTGGATGAATTACCCGAATTTGGGCAAAACGTGCTCGAGGTGCTGCGCCAACCCTTAGAGGATAAACTCGTGACGATTTCGCGTGCGCAAGGTACGGTTACCTACCCGGCGAATTTTATGCTGGTTGCGGCGATGAATCCGTGCCCCTGTGGTTATTACGGGGACCCCGTCAAGGAATGCAGTTGTACCTCGATGGCCATCGCCCGCTATCAGAAAAAAATCAGCGGCCCTCTGTTGGATCGTATCGATATCCACGTGGAGGTGCCGCGAGTGGATTATGAGAAGTTGGCTGACAAGCGGCAGGTCGAGAATTCAAAAACCGTCCGGGCGAGAGTGCAAGCGGCACGCGAGAAACAATTGGAACGATTTAAGGGGACGAAGTTGACGTGCAATGCGGAGATGGGGCCGACGGAAGTGCGGGAGTTCTGCCAGCCAGATGCGTCGGGGGAGAAATTGTTGAAGGCGGCGGTGCAGCAGTTGCACTTATCGGCCAGGGCGTATCATAGGGTGCTCAAGTTAGCCAGGACGATTGCGGATCTGGCGGGCAGCGAGATGATTCTGGCCAATCATGTGGCGGAGGCGGTGCAGTATCGGCCCAGGGTGGGCAGGTGGGGGTAAGGGATATTGACCATTGGTGCCGTATCTATTGTTGGGGCAGGAGTTGAGCATTATGCGTTGTCAAGCTGCAGAAGAAATTATTGAAATGAACCATTTCTGCTATACAATTCATTCTCTCTTACCTTACACCTGAGCTTCTTCGTTACTACTATAGACTTCGCTATTAGGGTTCTTAATCACGAATGAAGCTTGAAAGCCATATGTCAAAGGATGCCTATTTTATGTAGGGAGGAGAGCGAAACAAACTATGGCACGGCGAAGCGGAATTTTACGTACTCTCGTACAAGCACAGCGTGAAGCTGAACGTAGACGCGTTGCCCAGTTACGTCAGCAGGCGCAGCTTCAAACACAAGCTGCAAAGACGGCTGAAAAAGCACGAAAAGATTATGAACGTGCATTGCAAGCTGATCAAAAAGAACGTGCTAGGCTCTATACCGAGTCACGGATTGCTCAAGTCAATTTGCAGAACGAACAGCTTAATCAGAACATTACGCGGCTTGGAAATATTCTTACTGATGCACTTTCAATTGATAGTTTTATCAATTTACAGACCCTAAAGCAAGTTCCAGAGCGTCAAGTTTTCAATCCAGGTCAATTAGGGGTAGCAGAGCCATCGCCTGTACCACAAATGTACATGCCACCTGATTTGACAGGCATCCAAAGGCTTATTCCTGGAGCGAAGGAAAAACATGCTCAGGAAGTGGCCAAAGCGTATGAGCTATATAGAACTCATGTAGCTGCTCATGCTGCAAGAGAGGTGACACGACAACGAAGACTTGCAGAGGCCAGGGCTAATTTTGAGCGTTATGTTGTAGAGACTCAGCAAAAGATTGTTGCTCAACATGCTGAGATCAATAATTTTCAGCAGGAACTTTCTTCAGGTTCGCCTTCTGCCGTTGTGAATTATTTCACCATGGTCTTGACATCAAGTACCTATCCAGACGATTTTCCTCAGCATGCAAAAATTGCTTTTGTGCCTGAATCGAAGCAACTCGTGATTGAATTTGATCTTGCTTCTTTTAATGTTATTCCCGAAGTTGGTCTTTATAAATATGTGAAGACCAAGGATGAGGTGACTGAAACGGCACGTCCACTTGCGCAACGGAAAGCTCTTTATTCCTCTGTGGTTGCCCAAGTAACATTACGTACACTCTATGAGTTGTTCAAAGCTGACCGTATGGGGCATGTGGATATTATCGTATTCAATGGCTATGTTACGAGTATCGATAAGGGTACAGGGCGACCTGTACGTACATGCCTGATTACAGTGCGTACAAATCGAGATACCTTTCTGCAACTGGATTTGAGTAAAGTTGATCCTCTGGCCTGCCTCAATGTGCTGAACGCCTCGGTCTCGAAAAGTCCAACAGAGCTTGCACCGGTAAGACCTGTACTTGAGTTTAATATGGTTGATCCTCGCTTTATTGAGGAAACTGATGTAATTTCAGGGCTTGATCAGCGCCCTAACCTCATGGACCTTACACCCTCAGAGTTTGAATCTCTCATCACCAATTTATTCCAAAAGATGGGTCTGGAAACACGGCTCACGCAGGCATCGCGCGATGGAGGAGTTGACTGCGTTGCGTATGACCCACGTCCAATTTTTGGCGGGAAAGTAGTAATCCAGGCAAAGCGCTACAAGAATACTGTTGGTGTGAGCGCCGTCCGTGACCTTTATGGGACTATGCAAAATGAGGGAGCATCAAAGGGGATTTTGGTCACGACCAGCGGTTATGGGAAAGCTTCCTTTGAGTTTGCTGACGGAAAACCTATTGAGTTATTGAGCGGAAGCAATCTTTTATACCTTCTGGCTGAACATGTGGGGGTGGAAGCGAAGATTGAGATGCCGGATAACTGGCGAGACCCACTGCCCGATTCTTAAGAACCAGACTTATAATATGACTTTATTTGAAGGATATGTGCTATGGATAGTGAGGAATATAAGCATGTTCTTATGGAGGAAGCTGCAACCCACTACAGAGCAAAACGATATATAATGGCCTTTGAAGCATACGGAAGAGCAATTCAACTTGATCCTAGCAACGCTGTTGCGTATGTGGGTAAAGGCAACTGTCTTCGCAAACTAAAAAACTGCTGGGCAGCTTTGTTCTTCTATGAACGAGCTATTGAACTCGATCCGAGCAATGTTTCTGCCTACAATGGCAAATGTTATGCATATATAAACCTCGAAGACTATGCCACTGCATTGTTGATGCATGAAGAAGCGATAAAACTTGATCCTCAGAGCGCAGCAGCTTACAATGGTAAGGGACAGGTATTACGCCTCAGAGGGCATTATGAACAAGCTTTACAGGCCTTTGAAGAGGCTATTGGGCTAGCAACTGATGCTGATAATATAGCTGCATATCACTACAATAAAGGTCTTGTTCTTTGTGATCTACGCCGTTATGACGAAGTTTTTGATGCCTATGACCTGGCAATACAACTCGATCCAGAAAACGGCAAATATCGTGCTGAAATGTCTTCTATGTCTAAGGAAGAACGAGACAAGAAGATTTACAAGTATTGTGATAATGGTAAAAAGCTGTCTACTCTTAACAGATATGAAGAAGCACTGCAAGCGTTCGAGAAGGCACTTCGGATCGATTCTCAGTATACACCCGGTCATGTAGATAGGGCTAATGCTCTTTTGAAGCTAGAGCATTATGAAGAAGCACTTCAGGCGTTTGAAAAAGCCCTCCAACTACATGCAACGCATGCATTTGCTTACGTAGGTAAGGGAAATGCTCTTTTGAGACTAAAATACTATGAGCAAGCCCTTGAGTCGTATGAGAAAGCTCTCCAACTTAATTCTAAACTCGTACAAGCCTATGCTGGTAAAGGTCACACCCTTTTTGCACTCCAGGATTCTATGGATGCATTAAACGCTTATAGAACAGCAATTGAATTAAATACAAGTGATGCAGATTGTTACAAAAATGCGGGAGATATTCTCAAAGGTCTAGGCCCGGAATACTATGAACAGGCTGTTCAAATGTATAGTAAGGCACTCCACCTCGTCCCTGAACATGTATCTGCATATTTGGAACAAGGAAATGCTCTGTTTGAACTCAAACGCTATGATGAGTCACTCGCTGTCTATAATCAAGTAATTACACTCGATAAATCGAATGCTTTTGCCTACCTGAAAATTGGAGATATTCTGACTACTCGTAACTTATATGAAATTGCTACCGAGTACTACGTGAAAGCTCTTCAATTTATTCGAAATGAGCAAAGTCCCGATGTGCTTTGGTCTCTCGTTTATCCATTTCAGACCTCTAATCGTCCGGCTCAGGTTCAATTTGAACTATCAATGCGTTTTGTAGTAAATACACCGTCAAGTTCTGACATGGATGAAGCTTTGATAGGTATTGGTAAACTCTATCACAAGCTTTTTGATGCCCAAGTTGTTTCACCCGATGTTCTACAGAGTAATCTGCAAATCCTTCAAACTTTGCTACAAAATCTTCTCGAAGAGAAACGGGCTGAAGCTCTCGCGTACATTGCGAATGGCGATGATACGCGAATTGCGCTTTTCCTCATTCACCTTGCACCTTTCTCACTTTCTGGTCTAACTTCTTTAGCTCATCAAGTTACGCTGCGATGGGTTCCTGCTCCAAGAAATGACGATCTTGTCATACGTTTCTATCATGTACTGGATTCATACGGAGTGCCTTTTGAAGATTCAGACTGGTTATTTGCTCAAGAGTTGATAGTTGAAGGGCTGTATATTCAAGCGAAGTCAGTGCTTGCCGACCTAGTGAGACAACGATCTACTCCAGATCGTCTATGGCTCCTCGCTACTGCAATGTGGAATCGTAAGGACCTGGCACAGGATCAGATAAAGGTGCTTTATCAATTCGTTACATCTACAACACTTGATGACGTGCGTTGTGGCGAGGCATGGAAACGTATCGGTGATCTCTCCATTGAGAATGCTGATGATTGCTGCAACGCAATAGAAGCATACAAAAAGGCTGAACAGTACGGTTTGCTAATTCCTCAACTACATTCAATTCGTAAGGGTGATTGGGATATTGTTCCAGTTCTTCGGTATCACCCAGATTATGCCTTTCCACCGGTTGTCGTGATTGACTTGGAGAGCGATTTCACGCCAGAAACTGCTCCTGGCTCTCGCGTGTTTGAAATAGGCGCTGTACGTGTAAAAGGCAGTACTGAGCTAGATGTATATCATGCAATCATCCGGCGTGATTTTGTCTCCCCTAAAGTGGCTCATAGACAAGAAGGTGCTGTTGAACCGGAACAAGCTATTCGATCTCTCCAATGGTTTATTGGAACATCGATTGTGGTTGGTCATAATCTTCGGGCTTTTGATGCAGTGCATCTTCGAGCAATGGGTTTGTCAATTAGCGATGATCAGATTATCGATACGCTGACATTTTCGCGATTGCTCTATCCGGATAGTCTGCATCATCATCTTGGGCTGCTCTGTCATATTCACAATATTAGCTTCAAGGGAGAGGCGCATACTGCTCTTGCAGATGCACAAGCCTGTGCCGATCTTTTGTATGCTCTCGGAGATGAACTTATACATCGTGGCGACCAACTTCTTTCCGGTTTTCGTGCTTTTATACAACCCGGCAGTGCTTTTGATAGAGCGGTTTTACAGCCAAGAAATGTTGCTACTAACCCAGATTACGCCTGGGAGTTAGATCCTACACCATCGCCACTGCATATTCTTGCCACAATCAATCATGCGCCTGCCAGCTTTCACATTATTGAAGCTCTTAATAGTGGCAGAGATGCTCTCATTGAACGCTTTGATCCAAATGCCACTTATGTGGAGTATTTGCCTTCTCATCAGCGATCAGTTGTCACTGTGAGTACAGATTCTCATTTAGAGCGTATCCTGGCTGCATTTCAAGATACGCGAGATTTCTATGTCTTGCCCGACCCTCAAACTCTTCTCTGTCCACATCTTTTAAGTAGGCATATTGTGCAGGCAAAAAACGTCGAAGTAAAGCTTACGCTGTTTTGTCTTTACCAGGCATCGCATAACCATGATGCGCAAACACTCTACCCTTTGCGTATTCTCTCGGATGACCCCGCTTTTGTTGAGTTGAGGCAGGAATTGATAGAGTCATGCTGTCTTAATGATCGTAATCATTCCGATGAGTGTTCAGCCGGTTTAACCATGCGGGTTGCCGCAGAGCGGCATCGCGTGTTGCTGTCAACTCACAATAGCCTGGTGCATCAACAATTCCAACCAGGTGGTGATGTGATCATTGTCGATGATATCGATGAGCTACAGATGCATTTTACAGAGTTAGTGACTGAGCGTATAACAAGTCAGCAGGTACGTAACTGGTCAATGTCAGCTTTCAATCTTCTTAATGACCATATTTCCTCGTTTGTCCAGGAGTATACGAGTGAGACCTGGTATCATGTACGGATACCTTTGCAAAGTATGGTGCCATTTCTGGTACATCCACGTGAGGGATTTGAAGAGGGCCTACTTGCTTGTTTGGAAGAAACTGACTCCATTGGTAAGGAAATTGCTCAAAATTTAAAAGAGTTCTACCAAAAAGCCTCTCAGGAGGCAAACGATCCTGGTGATATTCATGCATACTGGCTTGATCTCTGGTTTGCTCAACAGTCTCAAGAGGGTAGCCGTGTCGTTGAGCAATGGAGCTTTTGCGGGATCAGTCAGAACTTACAACAGACGTTTCAGAAGCTATTCTGGGAACCCTATCGACAGCGAATCATTTGCGGCTCTGCCATATCACTTGGCGCGCTGGGAACAACATTCCTCAAACGCTTCTTTGGACTGCCAGAGGATATAGCATTCTCATCAGACGGGCGTCTTGTTTCTCAGGTCTACATTCCACTTTCCGATGACGTCCGTTCCGCAAGTTTCCTTGCTCGTAGATCGTGGACAGAAAGCATTGGGGCATTCCTCTATAGATTAGCGTTGACTCAACGGCAATCTATGATAGTAGCACTTAACGAATCGTCTATTGCAGATGTGCTGGCTGCTTCCTTTGAGTCGCAATGTGATCAAATACACCGCCAAATATTATCGTCACACCTTAATTGGACAATGGCTAAGATCGCTGAGCGCGTTGTTGATGCTAGTAAATCGACGATGGCATTTATCTCACCACATCAACGTAGATCATTTCTTGATGATCCAGTTGATATCGAAGCGACTGGCCCTTTGCGTTTCTTGAATCAGCGTGATCCTCTGGTGGCTGCGCAATTGCTCGTCTTTGATCAGCGATATAAAGATGAAGGGTCTATGCAAGCCTACCTATTGCCCCAGGCTCTCCTTGAGTTGAAAGCACGTATTTCTTCTCCGGCAAAGGTACATGTGATTCTTGATAGCTCCTTACGCGCAAAAGTCTTTCGTGATGAAGTGTTCTCTCTTTTCAGAGAGGGGGAGCTTCTCTCTGAATTGCCAGATTTGGCGGAACAGGTACAGGACGTACCAGATGTATTTTTAGCAATGCTGTCCGCTGAATTAGAACAACGAGGCTTTAGCTTACACATAAAGGTCTCTCATAAAGATTTACAAATGGTCTTGAAATCTGTTTGGGGAGTAGACTCGTTCAGGATCTCTCCATTAAATCAAGAAGAAGTAGTGCAGAGCATCTTTGCGGGGAAAGATCAGCTTATAGTAGCTACCACAGGTGGAGGAAAATCGCTCTGTTTCCAACTACCTGCCCTACTCATGGCTCAGGATGTCGTACCTAAAGTTACATTGGTCATTTCACCGCTGATTGCATTAATGCGGGATCAGGTTGAATCGCTGCGGCGCAAAGGGATTTTCTGTGCAATTGTGTTGGATTCTATGCTTTCTCCTCCTCAGCAGCAAGCATGCCTATTCGGCATCAAGCGGGGTGATTACTCGATCATCTACATCGCGCCAGAAAAAATTCGCTCCGCAGCTCTGCTTCGTGCTCTAAAAAATCGTGAAATTGGATTGGTCGCTTTTGATGAAGCCCATTGCGTAAGTCAATGGGGGCATAATTTCCGTACTGACTACTTTGCTGTGAAGAAGTGGGTCGATAAACTGTTTGAGGGCAGACAACGCTCATTTCCTGCCCTGGCTCTAACCGCAACAGCGCGTATAAGTCACAGAGAGCATGTCAATGATTCTCTATCGAACGAGGTAAGCACAGTGCGGGACATTATTGAAAAGCTGGACTTACAAATTCTGGAAAACGAAGTGGTAATGACTTCTCCAGAGCGTCCAGAACTGATATTTCGTGTTGAACACGTTACGCCTCGTTGTCCAGGTTGTAGCGGTGCCCTTGATATGGGAACTGGAATGGTGAAATGTTCATCCTGTGGGAAATGGTGCTCTTTCTCGAAAGAGGATGTTTGGGCGGCGAAATTTGATGCACTTGTATCTCTCTTGGTCGATCAAAGGGAGACAGGTTTGCGACAAAGATGGGATAGACCGAATGGGATACGCCAGCGCGGCCTGGTATATTGCGCCTACACAGAAACGACAAAGAAAGTATACGATGGCTTGAAAAAATATCTTCCCGATCTGAGAGTGGGTGTATACCATGGAGGGAAGAAAATCACTAATGAAGAGCGTCAAAGAGTATACCAACAGTTTATCAGCGATAGCGAAGATGGCCTTGATGTCGTCGTTGCCACTAATGCATTTGGCATGGGTATTGATGTCCGGAGGTTAGGTTTCGTCATTCATTTTGATACACCAGCTACTCCCGAAGCGTACTATCAGGAGGCCGGTCGAGCCGGGCGCGATGCTAAATTTAGGAATGGGAAAGATCTTGCTCAGTGTATATTACTCTACCATGAACATGACCTTGAGGCACAGCGTTGGCTCAGCAGCCTGAATAAATTTACAGTCCAAGAAGTTGAAGCAGTTTACGAAGCTCTCGGCAAGTTGAGAAGCACGGGAGAGAAAGAAATACTTGCTCCAATGCGAGCAATTGAGTTGCTGACTGGTATTAGACATGACCAGATAGGCACTATGCTCTATTATCTGGAAAATCATACTCGAGCCAATGGTCAACATGTTTTAGAACGTGGTGAAAACGGGAATCATCTCTGGCAAATCAAGTTTGAACAGGGTTATCAAAGACTTATTGAATCTTCTGTTCTGGGTCCCCTGTCTCGACATCTAATTGATATCTTCATTACATCAGACCAATATGGTTTGAACGAGGAGAATACCCTAATAATCGATATCAATGAATTAGCTGTATACCTGAAATGGAACGTGCAGCAGCTTACAGGTGAAATCGAAATGCTTGAAAAAAAGCATATTGTTGTGCGCGTAGCTCGCATATATGTCAAGTGGACGAAGAGCAAAAGTGATGTCTGTGCAATTATAAGCGCGCTTGTTAGTAATTTGAGAAATTTGCTTCGCAGCATTGACGAACGGAAAGCTTTACTCAGCGGAATGAAAGTACATGTAAACGTAGCAAAGTTCTATGAAAAAAGCCAGTTGGATGTTGTGCCATTAAATGTATTTACGCACTTTCTTTCTTGCCTTGCGCGAGTGGATGCCGGTGACCTTCAATTTTTTGAATATTTCAAACCTGCATATCAGTTTGAGCAGCCAGGTTATTATGGGTTGAAGCTGAAATCTTTCGACAAAATACAACAAATATTCAACAATATTCGTACGCAATTGTGCGATGTTGTCGGGCGATTTGCTCCAGATGTGGTCAAGGATGAGTGGCAGCTTGTTGATTTACTCAGAGAGATGCAGGACTGGGAAGATCGTCAACGGTTAAAACAACAGCTATCTTTACTGGAAGTGCTTGAACTGTTGGAAGAGACAAAAGAACTAAAATCTGACCAGAATATCGCTATGCGTATCAACTTCAAGCAGAATAACATCACCGGAGATCAGCTTAAAATTGATCTCACTTCACTTCGCAGGACAGAACGGTATGGAGAGAGAAAGCTTGAACTGATGCGAGAGTACGCTATGCTACCACAGGAGCATCGTAGTAATTATTTCAATCACTATTTCTTTGGAGAGAGAGCACTCGTTGAACCATTTGAAATGCGCTCGGACCTTACGAAGCAGCAACAAGAAATTGTGGCACTGGAAGATGGATATCATTTAGTTGAAGGCCCTGCAGGGAGTGGAAAGACGACTGTGCTGCTTGAGCACATCAGGTATCTGGTAGAATGCAAATTTGTTCCTGTTGATCGCATCCTGGTCGTTACCCATCTAAATGGCGCGATTGATCGGATCAGCAGTGATGTGGAATACTTACGGAAAAACAACAATCTAATAAAGGCTGTCACTCTTAATGCACTGGGAGAAGGTATTTTCAGACAACACAGACAACTTCTTTTACGCAATGATGGACTGCCTTATTACGCTGAGAATGCTGAACTTAAACTGTTGACTGGTGGATGGGAGAAGATCCAGGAGCAAGAACTCACATTGCTTGGAGAGGTTCTGGCCTGTCTTCAACAAGAAAAATGGATGCAGGTTCCCTGGCCTACTGGTCTAGATATTCCCGAATGTGAGAGTGTATACGGACAAACCACAGACGATGAAAAGCAGTGTTTGAAAGCAATACATCGGCTAAAATCGTATGGTGTTTTCCCGACATGTTCTCCTGATGGTGAATATATTCGTTTTGTGCTAAAATCGCTGACAACTGCTAAGTACACTGCATCGTTCTATTATGCAGTTTATGTTGACTATCTTTTCTTGTTGGGCGAGCGCGGGATTTATACGTATGATGATCAAATACTGTTTGCTCTTGCAATTCTGCGAACTCATCCTGAAGTAGCCAGAGACCATCAACGTCACTACGAACATATTATTGTTGATGAGTTCCAGGATTTTATGTCTGCTGAAGCTGAATTAGTGTGTGTGTTGAGCCAGGATCATCAAAACGTGATGGTATTTGGTGATGATATACAGGATATCCGCCCAAATAACACCAAGCAAGCTGGGACTACACTACTCGATAATTTCAAAGTAATCAGTGGCGATAATGCTCCAATGCATCACTATCTAAAGACTAACTTTCGCTCAGTTCAGGAAATTCTTAATCTGGCAAATGCCGTGCGAAATATTGGTAAATATGGGAAGGGTGAACCTCAAACTGCTGCTCGCGGTTTAAGAGGCGAAAAACCTGTGGCTATCTGTGTCGATGTACAATCCTCAAAGTTGTCAACAAGGAAAAATAATGATGATATCGATGACGCCCTCTTACATGTAATGGTAGATACGGTACTACGCGAAGTGGAATGGCTGCCGCCATCTGATAAGGGAAGAGTTGCATTGATGGTTGCTAAGCAGCCTATGTCAAACAGAGTTCAGCGATATCTCAGATATCTCAATGAGCGAAAACCTGTACCATTTTCTATTCTAAGTAATACACACCGATTCCAGGCTCGTTATGTTGATCTCGTTCTTAGCTATTTTCGGCTGATTGATGATAAAAGTCGCGAGGATGATATGGAACAAATATTGGGCAGATGTTTTGATACAAAGCGGATAAGAGATCTGAGGAAACTGGCACAGTTACATGAACAATCATTGGTGGATGTCACCATGGACAATGGTGTTCTTGCAGAGATAGGTATTATTCAAGAGCAGGAAGTGGCTCTTCTACAGCACATCAATGTACTTCGTAACTTTTCTTCAGAAAGCAAATTCATCGACGTATGGGAAAATATCCGTGAATTGCCGAATGGTCCTATTGCTGCAGTAGCAGAGCAGGCAAACGAAAAAGAAGAACTTGAAGATGTTTTAAGCGAACTGAGGAAATATACTGTAAGGCAAGCTCTGGAGTATGTTGATAGCCATATCAGCTTTGTTGAAGAACATCGTTCCAACAGGGATCTGATCATTACTACTGTAGACCATGCTAAAAGTCAGGCATTTGATACCGTGTTTTTATTGGGTGCAGACCTGCTTAAAGAACGAAAACGCTGGTATGTAAGTGTATCTCGCGCTAAACAACGCTTTTTCTTTCTGGTAGATGGTCGGTCGACAGAAGGTTGGTTAAGCAATCCTGTTCTTGCACTGATCGATGATGATCTGTATGACAAACGGGAATGGCCTTAAAATCTTGCACACTGGTATCAAGGGATACAGAAGTGGTGAAGATTAATGGTTGAATATTTCTACAACAGCTACCCGCACGCCTGCCCCTATGGTTATTACGCCTTCAAGGAATGCAGTTGTACCTCGATGACCATCGCCCGCTATCAGAAAAAAATCAGCGGCCCACTGCTGGATCGTATCGATATTCACGTGGAGGTGCCGCGAGTCGATTACGAGAAGCTGGCTGACAAGCGGCAGGTCGAGAATTCAAAGACGATCAGGGGGCGGGTACAAGCAGCGCGCGAGAGACAGTTGGACCGCTTTCAGGGAACGAAGTTAACGTGCAATGCTGAGATGGGGCCGACGGAAGTGCGGGAGTTCTGCCAGACGGAAGCATCGGAGGAAGAACTGCTCAAGGCGGCGGTGCAGCAGTTGCATTTGTCGGTTGAATGGTGACTCTGCTGGATTGAGAGAATTTCTCCTCAATCTTCCCCTGCTTGAGTTGAATCTTACCCCTTTCTTTGAGCAGAGACCCTGCCAGCCGCGCGTGTCCCAACTGGTGGACAAGGTCGAGTCCTTCTTGCAAATAGGCCTCTGTCTGGGTATACTCTCCTCGTTGCTCTGCGGTACTACCTTGATGGAGCAAGACTGCCGGATTTCGATTGACATGTGGTACTCTCTAGGCAATAATGCTACCATGCTTGAAAAGTTTGGGTCTATCTAGTGTCCAACAGAGAGACACTTACTCAATGAGGCCTTTGAGGAATGTCTTTGTCCGTCTAATTTCAGTTTCTTCAAAAGAGAGGGGTTTCTGTGACCCAGGAAGCGAATAAGGATCAATCAATCACTGCCGCACCATCGATGAAGTCTGTAACCGAATCTACACCTACATTGCTGGTCTTAGGAGCTGGCCCAAAGGGAATCGCAATCGCAGCGAAAAGATACATACTGGCGAAATTAGGCTATCCCGTCCCGCAGTTGCATATTATTGATCGGCAAGGAACAGCTTCCCATTGGTCTGGCCAGGCAGGATACACCGACGGCAACCAGTTCCTGGGAACACGACCGGAGAAGGATGTTGGCTTTCCTTATCTCTCCGCCTGTTGGGGAGACAAGGCCCTCAGCAAAGCAGTC